>Ga0209666_1000209_pt1 | contig 46624 bp, 17 predicted proteins | sample SaaInlV_125m_DNA_FD_184679 | JGI IMG/M metagenome (GOLD analysis project Ga0209666, IMG submission 184679) | Marine microbial communities from expanding oxygen minimum zones in the Saanich Inlet - Saanich Inlet SI037_S3LV_10m_DNA (SPAdes)... | ecosystem: Environmental > Aquatic > Marine >...
ACCCCATCACCGTCATCGCCAACGCGCGCGACGGCGAGACGCCCTCGACGTTGTCGAACATCAAGACAAAGTACGTCCCGAACCACGCTGTGATTAACATGAGGCGCACGATGCCTCGGTAGACGGAGAGCTTCCAGAGGTGCTCGGGGAAACCGAGCCACGGTCCGCGCGCGAGCGTGCGGCTGCGCAGCGCGATGTAGTACACGACGCAGATCGCGAAGGTGGCGGCGGCGGCGAAAGCCATGCGCAGCGCGTTGACGCCAAACTGCGAAATCTGCGGCACGCCGTCGATCATCGTGTTCCCGTGAAGCGACGCGACGCATACGAGAGTTAATATGATCCGCCCCAATCCGCTGGTGACGACGACGCACGCCTTGTACCAGGGCGACAGACCCTCTCTCCACGGGCTGATCATGTGCGCGTGCCAATTCGCCCAGCTCCCGCTGGAGACTCTCTTGTCCGGGAAGTTCCCGTCGATCCACCGGCGCCAGTCCATCCACGAGTTCTGCATCCAAAACAGGTTGGTGGCTTGCGGCGAGAACCACCACGGCGCGATCACCACCGACCCGGCGAACATCCACACCGACCAGCTGTACAGCACGGCTTTCGGTAACGACGTGTACACGTGGAACAGAAGCAGGTACAGCAAAAGCTCGAGGCCCTGGTACAGGTGCGACTTGGCGTATAAACCGTACAACACAACCATGCTCGCGTTTTGTAAAACGTACCCGCGTTCGGTGCCGATGTACTGCGCCTGCCCGAAAATCAGCGCGCGCATGTAGTTGTACCCCTTGGTGGCCATGGCGAAGACGTTAAACGCCCACGAGCCCTGCAGCAGCGTGGAGATGGTGTACTCGAAGCCGTCGCGCAGGCCGCGGTCGACGGACATCTTCAGGAACAGAGGCACCACCGTGAGCAGCCCGAGCTGAATCGCGTAGATGGAGTTGTAGTAGCCGCCCTCCTCCTTGGAGAGCGAGAGCGACGTCTGCGTTTCGGTCATCTTGAAGTAGCGGTAGACGCGGTAAATCTCGAGATCCGCCACCGCCAGCGTGGCGTGCGCCAGGATGTACAGGTACACGCACCACGCGGTCTGCATCATGGAGATGAAGAAACCGGGACCGGAGAAGTACAGCGAGAAGACGCGCAGGGAGTCCATGCCTTTGTGCAGCCTGTGTATGTCGCGCGACATGGAGATGGTCCCCGAGGATCCAGAGATTTTCTGCTCAAAGCCGTTCACCGACGTGAACCCCATATCTCGTCCCTTGCCGCACTCGATGAACTCCTCGAAGATCACCTTGCCGCCGCGCGCGATGACGTTCACGCCGCCGAAGAAGTCCTCGGCGACGTGGATCGCGCGCGACGCCTTGGAGACGCCCCCGTTGGTCATGGTAAACGCCTTGTCCCACACGTCGGGGTGGCCGTAGTGGAAGCGCACCATCAGCGGCCAGGTCATGAACCGCTGGAACGTCTGGAAGATAAACTCGGAGATGGCGGCGAACTGCGCCACCGCGCCGTGCGTCTCGCTGAAGATGGTCTCCGGGAAGCCCACCAGCACGACATCGCCTCGGAAGCAGTCCAGAAGGTTGCGCATCTTGTACGCCTCGCCCATGTAGTTGTCCTGGTTCATGTCCAGCGTCTGCAAATACGCGCCGCGCGCGTAAATCACAGCCTGGTTCTGGTTCTCGGGCTTCCCCTCGCCGACGATGGGGTTCCCGGGAAGGCGCACCTTGTACTCGACGCGGCACGCGCCGGTGGCCTCGTCGCGCCCGATGAGGCACGACGCGAAGTCCTCCTTCGTTTGGTCCGTCGGGACGTGCACGAAGCACACCTTCAAATCCGCGTGGTCGCGGATCAGTTCCTCGATGGCGTCAGCCTTGTGCTTGTCCAGCGACCCGGGCGCCGCCGCGCGCTGCTTCCCGAAAATCTGCGCCGACACGAGAAACTCAAATTTGCCGCGCGTCATCGTCTCGGCGGCTTCGTCGTCGTACCCCTCCAGCCGCGCCAGCAGGCGCATCGCCGAGCCGTACAGACACACGCCCCGCACGCACCTCGCCAGACTCTGTGTCCTGTCGCTCGCCCAGGTCTGCGCCTCGGTCCAATGCTCGCGGAGCACAACCTCGTCATCCTTGCCGAGCGCCCCGACGCGTTCCTTGAAGTTGTCAAAGTCCTCCGCGAACGTCGCGACGATGAGCGAGAAGAGCGTCTTGTCATCTTCCAGCGGCGCGGTGAGCTCGTTCAGGCGGTACTTGACGTCCTCCGAGTAGTACGGCGTGAACGCGGTCCACGAGCGCACCTCCGCCATTGGTGTGGGCGCCTGGAGCGACCGAAACCTGAGGGAGTTGCAGAAGAACATGAGCTGCCGCTGAGCTTCGGCGCTCCGAGGTTGGCCGCCGGGGTTGGAACTGAGAAACGAGCGGAGCAGACACGCGCACGCGTCCTTCGCCAACGGCGTCGTGGACGCCGCGGCGACGTTACGCAGGTGCTCCGGGTCTCTCAACACGTCCGAGCGGATGGTGTCCAGCAGCGAGCTGTACAGCTGCGAGACGCGGTACTTGCGTTGGTTGTTCGCGCTGGACCAACGGCCGTCCTGCTCGAGCGCGAACGAGCACAGCTCGCGCACGGCGAGGAGCACGTCGTGAAGCGCCGTCGCCAGACGTTCGCCGTGCGCGGCCAAATCCTTCGGCGGCTCCAAAGCGTCCCAACGCCGATCGCGGCCGCCGCGCCGCCTGAACCGGCGGCGGCGTCGGCGGGACCCACCCCGCGTCGTAGATCGCGCGTCGTCCTCGTCGTCGTCATCATCGTCGTCGCTCGGTAAGCCGCGGTCGCGGCGTTCCGCGCGCTCAATCTCTCTCAGCTCTTCACGTCGCTGCAAGGCGGCGCCCTCCAAGTCCTCGTCAACCACGAAGCAACCGAGCATCGGCCCGCCGCGTTTCTTGATCGCCTTCTTGGTGCCCTTGCTGAGGAACGCGCCGCACCCGTACTTCATCTCCAGGTTGATGGCCTCGACCAGCTTGGACTCGCGCGCCGCCTCGGCAGCCTTGATGCGGCGCTTCTGGCGCCGGCGCTCGCGACGCTGCAGACGCCGGCGACGAGCCTCGCGCTCCTCCTCGGTCAAACCGACGGCGTCGGGGTCGAGCGCGGCGTCGTCGCCGTCCGAGTCGTCGTCGGGTCCGGGCCCCCCCCCGGGTCCGTCGTCGTCCCGCTCCTCCGGCTCCGCCGCGGGCACCGCCGTGGTCTGCGCGGCGAGCGCCTGCAGCGCCATGAGCAGCTCGGCGAGCGCGTCCCTGAGCGCGACGTAGCCCTCCGTGTCGTCCATGCGCCGGCGCGCCATGTGCTCCGCCTCGACGCGCGACAGGTCGACGGCGATGCGCATCAGCGTGTGCGCGTCGCGCGGCGACACCACGCCGAGCACTTCGGTGAAGAGCGCGCACAGCAGGTCCTTCGTCTGGATCAGCGTCCGCGCGAAGGAGGCGTACTGCGAGCCCTTGCCCGCTTCCAGGCTGGTCGTCGAGAACACGGGCGAGGTGATCATCGCGGGCAGCACGACGTACTCCGCCGCGTCGAACACCTGCTCCGCGTCGCGACCGGAGAGGAACGTGTACGACAAGTCGTCGCGCTCGGCGTCCGACAGGTGGTCGCGCCGGCGCAGGTCCGCCACGATGGCGTTCCAGGCGCGCGCGAAGTGCTGCTGCTTGACGTCCGTCGCCTCGGGCAAGAAATCGACGGGGTCCGCGCTCGCGGCCATCGCGGCGCCCTCCGCGTCCGCCAGCTCGTGCGGCAGCTCCAGCACGAACTCGGACGCGTTATCGCCGAATACGCCGCCGCTGCGCTCGCGGCCGCGATGATCGGAGAGGTCCAGCAGACGCGTGCCGGCGAGCGGATCGTGCGACCCGCCCGCGCCGTGCGCGCCCTCCGATCCGCTGGAGCTCGAGCCTCCGGCGTCGCCTCCTCCCCCCCGCACAATCTCCGGCCTGGGCCAGTCGCGGTTGAGCAGCTTCTCGCAGAACAGCCCGGGCACCGTGGCGAACGTTCGTAACAGAAACGCCCAGTTCTGCGCGTGCGTGATTTTTCCGCGCCACTGCAGGAACACGGTGAACATGGTGGCGAAAAACGTGTACCACAGGAAGGTGTCGCAGAAGTACGTGGTCACCGCCGGGAGCGCGCGGATCACGGTCATGATCCACATCAGCTCCACGGAGGCGTGCACGTCGTAGTACGCCTCGGGGAGCTCGCCTTCCACCTCCTCGCCGATGTACCCCAGCGCCGCGAGGGGAAGCGTCTTGCCCAAGTCGAAGTCGTCGCGATCGCCGCACCCGGCGCCGCCCCAGCCGCCGTCCACCACGTCGCAACGCGCCATCGCCGCGTACGAAACCGACGCGTGGCCACGGTACGCGGCGTCCGCGGCAACCTGCCGAGGCACGCGCCATTCCTCGTCCCGTCCGTGACGGACGTCAGTCAACGCGTCGTCCATGCTCGAGCGTGTCGCTTCGTCGAAGTAGTAGGACACGGAGCGGCCGCCCGCCGCCGGCGCGGACTCAAGTCTTGTCGCGGCGGAGTTCTCGGCGCCGCCGGGAGTAGAGGAGAGCAGGAAGCGCCTTCGCCTCGCTCGTAGACGCGCCGGCCGGACGGGCTGTCTATTGTCGGACGACGCGCCGCCTCGCGTGACGATGCGGTCGACGTTCTTGACGTCGTCCATGGAGGACAGGTCCTCCATCGGGCTCTCGTCGATGCTCTCCTGCAGCTCCTCGTAGTCCTCCTCGTCCGGGTCCTCCTCGGTGAAGTACGTCGTCTTGGGCGTGAACCGTAGGGCGTTCATCAAGTCGTCACCCTCGAGGTTGATGCAGCTCGTGTACTCGTCGCTCTCCTTGTTCCAGCACAGGTCGGGGTGCTGCAGCGCCATCACCGCCTCGCGCAGCGGCTGCACGAGCAGGTAGTGCCCGAAGGCGAACTTCACGGAGAGCACCACGATCCAGAACAGCGTGTAGATGAGTCGCTCCTTGAACGGCGTCGCGAGCTGCGCGGAGCTGCCCATGAACGGCTCGCGGCGCACGCCGCTGGTGCCGACGCCGGCAAACGCCACCGCGTACACCAAGGCGAGCGCCTGGAAGTACGGCGTCTGCCCGTCCTCACGCCCGATTTTTTCCAACACGTAGAAGATGGGGATCATGGCGAACGCCCCGACTCGGGTCATGGTCACGGCCCAGTCCCCGCCGCTCTCTTTGCTGAGGTTACGGAAGTGTAACGTGGAGAGCTCGGCGGCGAGCTTGATGACGGAGTGCGTGATGGTCGCCGTCGAGACGTAGGTCCAGTTCCAGCCGTGCGCGAAGACGTACGCCATGGAGACGTGGAACGCCACCGCGTGGAACAGAAACACCGAGTTGAAGTTGACGAACATGCTCATCCAGCCAGCCACCTCGCGGTACGTCTTGAAGAACGTGCGGCTCAAGTACGCGGCGGGACCCTCGTCCGCACGCGCCGCCGCGCGCATGTACGCGCGGAAGTGCGCGTACATGCGCGCCTCCACCGGCAAGCCGCGCATAGCCTCGGGGACGCCCACCCAGCCCGACGTCTCCTCGTCGCCGGGCGCGGGCGCGCCCGCGTGCCCGTCCTCGGGGGGGAGCACCGCCTTGAACCGCTCGCGGAGCCAGAAGAACTCGTTCACGTCGTCGTACATCACGCGGTCCACGATGGGCGACGACGCGCGGCCTTGCACCTCGCGTTGCAGGAAGGCGTACAGCGGGCGCACCACCGAGTCCAGGTAGTCGTCCGCGGGGTAGGGCATCTCGCTGCCCTCCACCGGCTGCGCCAGCACGAGCTGCGCGCCGGAGGGCTCCGTGCCGTCGAACGGACACGGCTCGGGGAGGCGGTCTTCCAGCGTCAACGCGCACATCGCGGCGTGGAAAATGAAACACATCACCTCACTGGTGTGACGCAAGTTGGCGCTCTCGCCGTACAGGAGGAACCACAAGCACAGGTGGTGCAGTTGCGCGTTGGCGCTGACGCTCATGCTCTGCTCGCGCTTGGACTTGTCCCACATCGCCTCGTGGTCCGCCGCCATGAACGCGGCGAGAATCACGCCCCGCTTCGACGTTTTAGTGTCTTTCGAGCTCGAAAGCTCGTTCAATTCAGACGCCCATTTGTCGCCCGCGCGCGCGTTTTCCACCGCGCGATCGAGCATCCCAGTGTACTCGCCCCAGTGCTGGTAGTTCTGGAACAAATGCGCGTGCGTCTCCTCCACCGCGTCGCGGAAGTGCGCCTCCGTCTCGCGCCCGCGCGCGACGAGGGGCTTGGCGTCCATGGCGTTGCACAGCCAGTGCGACAGCGCCTCCACGGCGTTGCCCAGGTTGGAAGCCACCTCCACCGGCGTCTCCGTGAACGTCGAGTCGAAGGCGGTCTTCTGCAAGCCGAAATTGGTGGCGAGCGCCTCGGCGACGGGGCGCACGCGCGCGGCGATAAGCGCGCGGCGCGCGTCGGGCGTCACCGGCCCGAGCTTGGTCAGGTCGTGGTCCAGTCCGGGCCGCGTGGTGGGCAGGGGCCTCGCGTAGGACACGCCGATGGCGCGCAGGCCGAGGACTTTCCTGGTGAAGTTGCGCGCGTGCAGGTAGTACTCGCGCACGGACTTGGACGCCGAGGCTGCGTTGATGAGCGAGATGACGCGGCGGCGCCGCATCTCCGTGCCCAGCACGGCGGCGTACGCGCGGTTGAAGAGGATCTTGCCGTGCAGGTACGACACCGGCGCCAACGCGATGACCGCTAAGCTGGCGTGCAGCACCAGGCCTTGCATGATATCCACCTCTCTTAACATCCCGTCGCTGTACTGCCTGAGCGCCATGAGCAAAGGCCCGAACCCGGTTTTCGCGCTGTTGTCGCCGATGATGGACGCCGCGCCCACTAAAGTGGACACGACGAAGAAGCCGGACACGAAGAAGATCACCTGGTTGGTGAGGTCCGACGCGTCGATGGCGTCGGCGAACAGGTGCGCGCACAGCAGGTGGTGGAACATCACCACCGCCGCCTTCACGACGAGCCCGTACGTAAACACGACGTAGTGCTTGTCCGTGACGCTCAGCTTGGGGAACGCGCGCGCGGCGGCGTCGAGCAGCGCGCGCGGCCACAGGAACGACGGCGACGTCGCGAGGTGGTAAATCACGCTCAGCAAAACGCCCGCGACGCCGGCGGTGAGCACCACGACGCCCCGCAGGATGGGCTTCGTCATGATGTCATCCACCGACAACGCCGCGCACGCGCCGAACAAAAGCATCGTGGGCACGGGGAGGAGCCTGTACGCCACGTAATCGAACTTGCTCGCGGACGGCATCGAGCGCAAAGCCTTGAGCCGATCGGCGTTCCAGGCGGCCCAGCTTCCCGTCTCGCGAAAGCCGGACGCGCGACCGTTCTTTTCTTTCGCGTTTTCATCCCTCTCACCGACAACGCGATCGAGTCCGAAGTCGATCCAGGCGGTCCACTCGACGAAGCCGTGCCACACCATGCCCTCCTTGAACGACTGCGGGTGGAACAGCCACGGCGACAGCGTCAAGGCGGCGATCGCGAACCAGACGTGCCACGTGGTCATCACGAAGACGTACCGCGCGCCGTACCGCGAGACGAGCGTTAACATCACCGTGTGCGCCGCCATGTTCATGGACGGCGTGATGTGCGAAGACGCGTACGTGGTGTACAGAGACACGAAGCTGGCGCGCATGTTCATGCCTCTTTTCGTGGACTTGTAGATTGCTTTGCCGGACAGCACGGTGTGGTCGATGGCGAACCCTCTGGTCTTGGCGATGAACATGTTGAAGATGTGCGACCCGGAGAGGGCGTGCTCGTAGAAGCGCTGGAACATCTTCACTAATCCTCCGTCCAGCCACCCCTCTAACATGGACGGCCACGCCATGACGAGGCTCGCCTGGATCATCCACTGGCTGGGGTACAGCATCTCCAGGCCGACTTCCTCGTGGAACCCCACGGAGTCGAACGCGTCACCGTCCCCGAAAAAAGTCTCCACGTGCAGCATCGCGATCATCAGCTTGCACACGACGAACGCGGCGAGCGACGCGAAGAGCAGAAACTCGGCGAAGAAGATGCCCGCGCTGGATTGGAAAAACGAGAGCGAGCGGAAAAAGTCCAGCCGCTTCGCCAGGCGGTGAAAGTCGCGCGAGATGAGCTGCATGCCGTTCCCGCTGGAGATCTTGAAGTTGAACTGGTTCGTGCCGTCGAAGGAAACCTCGCGAGCCTTGCCCACCATCATGAACCCCACGTACTTCACGCGACCGCCGCGAAGCATCAGGTTCATGCCGCCGAAGATGTCCTCGCTCAGGTGCAGCTGCCGCGAAGCCTTGGAGACGCCGCCTTGCCCGCGCACCCAGCCGAGGTCCCACACGTCGGGGTGCCCGTAGTGGAACCGCACGTGCAAGGGCTTCGCCAGGAAGCGCTGGATGATCGTGCCGAACACCTGCTCCGAGAGCGCGGCGAACGACGCCACCGAGCCGCTGCGGTCGGTGATCACCTGCTCGGGGAAACCCACCAGCCGCGTCGCGCCGGTGAACGACGCGAGCGCGTTGCGCATCTTGAGCGCCTCCGCCAGCTGGCAGTCCTGGTTCATGTCGATCGTCTGCAGGTACAGCCCGGTCGCGAAGGGCATGCCGAGGTTCTGGTTCTCCGGTTTGCCTTCGCCCACGATGGGGAAGCCGGGGAGAAGCACGCGGTGCGTCTGGCGCACCGCGCCGGAAGCGTCCGCCACGCGCCGCGTCACGAACCACGCCTCCGTCGCCGACATTATGTCGTCCGTCACGTCATCCGCCACAGATTCGCGGTGCGCGGTGACGACGCAGAGGTGCGGATTCTCGCGCAGAAGCTGCTCGAGCTGCTCGTCGTTCTCCTCGTTGCCCTCCGTGCCGTACACCTGCGCGCACACCACGTGGCTGTACTTGGCCATGACGAGAGGCTCGATGTCCGCCTCGGGCACGCCCTCCAGCCGCGCCAGCACGCGCGTCGCGTCGGCGTACGACGCCATGCCGCGCGCCGTGCGCAGCATGGTCTGCGAACGCCCGCTCGCCCACTCGCAAATCTCGCGCAGCAGGCGTCTCTTCTCCGCGAGCGACGACGTTTTTGAAGCATCGTTTTCGTCTTCTTTCAAACCGGCGGCGACGTCGTCGTGCAGGCTCTGCAGCATCGACTCGTAGTCCTGCCCGGGGAGCGTCAGTTTGCACCGCTGGAGCATCGCCGCCCACTCGGTGGGCATCATCGAGATGAGGAAACGCAGAGTGGAGACGTTTTCGCCGTCCACGCGCGACGCCAGCGTCGACGCGCCGAACGCGACGTCCTCCTTGTACAGGGGCGTGAGCGTCACCATGGAGGGCGCTCTTGCCGCGGGCGCGGCGCGCACTAACTGCGGGTCCGTGAACGAGTCGAGGAAAAAGCGAAGCACGTCGCGCGCCTCGGGCGACGCGGGCTCCGCCGACGGGTTCGCAGTCGTCAGAATAAGCCACGCGTGCTCAACCGTCGCGCGCCCGGATCTCGTGGCGAGCGCCTTGGCGGCGTGCGCGGCGACGTGGGTCGGATCCTTCAGACGCGAGAAGTCCATCATGTCGCGGAGACGCTGCACGACGTCGCGCAGAGCGCGCGCGGTGTCTTTCCCGGCGTCCTCTTCCAGCGCGCGGTCGTCCGCGAGCACGTCCACGACGACACCGAAGCACGCGTCCAGCGCGGCGCCGGCGACGGCGACGTGCTCGGCGACGAGCGCGTCGCCCGGTCCGAGCTCGGCGGCGGTTCTGAGCGCGGTGAACGCGACGATGGCGCGTCCTCTCAGCGCCACGAGCACGTCCGCGGCGACCGCCTGCCTCCTGACGACCGCGCACGCGATGAGGTCGAACGCGACGCGCAGCGTCTCGACGAGCGACGCGCGCTGTGTCGCGTCGGCGACGCCGAGCACGGAGACGCACAGAAACGCAAACGTGTCCACCGTCTGCGCGAAGACGGCGGGAACCATGGAGTACGTCATGTTGACGTTGCGCGAGGCGCCCGCCTTGGAGAACACCGGCGCGGAGAGCATCGCCGGGAACAGCAGGTACCCGTCCGCGCCCCCGCGCTCGATCGCGCCGCCGAAAAACGCGGACGTCGCGGCGCCCCGCAGCCGCGAAAACGTCAACAGACGCGTCTCCTCGTCCGAAATCAAGTCGCGGTCGCGAAGCGAGCGCGTGATTTCGTTCCACGCCTTGGCAAAGACATCCCACGTCTCGGAAACCGCCTCCACGCACAGCACCGCGCTCGGGGACGGGTCCACGAACGGCCGCGCGTCCTTCGTGAGCACGCGCCGCTCGAACTCCTTGATGCGCGTGGGCAAGTTGCGCACCACCTTGCTCCAGCCGTCGGAGACGCCGCGCCAGCGCAGCCGGTGGAACGCGCTGGCGAACCCGAGAAACGCCAGGTAGTAGAAAAACGTGTTGCAGTAATACAGCATCAGGTTGGGTAACCAGCGCTCGAACAGCATCAGCAGCTTGTACGCGTACCGGCGGAACAGACGCATCGCCTGGATCGCCACCAGCGGGATCGCGTCCGCGTAGTCGTACTGGTCGCAATCCTCCCCCGCGAAGTTGTAGTTCCAGCAGTACAGGTCGATCTGCATGATCGCCCGCGACGGCGTCACGAGCGAGTGCACGATGAACACGTAATCCATCGCGAACTTCACAAGCAGGATGGCGACCCAAAACACGCGGTACGCGCGTTTGTCCTTCGGGTCGTCCACCGCGAGGTCGCCGCCGGTCCGCTTGCCCACCAAGTCGCCGTCGGGGTCCGGCCCGCCGAGCGGGTAGTACCCCCAGATCTCCAGCAGCGAGAAGAGCAGGTACGGCGCGCACGCCGCCGCGAAGAAGACGTCGGCGTCGAAGACGCCGCCGCCGGCGGCGCCGCCGCCGACGAGCAAGAGAAGCGCGACGGCGAGTCGCACGTAGCTCGCCCGCCGGCTGCACATCAGCGCCTGTCCGTGGATGAACAGCGCGTGCGTCTCCAGGACCGCGGCGCACGCCGCGGCGGTCACCGCCGCGGACGCGAAGAGCAGCGGCTCGCCGAATCCGACGAACGCGTGCACGATGAGCACGTGGAACGCGACGGAGAGAAACGTGAACATCTTGTGGAAGTTCACGAACACCGCGCCCCATCCCAGGTGTTCCTGGAACGTCTTCTCGAACACGGCGCTCAGGCGTTTGTCCCGCTCGGACGCGCCGTGCGCGGTAACGCAGAAGTGGCGGAATTTGGCGTACGCGGAAACGGCGGGCTCGGCGCCGAGCGCGACGGGAACATCCACGCCCTCGAACAAGCGCGCCGCCGCGTCGCGGCGCCAGAACGTCTCGTTCACGTCGTCGTACCCGACGCGCCGGTGCAGGCGCTTGGTGAGGTTCATGGACTCCACCACGGCGCCGTGGAACGGCGCGACGATGCTCCGCACGAAGTCGCCCTCGGGGAGCGGCAAGCCCGCGCCGCGCACCGCGCGCACGGCGGAGGGGCTCGACGCGGAGGGCGCGGTGACGCACGCCGCCGCCGCGTGGTACGCGAACGAGAGCATCTCCGGCAAAAGACGGCAGTTCGCCGCCTCCGTGTACATGAGCTCGAACAGCACGAGCTGGTGCAGCTTGGTGTCCAGCAGAGGCGCGCCGGTGGGTTGCCTGCGCGCGGCGTCGACGCCGTGCACGTGCCCCAGGCTGGTGGGTTGGCCGGGCAGAGACAAGTCCTCGAACTTGGTGTGCGCCAACCACCGGTCGTACCCGGCGAAAGTTTTCGCGTGCAGCGCCTCCGCCGCAAACTCGGCGGGCGGCCCGCTCGCCGTCGCCTCGCCGGCGACGAGCACGGGGCACTCCTCCGTTTGCGTCAGGTTCCACAGGTTCTTGGCGAGGCGGTCGACGACCAGCTCGCGCGTGGACTCGGGCGCGTCCGCGGCGTCCGCGTGGGACGCGCGCGACTGGAACCCGAACAGGTCGCCCAGCGTCGCGGCGGCGGGCGCAAGGCGCGCGCGCCACGCCTCGACGCCCTTCTCGATGTCCGACGTGCCGTCGGGCGCCGGGCCGCGGCGCGAGAGCCGAGCCTCTTCCTCGGCGTCGTCCGCGGCGTCGCTCGGCGGCTCGTCCTTCAGTTCGACCGCGAACGGCGCGTTCGTGCCCGGCTTGGACGCCAGCAACGCCTCCGCCGCGGACATGGCGGCGAGCTCGTCCGGCGCGGGCGCCGTCACCAGCAGCGCGGCGCCCGGCATTTTCGCGCGCGCCAGCGAGATGAGCGCGTCGCGGGTCATGCGCCTGAGCTGTTTCCGTTTCATGAGCAGCGCCACGAGCAGGTACACACCGCCGAAGATCACCGCGACGGTGGTCACCTGCACCTCGAGCTTCATGGCGTCGATCTGCTCCTGCTGCGGGCAAGAAGTGTCCCCGGGCTGCTCGAACGAGCGCAGCTCGCGCGACACGTACCCCACGACGTCCTCCATCACAGCCGGCGCCGGCGGGCACGTCTGCGGGCTCCGCTTGTGGATCTGCGCCTGCGCGTGGCACGTCAGGAACGTGCTCTGCAGGTTGGAGGAGACGGGGTTTATGACCCCCTTGGGGTGGTTGAGCTGCACGGAGAAGTTCTCGAAGTGCGCGAAGATGGGCACGGGCTGGTCCGGCTTGAGCGTGATCTCGTGGAACGCCTCCGCCTCGGCGCGCATGAACGTCTCCATCGTGCGCAGGACGTAGCTCTTCATCGCGCGCCCGCAGCTGAGGTAGCGGCTCGGGTTGTACGGCTGCTTCTCCGGATCCTGGCCCAAAAACGGCGTGCAGCTCCCGCCCTCCGCCCAGATGAGCTTGAGCATGAAGTACGCCGCGCGCGGACGCAGCAGGTCCACCTTGTTGATCGAACACCGCTTGCGCACCGCCATCAAACCGAACCACTCCTCGCTGACGTAGAGGTCCGGCTGCGTCGGCGACGCGTACCCGCACGGGCTGTGCAGGTACTCCTTCAGCGACGGGCACACGCGCGCGATCACGGGCATGCGCTCGTCTGTCGTGGGCACGGGCGTCACGGCCTTGCCTTTCCAGTACTCGTCCACCCACGACATGATGGCACCCCCGGAGATGAACCGATTCGCGCATCCCGCGGCGCACGTCGTGGCGTGCCGCTCGAGGTCCTCCACCATCGTCACCAGCCAGTCCGCCTGGCTCACCTCGTCCTCGTTGCCCATCGTGTCGTACGCGTTCCAGCCCTCGATCTGCGGCGACAGCGAGTACGCGTCCACGCCGTACTCCGAGATGATCATCGGCTTCTTCGAGGTGGTGTGGAACCGCTGGAACAGGCCCATGGGCGAAAAGTACCGCCGGGTGTACAGGTTCACGCCCCAGAAGTCTAGGTTGGTCATGTACCGGTCAGCCATCTTGATCCACGCCGCGGCGCCCCACATCTGCATGCCCACCAGGTGCTGCTTGGAGACGGGCAGGTTCACGTTCGCCAGCGCGGTGCCGCACATCAGCCCTTCCTCGTTGACCGTCGCGCACAGCATGTTGATGGTCTTCATCAGCTTCTCGATGGAGTTGTCAAACTGACACCCCGAGATGCCGAAGTTCTCCGCCAGGTCCTTGTCGCACACGTACAGGTTCCAGGGGCCGTTCAGCTCGTTACCGATGATCCACGCCACCACCGCGGGGTGCTTCGCCGCGCGCACCAGCGCTCGAATCTTGGTCTGAGTCTTGCGCATCGACGCCTCGTCGTTCAGGGGCGTCTTCGTGCCGTCCTCGAAGTCGTACCCGACCACGATGTTGATGCCGTAACGCTCGCACAAGTCGAAGAAGTGCGTGTGCCTGTGTGAGTACTTGAGCGTGTAGATGCGCAGCGTGTTGATGCCGGCGGCGGCGATGAGCGGGATGTCGCGCTCGTAGATGCCCGCGTACTCGCTGGTGAAGAAGTCGCCGTACGGCTCGAACCAGTCGGGGTCCCAGCCCACCGGCACGGGCGAGTAACACAGCGCGCGCATCAACCACGGCTTCCCGTCCAGGTAGAGCGTTCGCCCGAGCCGCCGCAACCGCCCCGTGTTCGCGGTGTAGTTCAACGCGGGCGGGTTGAGGAACTCGCGCACCATCTTCTCGTGCCCGCTCCGCGTCCGGTACTCCGTCTCCGCGTCCACGAACGCGGGGTCGTACCACAGCGCGGAGGCGCCGGGATCGACCTTCGTGTCGTCGGCATCGGCGCCGTCCGCCTCCGCGTCGGCGTCGCGCCTCTTTCCCCCCGAGCCTCGCTCGCGGCGCTCGCCGGTGGCCACGTCCTGGCCCAGTCGTGGGAGCTCCGCGCCCGACCAGTCGAAATCCGCCGTGACGTCTCCCGCCAGGCTCGCGCGCAGCTCTTCCAAGGAGACTCGTTCCTTCTCGGACGCGTCTCCGGTGGTGACCGATCCGAGATCCCAGTCGTCGTCGCCCACGGCGTCCCGCCGGTCGCTCCAGTCGAAGGAGCCGAAGTGCGCGGCGGCACCGTGCTCGGCGAGCCACGCGTGTTTTCTTCCGCGCGCCTCGTGGTCTGTCCGGGGACGCGCCCCGCTCGCGTCCCTCGCGGAATCCTCCGCGTACGCCCCCTCCCCGGGGCGGTTTCGTCGCCGAACGTTGGTGTCGTCGAGCGCGTCGTTCGGACGCCCCCGCGATCCACCCATCGCGCCCTCGCCCGCTCGCGACCCGTACGCGCCCGCGTCGGACGCCGCCGCGCCGAGGGAAGGGTACGCCGCGGAAGGCGCGAGCACGTTCTCGCCGAACCTTCCCCCGGGCGACGCCATGGTCCCCACCGCGACCATCCAACCCAAGATGCCCACGAGGAGCACCCCGGAGCTCAGCGCGGTCGCCAGCAGCCTGGCGCCGCCACCCACCTCGTGCTCTCGCACGCGCCCCATCGCCATCGATGGGTTCGAGCCGCCGAGTGACCTCGCCGGACCCGCCAGACCGCACGAGCGCCCGCGGTTCGTACACCGAGCGGGTAGCCGTGCGCGTCCAGAATGCCGTGTACTCTCGGCGCGGCTTCGGCGACGCCGTATCGACAGGAGTTACGTATCGCGAGTTTCCGAGTTTTTTCCCAGCCTGACCATTTGCGCATACGATCGTGCGCGCGATTCCGTTTGTAACAGCCGAGAGTTTTTGGCGTGAAATGTCCTAGGCATCTCTCGCGTCACACACACCCGCGCGCCACCCGGCGACGCGACGGCACGCTTCGCTCGATCGATCGTGTCCCCGCCCCTCGCGGCGACGTTCGAGGTCGCGAGATTTCCGACGAGACTTCAGCGGCGTCAGCCCGCGCGTCTCGCACGACGGTGATGTCGCGCCGGACGACTTCCACCCCGCCGCGTTTGGCGCGCCGAGTCGCGCTCGCGGCGACGGGCGCGCTGCTGCTGCTCTCGGGCGCGTCCGCGCAGGAGGATGGCGTCGATACCGAGGCTGCGGACATCGCGATCGCGTCGATGAACCACGTCCAGGGCGGTTTGAGCGCCGCGGCGGAGGAGCTTCCCCGATTAAACACCGCGGGCGCCGAGATGGACACGGCGCGGCACGAAGCCGCTCTCGGCGCGGTGCGATCGCACCTCGGCGCGCACCCCGAGTTCCAGGAGTTCGTCACCAAACACAAGGGCGCGGACCACACGTACTGCCCCAACCTCGGGCCGGACGAACCGTGCCTCGAGGCGATGCGAAGGTACGCGCGCTTCACGCCCCGAGGACCCCCGCACAAAAAGGCACTTCGAGCGACGAAACACCCCGACGGTTTTTTCAAAGCCGTTTTCGCCGGTCAAACGCGACCCCATCCACCAATCACGCCGAAGCCGCCTCCTTTCAGACGAGCCTTTCAAAACGCGCGCAACGCTCACCTCCTACCCAAACGCCGCGCGTTCGCAGAGAGCTGTCTTTCATCGAGAACCAAGCCATCATCGAGGCGCACAACGCGCAGCCCGGCGTGACCTTCAAGATGGGCCAGACCCCGTTCGCGGACTACTCCGCGTCCGAGTTCAAGGACAAGGTGCTTAAGTACGCGGGCAAGCGGACGCTCGCGGAGAAGCGCGCCGAGAAGGCGGAGCGGACGCGGAGCGGCGCGTTTTCCATCCCCGGCGTCACGCCCTCCGGCCGGCTGGGCCAGGTGAACGTGCCCGTGACGGAGTACCCCGCCGCGTTCGACTGGGCGGCGCAGCCGGAGGTGATGGGCAAGATCCACACGCAGAAGACATCGTGCGCGTCCTGCTGGGCGTACGCGTCCACGGACACCATCGAGGCGCAAGCCGTGATCTCGGGGCGCCGCGAGAAGCACGTGGAGCTCTCCGCGGAGCAGCTCATCAACTGCGACGGGTACGACAGCGGGTGCAACACAGGCAACATGTTTACCGCGTACGAGTGGATCCACGAGAACGGGGGGCTCGCCACCGCGCGCGCGTTCCACGGCGCCGCCGCAGCGGCCGCGCGGAGCGGCCTGGCGGCGATGGACACGGCTTCGGCGGGCGGCGCCGCCGCCGGCGCGCTTGGCAATTTCGAGGCGGAGGGCACGCTGGGCATCTTCCAGGCGCAGGATCTCGGCGCCGAGGACGAGCGCCGCGAGCTTGATTCCATCGAGAGCGGCCTCGGCAGCAGCAACGGGAACTGCCCCGTGAACCTTCAGCTCATGGACCGCGTGTTCGGGTACTGCGAGCTGGATTTCGAAGCCGGCGAGGCGGCGCTGATGGCGGCGGTTTCGCGGCACCCCGTCGCCGTCGGGATCAACGCCAACAAGGCGTTCCAGCTGTACGCGTCCGGCATCATCTCCAGCAAGGACTGCGGCCCCGCGCCGCACACCGAGGAGATGGAGATCATGGCGATCAACCACGCGGTGGTGGTCACCGGCTGGGGCGAGGAGATGGTGGGCGGGCGCGCGATGAAGTACTGGATCCTCAAGAACTCGTTCGGCGAGGGATGGGGCGAGAACGGGTACTTCAAGCTCGAGCGCGGCGCGCACACGCTGGACAGCGAGGGCTTCGGGACGTGCGGCCTGCACTTCGAGAGCGTGTACCCGGTGATGGACGAGAGCGCGGGCGCCAGCGCGTGCGTGCCCGGCTCCACGTTCCGCACCAAGTACTACTCCGCGGCGAGCGCCGCGGGGCTCGGCGCCGAGTTTACGTTTTCGGCGGCGAACGCGTTTTCGGCGACAAAGAGGCGAGGCGCCGCGGTGGCGCTCGTCGGGTTCGGGTTCGCGGGAGGGGTGGTCGCGGCGGTCATGACCGTGACCGCCTCGAGGATCCAGAGGTGGTCGCGCCGCGCGTCCGAGGAGGGCGCGGCGCTGCTCCCCCAATGATTGTAACGGATACTATATGGTACCTATATGAGAAGAGCGTATCGTATGCGCGTTCGTTTTCAGAACGACTGGCGACGAAAGACGAGGCGACGTTTTATTACCGATGGCGTCTTTGCGTTTCTTTGCAAAAAAAAAGGCGCGTCTCTCCGCGCGCGACTGTTCTCGTGTGGCGCGTTTTCGCGCGAGAAACAAGCGGGGTCTTTTGCCCGGCGTCACCGCTCGCGCGCCTCGATCGCGTTCATCTCCTCCTCGACGTCTTTGAGCGCCTCGGACGCGAGCTTGGCGACGTACGAGCCGCTGAGCAACGCGAAGCCGAATCCGGATGCGATTTGCGCGGCGTGGGTCCAGTCCCCGCCCCCCTCGCCGACGCCCGCGCCCGCCTCCATCATGGTCCTGCCCACGCTCCCCGCGCTCACGTACGCGAACGTCCCGGGGAGCATGCCGAGCCAGCTCGCCAGCACGTACGGCTTGGCCTTCACCGAGGTGAGCCCGTACAGGTAGTTGGAGAGCGCGAACGGCAGCAGCGGCGACAGCCGGAGCAGCGCGACGACGCGGAAGCTGTCCTCGCCGATGGCGTTATCGATGGCGGCGAACTTGGGGTACTGGTCCGCCATCGCCTTCACGCGATCGCGCAGCGCGTACCGCGCGATGAAGAAGGACGCGGTCGCCGCGACCGTCGCGGAGACGCTCACCATCGCCGTGCCCTGCGCGGGGCCGAAGATGGCGCCGGCGGACATGGTGAGCGGGATGGCCGGCACCGCCAAAATCTCCAGCAGCACGTACAGAGCCATGAACAGCGCGGGCCCGTTTGGCCCGAGCCCCTCGACGTAGCCCGTGAACCAACGCAGGAAGTCCGTGATGTCGTCCTTGTACACCGCGCCGATGCCCACCAGCAGGCCCACCGCGACGAGCGGGAACGCGGTGGCGATCAGGTTTTGGTTGGCTTCGTCCGCCTCGTCGGAACCGGAGGCGCGGGAGGGAGGCGCGGGGGACACGGCGTCCGCGCCGCGCGCCGCGTCCGCCTTCGCCGAGGTCTTCTCCACGGAGGTTTCCGAGGTGTCCGAGATGGCTCGGAGTCTCGAGGCTCGGGCGCGTAAGCGATTTCCGGGTGTGGGCGCGGCGGCCGCGCGCGCGGCGACGCGCGAGGCGTTCCGCCGCGACTGGAACACCGCTTGCCGCGCGAGGCGGCGCACGCCCGCGCACGACCGCGCGGAGGGGCGCGATTCCACGCTCGCGATACCGAGCGTCGACGGCATCCCGATGGCCACCCACGTCACCATAATTTATTCCTTCGGCCGCGCGCCTTCTTCACCAAACCCTCGCACGCGCGCCTCACGCCCTCGCGCGATCGAACACCAACGCTCGTGGGCGACGCGGTGACCTCCTCGCTCCGCTCGCGCGCGTCGACTCTGCGCGCGCACTAGACGCTCCGAAGGGAAGTGAAGAGCTTGCTGAGTCATTTATTTATTCTCTGGGGAAGAGAAGCTTCGGAGGGATCTCGGCATTTTCCGTTGTCGGGGAACGTGTCCGGCGCGCTGATTGGCAGGGAATTGCGGAAACGAGGACGAGGGAACAGAAAAAATATAGATGCACAGGAAAAACTTCTTCTTCCCTCAGAATCGCGGGAAGCCCAAAAACAGAACCGCCGTATGGGCATTTGGGCAGGAATCATGACGATTTGGGCGACTTCGCGCGCGCGCGTCCCGCGGCGCGACCCAATTTTTTCTCCGAATCACGTAAATTTTCGTTTGGGCGACCCCGCGATTGGGGAAGTTCGCGTCGAAGTCTATCGAGGCAGGTGAGGCCGACCTAAATCCGCCACCCGTTCCCCACACATGAAAACAGTCACATAATTGTGATTTTCCCGAATCTACACAGCATGCTCAGTCACAACTTACGGAAAAACGCGAACGGCAGAGCGTAACTGAAATTGACTTCGGGAGCGTACGGTAGACTAGTATTAACACACAAGAGAAAGTCACGCCGCGGGCGAGAAGAAGGTCTGGATGTTCGGCTCGCGCTTGCGTCGTTCGGCGGAGCCGGACGGGGACCGGGACCCGGACCCGGAGAAACCCGAGCCGTCTCGCGCCGCCTTTCTCCGCGCCGCCGCCGCCGCGCGCCGCCGCTCCGCAAACGCCGCTAACACGCCGACGTTCCAGGACGGATCCACAACGCGACTCGTCACTCGGGCCCCATCGTCACTCGCATCGTCGCCTCTCGATCGCTCGCCATCCAACGGCGCTGACGCCGCGAACGCGGGGCGTCCGACACCAGGATTCGCGGAGACGTCGTCGACGTCGTCGTCGACGGCGGCCGCGTCTCGGGACGAAAATCGACGTAATAAACGTCGTCCGCTCGGCGCGTTTTTGTTTTTCTCGTTTGCGATGGACATCGATCCGCGCGGATCGGATTTCGCGTCCAAGAACAGGTCCCAACGCTCGTCCATCGCGTCTTCGTCCGACTCGAACGGCGCGTCCGCGTGCACGGGGGGTGGAGAAGTACGCGGAGGAACGGGTCGGTCGTCGGGAGCGTTCGCGTCGGTCTCGACGGAGGAAAAAGTCCGCGTCGCGAATGACCGAGGAAAACGGAAACCGCCGGAGTCCTCGTCCGCGACGGCGAACGCGCGGGATTTTCCCGAAACGTCTCCGCCGAAGAACGCGCGCTCCTCCCCCGGCGCCGGGCCGAGGGTGTTCGCCTTGGGCGCGAAAGGACACGCCCACTTGGGAAGCGGGCGCGGGCGGCCCCCGCCGTCGGCGTCCCACGAGCGGACGCACACCGCGCGGTGCGCGAACGCGGCGGCCACCTCGGCGCGCGACATGCCGCGGCAGATGGACGCGACGGAGGAGCCGAGGAACACGGAAACCGTCGGCAGGAACTCGAGGCGTCGCGCGGGGACCATGGCGGGCGCGACCGCCGTGCGCGCGTCCAGGAACACCTCGTTGGTCTGGAAATACGTGCCGTGCAGGGGGAACTTGGCGTACATCGCCGCGCGGCAGGGCACGAGAACGGACAGAGGCGTCACCTCGCACCCCGCGTTGGCGCCGGCGCGCGCCGCCGCCGCCGCCGCCGAGGGGAGCAGGCACCGCACGGCGAGGTAGCAGTCCTGATCGACGTCCGGCGCCCGCCGCCGGAGCGCCTCGGGGATCATATCCGCGGGGAGGCTCCACGCGATCAGCTCGTGGCGCACGCGCGTCGTGGACATAGCCGCGGGACGCGTGCGCAGTTGCAGGGGGGACGCCGCGTGCGACGCCGCGGCTTCCGCGGCGGCGCGCGCGAAGCCCTTGTCGGGACGCGAAGCGTCCCGCGCGTCCCGCGCGCCGCCCGCGTCCTCGATATCCCCGACTTCCGCTCCGTGCGCGTCCGTGGTCTTCGCCGCGGAGCCGGCTCCGCGTTCGTTTTCGTTTTCGCCGAAACACTCGCGGGGACCGACGACCACCTCGCCGTCCGCGTCGACGCGCACCACCTCGTCGCGCACGGCGAACGCCGAGTGCACGTCGTCCTCCGGAAGCGCCGGCGCCATCGCGTTGCGCGCCGCCGTGATGAGCTCAAAGGCGCGCGCGGCGCGCGCGTCCGCGCACTTGTCCGGGTGCACGGCGCGCGACAGACGCGCGTGCGCGAGCCGAGCCTCCGCCCAGCCCGCGCCCGGGTCCAGAAGCAGGACCGCGGGCGCGCCCACGGGGGGACGCCCGCCGGTCTCCCACGCGGCGCCGGCGACGAGAACTGACTCGAGGTCGCTCGCGGGGACGCCTGTGGGCGTTTCCGTAGTCGCGGCGTCGTCGGCGCCGGCGGCGTTTCGCGTCAAATGCTCGTCCGTCGCCCGCGCCCGCGCCGGCGCCTCGGCTTCCGCGGTCTCCACCGGCACCGCCGCGGCGCGCGCGGGCGCGGGCTCTGGGCCGTTCCGGTCGTTCTCCTTCTGCTGGCGCTTCCCGCCCGAGCTCGCGTACTCGCACATGTCGCGCAGCGGGCACGCCGCGCAGTTGGGCGTCCTCTTCTCGCAGAACACCTTCCCGAGCGTGATCATGTGGTAGTGCAGCTCGAAGAGCGTCTGCAGCCCGAAGCTGTTCAGGCGCTCGCGCAGGAACGTGTACACCGCGGGTTCGGGCGCGTACTGGGAAAGCTCCTCCAGCGCCTCCTCCGTCTCCAGGGGGACCCAGCCCAGGCGCGCCATGATGCGCCCGACGTTCACGTCCACGGGGAAGTCCGCGCGGTACAGCGCCAACAGCAAAATGCACGACACCGTCTTCACGCCGTAGCCCTCCATGGACAGCAGGTACCCGCGCGCGACGTCAGTGGGGCAGTCGCGCAGGAACTCCAGCGAGAGCTCGCCGTTCCGCTCAGCCTCGACGCGCCGCAAGACGCGCTGGATGCGCTGCGCGAGCATGTAGTGCATGCCGCGGCACTGAATGCACTCCACCACCTCCTCCAGCGGCGCGCGCATCACCGCGCGCCAGTTGATCAGGTCGCGCGTTTCCGCCGGCCGCGGCGACGGGTCGGGAACGAGCAGCGCCTTCGCCGCGAGCGCCAAACGCTCTTCCCGGACGATCTGGTCCTTGGTCTTCTTCCGGTACGGGACCCAGCCGCTTGTCGGCGCGGGAGGAGACGTAGGAGGCGTAGAGGGGATCGGTGGCGGAATCGCCGCGGGCGAAACGACGACGCGCGGCGGCGCCGCCACCGCGGGCGTGCTCGGCGGCGGCGCCGCCGTGAGCGGCCGCGCGACTCCCCCCGCGGCGAGGAACGCCGACGCGCCGCTTGCCGCCGAGACCAGCTCCGGCGGGATGGGCGATTTCGGCATCGGTGACTGGAATCCGTCCTCAATTTCGTCCTCCACGTTCACGGGCGGCGCGAGGCTTCGTTCCGCGTCCCCGGGACACGAACCCGCCGCCGCGGACGACGCCGCCGCGGCTTCCGCCGTCTCAACCGCGCCGGCGACGAGCGCGGCGACGGTTTCGTTGACCACGGAAAGAGTCTCAGCCGACGGCGTTGAGGAAACCGACGTCGCGGCGCGCATCTGGTGGTCGTTTCCCTCAAAGAACGCCTCCGGCGGCGCCGTTGCCCGCGGTGCCGCCGTCGCGCCCTCGCCCGGGAACTTCGCGGCGAGGTTCATGATGGCCGAGCTCGACAACACGTCCGACACGTTTTGCGTCAGCATCGCGCCGAGCACCGAGTCCAAGACGCTCCCCCCCCAGGCGTTCCTGTGCAGACGCCTGTCCCCCAGCGCCGTGCGCGCGCGCGCCAGGAACATGCCCGTCTTCCTCGCCCACTCCAGCCGCTCATCCCGGCCGAAGACGATCATGTCCAGGTCCTTCCCGCGCCACACGCGGGGCAACTTGCGAGGCTTCTTCGGGGGAGGCCCGATGTCGCCGGCGCCGCCCAGGGGCCAGTGCGGGTGCGTCCAGGCCGGGACGCGCCAGAACGGCGCGCCGCCGAGGATGGGCACGTCCGCCAGGAACGTAGGCTCGGGAGCCTCGAGCGTGCGTTTGCGCGCCTCGGCGCGCTCCTGCGAGGAAGGCAACGCGCGCCACGCCTCGAAATTCGCCCGCGCGGCTTGTTTGAACCGGACGCGGACCCGATCGCCGCGGACGCGCGCGCGGCGCGCGCCGAAGCGGCCCCACCCCAGTATCGGCGACGCATCGTCGGGTCGGCCATCCCCGGCGCCATCATCCGCAGAAGTGGCCTGTGCGTTCCTCTCCAGGCTTCTCTGCATGTCCCCCAGAGTCATGTCGTCGTCCTCCTCCTCGAGCGCGTCTCGCGGCTCGAGCGTCTCCGAAGCGTACAGCGCGCCTTCCTCGGCGTCTGCGGGCGCCGGCACGAACGCGAACCCCGGAGGCACCGGGGTCTGCGCGACGATCGTCGGCGTCAAGAGCACGCGCGTGTGGTTTTCTTCGACGGGCTCGGGACTCGCCGTGCGCAGTCTGCACAAATCGCGGGGCGCGACGTCCAGCCGCCGGAACCGCGCGATGACCTCGGCGACGTCGGCGGAGGTGACGGGACTCGCGTTCGCGTTCGACGCGGTTCCGGCGACGTGCACTCGGTGGCTCACCGCGAACGCGCCGTGCCGCCGCATCGCCTCGATGAGGCCCGCGGGAACGGTGCGCTTGCGAGGCGGAGGCGCGTTCGCCCAGAGCGACTGGAGCGTCGCGAACCCGCCGGGGCCGTACGGTCGCTTCCCCTTCTTCGCGCGCGCCGCGGCGACGGCGTCCGCGACGCCGCGCCGTCCGGCGGCGGGCGCGCCGCCTCGCGCGTACGCGTTTCGGCGCCTCGCGGCTCCGCGAGGCGCGGGGTACGCAATCGTGAGCATGACGTACGCGTCCTCTTCGTCTCCGATGACGTGCAGAATCGCGGCGACGCTCAGAGGAGGAGGGTCCTCCTCGTCCTCGAACGCGTGAAGCGCTGCCATGCGCCGCTCGTTGAGCACTCGCGCCCGCTTACGGATGCGGTACTCGCGATCCAAGTGTCGCTTCCGCTCGCGTTTCTCCTCCGCGCGGTTGGTCAAGGCGACGCGCTCGTCGATGTCGTCGCTCGGCAACTCCTGGGGAGCGTCGCACCGCGCGAATCGCGCGTCGCGCGAGTCGGCGCAACGCCACCCCGCGTCGGGTTGCTGGTCGACGCGCGCCGCCACGACGGCAGGCACGCGTCGCCATTTCCCGCACCCCGGAGCCTCGCAACACACCCAGGCGTCCCGCACCGCTTCCGGGGCCAGGGGTTCCCAGACCGACTCGGAGTGGCACGCCCACGCTTCTTCTTCGGACAACTTCATGTGCGGCGGAATCGCCGGGCCGATCGAGGCCGCCTCGGCAGCCTCGAGGAAGTCGGCGAAGTCGGCGAAGTCGGCGAAGTCGGCGCCGGCGAAGTCGGCGCCGGCGCGGTACCGAGCCGGCGGCGCCGCGCCTCGCGTCGGCGGGACCCTCGTCGGCTTCGGCGCCGGATCGGGAGGCGCGGCGAGAAGCTCGGCGGGTTTCGGTTTCGGTTTCGACGCCTTCGGTTGTTCGAGCTCGAACTCCCCGGGAGGGTCGAACGCCGCGAGCTGGTACCGTTCCGTCCGGCCGTTACGTTGCAGCTTTCGCAGAAGGCCGACCGCCGCGCCCCGATCGAGCGCCGCGAGGACGCCGACCTTCTTCGCCTTGCGGTCTGCCAGCGCGTGTCCTTTTCCCGCGGCGTACAGCGCCTCCAGGATGTCGCCGGACCGCAAGCCGCGCGCTCCCGCGTCGCGCAGCGCGGGAACCGCGACGCTCAGGATGATATCGATCTTCGACCCGGCGTAGATTCCGGCGTGCAGCGCGGACGGGGCGGTCGCCGCCTCGGGTGGAATCGCCGGAGGCGCCGGGACGGAGTCCGCGACGGCCGTCGGCGACGATTCTGCCGAGGCCTTCTCCGACGCGCTCTTCGCGTTTTGCTCCGTTCGTGTCGGTGCCGCCGGTGACTTTGGGGACTTTGGGGACTTTGCTTCCGTCTCGGACGGTGTCGCGGGTGTCGCGGTCGCCCTCGGGCTCGCCTTCGCGGACGCGTCGCCGACTCTGGGTCTTTTACCCTTCGCGGCGGCGGCGGCGGCGGCGGCGGACGAAACCCCCGGTTTCGTCTTGGCGGACTTCGCGTCGTCGACCGTGCCTCTCTTCGTCGCCTCGAGACCGGTCGACCTCCTCTTCTTCCCCGAAGGTCTCTTCGGTTTCGTCTCCGGCTGGAAAAAAACCTTCGGCGGTTCCCTCGCCGCCGCGGCGAGCGCGGCGCGCGCGACGTCGCTCGGCGGCGCGTCCCAGCGCACGCGCTCGCGGAAAAGCTCGAGCCACTCGGCGTCCCCGTCCTCGTACCGCACGCGGTGCTTCATCGTGAACCGGTCGAACGCCACCACTTTGCCTTTGAAAAACCTGTTCTCCAGGGGCCAAAACACCCTGAGCCCGGTCCCGGTCAAGGCTTTCAGAGCCTCGAGCGAGAAGCGTTTCGGCGTTTTTTCCGTCAGAAAAGCCGTCTTTTTCGCGCGCGCGGAGGCATCGCGGTTTTCCCGACACCTCTCGGAGCTCTTGTTCTTCAACGCGACGCCCGTGGGCGTGGTCGGATACGCGCGCTTCGCGTCCGCCTCGGCGGCGGCGCGCTTGGCCGCCGCGTCCGCTCGGGTCGCGCGGGGTTGCAGGGTGGCGCGCGTGCGCGCCACGATCGGGGTGCGTTTCGGAGGTCGCATGGTTGTCCGCCGATGGAGCGAAAACGGAGCGTCCGAGAGAAAGTAACAACGAAACGACAACCGATCGCAATCGAAAAGGTCGGTCGTCCCGTTAGCCGGTTCGGGACGTGCGCAGCGCACGCACGAGCGGGGTTCGATGTACCAGCGGCCAGGGGCGAAGTGCGATCGCCGCGCGAGCAGGGTCGCCGCGCGGGGTCCTCTGCCCGAACCCGCTTCCGCACGCCGATCGGGGCTCGGAGAGAAAACTCGGTAGCACGCCAAAAAGCGACGAGAAATCCGACGTGGCGCGGAAAGTGGATCGCTTTTCCGAAAGATGTCCCGCTCGTCTCCTCGAGCGCGCTCCTCCCGCGGGCGTCTACGCGTGATGCCGCCCGCCCCGAAGCGCTCATACGTACACTACGCATCACTAAAAGGTTTAGCTACGTGACTATGTGCCTACGCGGGAACGGAAACGACGCATATCCGCGGGTCATCGCGCGTCGTCGCCCATACGCGCGTCCTCTTCGTCGCCTTCGCCGCGCGCGGAGGAGACGCCTCTCCGCGCGCGTTTATTACCCTCCGGCTTCTCCGCCGCCTGGAAGATGAGCGTCTGCGCACCCTCCGCGACGTCGTCGTCCGCGGGCTCTTCCCTTTTTTGATTTTCGGCCCCTTCGTTCGTTCCTCTCTCGAACGCGTCGGTTTCGAGCGCGAACGCCTCGCCCAGCGTCCGGAAGTGCTCGTAGCCGGGGAAGTCGGCGGGCGCAAACGCCAGAGACGCGCGGTGCACGTACCCGGCGCGCGCCGCGACGCCGGCGACGTTCCAACGCGCGCGGTGCTCACAGGCGCGCATCGCGACGTGCACTTCGCCCTCTTTCGACAGAAGGGGCTTCGCGGCCCTGAAAAACGCGTCCAGCAGGTCCTGGTTCGCCTGAACGGCGAGACGCCCGACGACGCCCACGCCGGCGTCTGGGAAGTTCCACACCACGCGGTCGAACCCCTTGAAGAACCCGCCGGGACCGGCGCCCGAGGGCGCGCCTGGCTCGGCGCCGCCGCCGCCGCGCTCGTTCGCCGCGCGAGCCTCGGGGTCGTTCCCTGCCGCCCACCACGCCTTGGCGGCTTTCCTGAGCGCGTCGCCGTCCTCGACGTCCACGCCGAAGCGCACCGCCGCGCCGGAGGCCTCCAGGGACTGCTCGATGTCGCGCAGGTCGGGGTACGCCGCGCGCGCGACGCCCGGTCGATCGAGCGAGGTGGCCAGGACGTTCGCGCCCTCGCCGTCGAACAGGGTGGTGAGCGCGAGCGCGAAGGACAGGTTACCCTCTCCCACGAGCAAAACGCGCTGGCCGCTGTGGTAGCCGTGAGGCAAGCCGGTCTGCGTCGCAGCGCCCTCGAACGCCTCGCGGCGAGCCTTTCGCTCCTTGCGTTTCTTCCATTGCGACTTCTCACCGCCGTGCGTCCCGGCATCCCCGCGCTGGATGGCCGCGCGCTGCCTGCGCTTCAGCGCCTCGGAGATGGGCGTCCCGGCAACGCGATGCAGGGTTGTCAGAATGCGCGCCACGCGGCCCTTCTTAGCCATCGCGAAACAGGGTGCGGCCCGGTGTGAGCCGCCGCCGCCGACGATCGACTCCTCTCGGAAATCCCGAAGAGCGGACGAGCAGAGAAATGATCCAGGCTGTGGTGCCGACCACGATGTCAACAAAACGCGTCGCGCGCTGTTGTCACGCGGCATCCGCCTCGATGTCGCGCCGTTTGGTCGAGGTCGCGTGGGGCGAGTCGAAGCCCCGCGTGGTTCCCTTGCTCCTGAGCCTCGTCTACGCCCTCGTGATGCGCCTGAACGTCGACGCGTGGCGCGAGCAGGATCAGTTTTTCGTGGAACGAGATCCGCAACTGGCGTACCCCGCGCATCCATCGACGGTGAGCAACACGCACCTCGTGCTGACCGGCTGCGTGCTCCCTTTCGTGCTCATCTTCGGGCTCGCCGCGTGGGCGCACACGCGCGTGGGGGCTGACGCGGCGGTGGTGTGGTGGACGCACCAGAGCTTCGCCCTGGCGAACGCGCTGCTCGTCGCGGTGGGGACGTTTAACGCCGGGAAAGCCTACGTGGGGCGCCTGCGTCCCAACTTTTTCGCCGCCTGCGACTACAAGGGCTACGCCGCGGCGCTGGCCGAGTTCCAGGAGGTGGGCGCGAGCAGCCCTCTGTACGCGGCGTACCTCGCGGCCACGGAGCCGGGCGCCGTCGGCGACCGCGCGGAGTGCCGCGCCGCCGTCTCCGAGACGGACGAGGCGTCGCTCTCGTTCCCGTCGGGACACGCCGCCATCGCGTTCGCGGGGATGACCCGCGCGGCCGCCGCCGTCGTCGGCGCGGGGTGGCTCGCGGGGCGCCAAGCTCTCGTTTCGGCAAGCTCTTCCGCTTCGGTTCCCACGAGTTCGGAGGCGGAAGAAACGGAAACGCCGCGCGGTGATGCGGACGAGCAGACGGAAGAGACGCGGAACGCGGAGAGACGCGGGTACCTGCCCTCCGCCGCGGCGTTGCCCGCGGCGTACGCGTGCTACGTCGCGGCGTCCCGGATCGTGGACTACAAGCACAGGCCCGCGGACGTCGTGGCGGGCGCGCTGGTGGGCCTCGCGGCCGCCGCGGCGTGCGACGGCGGCGTCTCCTTCGGCGCGTCGCCTTCCTCGGGGGTTAAACGCGGACGCGTTCGCGGGTCGGCGCGCGAGGACGAGTCGCAGCTTCGCCAACTCGTCGAATCGCGCATCTAGAAGGTGTATTACATACAGGTATAGCTAGTCATGACACAATATAGTTACGAACGTGTTCTATCGATACTACGAGATGGCCGGGGAGCGTCACTCGACGGCGGCGTTGAGCCACTCGGCGATGAGCGGCACGAGACGCGCGTTGACGGCGTCGCTGTCCCTCGCGATTTGGTACTTGTCGAAATCGAGCACCGGGACCCCGACGGCGCGCGCCACGGGCAACAGCGGCGACAGAACCTCCACCATCGCGTCGTTCGTGCGCGAGGACAAGAAACTGATGTGGGTGGGCAGACCAGTCGTCGCGCCGCCGTCCCCGCCGGGAGGCTCGTACGTCACGAACGCGTTCAAAGCGCCGTTTCCGCGGAGAGTCTCCGAAAACGCGCTCTGTTCGTCGGCGTCGCGCGCGGCGCGTATCTCCCCGACGCGCGCCGCGAAGGCGCCTATGTCGTACTTGGGCACGCGCGAGGGCATTTTCTCGACGCTCGCGGCGATGCCCTCGTACGCCCCGAACGCGCCCGACTCGCGCGGGTACAGGCTGATCACGCCGTCGCCGGCGCTGGCCACCACCAGCAGCGGGTCGCGCAGCAGCGCCTCTCGCGCCTCGAGCGCCTCGGGCGGTCGGAACCCGGCGATGGCCACGCGCGCGGCGAACGGCCCACGCGCGCTCGTCGCCGTGGATGCGCCCGCGGACTGCCCCGCGATCACCACCCTCGGGACTCTCACACTCCCGGTCTCGCTCGTGGACGAGTCAATCGACTCCGGCGCCGGGGAGAAGAACCCTGGCGCGAACGCGCGCAGCGCCGCGTCCACCACCTCGTCGCGCGTCGCCGAGGGGTTCTTTGGCGGCGGCGCGCCCGGCCTGGCGTACGCGGGCGTGGTCTCCGGCGACGCGAGCGACTCCGCGAACTCGGGCGCGAGCACGAGAAAGCCCTCGTTCGCGAGCGCCTCCGCCAGGTCCACCAGGTCGAAGCGGCTGCCCAAGTACCCGTGGCACAGCACGGCGACTTTGTCAAACGAATTCGTCAAACGACCCGTCTCGCCGCGCGCCGCGACGCGCACGCCGGGCGCCGCGAGCAGGGGCGTGCTCCTGTCCAGCCACCGCGGCGTGGACTCGGGCGTGTTGAGTAAAACGCGCGCGATCTTCGCGACGGAGATGGCGTGCGGGTAATACAGCACACCGGGAGACGACATCTCGTCGCGGCGTTCGTCCGGCGCGCCGAACGCGTCGGGGAACCACGTCGCCACCGGGACGCTCTGGCCCGAGCCCGGGATGGCGACGCGCGCGTCCTCGAACACCACGCGGTGTATCGCCGCGCCGCTCCGCGCGAACGCGGGCGACGAGGCGGGCGACGGAGGCGGCGACGCGCCCGCGGAGGCGCCCAGCGCCGCCGCGCCGGTCGCAAGGCTCGAGGCGCCGCTCAGCGCCAACGCGGCGCGACGTGGCAATGTGTTGGCGACGGTGCCGCGCGCATCGGATGACGCGCGCGCGGGACGCGCGCGCCGCGGGGAGGGACAGGCGCGCCCGGCGCGGCGCACCGCCGCGACCGGCGCGACGCGCGCGCGGGTGGGCGTCGCCGACATCGCGGGGCGCGTGCAGGTCTGGGCGGGGTGGAAAGGAGGACCAAGGCGAGTGCCGCTGCCAGCTGGCAACTGTGTGCCGACTGCCAGCACGTTGATGACTTCGGAGAACGGTGAGGGTTGTGTCTGTAGCAAAAAGCTCTGAAACTTCTCCGCCGCCCTCTCGCTCCGCCTGCGGCTTCGCGACGCGGAGCCTTCCCGGGGATGCGTTCACGCACCGGGTGAGGCTTACGCGCGCTTGGTGCGGACCCTGGTGGACTTCCTGGTGCCCTTCGAGCCCTTGTCTTTCTCGAAGATGCCCGGCTCCATCTTGTTCACGACGAGGCCCGCCGCGACGACGACGGCCAAGGCGGTGACGAGCGCGTACGTGGGGTCGGCGAGGGCGAACTTGTTGATCCCCGAGGAGGAGGCGTGCTGGGTGACGTCGTAAATCAGCCCGACGAGCGTCACCAGCGTGACGATGCCGATCTTGAAGCGCTCCTCGGCGCCCCACGAGCGGCTCATCAAGAGGAGCGCGCCGAACGCCATCTCGAACGTCCCGCTGCGGGTCCAGGGGTAGACGGAACCCGCCTTCATCGCTTGGCCGTACAAGGCGGGGACGACGTCCGCGGGGGCGAACATGAACGCGCCGCCGGCAACCGTGAACAGGGTGCCGATGAAAGTCAGGGTGTGTTTGAGGAGACCCATGGTGCGTGCGTGGGGGTGCGCGACGAGGTTTGCGATCGGCGAACCCTCGTCGCGGGAATAAACGGTTAGCAAAAAAAGTGCACATGCGACTGACCGTCTGGGTTTTCTCTAATCTGATCAGTTGAGACTGCGAGCCATACGATTGCGCGAAACCCGTCGGCGGTGGCGCCGGGGCAGATCGACGAACTACAGACGGTGCCTCTTCGCTTTCGCATCGTTCGTTGGCGGTCGCTTGAGGTTTCCCCACGCGACGCGACGAGGCCGCCACACGACCCCGCACGCGCACGATGGCGGCTTCGAAGACAGAACTCAGGTCCAGGGCCAAGGGCAAGGCCGACGCCAAGGCGAAGGATGCCGACGCCGAGGATACGAAAAAGGACGCCGTGGCGGGCAAGACGGACGCGCAGGGCAACCTCATGGACGCCGCGTACTACTTCAAGCAGTATTTCGGGTTGGCGATGTCCATCGTGGCGTTCGGCATGGTGTGCTTCGCGGGCTACGCCCCGAAATACGGCCTGAGCGTCAACCTTTTCCTGTACTCGAGTGAGTCCCGTGTCCCGCGCGTTTCCGTGTCCCGCTCGAACCGTCCACAGCGCGTCTCAGCGTGGCTCTATGCGCGCGCGTCTCCGCGCGGTTTCGCCCCGAGAATGCTCGAGTTGCCGACTCCAACGCGAGATTCTGACCCTCTTCGTTGTCGCGTTTCCGGCCTTCCTTCTCTTCGCAGGCGTCGTGCTCGGGTGCGTCGGGCTGATTTTCCACGAGACCCGCCCGTTCAAGAACCAGTCCACGTTCGCGATGGACAGGGAGACGGTCGAGTTCGCGCGCGCGCAGGAGGCGGAGGCGAAGATTCAAGCCGACCGGGCGGCGAAGAAAAAGGCGTAGAGTCAGATTGTATTGCAGGTTTTTCGCAGCGTCCTTTCGCCACAACCGACGCCGCGCCCCAGAGGCGAGACGTGCGACGATGTTCGGCGTCGGGGTTTTCTTGGCGAGCGGGAGCCATCGCGCGGCGAACCGATGCGCGTCCCAGGCGTGGGGTCGATGGCGCTGGGTGGCCTCGTCGGGCGGACCCGGCGGTTGGGGCGCGACGTCGTCAAATCCGTCGGCGGCGTCGGCGGTCGGGATCGCCGGCGCCCCGACGCGCGTGTTCGCCACGAACGCGCGCTCGTCCGAAACCACCACCGCGCGTCGCGACGCCATCGCCGGCGCCGGTGTGCTCGGCGCCTCCCCGCCCCCGCGACCGACCGTCGGGGCGGTCGAGCACGACACCGCGCTCCGCGCGCGCGAATCGCGCGCGTTGCCTCGTGAACTCCTGACGGACACGCACGGGCGACACCACTCGTACCTGCGCATAAGCCTCACGGAGAAGTGCAACCTGCGGTGTCTGTACTGCATGCCCGAGGACGGCATCGACCTGACCGCGAACGACCAGCTCATGACCACGGACGAGGTGGTGCGCGTCGCGAAGCTGTTCGTCGCCGCGGGGGTGAACAAGATCCGGCTCACCGGTGGCGAGCCGACGGTGCGGCGCGACCTGGAGGACATTGTGCGCCGCCTCGCCGCGCTCGAGGGTCTGAACACCATCGCGGTCACCACGAACGGGCTCACGCTGCACCGACGGCTCGAGGCGTTGCGCGAGGCTGGCTTGACGCACGTCAACATCTCCCTGGACACCCTCGTGCCGGCGAAGTTCGAGCTCCTCACGCGGCGCAAGGGTCACGATCGCGTGATGCGTTCGATTCGCGCCGCCGTCGAGCTCGGGTACGACCCGGTGAAGGTGAACGTGGTGCTGATGCGCGGCGTGAACGACGACGAGATTCTGGATTTCGTCGCTCTGACGCGCGACGCGCCCGTGAACGTGCGGTTCATCGAGTACATGCCCTTCGACGGGAACAAGTGGGAGACGAACAAAGTCGTGTCGTACGCCGAGGCGCGCGCGACGATTGAGCGCGCGCACCCGTCGCTGAGACGCGCGACTCTGCCGGGCGAAGACGCGCGGAGCGAGGTGGGCAAGAACTTCGCCATCGACGGGCACGAAGGCGCGGTATCGTTCGTGACGTCCATGACGCACAACTTCTGCGGCGGGTGCAACCGCCTGCGCGTCATGGCAGACGGGAACCTCAAGGTGTGTCTGTTCGGAGAGGCGGAGACGTCGCTGCGCGACGCGATGCGCGCGGGGAGCGACGACGCGTCGCTGATGCGCACGGTGAGCGCCGCGGTCAAGCGCAAGGCGCCAGCGCACGCGGGAATGCACGACCTGAAGCACGTGAAGAACAGGTCCATGATCAAAATAGGCGGCTGATGCGGGCGCGCGACGGCGCGCGACGGCGTCGCGACGGGAGAGAAAAAGCGTCTTCCACGGACACGGTTGAAATCGATCGAACAAAACTCCGAACGACTGCGCGCCCTTTTCGCGTCGGTCGTTCGCGTCACCGACGCGAACGACCGACGCGGTGTCGGATTTCGCCAAAAAAAGATGACGCGCGATCCCCGCTTCGCCAGTCCGCGAAAAGTCGATTTCGAAAAGGCACCTGTCGTTCGTCGCTTCGCGTTTGGATCGAGTCGACCGACTGCCGGTCGAGGTCACCGGTGACCGGGCGGCGTTTCCCGGTGAACGACGCCGGGACGCGTCGGTCGAACGCGTCGATCGAACGCTGTCGGTCTCGAAACGTCCGAGTTCTCGGCGTGCGCGCCCGACGCCCGCGATTGCGTCCACGACGCGCGCGTTCCCTCGCGCTCAGGACGCACACCAATTCGCACCTGGTATCAGCCAGCACCATGGCCACCCTCTCCGCCGTCGCTGTCGCCCCCGCGGCGCACGCCGCGCGCGTGCGCGCCTCCTTCCGCCGCGCCTCCTCGGCTCGCACGTCCGCCTTCGCGGGCGCGTTCGCCAAGCCCGCGTCGACCGTCGTCGCGTCCAACGCGCGCAGAGGTCTGCGGGTGGTGGCGAACGCCGCCCCCACCGGCGACGCGCTCCCCCCCCCCGCGGTGTTCAACACCGTGTGCGCCACGGCGGAGAAGAAGGCCGCGCAGGATCCCACCACCACGCTGGTTCTCGGGTTCTCCGCGGGCGCGCTCATCGGCATCGGCGCTTTGCTGATGAGCTGCATCGGAGCGGCGTCGCCGGCGCTCGCCGCCGCCAACCCCGGTTTGTGCAACTTCCTGAAAGGCGCGGTCGGCCTGCCCGCCGGCCTGACCCTGGTCATCCTGACCGGCGCTGAGCTCTTCACCGGGAACGTGATGACCATGCTCAGCGGCGTGTTGACCAAGCGCGTCAAGACGGAGGCGCTGATTCGAAACTGGGTCCTGTCGTACACCGGGAACTTCATCGGCAGCGTCGTCATGGCGTACCTCGCCTTCGGCGCCGCGACCGCGGCGGCGCCCGCGGCGAAGGCTGCCGTCATCGGGATCGCGACGACGAAAGCTTCCCTACCGGTACGTCGATACACGATCCCCCTTTCCCGATGACGTCTCACCCGCGCGTTCGCGCGCCGAACCTCGTACGCGTCTCTCGGCGTTCCTCGCGACCGCGCGCGCCTCGACGTTTTCACCCTCTGACTTTTTCGCCCTCCCCATCTCTCCCCCGACCAGTTCGCCGTCGCGTTCTTCAAGGGCGTCCTGTGCAACTGGCTCGTGTGCCTCGCGGTCTGGGGCACCATGGCGTCCACCTCCGTCGCCGGCAAGATCCTCGCCATCTTCTGGCCCATCAGCACGTTCGTGGCGCTCGGGTTCGAGCACTCCGTGGCGAACATGTTCCTGATTCCCCACGGCATCCTGTGCGGCGCGCAGGTGAGCGTGGCGGACATGATGCTCAACAACATCATCCCCGTCACCCTGGGCAACGTCTTCGCCGCCGCCGTGTTCGTCGCCGGGATCCACTTCTATGCGTACGGTCGGGAGTAAAAGCGAAGCGTAGTCTACTGATATAGCACGTGTCAAATATATTTACATGTGCCGAAAAGAATAAGTTTCCCCCCGCGACGCCGCGCTCAATACCTGACAATGTCCTCCGCCGCGTATCCCAGCGCCTTCAGCGCGGGCACGCACGTCTCCGTCTCGAACAGAGGCGGGCCGCACAGCAACGCGACCGTCCTCTTGTTCTCCGCGTACCCCGCGGTGAAGCAGGTCTCGGAGATCATCTGCTGGGTAACGCGCCCGCGGAGCCCCGACCACGTCTCGTCGTGCCTGGAGATGGTGTAGTGCACCTGGAAGCGCTTGGGGTGCTCCGCCTGCAGCCTGTCCAGGGTGTACCTGAGCAGGATGTCCTTCTCCGACTTGTTCGCGAACAAGAACCTGATCTCCGTCTCGTCCTCCGGGTCGGACAGGATCGCGACGATCATCTGCAGCATGGGCGCGACGCCCGTGCCGCCGGCGAGCATCGTGATCCTCTGCACCTTTTTCTTACGGCCGTGCACCCAGAGCGCGCCGCGGCCGTCGTACTTGATCTCGCCGGCGGGCCCCTTGGCGTCCACGAAGTCCCCGACGTTCACCTCGTTCAGGTAGCGCGTCAGCGCGCCGCCCTCGGGGTAGTCCTTGTGGTCGTTGGGGAAGTACACCTTGATCACGAACTCCACGAAGCCCAGCGTGCCGTTGAGCGAGGACGGCGTGTACGCGCGCATCACCTTCTTGGCGCCGGGCTCGCCGTTCTTTTCGCCGCGCAAGTAAACGTGGTAGCCCACGGGCAGGCCGCACTGGTGCTTCGCGCTGTCCAGCTTCAGGCGGAGCAGGATGGTGTCGTGCGACAGAGGCACTTTCGCGTCAACCTGCAGCGGGATCCACTTCTTGGGGTTGAGCGACACGGGCGCGTCCGCCGGCACCTCCGCGCGCGCGCCCGCCCACATGCGGTCAAACGCCGCCGCTTCCGCCTTTTCGCCGACGAGCGTGTCGCCGTACATCTCGGGGTGGTCCAGCGCGTACTGCAGGAGGTTCACCGGGCCGGTCGCGCGGGGTACCTTGTTCTTGATCGGCGCCGCCGTCAGCGTGACCTGCGCGGTGCTCTCCGTGGTCGCCGCCGCGGCGTTGGGGTCGTCCTTGGGGTCCAGGTACCCGATGACAAACTCCTCCAGCTGCTTCCACGCCTTAGCGGAGTGCACGGCTTCGAAGTCCTCGGTGGAGTCCACGCCGGCGTTCATGGTGATGGACGCGTTGCCTCCCGGGTGCAGGCCCTCGGCGAGGTACTTGTTCACGTCGTACACCTTGCCCTTAACGACGATCCAGCAGTCGTCCTCGGTGTCGTGCTTCTCCACCTCCGCCATGGAGATGAGCGTCGCGCCCGGGGGGGGGGGCGTGTACCCAGCCGCCGGCGCAGCCGCCGGCGCCTCCTCCACCGGGGCGCCGTCGGCGAGCCTCGCGGCGGTCTGCTCCGCCTGGTTCTCGGGGATGGGCGTCTCCTCGCCTCCTCGGAGCGTGGTCATGGAGTCCACGCGCAGGTTCCAGGCGCCCGCGGTGGAGCCCATCCAGCCGCCGGGCTTGGACGCGGGCTCGGTGGGGTGCTCGCACTTGACCCAGCGCTCGCCGCCGGGGCCCGCCGAGGAGACGTGCGTCTTGATGCGGAACCAAGGGTTGTTCCCCATGCCCATGAGGTTCCAGGTCAGGTCGCGGGGCTGCGTGTTGTTGCCCTCGTCCCAGGCGCGGCACATCAGCTCCTCGCAGTTCGCGAGCTCCTCGCAGGGCAGCTCGTACGACCAGTGCGCCCAGCTCCAGCTCTTGCCGTACATAGTCAGGCCGCACGGCAGCTCGTGCTTGGCGAGGCGCCAGTTGTGGCCGCCGTCGATGGACACCTCGACGCGCGTGATGGCGCGCCCGCCACCGGTGTAGGCGTAGCCCTTGACGGTGTAGGTCTCGCCCGGGAACGCGGCCACCTTCTCGTCGTGCGCGGGCGAGGAGATGGCGGAGTTGATGTTCAGCTCGTTGAAGATGTACTCGGGCTTCTCCCACCAGCCCTCCGCCTCGGCGAGCTCGGACGTGACGTGCGGGGGCATGATCCGGTTGTCGCGGAAGTGGTAAAAGTTATCGGAGGGCTCGGACGTGACCTCGATCTTGCACAGCCACTTGATCATGCGCCCGCCGATGTACCCGGGGATGATCACGCGCACGGGGAAGCCGTGATCGGGACGAAGCTTCTCGCCGTTCTGCAAGTACGCGATCATCACGTCCTGCGCGGGATCGAGCGCCTTCGCGAGCGGGATCGACGTGCCGTACGACCCGTCCTTGCCCTTCGGCAGCTCGCCCTCGGGGCCGGTGAAGCACACGTACTGGCGCTCGGCGGTGACCTCGGTGACGCCGCACTGCTTGAGGAGCACGTGCAGGGGGACGCCCGTCCAGAGCGAGTTGGACAGACCCGCGGCGCCCCAGTTGAAGCCGATGGTCTGCCTGCGCATGTTCTGCTCCTTGCGACGGTTGCCGGCGCACACCACCAGCACGGGCGTGGTGATGGACTTCATGCGCGCGAGCTGGTCCATGGACAGCGCGAGCTTCTTGTCCACGAGCCCGCCGATGGTGACCTTGTGCGTGTCCCAGTCCAGCTTGGGCACCGCGCCGTGGTTGCGCACCAGGTGCAGCGGCGCGGGCGTAATCGGGCCGGCGTTCATCAGGTCGGTGAGATGGGGCTCGACGTTGAACGGGTGGATGCCGGTGAGGCGAATCAGATCCTTGTGCCTCGGGACCCACGCGTCCGGCGTCTTGGCGTCCCGCGGGTCCACCTCGTCCGCCTCGTGCTCGATCAGCGCGCGGCGGTCGCCGCCGCAACGGAACAGTTCCTTGAGGAACTGGGTCTCGTCCATGGGGACCGTGACCTTGCTCGCGCGCCTCGCCTCGGAGCTCTGGTCGCCGCGGAGGGCCTCGAGCGCGCGCTTGACCGCGGCGACGGCGAAGACGCCCTGCCCGAGCATCGCGGGGACGTTTTTGCCACGGCCGTGAGCGGGCTCGGTTGACGCCCGGGAGACGTCCGCGACGCGCGACATGTTGCGTGAGGGGGAAGGTGAAGGGGTGCGAAAATCTTAGCCTCGCGCGTCGTCGACGCGGGTAAGAGTGGCGCGTGCGGGAAGAAGAACCACGACTCCTTACCGACGCACATGCGCCGAAAGTCTTTTGAGTTCGGAAAGACGCGTATGTGCGGCTGCGACGCGCACCGAAGCGCGACGTTGCGAAAGGATTTTTTTCAAAGGCACGCCCGGTCGGGAACGCAAAGGACATTGTCGTTCCGCGTCGAATAACTCACGGATAACTCGAGGATTACTGGTTCGCGCGCGGATTTAGCTTGACCGGCTTCACCGATTCTGTTGACCCATCTTCGATCGCGGCCCTTACGACGAAAATTTTTGACGACAAAGTTTTCCGACGACGGTTACGCGTAACGCGCGAAAGGACGCGAGATAGACGACAGAACCTTTTTTTGGCCTTTTCCGAAGTCGGTTACGAGTCGGTTATGAGTCGGTTAATTCTATCGTTTTCTGTCGTTTCAGCGGGTCGGTCAAAGGCGACTCGACCCCAGTCAGTCTTTTTTGCCATCGGGGTTCCTTTTGGAGTCGGTTAAAGGTGGTTAGAAGGAAAAATTTTCGGACGCTTTCAGTTGCGACCGGTATTTTCTTTCCTTGACCGGCCTTTCCGATCAAAGGACATTTCTCAAAAGACGCCCTCTGAACGATCGTGCTCGTACCGCACGTCTCGCGGACGTTCCAGCCTGATCCGTCACAGATCTCGTGCGCGTCACGAAGGCCTGACTCGAGAACCGCGGCGAACGCTGCGTTCCACCATGCAGTCTCTTCCCATGAAGAACCTCCTCCCCGCGGGCAAGCCCGCGAACCTCACCGCGCAGGTGCGACCCCTGAACTTTCCTTGGAACGACACGCGCCACTTGGGAGCATGGCTGCCGCGGAACCGAGACTGACGCGCTCCCCTCTTCATCTCGAACCCGAACGAACGCCCGCAGGTGGCCATCAAGCAGCCCGCGCCTTCCGCGCCCTCGAGCTCCATCTCCCCGCTCACCACCGGGGCCGGGCTCGCCGTCGCCGGCGTCCTCGCCGGCGCGATGGTACGCGCGCTCGCCGAGCCTCACGCCTCTCCGAACGCGCCGACGGTCTCGCGCCTCGCGACGCGCGCGTCCCCCCGTTCCCGGCTCGACCGGGCCATCTCGCCGACCACCTCGCTGACCGCCCGCCGCATCCCCTCGCTTCTTCTCAGGCGCGCAAGGTGAAGACCTCCGCGGTGGCGGACCCCTCCGCCGGCGTCGACGGCCGCGTGCTTCCCGGCGCGGTGGAGCAGAAGGATCTCGCGGCGTTTAACCGCGAGACGCTGGCGAAGTACGGCCTGCCCGACGTGCAGAAGGAGGACGCGCACGTGTACCGCGACGAGGACGGGTACTACGTGGTGAAGGAAGAGTTCCACAAGCCCACTAACCCGTTCGAGCGCCTGAAGCTGGCGAAGGACCCCATGAAGGACACCGTGCACCTCGCGTACCTCGAGGAGATGGCCAAGGCGAGCGCGGAGGACTTCAAGGCGTGGGACGAAACCGCCGACCCCGACGACGTGGACCACCGCATGAAGTACGCCGGTTTGTTCCACCGCCGCAAGAACCACTACGGGCGGTACATGATGCGCCTCAAGCTGCCCAACGGGGTGATCACCTCGGAGCAGACGCGGTACCTCGCCTCCGTCGTCGAAGCGTGTGGCGAGGACGGCTGCGCCGATATCACCACGCGCCAGAACTTCCAGCTCCGCGGCGTCGAGCTCAAGGACGCGCCCACGTACATCAAGGGCCTCATGGATCTCGGCATGAGCACGCTTCAGTCCGGGCTGGACAACGTGCGCAACGCCACCGGCAACCCCCTGGCGGGCTTCGACCCGCACGAGGTGGTGGACACGCGGCCGTTCACCCGGGACATCCAGGACTACGTCACCGGCGGCGGCCGCGGCAACCCCGAGGTGTCCAACCTCGGGCGCAAGTGGAACGTGTGCGTGGTGGGCGGTCCCGATTTCTTCGAGCACCCTGACATCAACGACCTGGCGTTCATCCCCGCCGACCGCGACGGCGTCGCCGGGTTCAACATCCTGGTGGGCGGGTTCATCTCCTCCGCGCGCGCCGCGGAGGCGATCCCCCTCGGCGCGTGGGTCCCCGAGTCCGAGGTGGTGGCGGCGACGGCGGCGGTGATCACCACGTTCCGCGACTACGGCCACCGCGGGAACCGCCAGAAGACGCGCATGATGTGGCTCATCGACGAGATGGGCCTGGAGAACTTCCGCGCGGAGGTGGCGTGCCGCATGCCCTCCGGCGAGCTCGCGCCCGAGGCCCCGGAGGACAAGATCGACACCTCCATCGCGCGCCGGTCCTACCTCGGCGTGCACGCGCAGAAGCAGCCGGGCCTGAGCTGGGTCGGCGTGTGCGTGCCCGGCGGACGCCTGCAGGGCGAGGACCTGCGTGAGATGGCTGACCTGGCGGACATGTACGGCTCGGGCGAGCTCCGCCTGACGGTCGAGCAGAACTTCATCATCCCCGACGTCCCCGCGGAGAAGGTGGACGCGCTCCTCGCCGAGCCCCTGCTCTCGCGCTTCACCGTCTCGCCGGGCGCCGTCGTCGCCGGCATGGTGGCGTGCACCGGCAAGCAGTTCTGCGGCTTCGCGCAGATCGAGACCAAGAAGAGCGCGTACGAGACCGCCGAGCACCTCGAGTCCGTGCTGGATTTCCCCAACGGCGACCTGCGCATGATCTGGACCGGCTGCCCGAACTCGTGCGCCCCCGTGCAGGTGGCGGACATCGGCATCATGGGCGCGCAGGTCAAGGACCCGACCGGCGCCAAGGGCATGGTGGACGGCGTGAACATCTTCGTCGGCGGCACGGTCGGCCCCGGCGGGCACCTCAAGGAGGACCCCGAGTACCCCAAGGTGGCGATGAGCGAGATGCTGCCTCTTCTGGAGAAGATCTGCATCGAGGAGTTTGGCGCCGTGCGCAAGGCGACGCCCAGCCCCAACCCCGAGAACGCGTCGCGCTGGAAGATCAACAAGAGCGCGCAGTACACCAAGGGCGTGCCCAAGGCGATGGGCAAGGCGACGCACATCTGCACCGGGTGCGGGTACATCTACCAGGAGGACAAGCCCTTCGCCGAGCTCAGCGAGGAGTACGTCTGCCCCTCCTGCTCCGCGCCCAAGAGCAAGTTCGAGGCGATGAAGGAGGGCGAGGCGCCCAAGTCCTCCAGGCCCACCAAGGCGTACCCGGAGGGCACGCTCGTCGCCCTCCCCGGGCAGGGCCAGACGGTGGAGCTCAAGCTCGTCTCCAAGGCGGACGTCTCCGCGGACACGCGCGTGTTCCGCTTCGCGCTGCCCTCGGAGAAGCACGTGCTGGGCCTGCCCGTGGGGCAGCACGTCGCCATGTCGCTCAAGGGCGCGGACGGGGTCGTGGTCTCCAGGCCGTACACGCCCATCTCGTCCGACGACGAGGCTGGGTACGTGGAGTTCTGCGTCAAGGTGTACGACGGCGGCGCCATGACCACCCTGCTGGACGCGCTCGCCGTGGGCGACGCCGCGACGTTCGAGGGGCCGCTCGGGAACCTGACGTACACCGACCGCGGCGAATTCAGCGTGTTCAACCCGGTCTCCGGCGAGACCACGAAGCGCGCCGGGATCAAGCACCTCGGTATGGTGTGCGGCGGGACCGGGATCACGCCCATGCTGCAGGTGATCCGCCAGGTGTTCAAGGACGTGGGGGACACCACGCGCGTCTCGCTCGTGTTCGCGAACAAGTCCCCGGCGGACATCCTGCTCAAGGCTGAGCTCGACGAGCTCGCGGCGACGCACAAAAACCTCGCGGTGCACTACACGGTGGACGCGGCGGACGACAAATGGGAGGGCTCCACCGGGTTCGTGGACGCCGAGATGCTCAAGAAGCACCTGCCCGCCGCCGCGAGCGACGCGCAGGTGCTGATGTGCGGCCCGCCGGCGATGATGGAGAAGGCGGTGAAGCCGGCGCTGGAGACCTTGGGGTTCACGAAAGACTCGTACATGGAGTTCTGAGATTCTTCTTTCGCGCGTTGACCGTGTTTGTTTGTTTGTTTTAATGATATGCAACGGTGTTCAGCGATGGCACGCGCGTTTCTGTCGTCTCGCGTCGATCTTCCGCGCCGGAGGTTGGGTTCGGGAGAGGATGAGACGCGCCGCGCGCCTCGTCGCGCGCGAAGCGAGCGCGGTCTTCGCTTGTATTGAAAGCAACCGTGACGTATCTTGATATCATGAACCTTTTATTGCACACACGCACACTTCTACGGAATCTCTATGAAAAGCATGTACGCTCATGAGGGCAGGCTGTCTCCGCGCGGAGCCCTTTCTCTCGGCTAGGGTACCGTGCGTCGCGCGACGTCGCGGCGTTCAAAAAATGATTGTTGCGCGTTCGCTTACGCCACCGCCTGCTTGGCGCGGTCGTAGGTGTACGACCCGACGAGAACGAGGATGGAGAACACGGTGAAGAACGCCTGCACGCCGACGAGGGAGGTGGGCAGGTTGTTGTAGATCTTGGTCTTGATCGCGCAGGAGGCGGCGTTGTTCTTGGAGTCCTGCCACTGCGTGAAGGCGCCGTCGGCGTCCTTGGAGTAGACCATGATGGTGTATTCGGAGGGGGCGACGTTCACGGGGAGCTCCACCGAGACAGAGCCGGTGCCGTCGCCGAGGGTGGTCGTGGCGCCCTTCTTCAAGATCTTGAGCATGTCGGCGGTCTGCCAGCACTGCTTGTTCTTCTCGAGGTTGTTGACGTACTTGCGCCACGGGCGCTCCTTGATCTTCTCGTCGGTGAAGCAGAGCTTGATGTCGACAGTCTCGCCGGCGGGGAAACCGGAGTAAGAGACGTCGATGGAGCTGGCGCCGGAGGTGTACTCGTCCTGCGACGCGGCGGGAAGGCGGGGGGGAGGGAAGGTCAGCGGCCGCAACGCGGGAGCGCGGAGGAGCGCGTCGAACGCAGAGGATGCGCCGCGGACGGGCGCGCGCGCTCGCGACGTGAGCCGAGCGCGCGCGCGCGCGCGGCGCGTCGTGACCGACGCGCTCGCGAAGCGACCGACGCGAAGTGTGATGGCGCACGGGGACACGTACCGGGCAAGAGCCGGCGGTGCCAACTTGGACCGAACCCAACATGGGGACGGCGCCGTCGCCGGTGTAGACGGCGGCGTTCGCGCCGGTGAAGGCGAGCGCGAGGATGGCGACAGTGCTGAGGGTACGCATGGTGTGTGACCGGTTGCAGGTGCGTGCGGGAGTGACCACCGGTCTCGGGAGGCGTCGCACAAAAAGGTTTTTTCTTTCGAGATTATCGTTTTCATCCGCGCCAGACTGTTTGCCCATACGTTTCCGAAACATCCGAAAAGTCTGACCGACCCGAAACGACAATCACCGTCACGTCTGTTCAGAGTTCCGAAGGCCGAAAAGCCCAATTCTGGTTGGGATCGGTTAGGATTCGTTCAATTTGCGCGCGAAAAGCCCACCTTTTTGACGACAAGCGGTTGGATCGTCCCTACAATCGGTTGAAACGACGATTACCGACAATTGGCGCTCGGAGGCGCGACCTTTCGGCGAAAATTTTACCTGAAAACGCGCTTCGAAGGCGCATCGCTCGTCACTTTTCGACACGCGCCAGCAACCGGCTGCACTTGTCCGAAACGCCACAATGGCTGCCATCGTGCAACCTACCTTCACCATCCCGGTGGATAGGTACGTCTCTCCCCCCTTCTCACCCTCGCACCCAACCGCGCGCGCGCCGCGCGCGCGCGCCCTTCCGGCGCCCGTCCGATGTCGGTCGTTGCCTCTTCCACCTGTCGGTCACGACCGCGAAGAGGCGCGACGAACGCGGCGGCCTCCGGAAGCGCGAGCGCGTGCCGCGCGCCTCGCTTCGACGATGACGATCGCCGTCGCTCTCCTCGCGTTCCTCACGCGCGTCGCTCACCTCTTCCGATCCCACCCTATCGCCTTATCCTGACAGCGAGAACAAGGCGAAGAGCCTCAACATCTTCTCCTTCAGCTTCCCCCACCATGCTTCCTTCCACATGTCGTGGATCGGCTTCTTCGTGTCCTTCGTGTCCACCTTCGCGGCCGCGCCCATGGTGGCGATCATCCGCGAGGACCTCGAGCTCACCAAGCCCAACCTCGGCGACGCCGGCCTCGCCGCCGTCACCGGCACCATCATCGCCCGTGTCATCATGGGATCCGTCTGCGACGTGGTAGGACCGCGCTACGGCTTGTCCATCGTCCTCCTGCTCTCCGCTCCGTTCTGCTTCTGCATGTCCTACGTCACCGACGCCGCCGGCTTCCTGATCTGCCGCCTCGGCATCGGTCTCGGTCTTTCCACTTTCGTGGCGTGCCAGTTCTGGATGTCCTGCATGTTCAACGGCAAGTGCGTCGGCATCGCCAACGCCACCGCCGCGGGCTGGGGTAACCTCGGTGGCGGCGTCACCCAGTTCCTCATGCCGCTCATCTACTCCGGCATGGTCGCCGGCACCGAGGGCCGCATCTACTCCGCCTGGCGCTGGGCGTACATCGTCCCCGGCCTCATGCACACGATCGCTGGCGTCGCCGTGATGTTCCTCGGCCAGGATCTCCCCGACGGCAACTACAAGCTCCTGCACACCTCCGGCCAGCTGGAGAAGAAGAGCGCGTTCCAGACCCAGATGCTCGGCTGCATGAACTACCGCATGTGGTGCATGGTCGCCACCTACGGCTTCTGCTTCGGCGTCGAGCTCACCATGAACAACATCGTCGCTGGTTACCTGTACGACCAGTTCGAGCTCGACCTCGTCACCGCGGGTACCCTCGCGTCGTGCTACGGCCTCATGAACCTGTTCGCGCGCTCGCTCGGCGGTCTCGCGTCGGACTACGCCTCGGTCAAGTTCGGCATGCGCGGTCGCCTCTGGACGCTCTGGCTGTGCCAGACCCTCGAGGGCGTGCTCTGCATCTTCATGGGTCTCGCCAAGGACTCCCTGGCCACCACCATCCTCTTCATGGTCTTGTTCTCCATCTGCGTGCAGGCCTCCGAGGGCGCCTCGTACGGCGTCGTGCCCTTCCTGACCCGCCGCGCGCTCGGCGTCGTGTCCGGCTACATCGGCGCCGGCGGCAACGCGGGCGCCACCATCAACATGGCGCTCTGGTTCACGGACCCCAAGATCGAGACGTACGACGGCATCATGTACATGGGCTACCTCATCATCGGCGTCACGGCCCTCGTGATCCCCATCCACTTCCCCATGTGGGGCTCCATGTTCCTCCCCGGCGACCCCACCGTCACTGAGGAGGATTACTACATCAAGAAGGAGTTCTCCGAGGAGGAAATCAAGGAGGGTCTCGCCGTCCCCGTCCAGAAGTTCTGCGACAACTGCAGGGACGAGCGCGCCCCCCAGCACCGCCCCGCGGCGGCTGAGGAATCCAAGGCGTAAGTCTCCTCTCCGAGCGTCGCGAGCGACTCGACGAAGACCTCGTCGCGTCGCGCCGACGCCCCGTTCTTTAGTTCGTGAACGTTTTTAATCAATTACTCAAACGTCACAGACAAAGCAGTCACACGTTTTCGCGCTAACTACAATGTATCCTAACGCCGCTCGGTCGTCAGTTTCGCGACCGCGTCCGCGTTCCATCGCCCGGTGATTCTCATTCATGGAATCGCGTCGCGTGCGAAGTTGCGTTCGGAGCGCGATCCGATCCGCCCATTCTCGAACGCGCGTCCACACCACCATGTCTCTCCAGGAGGAATTCGATCTCGCCGTGGAGGTGGCCAACAAGCTCCCAAGGCTTCCAACGAGGACATGCTCGAGCTGTACGGCTGGTTCAAGCAAGCAAACGTCGGCGACGTGAACACCGGTGCGTCCGTGCCCCGCGAGCCCGCTCGTTTTCATCGCGTGCGCATCGCGTCCCCCCGATCGACGACTGACCCGTGCCCCGTCGCTTCCCCTCTTCGCAGACCGCCCCGGCATGTTCGACTTGAAGGGGAAGGCCAAGTGGGACGCGTGGGAGAAGTGCAAGGGCACGTCCAAGGAAGACGCGATGAAGAAGTACTGCGAGGTGGTCAAGCGTCTGTCCGCGTAAGCAGAGCGAGAAAGCGCCAAGAACACGCGCGTCGATGACGACCGCACACGCGCGCAGACGCGTCCTCCGAGAGCGTTCTCGACGTTGTGCACACGAATCTTCAGTCAACGTCTTGTCCTCACGTCTCATCGTGGAAGTCACGCGCACGAGCGCTCGAACCTCGAGACGGTCGCGCGTCCCGTCCCCTCCCGCGTCAACCAACCCTACACACGCGTCCGATTTTTCCCGACTCGCGAAGACCCATCGAGTCTTAACCCCGGACCTGGAGGAATGACGTGACGCAGGTCTATCGGGACTGTCGAAAGCTGCCGAGGAAACGCGTCTCTCTTCTCTCTTGGCGGCGCGGCGCACGCCCACGCCGCCCGGGATAAGGCCCGCGCATTCTCTCCCGCGAAGCGTTCGTTTTCAATAGACAGGCGCATCGCTCGCATCGCGCCGCGCGGACCGGCGCACCGAGGGCGACGCCGAAGGTCGAGTCGCCCTCAATCCACGTGTGCTGCTGACTTTGACGGGACGTGCACCGAAAATGGCGAGCCCCGCGAATGCGGCGGACGCCCGGCACGTCACGGACGCACCCCTCGGCGCGTCGAACGGCTCGACGGTGCCCAACGATGAGGTACGGTCCACGACGAAACCGTTTCGCTCGGAGCGCGCGCGCATGCGCGCGGGCGCGGCGCCACCCCGTGAGCCCTGACAATCGAAATGTCGCGCGAACCCCCCGTGCCGCGTCACGCGCGGTTACGCGTTCCTTCCTCGAGTCCCGAACCCTGACACGCCGTTCCGTCGCGTCCTTTTTCTTCGCAGCGCGCCGCGTCGGCGCCGGCGTCGTTCCTGCCCGAGCTGCGCAGCGGCGAGCACGGCGAGATCGGCCCCCGGCGCTCGATGGAGGACGCGACGTACGTCTCCGAGCCGGGGCCCACCACCAGCGGGCAGTGCGCGTTCTACGGCGTGTTCGACGGGCACGGCGGGCGCGCCGCCGCCGATTTCGTGAGTGCGCGCCTGGTGCCGAACATCCGCGCCGCCGCGGGTCCGCGCGTGACGGGCGACGCGCTGCAGAAGAGCATGCGCGACGCGTATTTCCAGACGGACCGGGAGTTCCGCGAGGCGGCGAGCGAGGAA
>Ga0209666_1000210_pt1 | contig 46417 bp, 44 predicted proteins | sample SaaInlV_125m_DNA_FD_184679 | JGI IMG/M metagenome (GOLD analysis project Ga0209666, IMG submission 184679) | Marine microbial communities from expanding oxygen minimum zones in the Saanich Inlet - Saanich Inlet SI037_S3LV_10m_DNA (SPAdes)... | ecosystem: Environmental > Aquatic > Marine >...
TACTTTTTACCATTTTTATGAAAGTGAGAAAAATTTTTATATGAAAAAACAGAGAATTTGCATAGTTGGAGACGGTCTTTCAGGTTTAATGGCTGCTTTGGCATTAAATAAATTAGAAGGTTTAGAAATTTATTTAATATCTAAAAAAAACAATCATTCTAAAGATAAAAGAACGACAGCTATATCTGTCTCTAACTATGAGTTTTTTAACGAAGTGATAGACAAACTCGATAAAAAGTTTTTTTGGCCTTCTAAAAAGATCAATCTCTTCTACGAGACAAAAGACCAGAACATGAATTTCTTAAAATTTAACGAAGATAGAAAAAATTTAATGTACGTTTTTGAGAATGATAAAATCAAAGAAATTCTAATTAAAGAAATTAAAAAAAAAAAAATCAAAACTTTTCAAAAAAATATTAATGAATTAAAAGATTTAGATGGTTATGATATTAAAATATTATGCTTAGGTAGATCCTCTAAAATCTATCAAGGTATAGTTGATAAAAGATCACTAGACAAAGATTATAAAGAAATCGCTATCACAGGTTATGTTAAGCATGATCTAAAAAATTTGAATACTGCACAATATTTCTTGAAAGAAGGACCTTTAGCAATACTTCCTTTTTCAAAAAATAATTTTTCTTTTGTGTGGAGTGTAGATAAAGACTTTCCAAAAAAAAATATTAATGAAGTTGTAAAATCTAAAATTTGTGAACTTTTAAAAATAAAAAAAATACAGATTTCAAATCAACAATCTTACCCTTTGGTGCTTAATCTTAAACGAACATATTATAAAAATGATATTTTAATTTTAGGTGAAGGACTTCACACAGTTCATCCTGTAGCGGGCCAAGGTTTTAATCTTGTATTAAGAGATATAAATAAACTACAAGAAATAATTAAATATTATACTGGATTAGGTATGTCTTTAAAAAGTACACCTGCTCTTGCAGATTTTACTAATAATAGAAAATCTGAGAATATTATTACCGGTATAGGAATAGATCTAACTCATAATTTTTTTAAACAAAATAAATTATTAGATCCTTTTAAAGAAACAATTTTGAAAAATATTTCGAAAAATGATACTCTTAAAAAAATAAGTAAATTTATTTCTAATCAAGGTTTATCAATTTAATATAATGAATATTTATGCTCTTTCATCAGGCAGAGGTCCGTCAGGTATAGCCATTATAAGAGTTTCTGGAAAAGATACTTTAAAAGTTTGTAAGAATCTGACTAAGTTAAAAGAGATTAATTCTAAAGAGGTGAACTATTGCAAATTCTATGATCCAAAAAATGATAAAATAATAGATCCAGAAGCTCTATTATTGTTGTTTCCAGGACCTAATAGTTATACTGGCGATGATCTAGCTGAGTTTCATGTTCATGGAAGCAATGCTGTTATCAACGCTTTATTAAAGGCATTATCAGAACAAGATAATTGTAGATTAGCCGAACCTGGTGAATTTACAAAAATAGCTTTTCAAAACGATAAAATCGATCTTTTAAAAGCTGAAAGTATAGGTGATTTAATCCATGCAGAAACAGAGCTTCAAAGAGACCAAGCTGTTGAATTAGTTCAAGGCAACGCATCAAATTATTACAATGATTTAAGAGAAAAATTAATAAAATCTTTATCTTACATCGAAGCCAAAATAGATTTTGCAGAAGATGATTTACCAGAAAAAGTTTTAAAAAAAGTACAAAACTCTATTAAAGATATTCATCAAGATATTAAAAAAATTTTAGAAGATAATAAAGTTGGAGAAAAAATAAGAGACGGTTTTAAAGTATCTATTACAGGAGAAGTAAATGCAGGTAAGTCCTCTTTGTTAAACTTGTTATCTAAAAGAGAGGTTGCGATTGTTTCAGAAGAAGAAGGAACCACAAGGGATGTTATTGAAATCTTTCTAAATATAGATGGATATCCGGTAATTTTAGCTGATACAGCTGGTATACGAGAGGCTAAAAGTGAAGTAGAAAAAAAAGGTATTTCCCTTGCTTTAGGCAAATCAAAAGAAGCGGATTTAAATATCATCGTAATCGATAATTCATCAAGGGTAATAAATACCGAAATCAAAAATCTAATAAATAAGGATTCAATAGTACTTTTAAACAAGTCAGATATTAAAGAAAATCAAAACCACAAATTTGATGCTGATACTATATTGGTATCTGTTAAAAATAATAAAAATATAGATATTCTTATTAAAAAGATTAAAGAAAAATTAAGTAAAAAGTTTACCTCTAATAATAACGCTTTGATAACTAGAGAAAGACATCGTGTTAAATTAAACGAGTGTTTAAAAGAAATAGATAAATTTCAAAAAAAAGATCAAAACAAAGATATTGAACTAGCAGCTGAGGACCTTAGAATGGCTACTAGGCATCTAGGTAGCATTGTTGGAAAAGTGGATGTAGAGGAGATTTTAGGCTCTATCTTTAAAGATTTTTGTATTGGAAAATAATATCAAAATCAGCTCTATTAAAAATACATCTTGTAAAATCAATTAAGACAGATACATTCACATGATGATTAAACAAGACTATGACGTAGTAGTAATAGGGGGTGGGCACGCTGGGTGCGAAGCTTCGGCTGCATCCGCTAGAATGGGTGTTAATACTGGCCTTTTTACCCATAAAATAGAGACTATTGGTGAGATGTCGTGCAATCCTGCTATTGGAGGGCTTGGAAAAGGGCACCTTGTTAGAGAAATAGATGCTTTAGATGGTGTAATGGGTGTTGTAGCTGATAAATCCGGAATTCAATTTAGATTATTAAACAGAAGCAGAGGGCCAGCAGTTCAGGGACCTAGAACTCAGTCAGATAGAGCTCTTTATAAAGAGCACATGCAAAAAATATTACTTAGTTATAAAAATTTAACTGTAATAGCTGATCCAGTCACAAAATTTTTATTTGATGATAACAAAAGCAAAATTATCGGCTTTATATGTCAAAGTGGAAAAGAAATTAGATGTAAAGAGTTGATTTTAACTACAGGAACTTTTTTAAATGGCTTAATCCATATAGGTGAAACACAAATACCAGCTGGAAGATTTGATGAGAAACCTTCTACAGGATTGAGTGAACAGTTGGCCAAATACGATATGAAAATTGGTAGACTTAAAACTGGAACGCCGCCAAGATTAGATGGTGACACTATTAATTATGATGAACTCGAAATGCAGCCGGCTGATGATGATCATTATTACTTTTCTTTTCTAACAAACAAAATTGATAATAAACAAATTAAATGTGGAATGACCTATACGAACAATGAGGTACATAAAATTATAAGTGATAACATTTCTAGAAGTGCAATGTATTCAGGTAATATCAAAGGAGTAGGACCACGGTATTGTCCTGCTATAGAGGACAAAATTGTAAAGTTTAAGGAAAAAGAAAAGCATCAAATATTCCTGGAACCTGAAGGATTAAATGACAATACTATTTACCCAAATGGTATATCTACATCCCTTCCAGAGGAGATACAGCTTCAAATATTGTCTAAAATCAAGGGTTTAGAGCAGGTTAAGATGAAAAGAGCAGGATATGCTATTGAGTACGATTATGTTGATCCAAGGGAACTTAATGCAACTTTAGAAACCAAAAAAATTAAATCGTTATTCTTAGCTGGACAAATTAACGGTACTACTGGTTATGAGGAAGCAGCAGCTCAAGGGTTAATAGCTGGTATTAATGCTGCCTTAAAAATTAATAATAAATCTGAGTTTGTTTTAGACAGATCTACTTCATATATTGGAGTGATGATCGATGATCTTATAACTAAGGGTGTTACTGAACCATATCGTATGTTTACTTCTAGAGCAGAATATAGATTAACTTTAAGAGCTGATAATGCAGATCAAAGATTAACTGAACTTGGTATAAATTTGAATCTCGTTGGATCTGAAAGAAAAAAAATTTATTTAGAAAAGAAAAAAAATATTTTTTTATTAAACAATTATTTAGAGTCAAAATGTCTAACTCCTAACGAAGCTAAAAAACATGATATAAAAATTGCTATGGATGGAGTTAAAAGATCATGTTTAGAAGTAATGGGTCAGCGAAAAGTAAATATGGCAAAAATAAGGCAGATATTTAATGACATACCTTTGTTTCCGAGCCAAATTGAAATGCAGGTTGTAACAGATGCCCACTACATGGGTTATTTAAAAAGACAAGAGCGAGACATCAAATCTTTTAAGAGAGATGAGTCTGTGATCATCCCAGAAAATATAAATTATGAAAATTTAAGCGGTTTGTCTAATGAAGTTAAGTCTAAGTTAGTTTCTATTAAGCCTAAGACACTAGGTCAGGCTATAAGAATAGATGGTATTACCCCTGCAGCAGTAATAATTCTATTGTCTCATATTAAAAAGCTTAAATTTAAAGTTTCTGCGTAATGCAGGAGAAAGAGGTTATAAATATTCTCCAAAAACAGCTCAATTTTACCACTAAATCTATAGCAGTACTTAAAATGTTCGTAGATGTATTAATTAATGAAAACAAAAAGCATAATTTTATATCTAAAAGTACCGAAGCTGACATTTGGCATAGGCATGTACTTGATTCTGCGCAACTAGTTAAATTTATCGACTTCTCAAAGGGTTCTTTATCAGATTTAGGCTCAGGGGCGGGTTTTCCTGGATTAGTCCTAGCAATATTTAATAGCAATAAGGACTTTCACGTGAAATTGTATGAAAAATCGCCAGTTAAAAGAGCCTTTTTAAATTCTGTTATTGATAAAATATTTATCAAAGCAACAGTTTATGGAAATATCTATGAAGAAAATCTAGATTCTGATTATACTGTATGCAGGGCATTTAAAAAACTTGGTACAATAATACAAGTTTCACGTGAAATTGCAAAAAAACCACATAAATTAATAATTTTAAAAGGTCAAAATGCACAGAAAGAAGTAAATAAAGCTTTAAAAAAACAAAAATACCCTTATAAATTAGAAAGTAGCATGACAAGTAATCAGTCTAAAATATTAATTATCGATTTTAATCAATGACAAAGATAATTTCAGTTATTAATCAGAAAGGTGGGGTAGGAAAGACAACGACAGTTATTAATCTTGCGACTGCACTGTCCATTATGGGTCAAAATAATCTAATTTTAGATTTAGATCCTCAAGGAAACGCTACTACGGGATTGGGGAAAAATAATAACGATGCAAAGAATAATATTTACAATCTTTTAATTAATGAAATTGATTTAAAAAATGTAATACAAAAAACTCAAATTAAAAATTTAGACATAGTTGGATCACATGTAAATTTATCTGGTTTAGAAGTTGAAACAGCTAATAACTCAAAAAGGGCATTTGTATTAAAAGAAATACTATTAAATGAAAGAAATGGAATACTACGTAAATATGATAATATATTTATTGACTGTCCTCCATCGTTAAGTCTTTTAACAATAATGTCCTTGGTGGCTTCAGATGAATTATTAGTTCCTTTGCAGACAGAATTTTTTGCACTTGAAGGTATTACTCAATTAGTAAAAACCATAGATAGAATTAAAGAAAATCTGAATCCCAACCTAAATATAAGAGGTATACTTTTAACTATGTTTGATAAGAGAAATAAACTTTCCTCTGAGGTAGACAGTGAAGCTAGAAAATTTTTTAAAGAAAAAGTTTATACTACAGTGATACAAAGAAATGTGAGATTATCTGAAGCCCCTTCACATGGCTTACCTTGTGTAATTTATGATAAGAATTGTGCAGGAAGTAAGTCATATTTTAAATTAGCTGAAGAATTTCAAAAAAAAAATAATATAGAAAGTGCTGCGTGAATATTGGAAAAAAGAAAGGTTTAGGTAGAGGCTTATCAGCATTATTTGGGGATCAATCTACTGTCGAAAAAAATATCAATAATAAAGAATTTAATAGAGTGTCCATAAGCGATCTCAGTAGAAACCCATATCAACCAAGAATGAAATTTAATGAAACAAAAATGGAAGAATTATCTAATTCCATCAAAAAAAATGGCGTCATTCAACCGATTGCTGTAAGGGCAAAAAAAAATGAACCAGGTAAATATGAAATTGTCGCTGGTGAAAGAAGATGGCTAGCAGCACAAAGGGCAGGTTTGCACGACATACCAGTGAATATTTTAGACTTAAGCGATGTTGAGTCTTTGGAAGTGGCTATTGTAGAAAATATTCAAAGAGATGATTTAAATTGTATAGAGGAAGCTAGAGGATATATGAGGCTTTCAAAAGAATTTAATTATGATCATGAAAATATTTCAAAACTTATGAGTAAAAGTAGAAGCCATGTAAGTAATACATTAAGATTATTATCTCTACCAAAAGACGTGATTGCTATGTTGGAGGAGGGCACCCTTTCTTCAGGTCAAGCAAGGCCTTTAATTGGATTGGCAAATGCATCTGGCATTGCAGAAGAAATTGTAGCTAAAAATTACAGCGCTAGAAAAGTTGAATATCTGGTAAAAGGAAAAAAACCAGTTAAGTTTAATAAAATTAAATATGATCCAAATATTTTAAAGGCTCAAGAACTCATTGAAAAAAAACTGGGTTTGAAGGTTAATATTATTAATAAAAAAAATAATTCTGGCAAAATTTTAATTGAATATAGTGATTTAGAACAATTTGAGCTAATCTCAAATCTTCTTACGAAGCGTTAGCCAACTGACACATATCTACAATTAATTTCTTAATTAAAAGATCTTTATTAACATAAGGGTTAGATTTTATTTCGATTTCTAATTTATATGTTTTATTTAATACTCTTTTGATTTTATTTAAATTCCATTTTTTTGCTTGCAACAAAAACATTTGCTTTTCTTTCCAAAATATTGGTGGTTTTAACATATTAATTGAATTTTCCATATTGCTTCCGTTTGATAATTTGTAAATTTCATGTAATTTATTTAATCTTTGGTTGATTAATGCCAAATAATAAACGTTTTTTTCTGACTCTAATATTGTCTCACTTAATAATTTATTTGTATTAATTTTATTGCCGTTCAAAGCTTCATCTTTAAGATAATTAAAATCAACATTTTCTTTTATACCTAAAATATCTTCAAGTTTATCATTGTTTATTTTTTTATCTCTAAAATAAGAAATTGTTTTGTCTAATTGTTCTTTGAGTTTATTTCTATCTAAGCTGCATGCATCTGTAATCATATTAATATTTTCAGGATTTAATCCGATAAAACCTTTTAATTTATTATTTATTATTTTTTTAATAGTAATTTCATTATCTGGATAGCAGGCCACAGTAATACAATCTTTTTCTCTTTCAAAGTAATTTCTTAATTTTGATCTTTTATCTAAAATTTCAGCAAACAAGTAAATTTTTTGTGTATCTACTTTTTTTTTTATTTTTTGTATTATATCAAAAATTTTATCTGTACAGTTATCAATAAAAAATATTTTTTTTTTTTCAAAGAGTGAAATATTTAAAATCTCATTATAAAAAATATCTTGATTTTTTAAAACCTCTTCTTGCGAAAATTTGAATATTTCAGATTTGTTATGATCTTGTCTAATTAAATTTTTAAATTCATTTTTAAGACCTAGATTTTCCCCGTAAAACAAAAAGAAATTTTTTTTTATTTCCTTTATTTGTTCTTCGAATACATAACTTTTATAGATCATTTACTTGGATTAAAAACTCTTCTGTAATCTGGTCTGATATAGTCTCTATCAGCACTGATACTAATTTTTTTTCATTGTTTAAAGTTTGTGAATATTTATTCGCTACGTTGAAATCTCCAGTTCTTCTTTTTTTAAATTCTATAATTTCATCATTTTTATTAATTAAATGAAATTTTACATTGACTTCAATAGTCAAAGAATATTTTGTTATTTCGTTCTTGATATTTTTTTCTTTAATATTCTTTGTTTTAACTGTTTTAAGTTTTACTACTAGTACTTTTTCTTGATTGCTTTTTGAACTTAAAAGTAGTTTATTTTTTATTTTATAACTTATTAGTTTATCACCACTAGTTGAAATTTTAGATATTTGATAATTACTAAGCTCATTCAGATTTCTAACTTTAAAACCACAAGAACTTGTGATCAGAATAATTAATATAGCAAAAATATAGTTCTTCATTAATTTTTTACAATATAGTTTATAATTCTATTTTTAATAAATATAGTTTTTATTATTTCATTATTTTCTAGGTATTTTTTTGCTTTTGAATTTTTTAAAATCAAATTATGAGCATCTTTTTCAACTGTATCTTTATCAATTTGAATTGTATCCCTAGTTTTTCCATTTATTTGAACCACTAAAATAATCGCTTGAGAGTGAATTTTTTGAACATTTGGCCATTTATGTAAATCTTCACATTTATGCAAATCAAGGCACTCATAAGCCAAGTGAGGAACAAATGGGACCATCATTTTCATTATTAGGACAATACATTTTTTAAAAATTTTATTACTAATTTCTTTTTCTATGTGACTTTTAAACAATTTATAAACTTCATAAAAATTTGCGACGGCAACATTAAATCTAAATTCTTCAATAGCACAATCTATTTTATAAACGTAATTATTTATTTCATTTGCAAATTTCTGCTCAATTTCCTTATTAATTTTTGATTCTTTTCTTAAGTTTAAAATATTGTTTAGATTCCATATTCTTTGTAAGAATTTATTTGCAGATATAACACCTTTGTCAGTCCATAAAACATCTTTTTCAGGGGGACTGTCAGATAAAATAAAAAAACGGACAGCATCTGCACCGTATTCATTTATCATCTTCTCAGGATCAATTGTATTTTTTTTTGATTTTGACATTGACTCTGGCTGATTAATTATAACTTTAGATTTATCATCTTTCTTTATGGCAGTTTTAGCATCAATTTTTTCTATTTCTTCAGGATAGAGCCAATTGCCGTTAATATCTCTGTAAGACTCATGGCAAACCATACCTTGGGTAAAAAGATTTTTAAAAGGTTCTGATAAATTAATTTTTTTATCTATTTTATTAAGAGCTTTTGTAAAAAAACGTGAATAAAGTAGATGTAGTATAGCGTGTTCTACTCCACCAATATATTGATCTACGGGCATCCAATTATTAATTTCATCTATATTATAAGGAGAGGATTTATTGTTTGGAGAACAAAACCTTAGAAAATACCACGATGAGTCGACAAATGTATCTAAAGTGTCTGTTTCTCTAGTAGCTTTTTTTCCAGTGGATTTTTGCTTAGTTATTTTCCATTCAGGATGAGACTCAAGAGGATTACCTGTTGAATTTAAATTTATATCCTCTGGCAATTTTACGGGTAGCTCACTTTTACAAACAGGAACTACACTCCCGTCTTCTAAATATATCATCGGAATAGGACAGCCCCAATAACGTTGTCGTGAAATGCCCCAATCTTTCAACCTATAAAGTGTTTGTTTTTTTCCAAAATTTTGACTCTCGATTTTTTCAATTATCTTTTTTTTTGCTTCTACAATATCAAGTTTGTTAAGGAATTCAGAATTTATTAATTTACCGTTTCCAGTGTATGCTTCTTTCATTTTTGTATTTTTATTGTTATCAGAAACAACTTTTATTATGTCCAATTTATATTTTGTAGCAAAATCAAAATCTCTTTGATCGTGTGCAGGGCAACCAAAAATGGCACCTGTTCCATAATCCATTAAAACAAAATTACAAAAATAGACAGGCAAATGTTTGTCTATAAATGGATGCTTTACATAAAGATCAGTTTTAAAACCAAGCTTTTCAGCATTGGCAAGCGCTTCTTCGGTCGTACCCGTCTTATTGCATTCCTCTCTAAATTTTTTAAACTCATTTGTAGCGGAAAAATTATTACTTAATGGATGATCCACTGATAAAGCTATAAATGTAGCACCAAAAATTGTATCAGGTCTAGTTGTAAAAACTGAAATTTTACTTTTTCTATCCTGTAAATAAAAATCAATATTACAACCATAGGATTTCCCAATCCAATTTTTTTGCATCAATTTTACTTTTTCGGGCCATCCTTTTAATTTATCTATGTCGTTTAAAAGTTCGTCAGCAAATTTAGTTATATTAAAAAACCATTGTGATAATTTTTTTCTTTCAACTATGGCATTAGATCTCCATCCTTTACCATTAATTACTTGTTCATTAGCTAACACTGATTGTTCAACTGGATCCCAATTTACATAAGTTTCTTTCCTGGAAACGAGTCCGTTATTATAAAAATCTATAAATATCTCTTGTTGATGTTTGTAGTATTCTTCGTCACAAGTTGAAATTTCATATTTCCAATCTATAGATAATCCTAATAATTTTAGTTGTTGCTTCATTGATTTAATGTTTTGGTGTGTCCATTTTTTTGGATGTAGATTGTTTTGCTTTGATGCATTTTCTGCAGGTAAGCCGAAAGCGTCCCAACCCATAGGATGTAAAACATTATGGCCATTTAAATATTTATATCGAGCTATTACATCACCAATAGTGTAGTTCCTCACATGACCCATATGAATTTTTCCCGAGGGGTAAGGAAACATTTCTAAACAATAGTACTTTTTTTTTAAATTATCATTTTTAACAGAGGTTAAAATTTTTGAAGCTCGCCATTTTTTTTCAATAGCTAGAAAATTATATCGTTCCATATTAAAATTATTTTTTCTTTTTAGGATTATCTTTATTTTCTTTGTCGGTTTGTTCTAATGATGCTGCTTTTCTTAAAATAACAGTTTGTAATTCTGATTTTATTTCTGAGTTTTCAGATAATAGAGAAACTGAGCACTGATTATTTGCTTTACAATTTTTTTTATGAATAATAACTTTTAAACTATCTGATCTAACTTCATTAGATAAAAATCTAATTGTAATTTTTAAAAACTCTTGATTTGAACCAGTTCCATCAGAGTACCAATCTGTTATAATCATGCCGCCAGAATAATCGACAGTAGTCATTGGTATAAAATCTAACGTTTCTAAAGAAGCGCGCCACATAGGGTTAGAGGTACTAAATTCATAGGTAGTTTTTTTTGATGAACCTCCAAGTCTTATCCCTCTACCTTCTTTAATATTTTTTTGAGCTCGTTCATCTGGATCTAGGGGTGAGTTTCTCAAATCTACGGGTTCACGTAAATCACCAAGTTTTTTTCCAACACCACAGGAAACTAAAAAAAAACTTAAAAAAATTGTAATTAAAGGTTTAAAATTCATATTTTCACACTTTACGCGTTAGAGTTAGTAATACTTCTTAATTATTATAAATCAATATAAGAAATCATGTCAAAATGGTTGAATTATATGGTTTTTTTGCATGTTGCAAATATACAACAAATATCAAAAAAAGGACTATATTGAAAAATTTATAAGGAAAAAATAGCTAAAAATACATAAAAATCTAACAAATATAATAATTATATTTATTTAATAAACAACAACGGAGATAACATGAAACAACTAAAAACTCTTGTAGCTCTTATTGCTGGATTATTTGCATTTACATCTGTTCAAGCAGGTGAATTGTCAGTAACTGGCTCTATGCAAGCTACTTATCAGTCAGAAGTTGATGCTGTTACAGGAAACCCATTAGGTATGAATACAGACCTTACGTTTTCTGGATCAACAGACACTGACTTTGGTGAAGCAACTTGGACAATGGCTACAGACGGTACTTTCTTAAGTGAATCTGGCGCTGACCATTCTTTCAAGATTGCAACTTCATTAGGTACAATCGGAATAGGTAACGCTGGCGATGCAGCAAACGCAGTAGACGATATTACGCCAACTGCTTTTGAAGAAGCTAACGGTTCTGGTTCAGGTACATACACAACAGACTTTGGTAGCGGCATGGATGGTTCAATGAGCTTAACATACGCTAACGGTGATTTAATGGGAACAGGTGTATCTGTTGCTTACAGTTACTATCCAAAGCTTGACGGAGCAACTAACAACGAAAAAGGTGCTTCAACAACTACTTCAAACTCTGCTAATTCAGCTCAATCTATAAACGTTGGTCTTCCATTAGCTAGTTTACCAGTAATTGGTGATACAGTTATCGGTGGTGCTAAAATAACTTTAGGTTATGAGGAATCAGATAACCTAACAGCAGCAAACCAAGATAAAGAAGGTGGTACAGTTGCAGTAAACTTACCAGTAGGTCCTTTATCTATCGGTTACCAAAAGAAAGCTTACGCAGCACAACAAACTACAAACGTAGATACATTCTTTAAGGATGACATTTACGGTGTAGCTTATGCAATCAGCGATGCTCTTGCAATCTCATGGAACGTAATTGAGTCAACACAACATGCTCAAAGCGGTACAAACGTAGAGCAAGAAACTAAAGCATTAAACCTTGCTTACACTGTAGGTGGTTTAACTTTAGGATTCCAAGATGCTAAAACATCAAACGCTGGATATACTGCAGCTACTGATGATGATACAAGAACTCTAAGTGTTAAAACTGCGTTTTAATTAACTTATTAGTTTTATTAAAAAAGCCGGTTGATAATTTCAATCGGCTTTTTTTTTATCTCAGATAAAATAGCGATAGCCTCACAATTAACATTTTTAAGATAATTTAAATTTGAGGTTTTGATTCCTCCAAGCGGAACTAATTTTTTTGAAAAAATATTTGTAAATTTGTTAAATTTTACAATACCCATATACGGCGCTAATTTATCATAATCGACTAAAAATAATTTTGAAAATAATATGTAATTACAGCCTTGTTTTTTTTTAAAAGAAATTTCTTTGACATTATGAGCAGATCCAATAATTTTAAAATTCAATTTACCACGCGTATTTGTTTTCAAACTTTTATTGTGTGAAGATAAGTAAATGCCGTCTGCTTTGAGTTTAACCACTAACCTCATATCATTAGCTACATAAAAATCGATCAGTTTTAACCTACATTTCTTTCTAAATAGCAATAGATCATTTATATTCTCTTTTTTTCCTTCTCTTCTATAAATAATTAAAAATTTATTATATTTTTTTATGTTATTTAAATTAAGATCTCTGATACTTTCAATTATTAAAAAATATTTTTTTTTATAGGCAAACATATGAATACAATAATAGAAAGATTCGATAAAATAAAATTGAATATTTCTTCATTAAAACCAAAAAAACAAGTTAACATAATAGCTGTTAGCAAAACCTTTCCAATAGAGCATATAAAGCCTTTAGTGGATCATGGACACACTCATTTTGGAGAAAATAAAGTACAGGAGGCTATTTCTAAATGGAGCAGTATAAAAAAAGAAAATAAAAAATTAAATTTACACATGATTGGGAAGCTTCAAACAAATAAAGCAAATGATGCAGTTAAACTCTTTGACTATATTCACTCATTGGATAATCAGAAATTAGCAGATGCTTTAGCAAAATATCAAAATAACTTAAATAAAAATATAAATTATTTTATACAAGTCAATGTTGCTAATGAAATTCAAAAATCAGGAATACCAGTTAAAGAATTAGATCCGTTTTACAACTATTGTACAAATGAAATTAATCTTAATATTTTAGGCCTAATGGTAATTCCACCAAATGATTGTAACGCGCAAAAATATTTCGAATCTTTAAGTGAGTTAGGCAGATCACTTGCTGTAAAAGATTTAAGTATGGGCATGTCATCGGATTATGGAGATGCAGTTAAACATGGAGCAACCTTTGTGAGAATTGGTAGTTCTATTTTTGGTCCTCGATATTAACTATAGTTTTTTTCTTCAATTTTTTTAAAATTTTCAAAAGATCTCTTTTCTTTATTGCTATACACCCTTTTGTCTTATCATAATTTTTCTTTGCAACATGGATAAATATAGCACTTCCTTTTTTTCTTTTAACAGGGTTCATATTAAAATCTAATACTAAAATAATGTCGTAAATGTTGTCTTTTCTATAAAGCTTCTCATAACTATAATTGAATGGCGTCTTGATAAGTTTATTATATTTTGATGAATTTGGATCATCACACCATCCCATGTTTTTTTTTATAATAACTTTATAAAAATCAGTTTTGATTTTTGGAACCCTATCTTTGCGATATAATATATACTTAATCTTATATACGCCTTTTGGCGTAACAAAATCTCCTTCTCTTCTTTTTTTATTAATTCCTCTTTTACCTAAAGCACATTTTACTTTATAGTTATTAAAAATTAAATTTTTTTTTTTAATTAAAATATGCATAAATTAAATGTCTTATTTCTTGGTCCAAATTCTTTTTTATCTACATTAAATGAACTAAAACCTTTTTTAAAGTTTATTCCACACTTTGATGTCTCTAAGATTAACTACGATGTTTTATTGTTTCACAGCAAAGCTTTAAAAAACATTAAAAATAAATCTTTAATAGATAAAAGTATTGCAATAAAAATATGTGCTTCTCAAAAAAAGGAAAACCCAAATACTTATGAGACAAATTTAGAGCTTCCAACAACTCTTAAGCAGTTCAATTCTGTTGTAGAAAATATCGCTGCTAAAAAAATATTTAATAAAAATTCATCAATAAAAATAAAAAATTACTTACTTAATAAAAATGAAAAAAAACTAATTAAAGATAATTTTTTTATAATTTTAACTGAAAAGGAAATTCAGCTATTAGAGCTATTTATAGAAAATATAAAACCAGTTTCAAAAAATAAAATATTATCATCTGTTTGGAACTATTCCTCCGATGCCGATACACATACCGTTGAAACTCATATCTATAGACTGAGAAAAAAAATTATTGATAAGTTCCTTGATGAAAAATTTATCTTAAACAATAAAGAAGGCTATTTCCTTTGAAAAAAAGAAATAAGATAGCAGCGGACCTTTTTACTAAAAAATATAGGAAGAGAATTGTAAAACCAAAAAAGGGTAAAGGAAGTTTTAAGAGAAAAAAGTTAGTTTAATCTTGCTCCAATTTTTTGAATTACTTTAGAAGCCATTTCAGTTCCTTTATTCAAACTTTCCGTAATTGATAAATTATTAATATGTCCGTGTAGAAAACCCGCTGCAAATAAATCACCAGCTCCAGTTAAATCTATAATTTTAAGGTCTGTTTGACTCTTACATTCTATCACTTCACTTTTATTAATCACAATGCTACCTTTGTCGGATCTTGTTATAACAAGAGTTTTGTTTAATTTCTTTCCAAAAGAAATTACATCATCAAAAGAACTGGCATCAATTAATTCTAATATTTCTTGTTCATTAGCAAAAGTAATATCTAATTTATTACGAACTAAATTTAAAAACTCTTTTTTATGACGATCGACACAAAATTTATCTGAAAGAGACATTGCTGTTTTATTTGAATACTTAATTGCTTCATTAAATGCTTCTTTAGGTTCTCCTTCATCCCACAAATAACCTTCTAGAAAAATCATTTCACTATTTTTAATAGCTTGTATATCAATATCAGTTTTATTTATTTTTCCAGCTGTTCCAAGAAAAGTGCACATTGTTCTTTCTGAGTCTGGAGTAATAAGTATAAGGCATGTTCCAGTTGGTAAGTTTTCTGTTTTTTTATTGTAAAAATACTCTACATTTTCTTTTCTTAAGCCTTGCTCATATTTTTGACCAAGTTCATCATCATTTACTTTTCCAATAAAACCTACATTGTTACCTAGTTGTGATAAACCAACAATTGAGTTAGCTGCAGATCCACCTGAAACTGTTTCCTCAATTTTTAGATTGCTTAATAATTTCTTAAATTCTGTTTCATCTATTAATTTCATATTGCTTTTTGCTAAATTATTTTTAACAAGAAACTCATCATCCACTTTACAAATAACATCAACTATTGCGTTTCCTATACCTAAAATATTCATTGATTATGCTTTTTTTGTTTTAATTGGTTTTCTTCTGTTTGGATAACAGCTTTTACAAATTTTACAAGTAATTCCATAACAATCTCTAGCCTTACAATATTCTCTTCCGTACCAAATAATTTGTAGATGAAGTTTATTCCAGTGTTTTTTAGGAAATATATTCTTCAAGTCTTTTTCTGTTTGAATAACATTTTTTCCGTTTGTTAGTCCCCATCTTTGAGCTAGTCGATGAATGTGAGTATCTACAGGAAAAGCCGGATAACCAAAAGCTTGAGACATTACTACGCTTGCAGTTTTATGGCCTACACCTGGAAGGCTTTCAAGCTCCTCATATGTTCTCGGAACTTTATTTTTATATTTTTCAACAATTGATTTTGAAAGATAATAAATACTTTTAGCTTTTACTCTGAATATACCTATCTTATTTATTAGTTTTTCAATTTTTTTTCTTCCTATCTTTACAAAATGTTTTGGTTGATAATATTTTTGATAAATACTTTTAGTAACATTATTAACATTAACATCAGTGCATTGAGCAGAAAGTAATACGGATATTAATAGAGTAAAAGTATTTTTGTAATTTAAAGGGATAGATACTTTGGGATATATTTTGTTTAATTCCCTTAAAATGATTGTAGATTTCTCTTTACTTTTCACTTAAAGTTCAAAAGATCACGCATTGAATAAAGCCCTGGTTTCTTGGTCGTAAGCCACATAGCTGCAGTTAAAGCGCCCTCAGAATAAAGTGCTCTGTCAAAAGACTCATGATTAAGTTTAATGATTTCCTTTCCACTCGAGAATCTTACTTCATGCTCGCCAATAACTTCACCTTTTCGAATAGAATTAAAATTGATTTTTTTTGAGTAAGGAAAATATTTTTGATTTAAATATTTTTTTCCAATTAAATTATAAAGATTTTTATTTCTTCCGTTAGCTATTCCTCTTCCCAACATTAATGCTGTTCCAGATGGGTAGTCTTTTTTATGTTTATGATGAACTTCGTATACTTTGCTAAGAAAATTGTTTCCTAAAGATTTAGATGCAACTTCTGTTAAATACATTAAAAGATTTACACCAAGACTCATATTACCAGCTTTTAAAATAGGAATTTTCTTTGAAAATTTTTTGATAGAATTTTCATCCTTTTTTGAAAAACCTGTTGTACCAATGACAACTTTTTTATTGAGTTTGGTCGCAATTCTTAAAATTTCTATAGTACATTTTGGAATAGTAAAATCTATAATTACATTTGTATTTTTAAACGACTCAATATTATTAAGGCTAGGTTTAATGCCTAAAATTTTTTTATTAATTATTTTATTTTCTGTTAATGAAACTAGTTTGAAATTCTTATTATTTTTTGAGGATTTTATCAGCTGTTGACCCATTCTACCCATGCAGCCTGTAATAGATATGTTAATTTTTTTCATTATTTTACGAAATAAATTATTACAATAATAACCAATGTAATTATAGTCCAAATAGATAAATTTCTTAAAAATTCTTTTATCTTATTATTTGTTGATAAAAAGCTAGGCAAGATTAGTGTTAACACTGCAATTAAAAAAATTGCAGACATTATTTGGTCAAGTTGCATTTAAATTAGGAATTTCTCCAAAATTTTTTTGCCTTTTCAAAAAAATTTTTTATAATTGGATCGGGTTTACTACTTTCAATATTATTAAATTCCTCCAATATCTCTTTTTGTCTTTTTGAAATAGACGTAGGCACTTGAGTAGTAATTCTTATATATAAATCTCCAAGAACACTCCTACGCAAAACAGGCATACCTTTTCCTTTTAATCTAAATTGCTTTCCATGTTGTGTGCCTGGTGGTATTTTTATTTTTGATTTTCCACCATCAATTGATGGCACTTCGACAGAAGTTCCAAGTGTTGCATTAGCAAATGAAATAGGTAATTCATAGTAAAGATTTTCCTCTGATCTTTTAAAAATTTCATGATTATCGATTGAAATAAATAAATAAAGATCACCACTAGACCCTCCTTTGGATCCTGCTTCTCCTTTTCCAGATACTCTTATTCTTGTACCATCATCAACACCTTTAGGAATTTTTACGGTCACATTTTCATTTGCCTGCACTTTGCCGTTACCATTACAAGTATTACATGGTTTTCCAATTGTTTCTCCATGCCCACTACACTGAGGACATGTTTGTTGAACTGTAAAGAATCCCTGGTTAGTTCTAACTTTTCCCTTTCCAGAGCAATAATCACATTTTATAGGTTTAGAACCTTTTGCTGCACCACTACCAGAACACGATGAACATGATTTGTACGTTGTATATTTAACATTTTTCTCAATACCTTTAAAAGCATCTTCTAGACTTATACTAACATCGTATCTTAAATCATTTCCCCGATTACTTGATCTTCTAGTTGATCCTCCTCCACCAAAATCTCCAAAAAAATCTTCAAAGATATCCGAAAAAGATGAAGTGTCGAAACCTCCAAAACCTTGTCCACCTCCGCTAGCACCTTCAAATGCGGCATGTCCAAACTGATCATAATTGGCTTTTCTCTTTTCATCTGAGAGAATGTGGTATGCTTCACTAGCCTCTTTAAACTTTTCCTCAGAAACTTTGTCACCTTTAGTTTTATCTGGATGGAATTTTAGCGCAAGTTTACGATATGCTTTTTTTATTTCGTCTTTAGATGCTGATCTAGTAACACCTAAGACATCATAACAATCTCTTTTAGCCACAGGACGTCTCCTTAATTAATTTCTTAGGCGCTTTTTTCTTTGTCTTCTTCTTTTTCTTTTACATCTTCAAAATCAGCATCAACTACATTTTCTTTATCATTAGGTTTAGAGCTTTCAGGTCCTCCTGTTTTATTGGCTTCAGGTTTTTGTTGGCTTTTATAGACTGCTTCACCTAATTTCATAGACACTTGAATTAAATTTTGTGTTTTCTTTTTTATATCCTCAACTTCAGTTCCTTCTAAAGACTTTTTAAGATCAACTATGCCATCTTCAATAGCTTTCTTTTCATCATTTGAAATTTTATCACCATGCTCTTTTAAACTTTTTTCTGTTGAGAAAACTAAACTGTCAGCCTGGTTTCTAGCATCAACTGAATCCCTTTTCTTTTTGTCAGCCTCTTTGTTTGCCTCGGCTTCTTTAACCATTTTTTGAATTTCTTCTTCTGACAATCCACCTGAAGCCTGAATTTGTATCTTCTGTTCTTTTCCTGTACCTTTATCTTTAGCAGAAACGCTTACAATACCATTGGCGTCTATATCGAAAGTTACCTCTATTTGAGGAGTGCCTCTTGGTGCAGGTGGTATACCTACTAGTTCAAAGTTACCCAAAATCTTATTGTCTGAAGCCATCTCCCTTTCTCCTTGCAAAACTCTAATCGATACAGCGGGCTGATTATCTTCTGCTGTAGAAAAAACCTGACTTTTTTTCGTTGGTATTGTTGTATTCTTTTCAATTAATTTTGTTGAAACCCCACCCAGTGTTTCTATACCTAAAGATAATGGAGTAACGTCAAGCAATAAAACATCTTTAACATCACCTTGAAGCACGCCACCTTGTATAGCCGCTCCCATAGCAACTACTTCGTCGGGATTAACACTTTTATTAGGTTCTTTACCAAAGAAATTTTTTACAGTTTCAATAATTTTAGGCATCCTTGTCATCCCGCCCACTAAGACAACTTCATTAATTTCTGCTGCTGAAAAGCCGGAGTCCTTCAAAGCTGTTTTGCAAGGTTCTAAAGTTCTTTCAACAAGATTTGAAACTAAAGCTTCTAGTTTAGCCCTGGTAAATTTAAGATTTATATGTTTAGGGCCAGTTTTGTCTGCGGTTATGAAAGGAAGATTAATTTCTGTTTGTGTTGCAGAAGATAGTTCAATTTTTGCTTTTTCCGCTGACTCTTTAAGTCTTTGAAGAGCTAGTTTGTCACTCCTTAAGTCAATACCATTATCTTTTTTAAATTCATCCATTAAGTAATCGACAATCATGTCATCAAAATCTTCACCACCTAAAAAAGTGTCTCCATTTGTTGACTTAACTTCAAAAACTCCATCACCAATTTCAAGTATGGAAACATCAAAAGTTCCTCCACCTAAATCATAAACAGCAATTTTTTGACCATTTTTTTTGTCTAATCCATATGCTAATGCTGCAGCAGTTGGCTCGTTAATAATTCTTAAAACTTCTAATCCAGCGATTTTCCCCGCGTCCTTCGTGGCTTGTCTTTGTGCATCGTTAAAATATGCTGGCACAGTTATTACTGCTTTCGAAACAGTTTGACCTAAATACTTCTCCGAAGTCTCTTTCATTTTTTGCAGAATAAAAGCTGAGATTTGTGCTGGAGAATATTTTTTACCTTTTGCTTCAATCCAAGCTTCGTTGTTATCTGATTTAATTATTTTAAAAGGAACTTTTCCAATATCTTTTTTTACAGTTTCATCTTCGAATGATCTTCCAATTAATCTTTTAGCTGCAAAAATAGTATCTTGAGCATTAGTTACAGCCTGCCTTTTAGCTGGTTGACCTATTAATTTTTCATCACTTTCCAAAAAAGCAACAACAGATGGTGTGGTTCTAGCGCCCTCAGAATTTTCTAATACTTTAGCTTGCGTACCGTCCATTATGGCTACACAAGAGTTTGTTGTTCCTAAATCTATTCCTATCACTTTGCTCATTTGTTTAATTCCTTTGTTTGTAATTTTTATATAGGGGTTTTTTTTTCATCTACAAGGTTATTTTTCCTCTTTTTTATCCTTATTTTTATCTTTTTTTTTCGTAACTTCTACCAATGCAGGTCTTAATAGCCTATCACCCAGCATGTAGCCCGCTTGAATTTCTTGAAGAACTTTTCCTGGTTCTACAGTATCATCTTCAATTTCTGACATTGCTTGATGAAAATTAGGATCAAATTTTTTTTCTTTTGTTTCTATTTTTTTAATGCCATTTTTTTCAAATATCGAAATCAAGTCTTTTTCGATTATAGTTATATTTGCTAAAAATTTATCTAAATCTTTATTTGTTTTAAGCTGATCATCATTTTTAATAGCTAATTTTGCACGTTGTAGGTTGTCAGGAATCGCCAACGCTTCTTTTGCAAAATTAAATGAGCCAAATTCAAATGCATCTTTGATTTCTTTTTCAAATCTTCTTCTTTGGTTTTCTATTTCAGCAAGAGATCTTAATAATTTTTCTTCTGTTTCTTTAAGTTTTTCCTCTAAAGTTTTCTCCACTACTTCTGTTTTAGTTTTTTTATCAGCGATATTAATTGTTTCTTCAATATCTTTATTATTTTCTTGATGTTCGTTATGTTTTTTTTTGTTATTAGCAGTCATTCGAATGGTATATAGTAAGTAATTTAAAAATTACTAGACACAAATGAAAAAAATTTTAATAGGCACACATAATCAAGGAAAATTTAAAGAAATTGCTTATTTAATAACAAAAAAATACAAAAAAATATCTCCATTAGCCTTAAAAATTAAAAGTCCCAAAGAGACCGGAAGGTCATTTTCTTCAAATTCAAAACTAAAAGTAAATTTTTTTTCAAAATTTGTTAGTTATCCAGTAATATCTGACGACTCGGGTATATGTATTAAAAGCTTAAGAAATAAACCAGGCATTTACTCTGCAAGATTAGCTGAGCAAAAAGGTGGTTTCCGAGAAGCAATGAAATTCATTTTAAAAAAGTTAAAGAAAAAAAAAAATAGAGAGGCCACTTTTGTTTGTAGCCTTTCCTTCAAAGATGTTAAAGGTAAAATCATTTCTGTCGAAGGGAAAATTAACGGAAAAATATCAAATACAATCAGAGGAAATAAAGGTTTTGGATACGACCCAATTTTCATTCCAAATAAAGGGAAAATCACTTTTGGGCAGATGTCCAAGTTAAAAAAAATTAAGTCTGATCATAGATTTATAGCTTTCCAAAAATTAAAAAAAATAATTAAAATTTAATAAATTTATTTTTTTCAGTTTTGTAAATATTTAGTTCTTGTATTACATTTCGATCCTTCAAACTAAAAGTTCCTATCTTACCTTTAATTTTACTTTTAAAAGAAAAATCATTAATTGAGTCGATTTTGCTATTTTTTTTCCACGCATAATACACAAGACCTAAGGCATCATATGTGAGAATAGAAATCTCATTTGGATAATTATTAAATTTACTAAAGTATTTTTTATTATACTTTTTAAATTCATTATAATTAATAGATGGGTAGTACAAATTTTTAATAGTGTTTTCATAAAATATACTTTCATCAAACCACTGATTAATTGTAGTAAACAAAACTTTATTTTGATCAACATCTGTGTAGACAAGCGAAGTTAAAACACTTTTTAGGTTATTTCCAAAATCAATAATTATAACAGAATCAAAATTTACATCACCTAAAGTATATAATTTCTCAAGTTTTCCTAATTCTTTTAAAGATTCTTCGTCCTCTTTATCTTCAAATATTTTCTTTCTTAATTCTAAACTCCTTTTTCTTTTAGTGTAATTTGTTAACAATTCAATTTCTCCCGTAAGTATTTCAGGATTTGGACTATAAGTAAAAGTTTTAATATTGCTTAAATTCAGCTTTTTAATTTTTTTTTCAATTAATTCTGAATATTCATTTTTAGGATACATTATTATTGTTTTATTTTTTTTTTGTTTTTGGATAAATCTCATTAAAGTTAAAAGCTGAGACTCTAAACTAACACCTATACTTATTACGTTGTTGGTAAACTCTGGATTAATATTTGAAGGCGAAATAAAAACTAAATCATTATATTTTTTCACATCTTTAACTTGTTCATGTGTTATTGGTCCAATTATAACCTTGATACCTTGTGATTTAATATCTTGAATGGCTACATCAAGTTTTTGTTTGTTATTAAAACCAGAGTCCCTTGGAACTATAAAAACATTTTTATCATTTATTTCTTCAAGTGCTAGCTGCAATGAGTATAGAAGAGAGTTTCCTAACTCAGTATAAGGTCCACTTAAAGGTACAAGTAAGCCTATTTTTAAATTGTTTTTATCTTCCTCACTTAAAAGATTAGAATTAAAAAAAAATATTATATAAAATAGTGCTAAGATAAATTTTTTTTTCATAGAATGAAATTATTACCTAATAGTTTATATATTGTTTCAACGCCCATTGGAAATCTTGAAGATGTTACTTTTAGAGCCATAGAAGTGCTTAAAAATTCTGATTTTATCTTATGTGAAGATACAAGACGTTCACTTAAATTATTAAATCATTATAAAATCAAAAAAAAATTAATTTCTTATCATAAGTTTAATGAAAAAAAACAATCCTCAAATATTATTAAATATATTAATCAGGGCAAAATTTTGTCTTTAATTTCAGATGCTGGAACACCGCTTCTATCCGATCCAGGACGAATTTTAATTAGTCAGTGTATTGAGAATAAAATTAAGATCACGCCTATACCTGGAGTCTCATCTATTACTACTGCAATGAGTATTACAGGGTATAAAGATCAATTTTTATTTTATGGTTTTCTACCTAAAACAGAAAATGAGCTTGAAAAAACATTAGCTTCTCTATCACAAATTTTATTCTCACAAATTTTTTTTGTTCCTGCAATAAAAATTAATTTTTATATTAAGAAATTCAAAATACATTATTCGGGAAGAAAAATTCTAATTGCTAGAGAATTAACAAAAATTCATGAGACTATTTTCAGAGAAGATATTGATAATCTAAAAACTTTTAATAACAACATAAAAGGTGAACTAACTGTAGTAATTTCTGAAAAAAATTCAAAAAAAGAAGTTTTAAATGAAGAAATAATTGTTAATAAAGCAAAAAAATATCTAAAAAAATATAGTCTTAAGGATACTGTTGATTTAATCTTAGAGTCAGAAAAATTCAGTAAAAAAGAAATTTATAAGTTGTGTTTAAAAACCAAAAATGAAAAAAATTATTAATATTTTATCAATTCTAGTATTAACTTCTTGTACTTCAGTCGGAAAATTTGGAGCTGGGGTAGACATTACATTTGATCCAAGAACAATCGGCATGCAAATAGATGATACACTAATGCAAAAAAACTTGTCAGCAAGATTGGCATTATCAAATAAAAAATACTTTTTAACCGTACAATCAGAAGTGCTTGATGGCAGAATATTTTTATCTGGAAAAGTTGATGAACCTGAAGAAAAAATTAAAATAACAAAAATGGCATGGGAAACAAAAGGTGTTCGATCTGTTAAAAATGCTATCACGATTAAAGGACAAAGCAGTTTTAAAAACACTGCAAAAGATATCTTAATCACAAGTCAATTACGATCGGCTTTAATTTTTAATAAAAAAACAAAATCTAGAAATTACACCTTAGAGACGATTAATAAGAATATTTACATTTTCGGCATTGCAATGGATGATAGTGAAAAAAAAGAAGTGATTAATGAAGCAAATAAAATTTATGATGTCAAAGAAATATTCCCTTCAATATATTTAGCAACAGAATTAAGTAGAAATAAACTTAATTAGAATAATCAATTATACCTGAGGAGTATGAGGCGATTGAGGCTAAATTTAAAATCTCTGATGTGCTTGCTCTTAAAGGAGCTACTTCAATAGGAAGACCTAAACCAATTAAAAGAGGTCCGATTAACTTTCCCCCACCAAAAACTTTCATGAGTTTTGTAGAAATGGCAGCGCTATGCAAAGCTGGCATTATTAAAATATTTGCATTACCAACTATTTTTGAAAAAGGATAAATTTCTTTATAAATAGGATTTAGTGCTACATCTGGTTGCATTTCTCCATCAAAATCAAAATCGACTTTTTCTTTTTTTAATATTTCAATAGCATTTCTTACATGCTTTGTATTTTTTGAAATAGGTTTTCCAAAAGTAGAATGAGATAGGAAAGCAACTTTAGGATCAAAACCAAATAAACGAGCAACCCTTACACAGGATTTAGATACATTAACTAATCGTTCTGAAGATGGAAAATCTTTTACATTTGTATCTGCAACAAGAATAGTTTTTCCTCTCGAAACTATCATAGTCATGCCAAATATTTCTTCTCCTGGTCTAGCTTGCACTACCTTTTTAAGCTTTTCAATAGATGCTGCATAATGTCTAATGTTACCTGTTACCATAGCATCAGCATCTCCGCATGCAATCATAGAGGATCCCCATGCAATTCGATCATTTCTAACTAGTCGATCAACATCTCTTATTAACTGACCTTCTCTTTGTAATTTTTTATATAAGTGTTTTACATATTTCTCTCTCTTTTCTTTATCTGTAGAATTAACTATTTCAATTTTAAATTTTTCATCCAATCCTATTTTTGTAAGTTGTTCTTTAATTCGTTTTTCAGCACCTATTAAAATTGGTTTACCTAATTTGTTTCTTCCAAATTCAATAGCAGCTTTAAGCATATTTTCATCTTCTCCCTCAGCAAAAATAACTCTCTTAGGATTTTTTCTGATTTTTGCATTTATACCTTGCATTAATGACATTGATGGATCTAAACGATTCGAAAGTTGATCTTTATAAAGATCAAAGTCTTGTATTTTTTTTCGCGCAACACCACTTTCTATTGCAGCAGCTGCGACAGCTGCAGGTATTACGCTTATAAGCCTTGGGTCAAATGTAGATGGTATTATATAATTCCTTCCATACCTTGGTCTGTCACCACCATATGCCGATACAACTTCGTCGGGTACATTTTCTCTAGCTAATAGAGCTATAGCTTTTGCCGCAGCGACTTTCATTTCCTCATTTATAGCTTTTGACCTTACGTCGAGAGCACCTCTAAAAATATATGGAAAACCAATTAAGTTATTTACTTGATTAGGATAATCCGATCTTCCAGTAGCAATAATTGCATCATCTCTTACTTCTTTAATAAGCTCAGGTTTGATTTCTGGATCTGGGTTTGCACACGCAAATATGATAGGATTTTTTGCCATTGACTTTATCATATCTTTACTTACTACATCCTTAGCAGATAGCCCTAAAAAAACATCAGCCCCCTTCATTGCTTCTTCTAAAGTTCTTAATTTAGTTTCTAAAGCATGAGTAGATTTAAACTGGTCAATATTTTTTCTACCTTTATAAATAACACCTTTACTATCACACATAACTACATTTTCATTTTTTACACCTGAACTTTTAAACAAATTAGAACATGCTTGAGCAGAAGCACCCGCTCCGTTAATAACAATTTTTACTTCTGAAATTTTTTTTTTTGAAATATCAAGAGCGTTTATTAAAGCTGCCGTAGTTATAATTGCTGTGCCGTGTTGATCGTCGTGAAAAACAGGAATATCCAAAACTTCTTTTAATTTCTGTTCTATAATGAAACAATCAGGCGCAGCAATATCTTCAAGATTAATACCTCCAAATGTACCACTTATATTTTTAATAGTTTCGATTATCTCGTCAGCGTTTTTATTGTCAATTTCAATATCTATGGAATCAATATCTGCAAATCTTTTAAACAAAACTGACTTTCCTTCCATGACAGGTTTAGATGCTAATGAACCTAAATTTCCTAAACCTAAAATTGCAGACCCGTTGCTGATTACAGCAACTAAATTTCCTTTACTCGTATAATCGTAAGCTAGTTCTGGATTTTTGGCTATTTCTTTGACAGGCGCAGCGACTCCTGGTGAATATGCTAGAGAAAGATCTCTTTTAGTAGTCAGAGGTTTTGAAGAGGAAATCTCAATTTTGCCCGACTTTCCTTTTACATGGAAATCAAGAGCTTCTTTATCTGTATAATGGTCAATTTCTGTTTTTTTTGGCATTTAGTTAAATGAGTATGTAATATAAAAAATTATAATTCACTAAATATTTATGGCTTAATTAAGATTATATATGAACCTTCTTTCCTCAACTTATATATTTAGCTTTTTTACTTTAATAAGTAGAATTTTAGGCTACCTAAGAGATATTTTAATTGCATTCTTTCTGGGGGCATCAATACCTGCTGATGCTTTTTTTGTAGCCTTTAGACTACCTAATACTTTTAGAAGATTATTTTCTGAAGGAACCTTCAACGCAGCATTTATTCCTAGCTATACATCTGCAAGAATAGAAAATAAAGAAAAAGGTAAAAATTTTGCTGATGATATACTAGGTTCTTTGTTATTAATTTTAATAATACTTGTTACTGTCGTAGAAATTTTTGCACCGTATTTAGTTTATATAATCGCACCAGGATTTATCGAAAATGAAATAAAATTTAATTTAGCAGTAGAATTAACAAGAATTACTTTCCCCTTTTTATTGTTTGTAAGTCTTTCATCTTTTTTTTCAGGAATTTTAAATTCTAACAATAAATTTGCAGTTGCTGCTGCCGCACCCATTATATTAAATATTATTTTGATTTTAAGTTTGATTACTTCTTATAAATTAAATCTTAATACAGTTAAACAATTATCATATGGTGTTACATTAGCTGGAATATTACAACTTATATTTTTAATTTTTGCAACATTAAAATTTTACAAACCTACTCTTACATTCAAACTAAAGTTAGATAATAAAGTAAAATTTTTTTTTAAAAAATTGTTACCAAGTATTTTTGCATCAGGTATCACACAAATTAATATTTTAATTGGAACAATTATTGCCTCTTTCGAAGTAGGAGCTGTTTCTTATTTATATTATGCTGATCGAATTTATCAGATTAATTTAGCAATCGCAGGAATTGCAGTTGGTACAGTTTCTCTACCCGCTCTTTCAAAAGCATTTAGAAAGAAAAATAAAAAAAAAATATCGAATATACAAAGTAAATCTTTTGAGCTCTCTTTATTATTATCAATACCAGCAAGTCTTGGTTTAATTTTAGCTTCAGAAGAGATAGTTAATGCTTTATTCGGATACGGTTCTTTTTCAAAAGATGACGTTAAGCTGACCTCTGTTGCCTTAAAGTATTTCGGATACGGAGTTCCAGCATTTGCATTGGTCAAAATATTATCAAATTTCTTTTTTGCAAGAGACAACACTAAAACACCTTTTTATATTTCATCAGTTATGGTTTTAATAAATATTTCTATAAGCGTAAGTTTATTTTCAATTGTTGGCTTTATAATTATTCCTATCGCTACTTCAATAGCTACTTGGATTGGTGTTTTAATCTATATTTACATTTTAAATCAAAAAAAATCTTTATTGTTAAATATTAATATAATACCAAATTTTATAAAAATTTTAATCTCAACAATAATAATGTCCTATATTTTAGTTCTGGCATTAAATAACTATGAAAGTAATTTGAATTACTTGTATAAATTCAAAGCAATATATTTATTATCAATTGTAGGTTTCGTTGGGATAATTTATTTGCTATCTTGTTATTTATTCGGAATATTAAAAATAAAAAATTATAAAACATACTAAATGAAAAATAAAAAATTAGTATTTTCTGGTGTTCAACCCACAGGTAATTTACATTTAGGTAATTACCTAGGAGCACTTAAGAATTTTACTAACTTACAAAAAGAAATGGAATGTATTTACTGTGTAGTAGATTTACATGCTATTACTGTTTTTCAAAAACCTAATGAATTAACAGATAACGTTCTAAAGACAGTTGCCAGTTTTATTGCGGCAGGAATTGATACAAAAAAAAGTATAATTTTTAATCAGTCTGCTGTTTCGGGTCATTCAGAATTAGCATGGATCTTAAACTGCGTGTCAAGAATTGGCTGGTTGAATAGGATGACACAATTTAAAGATAAAGCAGGATCAGACAAAGAAAAGGCAAGTGTAGGATTATACATTTATCCAAATTTAATGGCAGCTGACATACTTTTATATAAAGCAACACATGTTCCAGTAGGTGCAGATCAAAAACAACATCTTGAATTATCTAGAGATATTGCCAGTAAATTTAACCATGATTTTAAGTGTGAAAATTTTTTCCCTCTTCCCGAACCACTTATATCTAAAAATATCTCTAGAGTTATGAGCTTAAGAGACGGAACAAAAAAAATGAGTAAATCAGAGGAGTCAGACTATTCAAGAATTAATTTAAGAGATAGCGCGGATGAAATAAATAAAAAAATCAAAAAGGCCAAATCAGACTCCGAGGCAATTCCTGATAACTTAAAACAATTAGAAAAAAAACCTGAAGCATTAAATTTGATAACTATCTATTCCGAGTTATCAAAGAGAAATTTGGAAACTACGCTTCAGGATATGGCTGGAAAAGAATATTCTTTTTTAAAAACTAAGTTAGCAGAAATTTTAATTAATGAAATTACACCAGTAGGTAAAGAAATTCAAAGGTTGCTAAATGAGAGATCATATTTAAAAGAAGTTTTAAAAAAAGGCAGTGAAAAAGCAAATATAATAGCTGAGGAAAACCTTAAAAATATACGTGATATAGTGGGATTGATATAATATAATTTTCAAATGATACAAACAGAATCAACTCCAAATCCAAACTCTTTAAAATTTATATCTGAAAATATAATTTCCGACGTTGGCACGATAGAATTTCAAAAAAATAAAATACATGAAATATCAAATTTGTTTATAAAAGAACTTTTAGAATTTAAAGGAGTTGAACTTATCTTGCTTTCAAAAAACTTTTTATCAGTAAAAAAAACAGAGGAAGTTGCCTGGATCGAGCTAAAGCCAATGGTTATTTCTCTTTTAAATGATTATTTTGATAAAAATAAGGAACCAATTCTAAAAAAAGACAAAATACAACCTAATAAAGCCTATAATAGCAATGAAACAATCAACAAAATAATTGAAGTTTTAGATACCAAAATACGTCCAGCTGTGGCAAGAGACGGTGGAGATATTAAGTTTAAATCTTTTGAGAATGGAATAGTAAAAGTTGAATTACAAGGAAGTTGTTCAGGCTGTCCAAGCTCATTGATGACTTTAAAACAAGGAGTACAAAACCTTCTTAAACATTATGTAAAAGAAGTAAACTCCGTAGAGGCCATATAATAATTATGAAAAAAAAATTAAGTTATAGAGATAAATTATTAGAACTTTCATACATTTATAACGTTAAAGAAATTCAGGAATACGTTAAAAATAAAAAAAATTTAACCACTGGTCAACTAGAGTTAATTTTAAAAAAAAATAATATAACTATACCAAAAGATTTTAAGACTAGCTTTGTTAAAGAAAATTTTATTAAACCAATAGCAAAAATTAAAAATAATATTTCCACGTTTAGAGAAGATCAAATTAAGGCAAAAAATAGATTTCTAAGAAAAACTGAAAATTTTAAATATGATACTCAAAGGCAAATAAGCGGAAGTATTAAAAATTTATGGAAAAATATAGGTATAATAGGGCTAAATTTTTTAAATATTATTCCAACTCTGGGCCAAACATTCTACAAATTTTTTGCTAACGCATTAACAGAGTTATTTAACGGCATCTATAATCAAAATATTAATCAAAAAAATGCCAAAACAGCGATAATTGGTTTTTTTGTAATCGTAGGAGTGACAACTCTTATAATTTCTCTCTCAGGTAATTTCGAAACATCTATTGAGGCAAAAAAAGTTCAATTAGATCAACAAAAAGTTCAGAAGGAAAAGAAATCTGAAACTCAAGTCAAAAAAGAATTAAAGAAACCAAAAACTCAAGTCACAAAAAAAAGCAAAGAACCACAGATCAAAGTAAAAAAAAATAATGTTTCTGAAGTAATTCTTCCTGATCTTAATCTTAAAACAGAAACTGTCTTAAACCTTTTTAAAGATGTGGATTATGACCTAAGTCAGGTGAGAAACAAAAAACTTGTTAAACCTATCTACTTTACACAATTTCCCAAAGATTTAGATGAATTACAAAGTACCAGACTCAAAAAGGAAACATTTATTAAAATTGTCTTACCATTAATTGTTGCAGAAAATGAGAGAATTTTAGCCGACCGTAAAAAACTAAAAAAAATTTTAAAAAAAAAACAAACAAGTGATTTGGAAAAACAGTGGTTACGACAAAAACTCTTAGAATATAAAGTTAAAAAAGGTGACATGAAAGAATTGTTGTACAGAATTGATATCATTCCAACTTCCATAGCTCTAGCTCAAGCAGCTAAAGAAAGTGGATGGGGAACTTCTAGATTTGCTTTAGAAGGAAATGCAATATTTGGTCAGTGGACTTGGAGCGGTAATGGCATTGCACCTTTAGACAGGGAAAATAATAAAAATCACAAAATTTTAAAATTTCCAATACTAAGAGCTTCAGTAAAAGCTTACCAAAATAATCTTAATACACATAAAAGTTATGGAAATTTTAGAAATAAAAGATCTGTTATGAGAAACAAAAATAAAGATATCTCGGGTCTTGAACTTACAGAAACACTAAAAAATTACGCTCAGACTGGATCTGAATACACAAAAATCTTAAATCAAATTATAAGACAAAATAGATTAACAGATTTTGAACCGGTAAGATTAGTGAATTCCGTTAAACAAATTGAGTTGAGTTCTTAATTCTTCTCACCGACAACAAATTGAATTCCAAGCCATCGCCAAAAACCACTTTCATCTCTTAAGGAGCAATTTATACGACCACGTTCTCCTGTAAATTTTTCATTAATAAAAACTTCTAACATATTGTTAGCTGAAAAAGTTATCTTTGATTTTCTCCATTTGCTATTTTCATTAGAATAACAATTAATCATCTTTAAATTCTTTATATTTTCATAAAATTCTATTTTGACTTCAGGTGGATTCTTACTTTTTAAAAGGTATTTTTCTTTAGGAAAAATATTTTTATATTTGAAAGGTAATGTTTTAGTTAAAGATGTAAATCTTTTTAACTCACCATATTTTTCATTTATTGGAAATCTTGGTAATTCATAAAAATTTTTTGTATCATCTATTACTCCTGAGTGTTGTCCAAAAGCGTATTTAAATCCTAACTCCCTTACAATATTTTTAAAATTTTCACTATATTCTCCAAACGGGTATGAAAAAAATTCAGAATTTTTTCCCAACTTATCCTCAAAAATATTAATTGATTTTTGAATATCATTTAAAATAACTTCATTATTTTCATCCACTAAGTATTCATGAGTATGACTATGATTTCCTATCTCAACAAAATCTTCTTTCTCAATTTCTTTAATTTGTTCCCAGTTCATATAATTAAAGGATCCAACTTCTCTCGTACTTACGAATAAAATAAATGGTATTCTATTTTTTTTTAAAAAGGGCCATGCACTATTATAAAATGATAAAAAACCGTCATCGATAGTCAATAAAATCTTTCTTTGTTTTTTATTATCAGTTAGCTCTTTCTTAAAATCTTTAGGATTTATAAACTTAATATTTTCTTTTTTAATAATTTCTAGTTGTCTTTTAAAATCTACCATTTTAATGTTTGTAGATGGATATTTGTTTTCGTCAAATCTATGGTACATTAAAGAGATTAATCCAAAGTCATCAATATTATTTTGTGGTGTGTCCGAATACAAATTGTTTTGAAACGATAATAAAGCTATAAAGAAATTTATGATAAAAAATTTTTTAATTATAAGTTGCATAGGTAAAAACGACAAAATAGGATTGAAGGTTAATGATAGTTTTTTTGTACATGATCTCCATGATAAAATTAATTGTAACGATAAATTAGTAACTAACATAAAAGATCTAATAAAAAAACACAAAGTGAATTTAGACCATAACTTTTCAATATTAGTAAATTCTGGACCCGGTAGCTTTTCATCAATGCGAACCGCAATAGCGGTAGCAAAAGGAATAAAATTATCAAAAAAAATTAATCTTTTTGGGTTTAAAAACTCTGATCTAAGTCAATTTAACCTAATGAATATTGAACTTTTAATAAAAAGATATTTATTGCAAAAGAATTTGATTAAACCCTTATATTTAAGTTAAATTATTCAAATGAATTCAATAGAAGAAAAATGTAAAAAAAAAGGTGTAAGACTTACTGATCAAAGAAAAGTTATCGCACAGGCAATGGCAGAGTCTAAAGATCATCCAGACGTTGATGAATTACACAAGAGAATTAGCAAAGTAGATAGAAAAATAAGCATTGCTACAGTTTATAGAACCGTCAAACTCTTCGAGGAAGCAGGTATATTAGAGAAACATGATTTTAAAGGTGGTAAGGCTAGGTACGAACAATCTCCAGATGAACATCATGACCATCTTATAGATATAAATAGTGGAGAAATAATTGAATTTGTTGATAAAGATATAGAGAAGCTTCAAAATGAAGTTGCTAAAAAATTAGGTTATAAATTAGTAGATCATAAACTTGAGCTTTACGGATCAAAAATAAAAAAATAATTTGCAAAAAAAAATTTTCATTAAAACTTTAGGTTGTCAAATGAATGAATACGATAGTAATCGTATTTTAGATTTAACAAAAAAAATTAACTATTTTCCAAGTGATAGTATCGAAGAAAGCAATTGTTATATTTTAAACACTTGTCATATAAGAGAAAAAGCTACACATAAAGTTTACCATGATATTGGGCGAATAAAAAAAAAATTTAGAAACAAAAAAAAACCTATTGTTATAGTAGCAGGTTGCGTGGCTCAGGCAGAAGGTGATATATTGTTAAAAAAAGAGAATTATATTGATGCTGTTATAGGACCTCAATCTTATCATCAAATAAACAATATTATTTTAAACATAGAAAAAAATTCCCAATTAAATAATTTTACCGAATTCGATGTAATAGAAAAATTTGATACATTGAATCATATTACAAACTCAAACAGTAAAGTTTCTTCATTTTTAACCATTCAAGAAGGATGTGATAAATTCTGTAAATTTTGTGTTGTTCCATATACAAGAGGTCCTGAATTTTCAAGATCAATTAATGAACTCGTGGAAGAAGCAAAACAATTAGTAATAAATGGATCAAAGGAAATTACACTTTTAGGGCAAAATGTTAACGCTTATAAATATGAAGATAAAAAACTCTCAGATTTAATTATAGAAATATCGAAAATTAGTGGTTTAAAAAGAATAAGATACACCACATCTCACCCTAGAGATTTTACGGAGGATTTAATCCAAGTACATAAAAACTGTGAAAAATTAATGCCATTAATCCATCTTCCGGTTCAAAGTGGATCAAATAAGATTTTAGATAATATGAATCGAAAACATACAATAGAAGAGTACATAAAAGTTTTTGAGAAATTAAAAAAAGCTAACTCAAATATTCAATTATCAAGTGACTTTATCATAGGATACCCTGGAGAAACGATGAAGGATTTTGAACAAACTATGGAATTAATGAGGAAGATTAAATTTATTAATTCATATTCCTTCATATTTAGTGCTAGACCAGGCACACCTTCTTTTAATCTTAAAAAAATTGATTCCGAATTAGCAAAAAAAAGATTATCTAATTTTCAAAATTTATCTAACAAAATTAAAACAGAATATAGAAATACACTATTAAATAAGACTATTGATGTTTTATTTGAAAATAAAACTAAAGATGGAAATAAATATTTTGGTCGAGATGAATGTTTTAATTCTGTTATAGTAAATAGTAGTGAAGATTTAACTGGTAAAATAAAAAAAATTAAAATTACCAAGGTAAGTCAAAATACGTTATTTGGAGAAATAACTTCAAAATTTATTAAAGAGAACTTTGCGGCTTAAATTATGTCAGAAATTAGTAAACTTGAACAAAATTTAATTATAAAAAAAATTGATAACGACACTGTTAATATCCAAATAATAAATAATGATATTTTGATATCTATCGTAGGCCAATTTGATCAAAACTTAAAATATTTATCGAAACTAACAGGTGTTAATGTATTTTTTAGAGGCAATTCAATTACATGTAAAGGAACTTCAGAAAATACTTCTAATTTTTGTGAGGCTGTAAAGTTTTTAATTAATAAATATTTACTAACGAAAATTATTGAAAAAGAAGATATAGTATTATCTGTGAAAAAAAATTTAGAAATTAAAAAAGAGTCCAATATTAAATCATTTAAACAATTAATAAAAACACCAAGAAAATCAGTTATAGCAAGATCTGAAAAACAATCTGATTACATTAAATCTCTTAAAGAAAACGATATCGTGATGGCTTTAGGTCCGGCTGGAACAGGAAAAAGTTTTTTAGCTGTATCCGTTGCTGTCACCTTATTAATGGAAAAAAAAATTGAGCGAGTAATTCTATCTAGACCGGCAGTTGAAGCTGGAGAGAAGCTTGGTTTTCTGCCTGGCGATATGAAGGAAAAAGTAGACCCGTACCTAAGACCTTTATATGATGCTTTGTACGAATTATTTGGAGCAGATAAAATCGATAAAAAAATAGAAACAGGAGAAATCGAAATAGCACCATTGGCGTTCATGCGAGGCAGAACTTTAAAAAACTGTTTTGCCATTTTGGATGAAGCACAAAACGCAACAGAAACTCAAATTAAAATGTTTTTAACTAGGATTGGTGAGAATTCAAAGTTAGTAGTCAATGGTGATCCTACCCAAATCGATTTGTTAAATAAAGCACATTCAGGATTAATTAAATCAAAAAATATCTTAAAAGATTTAGATGAAATTCAAATAATAGAATTTGATCACAATGATGTTGTTAGGCACCCACTAGTATCAAAAATTATTAGGGCTTATCGAACTAAAAACATTGATGATAAAAATTAATGTTATCAATAGCAATAATAATTGGTCTTACCTTATAAAAGATCCAAATAGTTATATAGATAGAAAAGTAAAAAAAATAAATTTAAAAAATAAAAAATTCAAAAAAAATATTATTTTTTGCACATTGTTATTATCGGGGAATAAAGAAATTAAAAAACTTAACAAAAAATTTAGAAAAAAAAATAAATCAACAGATGTCTTGTCTTTTCCATTTCACAGCAAAAAAAATCTCAAAAAAATGTTAGAGACTGAAAAAGAAGTCTATTTAGGTGATATAATTATTAACTTTAATAAAATAGATAATAAAAAAAATTTAAAATTATTTAAATCACAATTTGATAAATTGTGGGTACACGGTCTTGTTCATTTGCTCGGACATGATCACAAAAAAGAAAGTGCCTATAAAAAAATGCGTCAAATTGAGTCGAGTTATTTAAATTATATCAAGTAATGCTAGAAAAATTTTTGAATAACCGTTTGTTTGTTTTATATATAATTCCTTTCCTAATTGGGTTGTTATCAGTATTTTCTTTTCAACCATACAATTTTTCGGTAATAAATTTTTTTATATTACCAATCATTTTTTACCTTATTGTTTATATTAATAAAAAGTCCAAGAGCACATTTAGAAAAAAACCATACCGTAAGAATCTATTTACATTTGGTTGTTTATTTGGTTTTGGGTTTTATTTAAGTGGAATTTCTTGGATTACTAACTCGCTGACATTTGATAAAAATTTTGAAATTTTAATTCCATTTGCATTAATATTGATCCCCCTGTTTCTAAGTTTTTTTATTGGTTTAGCTATTTTATTAATCGGTCCTTTTTTAAATTATAATATTTCATCAATTTTTATCTTTTCAGCTGCCCTAGGATGTTCAGATTATCTCAGAGCAAAAATATTGACAGGATTTCCTTGGAATTTGTGGGCTTATAGTGTTTCCGAATCAATAGAGATGCTTCAAATTCTAAATACAATTGGGCTTTATGCTTATAATTTAGTGGTAATTACAGTTTATACATTACCAGCATTTTTATTTTTTAGAATTACATTAATAAAAAAAATATTTTTTTTATTATCTGCCTTAATTTTTATTTCTAGCATTTATATTTTTGGAAGTTATGAAATAAATAAAAATAAAAATTCTATAAATTTATCAAATGAAAAAATCAATGTTAAAATAATCTCACCAAATTTTGATTTAAAGTATGGTCTCACCATCAATGAAATTAAAAATAAATTAGAAAAATTAATTAAATATAGTGATCCTCAAGATAAAAAAACTCTTTTTGTTTGGCCAGAAGGAGCATTTAGTGGCTATAGTTATGATGAAGTAAAACAATTTAAAGATATAATAAAAAAAAATTTTAATGAAAATCAATATATAATATTTGGAATTAATAAATTAAATAAAAAGTCAGGCTTATTTTACAACAGTCTTCTTTTAGTTAATAATGAGTTTGAAGTTATTCAACAATATAATAAGCAAAAACTAGTACCATTTGGTGAGTTTCTACCGTTTGAAAGTTTATTAAATAGTTTTGGTTTAAAAAAAATAACAGAAGGGCACGGTTCTTTTCAAAAAGGTATTAAAAAAAGCAGTATTAAGTTTGATAATCTAAATATATTACCTTTAATTTGTTATGAAGTTATATTTACAAGTTTCATTCAGCAAGCAAACGAGGCTACAAATCTTATAGTAAATATCTCAGAAGATGCATGGTTTGGAGACACAATCGGACCAAATCAACACTATGTTAAATCAATATTTAGAGCCATTGAAAACGGAACCTTTTTAGTAAGATCAGCCAATAAAGGAATTAGTGCTATTATTGATAATAAAGGCGTTGTGATAAAACAATTAAACATAAATGAAGCGGGAAATATAGAATTAGATGTACCGTTGATAAATTCTAAAAAGAATAAAAATGATTTGATCTTTATTATTCTTTTAATTACATACTTGATCATCTTTTATTTATATAAAAAAAAATATGACAAATAATAAATTTTTATTTACGAGTGAGTCAGTCTCAGAAGGTCATCCGGACAAAGTTTGTGACAGAATTTCAGATATGGTTGTTGACTCGTATTTATCAAAAGACCCATTCTCCAGAGTTGCTTGTGAAACTTTAACAACAACAAACAAAGTGGTTTTAGCAGGAGAAACAAGAGGACCAAAAATTAATAAGGATGAACTTATAGAAAAAGTAAGAGATTGTATTAAGGACATAGGTTACGATCAAGACGGCTTTAGTTGGAAAAATGCTAATATAGAAACTTTTCTACATGAACAGTCATCCGATATTGCCATGGGAGTTGACTCAAAAGATAATAAAGACGAAGGAGCAGGCGACCAAGGGATAATGTTTGGTTATGCTTGTAATGAAACTGAAGAATTAATGCCAGCACCAATTCATTATTCTCATAAAATTTTAAGATTAATGGCCCAAGATAGAAAAAATGGGAATTTAGAAGGAATAGAACCAGACTCAAAAAGTCAAGTAACAATGTTATATGAAAAAGATAAACCGGTAAAAGTAACTTCTGTTGTAATTTCTACTCAACATTCAAAAGATATAAATCAAGATAAGGTTAGAGACTTAGTAATACCTTATATAAAAAAATCAATTCCAGAAAATTTTTTGACCGATCTTAACTCAAAAGAAATCTATATTAATCCAACTGGACAATTTATAATAGGAGGACCAGACGGAGATGCTGGTTTAACTGGAAGAAAAATTATTGTTGATACATACGGAGGTGCGGCACCGCATGGGGGGGGAGCATTTTCTGGAAAAGACCCGACAAAAGTAGATAGGTCTGCAGCTTACGCATCAAGATACTTGGCAAAGAATATTGTATCCGCGGGTGTATCTGATAAATGTTTAATCCAATTGGCATATGCGATTGGTGTCTCAAAACCATTATCTATTTTTGTTAAATTAGCCAATAGTGATCAAGAAAAAGAGGAAAATATAAAAAAAATTATAGAGAAAAATTTTGATTTATCCCCTAGGGGAATAAGGGAGATGCTTAAGTTAAATAGTCCAATTTATGAGATTACCTCCGCCTACGGCCATTTCGGAAGAAAGCCAACAAATAAAGGTGAATTTACCTGGGAAAAAACAGATAAAGCAAGTTTATTTAATATGTAATCTTGAAAAAACCGTAATTTTCTTTTAGAAATTAGTAAAATTAATGAATTTACAAAATGGGCATTAGCCCATTTTTTTTTAGGAGTAATAAAATGTTAAATAGAGGCCTAGATAAACTAGAACTTTTAAGAATAGTTGAAGCAGTAGCTAACGAAAAATCTATTGATAAAGAGCTTGTATTAAGCTCAATGGAAAGTGCCATTCAAAAAGCAGCACTTACAAAATTTGGGAACGATAATAATATCGAAGTTATAATAGATAGAGAAAGTGGAGACATCAAGATCCAAAAAGTTTTAGAAATAGTTGAGAGCGTTAATGACCCAGCAAGAGAAATCATTTTAAGTGAGGCCAAAAAAAATAACTCTAAAAATGAGGAATTAAAAGTTGGAGATAAAATTTTTGAAGAATTGCCACAAATTGATTTTGGGCGTATCGCGGCGCAAAGTGCAAAACAAGTAATTAGCACTAGGGTAAGAGAGGCCGAAAAAAACAGACAGTACGAGGATTTTATTGAAAAACAAGGACAAATATTAAGTGGAATAATTAAAAGACTAGAATATGGAAATGTCATAGTTGATCTAGGTAAAGCTGAAGGTGTCATAAAAAAAGATGAACTCATTCCTAGAGAAATTTTAAAAACTGGAGATAGAGTTAAAGCTTACTGCTATGAAGTTAAAAAAGAATTGAAAGGACACCAGATATTTTTATCAAGAGCACATCCTCAGTTTTTAGCTAAACTATTCTTTCAGGAAGTACCCGAAATTTATGAAGGTACTATAGAAATTAAATCGGTTGCTAGAGACCCAGGTAGTAGGGCAAAAATTTGTGTTAGTTCCCAAGACTCATCGATAGACCCCGTTGGAGCATGCGTTGGTATGAGGGGAAGTCGAGTACAAACAATTGTTAACGAATTACATGGAGAAAAAATTGATATTATTAAATGGACAGAAGATCTTCCAACTTTAATATCCGAGTCTTTATCTCCTGCAGAAATTCAAAGAGTTCTAATTGATCAGGAAAATAAAAGAATAGATATTATTTTAACTGAAGAAAATCTTAGTAAAGCAATTGGAAGAAGAGGACAAAATGTTAGGTTAGCTTCAAAACTTACCAACTATGAAATTGATATTTTAACTGAGAAAGAAGACTCTGATAGAAGACAAGCAGAATTTAAAGAAAGAACAGATACTTTGATTAAAAATTTAGAAGTAGACGAAACACTTGGTCAGTTACTGGTTTCAGAGGGTTTTCCAAGCATAGAAGATATTTCACAATCCACACCAGAAGATATTGCCAAAATCGAAGCAATAGATGAAGAAACAGCTAGTGAATTAATTAATAGATCTAAGGATACGTTAATTAAAGAAAAAGAAGCTGTATCTTTGAAGCTAAAAGAGTTGGGTGTTGAAGAAGAGTTGATAAATCTTAAAGGTATTACACAAGGCATGCTAGTAATACTTGGTCAAAAGAATATTAAAAAATTAAGTGATTTTGCAGACCTTTCATCTGATGAATTGATAGGTGGTTTTGATGAAATTAAAGGAAAAAAAATAAGAATTGACGGGTATTTAGAAGAATTTTCTTTATCTAGAAAAGAAGCTGATGAATTAATTATGTCAGCAAGAGAGATTGCGTACAAATAATGTTATGGAAAAAGACAATAAAAAAAAGACTCTTACAATTACATCTGACTTAAGAAAAAAAATTGATACTACTTCAATTAGCACCGATGGAAAAAAATCCTTTTCAGTAAAAAAAAAAGAACCTTTTAGAGGAAACAAGAGTACAAATAGAACAAATCAGAATTACAATCCCACAAAAGCCCCAGACTCTAAAAAGAAAAGTTTTGCTAGGAAATTTGTTGAGCAACAAGCTACTAAGGCTTTTATTAAAAAAGATGATAAACCAACAGGAAAAAGCAAATTAAAGCTTAAGGCCCCAATCGATAAAAGAGACTTTAAATTAACTGTTTCAAGAGCCTTAAATGTTGAGGAAATTGAGATTAAACAAAGAAGTCTAGCTTCAGTTAAAAGAGCTAGATTAAAAGAAAAGAAAACAAGCCCAGACGGTGAAAAGAAGGAATTTAAAAAAGTTTTAAGAGATGTAAAAATTCCAGAACAAATAACTATCCAAGAACTTTCAAATAGAATGGCAGAGAAGTCTAATGATATTATTAAGTTTTTATTTAATATGAAGGTTGTTGCCACAATTAACCACGTGATAGATAAAGATACTGCTGAATATATTGTTAAAGAATTTGGACATAAACCAATTTTTGAAGATAAACCAAATTTAGAAATAGAAAAAAAACAAGAAAAACTCGAGGGAGATGTTCAAATAAGGCCCCCCGTTGTAACAATAATGGGGCATGTAGATCATGGCAAAACTTCTTTATTAGATGCGTTGAGAGACACCAATGTCGTTTCCGGTGAGCATGGAGGTATTACACAGCATATTGGAGCCTATCAAGTGAGGACCAATGACAAAAAATTAATTACTTTTATAGATACTCCAGGCCACGCAGCATTTACAGAAATGAGAGCCAGAGGTTCAAAGATAACTGATATTGTAATTTTGGTTGTTGCAGCCGATGACGGTATTAAACCTCAAACAGTAGAAGCAATTAAACATGCAAAGGCAGCAAAAGTGCCTATCATCGTTGCAATAAATAAATGTGATTTACCTGAAAAGAATATAAGTAAAATTAAAAATGAAATGATGCAGTATGAATTAATTGCCGAAGACCTAAGTGGAGACACTCTTTTTGTAGAAGTCTCTGCACTGAAAAAATTAAATTTAGACAAATTAAAAGAAAGTATTTTATTACAATCAGAAATATTGGATTTAAAAGCTTCTTTTTCTGATCAAGCTAGAGGTGTAGTCATAGAGTCTAAAATAGACAAAGGAAAAGGACCTGTATCTACTATTTTAGTGAGTAACGGTAAACTTAAAAAAGGTGATTATTTTATTTGTGGTAACACCTGGGGTAAAATTAGAGCAATGATTAATTATGATGGAAAAATTATTAATGAAGCTCTCCCATCTATGCCTGTTGAAATTTTAGGAATGAATAGTTCAGCATATGCCGGAGCAGAATTTTTAGTAACAAAAGATGAAACGGAAGCAAAGAAAATGGCAGAATTCAAACAAATCAATTCTGATAAATCTAAAGTGTTAGTTAAAGATAAAACAACTTTGTTTGATGAAGCAAAAGATAAAGATGAATTAAATATTATTATTAAATCCGATGTTCAAGGATCTAGCGAAGCTTTGAAAATGGCAATTAATAAAATAGAACATAACGAAGTTGAAGCAAAGATTATTCTTTCCGATATAGGAATGATTAACGAAACAGACGTCTCTTTAGCAAAAGCTTCAAATGCAATTTTAATAGGATTTAATGTGAAACCAAATAGAGAAGCAAAAAAACTAGCAGAAGAACAAAAGGTAGATATTAAATATTTTAATATTATTTATGAAGCTCTTGACCATGTTTCTAAATCATTATCTGGACTTTTAGAACCAGATATTAAAGAAAAAGTTTTAGGTAGCGCAGAAATTCAAAAGGTATTTGCAGTTTCTAATGCTGGAAAAATTGCAGGATCTAAAGTTTTAAACGGAGAAATAAAAAGCAAATCAAAAGCAAGAATTATTAGAGATGGGGTTGTTGTTTATACTGGTGAAATAGTTACAATTTTTAGAGAAAAAAACCAGGTAAAAGAAGTGGGAGCAGGTTTAGAATGTGGAATTAGTATTAAAGATTTTATAGATTTTAAGGAGAAGGATGTAATAGAGTCATTTTTAGCCGAAGAAATACAAAGGTCAATTTAATGGGAAATCAAACCACACAAAGACCGTTCAGTCAAAGACAATTGAGAGTTGGTGAACTAGTGAAACAAAATATAGGTGAGCTATTAATTAGAAATGAAGCCAAAATACCTTCTATAAACTCAAAATTAATAACTGTTACTGAGGTTAGAATGACCCCAGATCTTAAAACAGCAAGGGTTTATGTTATTCCTTTGGGTGGTACAGACACTAAAGAAACAGTTAGGATCTTGACGGAGTACTCACATCTTGTTAGAAGAGCCCTGTCTAAAAGGCTAGATATTAAGTTTCTTCCTAAACTCACTTTTGTAGAAGATAACTCATTTGAATACGCTGAAAAGATTGAAAGGTTAATAAAGAAGAATAAAGAATATGATAAAGAAAAAAAACGATACAATTAAATCTTTAGCCATACACGAAAAAGATGTTGGTTCTACAGAAATACAAATAGGTTTACTTACTGATAAAATATCAAAATTAGCGGAACATTTTAAAAGTGCCAAAAAAGATAAACATTCAGCAGTAGGAATGACTAAATCAGTCAATAAAAGAAAAAAACTACTTACATACCTAAAAAAGAAGAAACCAGATTCATATCAAAGAGTTTTAAAACAACTAAATTTAAGGAAATAATGTTTAAAATACATAAAGAAGAATTAGAAGTTAATGGTAAAAAATTAACTTTAGAAACCGGTAAAATAGCACGACAAGCTGATGGTGCAATTATAGCAACTTGCGGTGAAACAGTTGTCATAGCAACTGTCGTTGGAGCAAAAAAATTAAGAGACGGACAAGATTTTTTTCCACTTTCAGTAAATTATCAGGAAAAATATTATGCAGCAGGAAAAATTCCAGGCGGATATTTTAAAAGAGAAGCAAGACCGACTGAATCTGAACAATTAATTTCACGACTAATTGATAGACCAATTAGACCTTTATTTCCTTCAAGTTTTTTGAACGAAGTTCAGCTATTACCAACAGTATTATCATATGATGGCGAGAACCAAGCTGATGTGCTTTCAATTATAGCATGTTCCGCTTCATTAGCAATTTCAGGATTGCCTTTTGGAGGGCCAATAGCAGCAAGTAGAGTTGGTTACAAAGATGGTAAATATTTATTAAACCCGTCACCAGAAGAGTTAATAGAGTCAGAATTAGATTTAGTTGTGGCTGGAACAAAAGATGCTGTTTTAATGGTGGAGTCAGAAACTTCAGGTCTTTCAGAAAAAATAATGCTAGATGCTGTAAAATTTGGACATGAGAGTTTTGTACCAGTAATAGAAGCAATAGAAAAACTTGCTAAAAAAGCAGGTAAACCTAAATGGGAAGTTGAAGAAGTAGATCACTCAGAAATTAAAAAGAAAATTGCTGGGGTTGTTGAAGCGGATCTTAGAAAAGCTTTCAAAGAAATAGATAAAAAGAAAAGATCAACTGCTATATCAGAAATAGAATCAAAATGTAAAGAAATGTTTGCTGAGGATGAAAATATAACTGAGAATCAAGCTATGGCACAGCTAAAGTCGCTTGAAAAAGATATTGTTAGAACAGCGATTATAAAAGATAAAAAAAGAATTGATGGAAGAGGTTTAGCAGATGTTAGACAAATTAAGTGTGAAGTCGGAGTGTTACCAAGAACACATGGCTCAGCTTTATTTACTAGAGGTGAAACACAAGCATTAGTAGTCACTACTTTAGGCATGTCAGATGATGAACAGAGAGTTGAAAGCTTAAGTGGAATGCAAAAAAATAGATTTATGCTTCATTACAATTTTCCACCGTTTTCTGTAGGTGAGTGCGGAAGAATAGGAACAGGTAGAAGAGAAGTAGGACATGGAAAATTAGCATGGAGAGCAATTAACTCATCACTACCGAAAAGTGAGGATTTTCCTTATACATTAAGAGTAGTTTCTGAAATCACCGAGTCCAATGGCTCTTCATCTATGGCAACAGTTTGTGGTACTTCATTAGCCCTTATGGATGCAGGAGTTCCAATTAAAGAACCAGTTGCAGGTATAGCAATGGGATTAATTAAAGAAGGAGATGATTTTTCAGTACTATCCGATATCTTAGGAGACGAAGACCACCTTGGAGATATGGATTTTAAAGTAGCAGGAACAAAAAGTGGAATTACATCGCTTCAAATGGATATTAAAATTACAGGTATTACTTTTGAAATTATGGAAAAAGCCTTAGATCAGGCAAAAGGTGGTAGAGAACACATCTTAGGTGAAATGAACAAAGCATTAAAAGACTCAAGAAAAGAATTTTCAAAACACACACCAAAAATGGAAATTATAAAAGTTGACAAAAAAGATATAGCAACAGTAATTGGTAAAGGTGGCGCAACTATAAGAGAAATAGTTGAAACATCTGGAGCTAAAGTTGATGTCAAAGATACAGGAGAGGTAACGGTCGCAGCTCCTGATGAAGAGTCTAGAACTAAAGCAATTGAATTTATTAAAAGTTTAGTTGCAAAACCTGAAATGGGAAAAATTTATAAAGGTAAAGTAGTTAAGATTATGGAATTCGGTGCTTTTGTAAACTTTTTGGGAAAACAAGATGGCCTTGTGCACATTTCTGAACTTGCAGCAAAAAGAGTTGAAAAAGTTGGAGACGTTGTAAAAGAAGGAGATGAAGTTTCAGTGAAAGTGGTTGGTTTTGATAGAGGTAAAGTTAAATTATCTATGAAACAAGCTAGTGCTTAAGAAATATTTTTAGGGTCAGGCATTCCTACTTTATTATATCCAGCATCAACATAATGAATTTCACCAGTAACACCTGCAGCTAAATCACTAAGCAGATACAGAGCTGAGTTACCAACATCGTGTATATCTACATTTCGTTTTAAAAAAGAATGATCCTCGTTCCACTTATATAAAAATTTTGCATCTCCAATTGCCGAAGCTGCTAAAGTTTTAATAGGGCCAGCACTTATTGCATTAACACGCATTCCTCTTGCACCTAAATCTCGCGCTAGGTAGTTAACACTAGCTTCTAGGGCAGATTTACAAACACCCATAACGTTATAATTTGGAATAGCTTTTGTTGACTCATAAGTTAAGGTTAATAAACTTCCACCTTCTTTCATTATTTTAGCCGCTTCTTTAGAAACTTCTGTAAAAGAAAAGCAAGAAATAAGCATGCTTCTTAAAAAATTTTCTCTACTAGTATTTAAATATTCACCTGATAATTCTGATTTATCCGAAAAGGCTACTGCGTGAACAACGAAATCAATTTGACCCCATTGAGATTTAATATCTTCAAAAAGTTTAACTATCTCTTCTTTTTTTTCAACGTCACAGCTGTAGGTAACTTTAGAGTTTAATTTTTCTGCTAATGGTATTACCCTTTTCTTTAAAGCGTCTGCCGGGTATGTAAAAGCAAGCTCCGCACCAGCCTCTGCAAGTTTTTGTGATATACCCCAAGCAATAGAACGTTCATTGGCTACGCCCATGATTAGTCCTTTTTTACCTTTCATTAAGCTCATAATTAAACTTTCTCAAAAATTAATGCAGCATTGGTTCCACCAAAACCAAAGCTATTAGACATAACAGTATTTAAAGTCGCTCCTTTTTCAGTTTTAGAAACTATTGGAAATTTTTTTGCTTCTTCATCCATTTCTGTAATGTTTGCTGAGCCAGCAATGAAGTTATTTTTCATCATAATCAAACAATAGATGGCTTCATGAACAGAAGCAGCTCCCAAAGGATGACCCGATAATGATTTAGTAGAACTAATTTTTGGAATTTCATTTTCAAAAACTCCTTTAACAGCATTTAATTCTGTAATATCGCCAACTGGTGTCGATGTACCGTGAGTATTAATATAATCAATTTTATTTTTAGTAGTTGCCATAGCCATCTTCATACATCTAACCGCACCTTCACCTGATGGCGCAACCATATCGTATCCATCTGAAGTTGCTCCATAACCAGTTAATTCAGCGTATATTTTAGCGCCTCTGGCTTTTGCGTGTTCATATTCTTCAAGAACTATCACTCCACCACCACCGGCAATTACAAAT
>Ga0209666_1000211_pt1 | contig 46360 bp, 38 predicted proteins | sample SaaInlV_125m_DNA_FD_184679 | JGI IMG/M metagenome (GOLD analysis project Ga0209666, IMG submission 184679) | Marine microbial communities from expanding oxygen minimum zones in the Saanich Inlet - Saanich Inlet SI037_S3LV_10m_DNA (SPAdes)... | ecosystem: Environmental > Aquatic > Marine >...
AAACTAGTTAGAGGGGATAAAGAGATTCCTATTTGGGGACTTCCTGATGTTATAACTGCAATGTCATCAAGGCCATATAAAGATGGTAAACATAAAGTTACTCAAGGAGAATCTTATATTGGACTTGTAAGATTTAATAAAAATGGGCCTATTCTAGAAAGTATTATATCTTTTGGAAACTCTGATAATCCCGATTCAGATCATTATACTGACCAGATGGAAAAATATTCAAAATTCAAGACTAAGAAGATGACTTTTGATAGAGATGAAATTTATAAAGAAGCTAAGAAAATTTACAACCCTAACTAGTTAATATTTAGAGCCTCATCATAAATTTTCTCATAAAGAGGAATTACCTTTTTAATGTCATATTTTTTTGCATTCTCAAAGGCTTGTATTCTGTATTTTTTTTCCAGTGAGTTATCTGTTAAAATTTTTATTGCATTTTGGGCCATAGAATCAATATCACCAACATCACTAGTATATCCTGAATTACCATTTATATTTAAGTCCTTTAGACCCCCTGCATTTGACGATACAACAGGTACCTTTAGTGCCATTGCCTCTAAAGCAGCAAGTCCAAAACTTTCTTTTTCAGATGGTAATAAAAATAAATCAGATGAACATAAAATTTCATCAACTTGATTTGTTTTACCTAAGAAGATAACTTTGTTTTTTAAATTATGTTTTCTAAGAAATTCTTTTGCTTTTTTCTTCTCAGGACCATCCCCTACCATTATCAATTTTGAATTGATTTTTTCATTAATTTTTTTAAAGATTTCTAAAACATCTTTAATTCTCTTTAGTGGTCTAAAATTACTTACGTGAACTATGATTTTTTCATCCCCGTCTGCTATCATATTTCTTTCACATAGGTTGTGTTTTTTATCATACTTATCTATATCAATAAAATTTGGAATTACTTTAATTTCTCTAGTTATTCCAAAGAATTCTCTTGTATCTTCCATTAGGCTTTTGGAAACACATGTGACAATATCAGATTTATTAATACTAAAAGTGACAGCAGGTTTATAAAAAGGATGATTTCCAACCAGTGTTATATCAGTTCCGTGAAGAGTTGTTATTATTGGTATTTTATAACCATTTTCATTTAAAATTTTCTTAGCCATGTAAGCCGCATATGCATGAGGAATAGCATAATGAACATGAAGAACATCTATTTTATGCTTTGAAATAACATCAAATAACTTACTTGACAATGCAAGTTCATATGGTTCATATTTAAATAAAGGATAATCAGGGACATTTACTTCGTGATAATGAAGATTAGATGACAATGCATCTAGTCTTACCGGTTGACTATAAGTAATAAAATGAACTTCATGACCTTTCTTAGACAACTCAATACCTAGCTCTGTTGCTACTACACCTGACCCACCAAAAGTTGGGTAACATACTACTCCAATTTTCATTTTGAATCTATTAATGATTTATAAACAATCTCCTGAGCTCTTGTTCTTATGTTACTAGTTTGAAGTAATGTATTTTCTCTAGTAGGATAAGTTCTGTTTGAAAGAAAAATAAAAATTATTTCTTCATCTGGATCAGCCCATGCAATAGATCCTGTATAGCCATAATGGCCAAAACTATTCATTGAGACTCCTCCAAAGGTTGAACCATGTTTACCTTCAACTTGAGGTTTATCAAATCCCACACCACTTCTATTATCATTTTCACAGTAATAACAATAATTAAAAGTGTTAAATGAATTTTCAGAAAACAATCTCTTATTATTATAAGAACCTTTTTGCATCATAGCTTGAAGAACTATAGCTACTTCGTATGCATTAGAAAACAATCCTGCATGACCTGAAACACCTCCAAGCATTGCAGCTCCTTCATCGTGAACATATCCATGTAATTTAGAATATCTAAAAAAATCATCTCTTTCACTTGGAACAATTTCTTTCAAACTAATACTTTGATAAGGATTAAACATTGTTCTATTTAATCCTAAAGTTTTAAAAATCCTCTCATGAGCTAAAACATCTAAAGGTTTATTGTATAAATCTTCAAACCAAAATTTTAAAAAATAAAATGGCAAATCAGAATATTTATACTCAAGGCTATCCCTTAATTCACTATCAACAATTGAGTTAAATATTTTTTCTCGATAATTTGACTTCAGAAATAGATTTTCTGATACCTGAGTTGAGAAAGTAGATTTGGAATTTGATTTATAAAACCTTGATCTTGGCTTTTCTTTTCTATTTAATGTTTCTTCATAGAATGGAATCCATGGTCTCAATCTGGCATAATGAGATAACATTTCTTTTAAAGAAATATTCCCCTTATCATTAAGTTTTTTTTTTGGGAAAAGTTGTGATAGTTTGGTTTCAAGAGAAATATTATTCTTGTCGAACTCTTGAAGAACAAGAGGCATAGTAGCTAGTATCTTAGTGATTGAAGATAAATCAAATATATGATTGTTTTCTAGCTTATTAACTTTTTCATAGGTGTGATACCCAAAACTTTTATTATAAACAATTTTACCTTTTCTAGAAACTAACATTTGAATTCCAGGAGTCATCATTGAATCAATTGCATTTTTTGCTAAGGAATCTAGATAAGATAATTTAGTTATATCAAAACCCTCATATGATGGACGAGAATAACCTATTATGTTTTTTTTATTAAATGTTAATCCATGATTGACTTTAAAGAAATTATTAGAGACTGGAATCTTTCCTTTAAAAGATCTAACACCATATAATAAATCAGCCAATACTTCTTGTGAAATCATATTATTTTGGTAACCTATAATAATAGATTCAAAATTGTCAATAGATTCAAATGAATTTAAGCTATAAGGATTAAGAAATAAATTCAAAACTACATTGTTGTTGATACTTATCTTGTTAATCTTTTCAACTATCTCTTTAGGAATAATATTAGACGCGTATGGACTTTTGCTTGAACCATGATATGATATAACAATTCCATCATATTTAGTTTTAGAAAAAAGAGATGTCATGTCCTCATTTGTATATGAATCAAGATTTAAATATTTATTCATTTTATCATAAAAATGAGCTCCACTATTATGCTTTCCAAATGCAACATGAAGGTATTTTTTATCATTCGCTAAAGGAAGAATATTCTTTGTGTTTTTAACTAAAGTAATAGCTGAACTCATAGCATTTGAGTATAGAAGAGTATCTTTAGAGGTATTAACCTTAGATAATATATTTTCCGTTGAAATATGTTTAAAATTTTTAAGATTTGATCTAGCTTTTAGAGAAAGAATTTTTTTGACAGAACTTGATAATCTTGATTCTGAAATTTTACCTTTTTTATATGATTCTGAAATAAGTTTAACACCTTCTGATACATTAGTTGACATTAAAATGATATCATTTCCAACTTCAAAAGCTCTCAAGTCTACATTTATACTAGGATCTTGTAGAACACCTTTCATATCAAGAGCATCAGTTATGGTAATTCCATTAAACTCATAATCACCTCTTAGAAGATTATTTACAGTTTTGTATGATAATGAAGAAGGATATTTTTTATCTAATGCTGGAACACTAAGATGAGCTAACATTATAGACTCAGCAATTCCATCCTCAATAAGCCTCTTAAAAGGATAAAGTTCTACATTATTCAGTCTTTTAATATTACCATTAATAATAGGTAATGTTTTATGAGAATCTTTATCTGTATCTCCATGACCGGGGAAATGTTTAATAGATGTAAAAACTCCAGCATCTTTATGTCCTTGTATGTATGCTTTTGCTTTTAAATAAACATTATTAGGATCCTCTCCAAAAGATCTATTTCCAATAATTGGATTTTTTGAATTATTATTCACATCAACAGATGGGGAGAAGTTATAATGAATACCAAGTGCCTTATTTTGTTCTGCCATTCTCTTTGATATCTCTCTAACCAGTGAATCATCTTGAATTGCACCAAGAGTCATGTTCCATGGATGAGCAAAAACATCAGATAGCCTTTGAGATGGACCCCATTCTGCATCCATAGTAACTAGAAGGGGTGTTTTTGCTAAAGCTTGAAATTTATTTAACCACTCTATATGAGTATTAGTAGTTCCAATAGAGAAAATTAACCCTCCTATTTTATCCTCCTCAACCAACTTTCGTATATCATCAAAATCAGATTGTTCCGGAGAAACCCAATTAATAAATAATTGAGATACTTTTTCCTCTAGTGTAAGAGATGTGTATACACTATCAACCCATTTTTTCTCGGATTGAATTAAATTAGAGTACATATCCTGAGAAAAAACAAAAGAAATATTTAATAATAAAATTAGGGTTATCCTTAACATTTTAAAAAAATTTTGAAAGCCAAGATGAACTTATCTTTAATTCAAAATCACTTGATAGTTCTTTTTTTGTCTTTACAGTTGTATTGAAGATAATAGTTTCAGGTGAGAAAGATCTATTTTTAATTTTATTTTTTAAATCTCTTAAACTAATTGATTTGATCTTATTTTCTGATCTATAATTAACTAATAATCTATCTAAAAGATCTAAGTTAATTGTATTTGAAATATCATTCACTAATTGAAGAGAATAGTCTATTGAACACCCCCCTATTGGGTTAAATTTTTCATTTACAGCTATAACTAGGAAACGTCTTTCTTTAATCAAATATGATGCTTGTAAATCGTTTCCATGAGCTTTCCAATTATCTATAAAGAGAGTTGTCTTGTTTTCAATTATTTTAATGTCTGAGTCACTAAAATCTTTATTGGACTGATATATCCATACCCTGGAATCATCTGGAATATTTTTAAAATCTGTAATCATAAGTCTTCAGCTTTTTCTATCATTTGGGCTACATCAAGCACATCAATATCTTTTTGCTTTGAAGTCATTCCATCGCTCATCATTGTATTACAAAAAGGACAACTAACAGCTACTATCTTGGAATCTGTTTTAATAGCCTCTTCAGATCTTTTAATGTTAATATCTTCATTTCCTTTTTCAGGCTCTTTAAACATTTGTGCTCCACCGGCTCCACAGCATAATGATTTTGATTTACAACTTTTCATTTCAACTAATTCAGCATCAAGTTTCTTAATTACTTCTCTTGGTGCCTCATATATACCATTTGATCTACCTAAATAGCAAGGATCATGATATGTAATCTTTTTACCTTTATAATATCCTCCTGAAATAGTTATTTTATTATCTTTTATAAGGTTATTTATAAATGTTGTATGATGAATAACATTGTAATTCCCCCCAAGGTCAGGATATTCATTTTTAATAGTATTGAAGCAGTGTGGACACGTTGTAATAACATTCTTAATATCATAAGAATTTAATATCTCAATATTTGAAATTGCTTTCATTTGAAAAAGAAACTCATTACCAGACCTCTTGGCTGGATCACCAGTACATGATTCCTCTTTCCCTAGTATAGCATAGGAAATATTAGCTTTATTTAAAATTTTAATAAAAGCCTTTGTTACTTTTTTAGACCTATCATCAAAGCTTCCAGCACAACCAATCCAAAAAAGATATTCAGGACTTTCACCTCTTGACTTTAATTCTGATAAAATAGGTACTTTCATATTAATTATTTTTTAGATTCTTCATCATCAAAAACTTCAATTGTCACAGTTTTCTCGATAAGATCAGTAAACTTACCATTATATCTAGTTGCCTTCACTAAGTGATTATCTATCCAGTGATAGTTCCCCCCTCTTGGCTTACCCATAAGTAAACTGTGGTATTTAAACCCATTATCTTTAAGCCATTTCTCAGTAACCTCTCTATGAGCTTCTATTCTGGCTGTAAAAAAGCAAATCATATGACCTTTATCAAACCAATTATTGATAGTTTCAAGTGCATCTGGATAAAGCTCTGCAGTAACCATTCTCTCTGGCTCCTCATTTGGAACATCATCACATATAGTTCCATCTATATCTATAAGATAATTTTTAATTCCACCTGGAAGAATTGGACTTACAGTTTCTCCTTTTTCAATTTTTTGATGTAAATAATTTTCTACTTCTTCTTTTTTCATATATTAAGTTTCTTGTATCCACAACTCTCTATCCTGTTGATTATAAGGCCATGGAGCACCGTTATTTTCAATGTTATTCATCATATTATTTAGATCCGGATGAGCGGATGACTCTTCCATTATTAAGTATTGTCTCATATCCATTATAATAGACAAAGGATCAATATTAATTGGACAAGCTTCAACACATGCATTACAGGAAGTGCATGCCCAAAGTTCTTCTTTTGAAATGTAGTTACCTAACAATCTGTCACCATCATCTATAAACTTACCTTTATTGATTGATATATTTTTTGAAACTTTCTCTAGTCTATCTCTTGTATCCATCATGATTTTTCTTGGAGAAAGTTTCTTTCCTGTTATGTTAGCAGGACATTCACTTGTACATCTACCACATTCAGTACATGAATAAGCATTCATTAACTGAACCCAGTTTAAATCAAGTACATCTGATGCTCCAAACTTATCAATATTTTGATTGTTCTGAGATGCTTTTTCTGGATAAAACATAAGGAAAACTTCATTTTTTACTGATTCTAAAACATTAAATTTTCCTTTGTCTTCCAAATTAGCAAAATATGTATTTGGGAAAGCAAGCAGAATATGAAGATGTTTAGAATAATATAAATAATTTAGAAAGAAGAAAATTCCAATTATATGTGACCACCAAAATATTCTTTCTAAATAATAGACAGAAGATGTAGATAATGAATCAAATAATGGAACTAAAAAAGTTGAAATAGGAAAAGAACCTGCTGAATAATAATTATCATAGTTTCTTTCTTGAAGAATTAAGTCCGTAGCATTCATTGACAAAAACAATAACATTAATACAACTTCAAAATAAAGTATATTATCGGCATCGAACTTTGGCCACCCCTTCATTTCAGAACTTAAAAACCTTTTTATCTTGACAATGTTTCTTCTTGTCCAAAAAATAATTACAGAAATTAAAACCAATAATGCAAAAATTTCAAAAGAAGCAATTAGAAAATTATATACATATGTGTTAAAAATCTTAGAAAAAAACCTGTGTGAGCCTGTTATTCCATCAATTAAGATTTCTAAAACTTCAATATTAATTATAATAAATCCTAAATAGACTACTACGTGAAGAATACCTGAGATTGGCTTAGTTACCATTTTTGATTGACCCAATGCAATTCTAATCATATTTGATAGTCTTTTACTTGGATTATCAAACCTATCAATAGGTTTACCAAGCTTAATGACTTTTATTAGTTTTTTAATATTTAAAGAAAAAAATCCAATTGAAATTATCAAAAGGAAACTAAAAATTATATTAGGTAGTATGCTGATCATCTATTTTCTTCCAAAAACTGAGAAATGAACATATTTTTTTGGATTTGTTTTTATATCGTTAATCAACAGATTTAAACTTTCAATAGATAAATTCAAATTTTCATACACATCGTCATTACTAATGAGTTTTCCTAGACTTGAATTATCAGAATTAAGATTGGAAACAATTAAATTTATACCATCAACTGATTTTTCAAGATTAGATAGAACACCAGCAATTCCAAAATTATTTAACTCTTTAGAGACATTTGAAAGATTAGTAGTTATAGATTCTATGTTGTCAATTGAATTATTAATTTGAGTATTTTTTTCCGTAAGTGTTTTCTCTATTATTAAAGATGAATTATTAATAGCCTTAACAGCAGAAGTCAATGTATTCAATGATTCTTTAATATCATTTTGAGTCTCTTTATTTAAAACATAAGAAGCACCTGAAAAGATTGAATCAACACTTGTTAGAGTACTTTCCAGTTTTCTCTGAAGTGGTTCTATTTGTCTATTGATTAGCTCAGTTAAACCAGGTCTAATATTTGAATTTAAAGTGTCCCCAGATTTCACAACCATCCCCTTTTGAAAAATAGGTTCAATAGCTATTGCCAGTCCACCCAAAACTCCAGTTTCATAAATTGTTGCAGAACTATTGGAAGAGAAGTTAATTTTATCTTTGACTTTAAGTGTAACAACTATTTTAGTAGAATTTGGAAGAAAAGCAAGGTCTGTAACATTCCCTATTGACAATCCGTTTATCATAACATTTGCTCCAACCAATAAGCCGTCAACTTCGTCATAAATAGCATAAACAGTTTTTTGCTTATCAAGGATTGATGAACCCTTCAAAAAATTAAATCCAAAAATGAATAAAAATATTGTAGTTAAAACAAAAATAGCAGCTTTAATTTCTTTAGATAGAGTCAATGTGATTTGGTTTATATTGTAAAAATAAGAATAATTTGATTAGTGAAACCGATAAATAAAAGATCAATTAGTAGTAATGATTTTATTATTTTGATAAGTAATAATGAAAGAGGTTTCAAAACCAAAGTTTTTAGCTTTGACTAATGATTCATTAGCATCTTCTATAGATTTATGTTTTCCATACAAATATTTATATACACTTCCCTCTTTAACAACATCTACTGATTTAAGACCATTAAAGTTATAGGGTTTTAAATCAAGTAATTTTTTACTAGCAGCAATTTGAACTCTATAAAACAAACTATTATTTGAACTTTCATTAGATATTGCTGATGTTGATAAGTTTTTAAAGAAATCATTTCTATACTTCAAGACTGCTAATGAAATGGCATTAGCAATTTCAGTTTGACCTTTGCTCGAATTTAAATATAATCCTTCATTTTTATTAGTTAAAAACCCAGTCTCTACAAGAACGCTAGGCATATAAGTGTATCTTAGAACAGCAAACCCTGCTTGCTTTACATCTCTATTTTTTCTTTTTAGTGAATTGACAAAACTATTTTGAATGTATGATGCAGCAATAATACTTTGATCAAGATATTCTTCCTGCATAAGAGTTAGACCAATTACTGACTCAGGGTTATTTGGATCAAAGCCATCATATGTGTTCTCATAATCATCTTCATAAAAAATTACAGAATTTTCCTTTTTTGCAATTTCAAAATTACGTTCATTAGCATGAAGGCCAAGAACAAATGTTCCTGCACCATATGGTTGAGAAGTACGAAAAGCATCACAATGAATTGAAATAAAAAGTTGAGCATCAGATTGATTTGCAATATTTGCTCTTTCAAATAAACCTACAAATACATCTTTTTTTCTTGTGTAAATTACATTCACACCTCTTTTTTCAAGTAATGTTCCTAGATTGGTTGAAATTTTTAGAGCAATATCCTTTTCAATAAATCCATTTCCCGTATTTCCCGGATCTTTACCACCATGACCAGCATCTATAACAACAGTAAATTGAGAGTTTTGAATTGAGTTAGATTGACTGAATGAATAAACAAAAAAACATTGAAAAAAAATAAGAATAAAAATCTTAAGGGAATTCATTGTCATAAATAGTTATAATTAAAATTATGATTAATTTTGAATAAGTTAAGTACCTTGTTGATAACTCAATTTTAAATCTTGAAAAAAAAATATTTAATCTTTTTTATAATTTTTATTTTTTTAGGGTTAAACTTCTCATATTCTCAAGAAAATTTAGCATCTCAAGATTCATTATCTAATGATGATGAAATTAATAAATCAGTACTTTTAGATAACATCAAATATGACGCAAGTGATTCTATAAGAATTGATCAAAAAAACAATAAAATCCTTCTTTATAATAATGCTAAAATTGTGTATAGTGATATAACACTTACTTCAGGTATTATAATCTTAGATTATAAAGAAAATATTGTAACTGCGGGTAGAATTGCTGATTCTAAAGGAAATCTCAGTCAATACCCAACTTTTATTCAAGGAGGAAACACAGTAAACCCTGATTCAATTAAATATAATTTCGATAATCAAAAAGCTCTAATCTGGAATTCAAAATCAGAAGAAAATGGAATGAATATTTTATCTAGTCTTACAAAAAAACAAAATGATTCAGTTTATTATTTGAAAGATGGAAAAGTTACAACTGGAGGGAATCTTTTAGGGGGGGAATCAGAAGAAGCTGACTATTTTTTTAAAATTAGAAAAGGTAAATTAGTTCCAGGGGGAAATATTATTACTGGTTTTACAAATTTATTTATAAAAAATGTTCCAACACCTATAGGTTTACCGTTTGCATACTTTCCATCTCAACAAACAAAAGATTCTGGATTTATTATTCCTAATATTAGCGATAGTAATGAAAGAGGTTACTCGTTTCAAAATGGTGGTTACTATATACCTTTATCAGAATATTTTGACTTAACAGTTTTAGCAGATTATTACACTAATGGAAGTTATGGTTTTAATATAAGTTCTCAATACAGAAAAAGATATGGTTATAATGGAAATTTCACAGTTAGATATGAAAACTTAATTAATAGTGAAAGAGGATTACCAGGTTATGGTAAATCTACTGTTTATAATATAAGATGGTCACATTCAAAAGATTCAAAATCTTCACCAAATTCTACATTTTCTGCATCAGTTAATTTTGGAAGTAGTGATTATTTCCGTCAATCTGTAAACCAACTTAACACTGCAAATTTTTTGAATAACAATCTTAGTTCATCAATTTCTTATTCTAGGTCATTTCCAGGTTCAGCTGGAATAAGATTATCATTAACAGCTAACATGTCTCAAAATACTCAAACTCAGCAGGTGAATTTAACTTTACCAACACTTACTTTAAATTCAAACAGATTTTATCCATTTGAGAAAAAAGGAAAATCAAAAAAAGGTTTTTTTCAAAATATAAATATTCAATATTCTTCTAAGGCAGAGAATAGAGCAATTTTTGCAGATGATTTATTATTAAAAAAGGGAATGTTTGAAAATGCTAAATCTGCTGTTCAACATAATATTCCTTTTACAACAAACTTTAAAATGTTTAAGCACTTTAGTGTAAGTGTAGGAGGTAGATACCAGGAAACATGGACAGGTAAAACAATTAGTTTTAGCGATTATAACGAGCAAAATGGTTCAGTAAAAGATACTTTAGATGGATTTGATAGGTTTGGAATTTATAATTTTAGTGCGAGTGTTACTACTAAAATTTATGGAATTTTAAATTTTAAACCAAAAAATAAAGTTCAATCTATAAGACATACAATGACACCTAGTATTTCTTACTCCAACAATCCAAGTTTTGAAAAATATTATGATACATATATAATTGATGCTAATGGAAATACAGCTGAATACACAAGATTTCAAGGAGGACTTTATGGAGAACCTGGCAAGAATTTCTCCAGCAGTATAGGACTTTCAATTAGCAATGTTCTAGAAGCAAAAGTTAAGCCTAAAGATTCTACTTCAACTGAACTTAGAAAAGTTAATATTTTTAAAAATTTAAATATATCCACAAGTTATAATTTAGCTGCAGAAGAATTTCAATTGTCACCAATTAGAGTAACTGGAAGTGTTGATGTTGCTAAAGGTTTTACAGTTAATACTGGAGCTACATTTGATCCATATGCATTAGATGAAAACAATACTAGAATTAATGTTTTCAATACTAAAAATGGAGGCGGGCTTCTTAGGTTGACTAGTGCAAATATTTCAACTCAATATCAAATAAATAATAATACATTTAAAAGAGGACAAACAGAAGATCAAATAGAAGAGTCCACTTCTGGAGGAGGAAGAAATGATGATTTATTTGGTGTATCACAAGATTTTTCAGATTCTAGACAAAATCTAGAAGATGAAGAAGATGAGGAGGAAATTGATTTAACAAATTATATATATAAAATGCCATGGTCCTTAAACCTTGCATATTCATTGACATATAACAATTCAAGAGGCCAAAAAGATTTCTCAACTAATTCACTAATGATTTCTTCAAATCTAAGTTTAACACCTAAGTGGACTGTGGGTATATCATCTGGTTACGATTTTAAACAAAAGGGATTTACTTACACTCAATTAAGATTTGATAGAGACTTGGATAGTTGGAAATTAGATTTTTCTTGGGTTCCTTTTAGTCCTAGAGCCTCATGGAATTTTTTTATTGGTATAAAGTCAGGACTACTTAGTGATCTTAAATATGAAAAAAGATCAGAACCAGATAGATCATTATAAAAATTATGGAAAAGAAAATTATAAATACAAGTAATTCGCCAGCACCAATTGGACCTTATAATCAAGCAATACTTAAAGGAAATACACTTTTTATTTCAGGCCAAATTGCATTAGATGCAGAAACAATGAAATTAAATAACAAATCAATTAATGATGAAACTCATCAAGTGATGCAGAATCTAAAAAATATTCTAGAAGAAGCTAACATGAATTTTAATGATGTAGTGAAATCATCAATTTTTCTATCGGATATGACATTGTTTAAAGAGGTAAATGAGATATATGGAAGTTATCTTACTCCTGGAAATGAACCCGCAAGAGAAACAATAGCAGTTAAAACACTCCCAATGAATGTTAATGTTGAGATATCAATGATTGCAATCATCTAATTAGCTTAAAATGTTTCTTTTATGATAATCAACTAATCCAACAATGGGTCTTTGTATAAATTTCCCTGTTTTAAGACTGTATTTCTTACCAATTTTAGTTATTTCATCTTTTAAATAATAGGCAATAGATCCAACATAATGGATGTCAACTTTACTGAAATCATCATATTGAAGAATTTGATAATCTATAAATCTCTCTAAACCTTTAAAAATAATTTCTTTAAAATACTCATTAGATTTATTTTCAATTAAAAATCTAGCAAATCCAGCTAAATAAGTATTGGGATTTTCTTCTCTGTAAAGTTTATTTTTAATAGAATTTGGAGACAAGTCATAATTAGTTGAAAATTCATCCCTCAAAGATTCAGGCATTTTATTAAAATAATATGCTCTTATCAAATATTTACCGTAATAGTTCCCACTTGCATAATCCATTAGTACGTAACCTAAAGACTGAACTTTTTGAATTACATTTTTACCGTCATAATATGAACAGTTGGAACCTGTTCCAATAATATTTACAATTGAAGGAATACCTTTGTCAACAGCTGAATATACTGCAGCATAAGTGTCTTCCTTTATGTCAAATTCACTGTTTACAAAAATTGATTTAAATACTTTAAGTATACGATTTTGAGTGTCTTTTACTCCACATCCCGCTCCATAAAAAAAAAGCTTGTTTACTAGCTTTCTATTTTTATAGATATCAAAATTATTTTTAATTCTTTCATTTAATATTTCGTTAGAAAGCATTTGAGGATTAAGACCCAAAGTTTGTGTGGAAAATATTTCCTCACCTTCATTATCAAGGGCTATCCAATCAGTCTTAGTAGAACCACTATCAACAACTAAAATCATAATCTATATTAAATTGAATATACATGCTTGGCTAAATCAAGTAATTTGTTTGAATAACCACACTCATTATCATACCAAGAAATTATTTTAAAGAAATTTGAGTTTAACTCCATACCTGCATTAGCATCAAATATTGACGTCCTTTTATCACCTATAAAATCTTGAGATACAACTAAATCATCACAATAACCAAGCACTCCTTTTAAATCATTTTCAGAAGCACTCTTCATAACTTTTTTAATATCATTATATGAAGTATCCTTAGTTAATCTAACAGTTAAGTCTACAACTGAGACATTTGCAGTAGGAATTCTAAAAGCCATACCTGTCAATTTACCCTCTAAAGAAGGAATAACTTTAGTAACAGCTTTAGCTGCTCCTGTTGAACTAGGAATAATATTAAGTAAAGAACTTCTACCTCCTCTAAAATCTTTTTTAGAAGGACCATCAACAGTAAACTGAGTAGCTGTAGCAGCGTGAACAGTTGTCATTAATCCTTCTTTAATTTCAAAATTATCATTTAAGACTTTAGCTATAGGTGCTAAACAATTAGTAGTACATGAAGCATTTGAAACTATTGAATCTGACGATTTAACATCATTATGATTAACTCCCATAACAAACATTGGAGCATCAGGACTAGGAGCTGAAATAACAACTTTTTTAGCACCTGAATTTAAATGAGAGGAAGCTGTTTCAATTGAAGTAAAAATACCAGTACATTCAGCAACAACATCAACGCCAAGACCAGACCAATTTATATTATTAGGATCTCTTTCAGCTGTTATCTTAACTGTTTTACCGTTTACTATTAATTTATTATCACTTATCTCTACAGATCCATCAAATGTTCCATGAACAGAGTCATATTTTAAAAGATATGCAAGGTGATTAATATCTAAAAGATCATTAATAGATAAAACATTAAAATCATCATTATTAATTGCAGATCTAAAAACTAATCTACCAATCCTACCAAAACCATTTATACCAATATTTATTGCCATATTATTATTTTTATTAAACTTAAATTGAAATTATATCACACACTCTAACTAAATCATCATCTAAAGATTGACCTCCATTAATAGCTTTGCTGATAGGTGTAGTAATCATTTTATCATCGATTATCCCTACCATAATTTTACTTTTTTGCTCTATTAAACAATCAACTGCGTAAACACCCATTCTAGATGCTAATACGCGATCAAAACATGAAGGTGTTCCTCCTCTTTGTATATGACCTAAAATAGATACTCTAATTTCGTAATGAGGAAGGTTTTTTTCTATATAGGAAGAAAAACTAAAAACATTATCACCTATTTTATCCCCTTCAGAAACTACAATAATACTTGAAGATTTACCAGATTTTTCACTCTTTTTAAGAGAGTCTAACAATCTATCTAATCCCATGCTTTGTTCGGGGATGAGAACCTCTTCTGCACCAGCTCCTATTCCTGCATTAAGTGCAATATGCCCAGAACCCTTACCCATTACCTCTATAAAGAAAAGCCTATTATGAGAACTTGCAGTATCTCTTATTTTATCTATAGCATTTACAGCCGTGTTTAAAGCAGTATCATATCCTAGACTACATCTTGTTCCAACTAAATCATTATCAATAGTTCCAGGAATTCCAATTACATTGATTCCATGTTCTTCTTCTAATAAAAGTCCACCAGTTAAAGAACCATTTCCGCCAATAACTACTAATGAACCAATTCCATGTTTATCTAATGTCTTTTTGGCTTTAATCCTACCTTCTTTAGTTCTAAACTCCAGACATCTAGCAGATTTTAATATAGTTCCTCCTTTATTTACAATGTTGTTAACACCTCTAGCATTAAGCTTCACCAAATCATCTGTTATTAGACCTTCAAAACCTTTATAAACTCCATAACATTCAATATTATTATAAACAGATGCTCGAACAACTGCTCTGACTGCAGCATTCATTCCCGGGGCATCACCACCTGAAGTTAAAACAGCTATTTTTTTTACTTTATCTGCCATTTTTTTTAAGTTGCACAAATTTAATTATAAAATTTAAGGATATTAAGCAATAACATGAAATTATTAATTATTATTCGCTATAATCTTTGATAATAAATCCCGAAAAGTTTGAAAGTCAACTTGATAAGATAAACCCACACCCTGAGTGTAACCTAATTCATCTCCAATATATCTAAATTCATTTTCTTTATTAAAAACTTTTGCTTTTAAACTTCCATCTTCATTTAAAATAAAATCTATTTGAACATCACCTATTATAAGTGTTTCTTCAATTCCACCAATCGGAACTCCTATTTTTCCATTGAATAAAATTTTGTCACTTATTTTTGTTGAAAGTGTAACTCCAAACCTGTCTTCAGTCTTTATGTCTAATATATCACTTCTATCACCCTGTAAATAATTTAAACCAACCTCCAAAGGACCTTGTGAACCTCCCAAAATATCACTGAATACTTCAGAAACTTTTTCATAAATATTATTTGTAACCCCCTCAATAGATACACTAACTTCATTTATGAATATTCCTTGAGTCAGAAGAGATATAGCTTGGAGTTGTCTTATCTCTGGATCATTTAATTTGTAGTTTATCTCTGATGTAACAGTACTGCTTGTGTTTGGGAAAAATATTTCAAAATCTGGACTGTCTGGTTTTGTTAAATCTCCAGTAAGTTTAATCTCAACATCAGTTGGAATTTTTTTATTAAAATTAGGGTTATCGAGAAGTAAAGCAGGATTAGCGCCTCCTGGAACATTATATGTAGCCTGTATATTCATTTGAGCACCCAATGGCTCTCCATCCCAGATTATACTTCCTCCTTGTTTTAATTGAAATTTCTTATCAATTAATGCAAGGTTTCTAAAGTTATAAATCCCTTTCTTTGTAGTAAAATCACCAAACATGTTAAATTTACCGCCTGAATCTATTTCCATAAATAGATTACCATCTCCATTTCCACTAATATAACTTCCGGTTTCTTTATCAATAGTTATTTCAATTTCTGCACTATTATTGATTTCAAGATTCATGTTTAAATCTAAAGTTTTTATAGTACCTGGAATTTGATTTTTAGATTTTGATGATACATCTGAATAAGAATTTAGATCAGTAAATTTAATAAATGTAAAGTCTTCAACTGAATAGTTCTCAGAATTAGGTATAATTATTGAAGTTCCATCCCTAGTAATTCCGTCAATATCTATACTCACATTATTTGTTGGACCATTTATTAAAATATCACCTCCTATATATGCTTTTCCATAAAAATTTTCATTATCTGAAAACTCTTTATTAATTAGATATAATCTGTCTGATTTGAAAGCTAAATCTAAATTCCAATTTTTATAATCTTTATGAAATATTTTACCGTTTAATGACGTTATTGATTCAGAATCAATTGTTTTAATTGAGATATTATTTAATTCAAAATTTTGATTATATAAAGTTATTTCTGATTTATTAGATAATAAATATTTAACATTAAGATAAGGAACAGTGAAACTTGATTCATTTAAAAAAAGTGTTCCATTATGCTGAATATTATCATAAGCACCCCATAGATTTAACTCACCTGAAACATTACTTGATATTTCTGACATAGTATTTAATCCTATTTTTTCTATGAAGGAAATGTCAAAATCATTAATCAACAAATCAATATCTATATTTGGTTTTTCATTAATTGCAATAATAGTGCCTTCACCTTGAATGTAATTGTTGAATTTATCTAACAAGTCTAAATCAACTGAATAAGAGTTATAATCTGTATTACCAAAAATATTGAGATTCAAATCACCAATGTTATAATCTTTTATATTAATATCAGAGATAATAGAGTTAAATACTAAAGTTCTATTTTCTGAATTTCTATTAAATCTAATATCTGATGTTATATTCCCTTTTAAAGGATTTTGATTTATTTTAAAAAAATTGGATATGAATAAATCTGATATTTGAATATTAAAATCCAAATCATTTTCATTTATATAATATCCTGAAAAATTAAACCTGTCTCCTAGATATGATTTAAAAGAAAACTTATCATTTGAAAAACTAATTACGAAATCATGATTAGTAATCTTTTTAACAAAATCTACATCTAAAAGGTTGTTAATCTCGGTTAAAGATTCAAGATAAATTTCATTTTCAGAATTCTTTAAATACATGTTTTCAAGAGAAACTAATGATTTAATATCTTCTAATTCTGAAAAATCAATATCCATAATAGCTTTTGACTTAAAGTTTAAAGTTTCTGAATCAGGAATAGTTATATCTAAATCACTATTAATTTTATATGTTCTATTTAAATTATTTCCTAGGATATTAGAATTAATCTTAATATTCTCTGACAATACCCCTACTTGTGCAATTAAGTCATTATTACTAATTAAAGAATTTAAGTCTATTGTAAAATCTTTATCATCTTTAAGAATAAAGATAGTAGACTCAATAGAAGACAACTGTTTTTTTGTTCCTGAAATATTAGAGTTTATTTTAAGAGAATTTAAATTTAATATGTCTAGAATTTTATCATCTGAAGCAATTGTAGAATTTAGAACAAAGTTATAAGCTAAAGTATCATCAAGTTCAGCTGTTCCATCAATGTATAAATTAGTTTTACTTCCATCAACTTGCTTAAAATTATAAGTGATTTTATTATCATCTATAAAAATATCTCCTAATATCGATGGATATTTAATTTCATTATCAATTTTATACTTAGTATTTATTTTGTCTTCATTAAAATCTAGGTTTTTTAAATCAATTTTTATAATTGGGTTTGAAGAAAATCCGTTTTCAACAACTATTTTAGAATCAATTTTAAAAAAATCTGAAAAGAATAGAGCCTTTTCTATTGATAAACTTCTTTTTGATCCTAAAAAATTTAATTCTCCCGAAATAAATTTTGGGAGAATATTATCATCTAGATTTAAAAGCTGTTTGTCAAGTTTAAACTTAACATATGAATCATTAAAGTTTTTAAAAGAAAAATCATCATTTAAATATAAATCTAAATCTCCTTCTAAATACTGATTTAAATTAGATACAAAGAAATTTTCAAAAACAACTCTATCATTTTTTAATTTAAACGAACCATTAAATTGATCTATTGAGTAGTTATCAATATTTCCTTCAAAAGTTGAGATGTCAAAATTAATTCCATTTGTATTTTTTTGAATTTGTAAAATATTCAAGTTATTTATATCTACTTTATGTTGAATCGTGTCATTAACTATAAATAACTTAGATTTTGAGACAGAAAGATTATCAAAAAATAAATTATCAATTATATCATCTTGTAAGTTGTTAAATTCAACTTCACTGTTTTTTCGATTTAAATACACCTCTAAACCCTCAAGATGGAGCGAAGCTTCATATTGACTGTCTGGAATGAAGGGAAGGTACGTAGTGTTTAATGTCTCTAATGATAAAATTGTATCAGAATTATTGTTTGATAATAATATATCTGATATAACTAGCTCACCTTTTAAATTAAATTTAGAGCTTCGAATCTGAATATTATTATTCGTTTTTGTATTGACGAAATCTACTATACTGTTTTTAATATATTCTTGAAAACCTGGAGAATTTATAGTTATAAAAATAGTTGATATAACAAGAAATGTTATACCTGAAATAATTAAAACTATTTTTTTTGAATTCTTAATGATTATTCTTGATTAAATTTGTTGTTACAAAGATAGTAATGTCATTTAAAGATATATACATACTTGGTATTGAATCATCATGTGATGATACATCTGCTTCTGTATTAAAAAACGGAGAGGTTCTCTCGAATGTAATTGCTAACCAAAATATTCATAAAAAATATGGAGGTGTTGTACCCGAGTTAGCCTCTAGAGCTCACCTTTCAAACATTATCCCTGTGGTTGATTCAGCTCTTAAAGAATCTAATGTTTCAATAAATAAAATATCAGCTATAGCTTTTACAAGAGGTCCAGGATTAATGGGTTCATTAATTATAGGAACTGAATTTGCAAAAGGACTTGGTTTATCATTAAATATTCCAGTAATAGAAGTAAACCATATGCAGGCTCACTTATTAGTTCACTTTATTAAAAATGATCTAAAGAAACCTTTATTTCCTTTTCTTGGTGTTACTATATCGGGTGGTCATACTCAATTTATTTTAGTAGAAGATTATTTTAAAATGAAGATTTTAGGACAGACGTTAGATGATGCAATAGGTGAAGCTTTTGATAAATGTGGAAAAAAAATTGGCTTAGGATATCCTGCTGGTCCTGAAATTGATAAGTTGGCAAAGATTGGTGATGAACTAAGGTTTAATTTTCCATTACCTAAAGTTAAAGGAGGAGATATTAGTTATAGTGGGACTAAAACAGCATTCATAAATTTTCTTCACAAAGAAAAAAATCAAAATAAAAAATTTATAGATGATAATTTAAATGATATTTGTGCATCAATACAGAAAAATTTGATTGATAATTTATTAAGTAAAATTGAATTACTGTCAATTAAAAATAATCTAAATAGAATAGTTCTTGGAGGTGGAGTATCAGCTAATTCATATTTAAAGAATAGATTAGATAAAGAATCAAAAAAGAATAATTGGGAAGTTTTTATACCCGAACTAGAATATACGACAGATAATGCCGCAATGATTGGAATTGTAGGTCATTTAAAATATAAAGAATCAATTGAATCGAGTTTAAACGCAACACCATCACCAAGGTTAACTTTCTAATGAATCTATTTTATTCAAACTTTGATAATGATGATAAATTAATTACTATTAATCAAATTGATAGTAAGCATATAATTAGGTCGTTTAGGAAAAAGATTGGTGACATTATCAAAATTACAAATGGAAAAGGATCAATTTGTGAAGCAGAAATAATTGAGGATGGTAAAAATATTAAAGTAGAAATTAAAAGAATTTTAAATTACAAACGTGAAAAATTATCAATTCATATTGCAATTTCTCCATTAAAAAATAGCTCAAGGTTTGAATGGTTTATTGAAAAAGCAACTGAGCTAGGGATTAATCAAATAACTCCAATAATTTCAAAATTCACTGAGAAAAAGAAAGTTAACATTGAAAGATTAGAAAGAATAATAATTAGTTCAATGAAACAATCAAATCAGTGCTATAAACCTATTATAAATGATGTAGAGGATTATCTAAGTTTTATTTCAAATAATAATGATGAAAAAATTATGGCAAATATGAAAACAGATAATAAATTAGATAAAGGTTTTATAAAGAGTAATAATATATGTTTAATGATAGGTCCTGAAGGAGGATTTTCAGATAAAGAAATTATTCAAGCTTTAGAAAGTAATGTCAAAGAAATTACTTTAGGAAAGAATAGATTAAGAACAGAAACAGCAGCAATATATTTTATATCTGCAATAAAGTCATTAACTAATTAATTGTTTCAAAAATATTTTTCTCTAAATTCTTTCTAACATTATCCGGATTGAATACCTGACCATTTATTACTATATAAACTCCATTTTTTAAAATTTGAGCAGAAGTCAAAGCTGATCCAACGTTAAAAATAGCATCATTATCAATAAATATTGCAGGTTTCAATGAACCAGTAAGAACAATTGTTTTATCTGAAATTTTTTTTAAATAAATAGCAGTTTCAACAATAGAATCTGTTCCATGAGTTATCAAAAAATTAATTGAATTAGAATTCTTTATATAGTTTAAAATTTCTTCACGATGTATATCAGTCATTTCTAAACTATCAATTTTCATTAAAGATTTAACCTTAAAAGAAATATTTACATTCATTTTATGAAGTAATTCTTCTACGAAAGGGTCACCAACTTCATAGTTGCTTTTTTTATCAAAATAAACTTTATCGATAGTACCTCCGGTTGTTAAAATTTCAAGCATTATATATTAGTAAATATTTTTGCTAAAATCTAAATTCTTTTTCTGAGATTCTATTGACTCTATAAACTCTTTCTTAAGGTTATCAACTAGGTCTTTTGTAGTAGGATTATCATTAATTGAGCTAACACCATGTCCTGCAGACCATATTGTCTTCCATGCCTTAGCTTCAGCTTCAGCCATATCCTTGCCAAAATCAATTTTTTTTGAATCATTCCAAACATCCTCAGTTACACCCATTGCTTCTAGACTAGGTCTTAAGAAATTAGCATGAACACCTGATACAGCAGCTGTATAGACAATGTCTTCAGCAGAAGAATTGATTATCATTTCTTTATACTCTTCTTCGGCCATGCTTTCTTTTGTATTTATAAACCTAGTACCCATATAAGCAATATCAGCACCCATTTGAAGAGCAGATGCTATGTCTCTTCCATTAGATATTGATCCTGATAAAATTATTGTTTTCTTAAAAAACTTTTTAATTAAAGAAATCATTGCCATAGGGTTTTTCAATCCAGAATGACCCCCAGCACCAGCAGTAACAAGAACTAAACCATCAACATTTGCCTCAGCTGCTTTTTCAGCATGTCTTCTCTTAATAATGTCATGGTATACTAATCCACCATAACTATGAATTGCATTTACAATGTCAGGGACAGCTCCTAATGATGTAATAATTAATGGGACTTTATGTTTAACACAAATATCCAAGTCTGCTTTGATTCTAATGTTAGATGGGTGAACAATTAAGTTTACTCCAAATGGTGCAGGCTTTATACCTGTCTCATTCTCAAATTTTGAAAGCTCTTCCTTAATTTCAACTACCCACTCTTCAAATCCTTCTGAAGTCCTTTGATTAAGGGCAGGAAAAGTTCCAACTATCCCTTTTTTACAACATTCAACTACCAGTTTAGGGCCTGAGATTAAAAATAGTGGTGCTGCAATTACAGGCATATTAAGTTTAGTATAAAAATCTTTATCCATTTTTTCTTTTTTTACATGACCATTCAAAATCAAACTCAGAGACTTGATCTCCAGCTTCATCATACCCTTTAGCCTTAAACCATGCCTTAGATGAAGTATTTTTAATAGTCGAATTTATTAATTGTTTTGCAATTTCACCTTCATCACAGACAAAAGTTATTTTACCTACTGCTTTTTTATAAAAACTTGATTTATTACTTACAAGTAACATTGAGATATCAGAGTTTGAGTCTTGAATAGATTTTGTTAAAAGCATACCTGTCGTTAGCTCTGCAGCCATTGCCTGAACAGCCCAAAACATTGATCGATAAGGATTTTGATTAATCCATTTAAATCTAACTTTGACTTCACATTTACCTTCATTAATTAAACTAAGTCTTACGCCAGTTAACCAGGCAGCAGGAAGCTTAAAAAGCATCCATCTATTTATTTTATTAGGTGTATATTTCATTTATTCCGTTAAAATACTAAATCCAATATGAATATTACCAGTTTCTTTATCAACATACAGTTCTCTATCCTCTTGAGTTCCGTGACAAGTATCTATTGAACAGAATAGAGACCCACCTGCTAGTCTTACTTGATCTGAGTTACCAGGCTCAGTAATATCCCAAACATTTCCAACAATATTTACATCTGCTACAGGAGAAATTGGATACATATTGTCTGAAACTATTAATCTTTTATCGCTTGCAACTATATCCCAATATTGATCATATGTAGGAAGGCTAACACCAGCCCATTTAGAATATTCAGTTGCATCATTATAACTGACCTGTGTAACAGGTAGGCTATCTATAGAGGGGCTAATTCCATCTGGCATTCTCCAATTAGCACCATTTACAATTTCGTAATTATATACATCTGTCTGAACTATTGACCAACCATATCTTTCAGCATCTGTTTGATAATTTGATTCGTTTACAAACTCTCTGAATTCCCAAACAGTAACTGGTTTTAAACTTTTTTCCTCAACATTAGTACAAAAGGTTAAAAAAAGAAAAAAAAGTAAGTGTATTTTTTTATTAAATAATGAAGTAATATTTTCTAGTCTAATCATAAATAAAGCTTCTATCCAATTCTTCAGAATCTTTGTATTCTATTCTCATTTCCTTTAATTCAGCTGTTAGCTTCTCAACTACATCTTGATAATCTGGATTATTAAAGACGTTATTCATCTCATTAGGGTCATTTATACGATCGTATAATTCCCACTCATCCACATCGAAATAAAAGTGAGTCAGTTTATATTCTTTACTAACTATTCCATAGTGTCTTTTAGCCATATGAACTGAAGGATATTCATAATAATGATAGTATACTGCATCTCTAGTCCATTTTTGATTATTACCTTTTAATAATGGGATTAAACTTTCACCCTGCATGCCATAAGGCTCTTCAATCATAGCAGCTTCTAGAAAGGTTTGGGCAAAATCAAGATTTTGAACCATCTCATCATTTGTTGTTCCAGGATTAATTTGATTAGGCCATTTAATCATTAGTGGGGTTTTAAAAGACTCATCATAAATAAATCTCTTATCAAACCATCCATGCTCACCTAGATAGAAACCTTGATCTGATGTATAAACAACAATTGTATTTTTATCAAGTCCTGTATCATCCAGATAGTCTAAAACTCTACCAACATTATCATCAACTGATGAAATTGTTGCCAAATAGTCTTGCATATATCTTTGAAATTTCCATTGCATCTTTTCCTTATCATTCATTTTAGGCCAATTGGATTCAAAATCCTTACTTATTTTATCTAAAGTGATATCATATTTTTTCTTTTGCTCCTCATTAGCTCTTCCATAACGGTTATTAAATGAATTAGAGTTAGGTTCAAAAAATGTTCCATCACCCCTTGCATAAATAATCTTTGGCTCTACATTCTTCATTTTTTCAAAAACTGATGGTCTAACTTTACTATCCTGCATATACTGCATGTGAGTAAGCAGATTCATTTCTGCAGTTTTTGCTGCTGTTCCTCTTCCAGAATAGTCATCAAAAAGAGTTTCAGGTTCAGGAAATTTTTTATCATAAAATTCAGCAAATTTTTCCGGACTTGGCCACCAAGCTCTATGTGGTGCTTTATGTAGATAGAAAGTTAAAAATGGTTTGTTTTTATCTCTTTTATTCCTAAACCAATCTAAAGTTAAATCAGTTATTACGTCTGTTACATATCCAGTTATAATAGTGTCCTTATCCTTTCCTAAAAACCTAGGATTAATATAATCCCCCTGTCCTGGAAGAATCAAGAAATCATCTATACCCTTCGGGTTGTTACCAAAGTGAAGTTTTCCAAACATTGCTGTTTGATATCCATTCTCTTTAAATAATTGAGGAAAAGTCATTTGAGAATCATCAAACTTTGCAATGTTATCTATTTTACCATTTATATGACTATGTTTACCAGTTAGTATAACTGCTCGAGAAGGTGCACATATAGAATTAGTAACAGAAGCATTAGTAAACAACATGCCCTCTTCAGCAATTCTATCAATATTTGGAGTTTGGATCAGTCTATCATCATATGCACTTATTGCCTGGTAAGCATGATCATCAGACATAATAAATAATATATTTGGTTTTTTTTCATCTTTATTTAATGATGTATTACATGATATAATTAACAGAGTTACAAATAATAAAAGGAATATTAACGTTATGTTATTTTTCATTTTTTTTTAATTATTATCTAAAACAGGGATTTTAAATTTATCCATTTTCGGAGTTGTATGAGCCTCTTTCATTAGATTTTCCATTTTAATCACAATTTCAGGGTAATCTAAAGCAATATCATTTAATTCTTTTGGATCATCATGTAAATTATAAAGCTGTAGTTTTGATGGGCCCTCAAATAAATTCTTTTTTATCCCTTTCCATTTATTAATTCTAATAGCCTGTTGCCCTCCGTAGGCAGGGAATTCCCAATAGAGATAATCATGTTTATCTTGTTTTTCATCTATAAGTGTAGGATAATAACTTACACCGTCTATTAAGTACGGAAGTTTCTGATCAATAATATCAGATACTGTTGCAAAATAATCATAGAATGTACTTGGATGATCTGAGTAGGTGCCAGGTTTAATTTTTTTAGGCCAGGTTACAATTGTTGGAACTCTTATCCCTCCTTCATTAACATTACCTTTGACAGTATTTTTTGAGTTTACAAAAGGACCTGCACTATTAAAGAAATTAATATCAACATGTTCTATATGAGTTGGACCATTGTCACTTGTAAAAACTATAAACGTATTATCATACTTGCCAATTTCTTTTAATTTATTAACTATTTCACCAACCTGTTGATCTAAATAAGAAATCATTGCTGCATATGTTGCTTTTGGATATTGGTTTGGATAATAACCAGACCCACCAGTATATGGTTTTTCTTCTCCAAATTTTTCATGATAATAATCAACCCATTCCTTTGGCGCTTGAAGTGGAAGATGCGGAATAGGAGAAGCATAATAAAGAAAGAAATTATTTTCTTTATTTCTATCTAAAAAACTTAATGCTTCTTTGTGCATTAGAGTTGGAGCATAATCATTTTGATTATATAGATTATAACTTTTTGAATTGTATGGATCAAGTCCTACTTGAAGTTTACCTTTATTAACTATCTTATTATCTAAAATATGTCTTTCTTTATTTCTCCACAAATGACTTGGATAGAGAGTATGAGCTTGTCTCTGACAATTATATCCATAAAAAAAATCAAAACCTTTATTATTTGGAATACTATTTGTGTTTGGAGCTCCTAGACCCCATTTTCCAACCATTCCTGTTTTGTATCCTTTAGATTGGAGAAATTTTGCTACAGTAATTATTGAATCTGGCATTGGGCGTTGACCTTCAAGTTCTGGGTTATCTAACATAGCTTGAAAACTCCATACATCTCCCCTTTCTTTCAACTCATCATTACCTCTTATTGGATTATTTCCAGAATGAAGACCAGTTAATAATACAGCACGAGCAGGGGCACAAACAGGAGATCCAGTATAATGATCTGTGAGTATCATTCCTTCCTTTGCTAACTTGTCTATATTTGGAGTTTCTATTAACTTTTGACCAAATATCCCTAATTCTCCATAACCTAAATCATCTGCTAGAATAAAAACAAAATTTGGATTTAGATCAGTATCTGATTGAGATTTGCAGGAGAAACAAAATAGAATAATAAGAATTATTAATTTTTTCATCTTTATTATTATACAATATAAAAAAAGATTGTTCAAAGTAATTTATGGCTCTAAACAATCTTATAATAAAAAGAAGTGATCGCGATAGGATTCGAACCTATGACCGTCTGGTTAGAAACCAGATGCTCTATCCAGCTGAGCTACGCGACCTTTTAACTGCGGAGAGACAGGGATTCGAACCCTGGCGACGCTTACACGTCGACAGATTAGCAATCTGCTCCATTACCACTCTGGCACCTCTCCAAAAAGATTTTACAAATTTAGATAAAAAAATGACCTGAAAAAGAAATATTTAATCTTGTTGTTCTAAAAGATTTTTCATCTCCATATAACCAGTGTTGTCGCCAATGGTTCCATAGATATTCATAAGAGTTCTAATAGCTTCAATATTATTATTGATAGATATAAGATCCTTTAGAATAGGAATACATTGTTTATACAGATTTTCTCTTAACTCCTTAAGTTCATCATATTTTAAATTATCAGCCCTTGAGGTACCTAAGCTATTCATCTGAGATACTATATCTTGCTCACCCTCTAAAATTAAAGCAACTAAGTTTAAATAGCTATTTTCATTATTTGGATCTAATCCTATTGATTTTTCATAATATGAAATTGCATCATCTTTTTCTCCAAGATCAGCACTTACAACACCTAAATTATAATATAGAATGGCATTATTTGGATCTTTTTCAATAGCTTCAGCCATTGCAAGCTTAAAAGCCTCCTTGTTGCCAAGTTCAAAATAAATATTTGCTGCAGTCATTATTAAGCCTACATCGTCAGGGTTAGATGATCTAGCAGCTTCAATTGCAGCTAATGCTTTATCATTTTGTCCTAGTTCTTTATAAATCAGAGCGATATTTTTAACTATTTCTGGAAACTTTGAATCAGTATCCTCTTCTCTAGGATTTTCGTACTCTTTTGATTTTTGTAATAAATTAAACTCTGTTTCAGAATTTATCTCAATTTCATTTCCAGATGATACCTCAGTAATATAAAATTTTGTTTCAATACCTTCATATTTGATATCTCTTAATAACTCATAATAACTTAGAGCTAAAGGATAATCAAGTGAGTTAACAGCAGAAGAGGCAGCATAATATAAATATTCTTGGTTTGTTTCTGTATTTAAATCATATACCATTTTAAGTTTTTTAGCTGCACTACTAAAATTTTCAGTTTCATTATCACCTACAGCACTAGTTATGATAGCCGTTTCAAGTTTTCGAACTTCAGGATTTAAAATTTGATCAGAAGTTCCTAAGTTTTTTGACATATCAAATGCTTTCATAGCCAACTCAAAATCTTCCATAGAAGTATGAATTTTTCCATAAAGCAACATTGCTTGAGATTTTATTTTATCATCACTTGAATCAAAAATATCTTTTGCTGAATCTAATAGATCAATAGCAGATGAAAATTCACCAGAGATAAAAAACTTATTTGCGTTTCTTAATTCCTTTTTTTGTGCAGTTGAAAAAAAGACTGTAAATAATAGAGTAAATAGTATTAGTTTTTTCATATTTCATTTAGTTAAACAGTGTCTCCTGTAAATTCAATTTCATTAACATCTTCAAGATCATCATCATCTTTCATTACTTTAGCAACAGCAGCAATACTATCGCCATCTTTTAGACTGATAACCTTGACACCTTGAGTTGCTCTTCCCATAACTCTAAGATCTTCAACCTGCATTCTAATGGCAATACCAGATTTATTTATAATCATTAAATCATCATTATCAGAAACACTTTTCAATGACACTAATTTACCAGTTTTTTCTGTAATAGATATAGTTTTTACACCTTTACCACCTCTATTAGTTAATCTATAGTCTTCAAGAGATGATCTTTTACCAAAACCATTTTCAGAGACAACCAATATGTTAGCATCCATATCATTTACAGAGATCATTCCAACAACCTCGTCATTTTTATCTTTTAACCTGATACCTCTAACACCAGAAGCATTTCTACCCATTGGCCTAGTTTTACTTTCTTCAAATCTAATTGCCTTTCCTGATTGAACAGCAAGCATAATTTGACTGTTTCCATTAGTAAGCTTAGCTTCTAGTAATTCGTCTCCGTCTTTGATTGTAATTGCATTAATACCATTAGATCTAGGTCTTGAGTATTGTTCCAATGAAGTTTTCTTTACTTGACCCAATTTTGTAGCCATAATTACATAATTACTATTTACATAATCTTCATCTTTTAGATCTTGAGTACATATAAAAGCTTTAACCCTATCATCTTGTTCTATGTTAATAAGATTTTGAATAGCTCTTCCTTTTGAATTTTTTGAGCCTTCAGGAATTTCATAAACTCTCATCCAGAAACATTTACCTTTTTGAGTAAAAAACAACATATACTGATGATTAGTTCCAACAAATAAGTCTTCTAAAAAGTCTTCATCCCTGGTTTTTGTAGCTTTTTGACCAACTCCTCCCCTATTTTGAGTTTTATATTCAGTAAGAGGAGTTCTTTTTATATATCCTGCATGTGAAATAGTGATAACAACTTTTTCATCTGGAATAATATCTTCAACTCTAAAATCACCACCTGCATATTCAATAACAGACCTTCTATCGTCACCATATTTATCTTTAATAACCGTAAGTTCTTCCTTAATAAGATCCATTCTCATAGACTTACTATCTAACAATTCTTTAAAGCCTTTGATTACTTTTTGAAGTTCATCATACTCTTCCCTTAATTTATTTTGTTCCAGCCCAGTAAGCTGTCTTAATCTCATCTCAATTATAGCTTTAGCTTGAATCTCTGAAAGCTTATATTTTTTTTCAAGCTTCAGTCTAGCATCTTCTGCATTTGAAGATTTTTTGATTAAATCAATAACATCATCAATATTATCACTAGCTATAATTAATCCTTCTAGTATATGTGCTCTCTGCTCAGCTTTTTTTAGTTCATAATTTGTTCTTTTAACAACAACATCATGTCTATGATCTACAAAATGATGAATTAAATCTTTAAGATTTAAAAGTTGAGGTCTACCATTTACTAAAGCAACATTGTTAACACTAAATGAGGATTGAAGAGATGTGTACTTATAAAGTTTATTTAAAACTATATTTGGAATTGAATCTCTTTTAAGAACGTATACAATTCTCATACCATTTCTATCTGACTCATCTCTAATTGTTGAGATTCCTTCAATCTTTCCATCATTAATTAAATCAGCAGTTTTTTTAATCATATCTGCCTTATTAACCTGATATGGTATTTCAGATACTATTATACATTCTCTGTCGTTTACATTCTCAATAATAGCTTTTCCTCTCATCACAACTCTTCCCTTACCTGTATGAAAAGCTTCTTTTACTCCATCATAACCATAAATTGTACCACCAGTTGGAAAGTCTGGAGCTTTTATATGTTTGATAAGTTCATCTATAGTGATATCATTGTTGTCTATGTATTCCATTATCCCATCTATAACTTCAGAGAGATTATGAGGAGGCATATTTGTAGCCATTCCAACTGCAATTCCTGAGGCACCATTTATAATTAGTGCTGGAACTCTAGTAGGAAGAACAGTAGGTTCCATTATAGTATCATCAAAATTAAGTTGAAAATCAACTGTTTCTTTATCAATATCAGATAAAAGATCTTCAGATATTTTTTGCATTCTAGCCTCTGTATATCTCATTGCAGCTGGACTATCTCCATCTACAGACCCAAAATTACCTTGTCCATCGACTAAATTATATCTTAAACTCCATTCCTGAGCCATTCTAACCATAGTGTCATATACTGAACTATCACCGTGCGGGTGGTATTTACCCATAACATCACCAACAATTCTCGCAGATTTTTTATAAGAAGATGAAGATCTAACCCCCATTTCATTCATTCCAAAAAGCACTCTTCTGTGAACAGGTTTAAGTCCATCCCTTACATCTGGTAAGGCTCTTGAAACAATTACAGACATCGAATAATCGATGTAAGCTGACTTCATTTCATCTTCAATCTTTATTGGAATTAATTTATCTTTTTCCATAATAATATATAAATGCTAAAATAATTAATCAAGGGTTATTTATATCAAATATTTTGTCTTAAAAAAAGAATATTTATTAACATTATTGATTGAAAAGTTTTATCTCAAAATAAATAATTAGTATAATCATTTTCTTTGTTTATTTAGTTTAATGATATATTTTAGACAATAAATAATTGATAATGGACGATAATTTTTCATCAAGAGTTAAAGATGTGATTTCTTACAGCAAGGAAGAAGCTCTTAGATTAGGGCATAAACAAATAGGGACAGAGCATTTACTATTAGGAATGCTTAGAGATGGAGGGGGCAAAGCTATCTCAATTTTAAATTCAATTGAGATTAATCTTGATGAACTTAGAAAAAAAATTGAGCTTTTGAATCCTGCAATTATTGACAGTTCATCTATTAATCTTAACGAAAAGAAAAATCTTCACTTAACTAGACAAGCTGAAAGAGCACTTAAAACAACTTTTTTAGAAGCAAAACTATTTCAAAGTACAAATATTAATACCGCTCACTTGCTATTATGTATTTTAAGAAATGATAATGATCCAATTACAAAAGTTTTATCTAAGATGGATATTAGCTATGACAGTGTCAAAGAGAAATTTAAATCTATGATAAATGAGACTGGATCTGATGATATAATTGAATATCCTACCTCTTCTGCTTTTCCTGATGAAAAAGATGAATCTGAAGATTCTTCAAATAATCCATTTTCTTCAAAACAAAAGACAAAATCAACTTCTAAAACTAAAACTCCTGTTTTAGATAATTTTGGAAGAGACATGACTGCCCTAGCTGAATCTAATAAATTAGATCCTGTAATAGGAAGGGATAAAGAGATTCAAAGAGTATCTCAAATTCTTAGCCGAAGAAAAAAAAATAACCCACTTTTAATTGGAGAACCGGGTGTTGGTAAGTCTGCAATTGCAGAGGGGCTTGCATTAAGAATAATTCAGAAAAAGGTTTCAAGAATACTTTATGGTAAAAGAGTTATAACTCTTGATCTAGCTAGCTTAGTAGCAGGCACAAAATATAGAGGTCAGTTTGAAGAAAGGATGAAGGCTGTTATGAATGAACTTGAAAAAAACAGAAATATAATTTTATTTATTGATGAAATTCATACAATTGTTGGTGCTGGTGGTGCAACTGGAAGTTTAGATGCGTCTAACATGTTTAAACCTGCTTTAGCTAGAGGTGAAATTCAATGTATTGGGGCTACAACATTAAATGAATACAGTCAGCATATAGAAAAAGATGGTGCACTTGAAAGAAGGTTTCAGAAAATTCTTGTAGAGGAGACTAACAAGGAAGAAACAGTTGAAATCTTAAGAAATATAAAAGATAAATATGAATCTCACCATAATGTTAATTATACAGATGAAGCTTTAATTGCTTGTGTTGAATTAAGCCAAAGGTATATCACTGATAGATTCCTTCCAGATAAAGCTATTGATGCTCTAGATGAAGCTGGGTCTAGAGCCCACATAAATAACATGGATGTTCCAGAGGAAGTTATTCTAATGGAGAAACAACTCGAAGATGTTAGAGAATTAAAAAACTCTGTTGTAAAAAAACAAAAATATGAAGAAGCAGCTAAGCTTCGAGATGATGAAAAAAGAGTTGAGAAAAAACTAGTTGAAGCTCAAAATAGATGGCATGAAGATTCTAAGCTTAATAGAGTTACAGTTGATGAAAATGAAATTGCTGATGTTGTTTCAATGATGACAAACATTCCTGTTAACAAAATTGTATCGACTGAAAAGAATAAATTATCAAAGCTTGAAAAAATAATTAAAGACAAAATTATTGGTCAAGATCAAGCTGTATCTAAAGTAGTTAAATCAATTCAACGAAATAGAGCAGGTTTAAATTCTCCTAACAGACCTATTGGATCATTTATTTTCCTAGGACAAACTGGTGTTGGAAAGACGCAGTTAGCTAAAGTTTTAGCATCCGAGATATTTGAATCAGAGGAAAACCTGATTAGAATTGATATGAGTGAATACATGGAAAAGTTTTCAGTATCTAGATTAATTGGAGCTCCTCCCGGATATGTCGGTTATGAAGAAGGAGGACAATTAACTGAGAAAGTAAAACGCAGACCTTATTCTGTTGTTTTATTTGATGAAATTGAAAAGGGTCATCCAGATATATATAGTATGCTTCTTCAAATTCTCGATGATGGTTTTCTAACAGATAGTGTTGGTAGAAAAATAAACTTTCAAAATACTATCATAATTATGACATCTAATATAGGTGTTAAACAAATTAATGATTTTGGTATTGGAGTTGGTTTTGAGACTAAATCCTCTGTTGATCAAACATCCCAGACTGAACAGAAGGTAATACAAAGAGCATTAAAGAATACATTTGCTCCTGAATTTTTAAATAGAGTGGATGATTGTATAATATTTAACTCACTCTCTATCAAAGAGATTAATAAAATTGTTACAATTGAGGTAAATAAACTTAAAGATAGAGTAAGCAATATCGGTTATGATCTATCAATTTCTACAAAAGCTAAATCTTTCATTTGTGAAAAAGGATTTGATAAAAAAAATGGCGCTAGACCACTTAACAGAATGATTCAAAAGTATATTGAAGATTTAATTGCAGAAAACCTTGTTTCAGATAAAATAAAACCCGGAGACAAATTATACATTGATCATAAACCTGATCTAGATAATTTAATATTATTAATTAATAAAAAAGAAATAGCTTCTTGAAAGTACTAAAGTTTGGCGGCACTTCTGTTGCTGATTCAAAATCTATATCAAAGGTTATATCCATTTTAAAAAGCAATGATGACAACTTAATTATTATAGTGTCAGCTTTTAGTGGTATTACCAACCTACTTCAAAAATGCCTTAACTTAAAAGGGAAATCTACTGAAGGTGTGATTAAAGAAATTGAAAACAGACATCTAGAAGTAATAGAAAATCTTTCTAGTTTAAATGGTCAAAGTTCTTTAAAAAGTTTTCTTAAAGAAAAACTAAATGAGCTTGAGGAAATATTAGATGCCATATCAACAATAGATGAGGTAACTCAAAAAACAGTTTCAAAAGTATTGACTCTAGGAGAAATACTTTCAAGTAAGATAATTTTTGAGATTCTAAAACAAAAAAATTTTAATATATCTATTGTAGATTCTAAAGAGATTATTTATACCAAAACCTTTAACAATAATGAGGTTCTTGACAATGATAAATCATCTATAAATATTAAGAATAGGCTTGACTTGATTAAATCAAAATTAATTATTGCTCCTGGATATATTTGTTCAAATGAAAAAAACGAAATTTCAAACTTAGGAAGAGGTGGTTCTGATTATAGTGCTGCTATATTTGCAAAGTATAGCAATGCAAAATCTCTTGAGATTTGGACTGATGTTAGTGGAGTTTACAGTGCTAATCCCAAAATTGTTAAAAAAGCATTACCGATCGAATTTCTTTCATATAAAGAAGCTATGGAGCTATCCTTTTTTGGGGCAAAAGTTATTTATTTTCCAACTCTTCAACCTTTAATAGAGGATAATATACCAGTTTACATTAAAAATACATTTGAAGCGGAAGCCAATGGCACATGTATATCAAATTCAACAAAACTTGACGATGATGAAATTGTAAAAGGGATTAGCCATATAGAAAATATTTCAATTCTTAATTTTGAAGGCTCTGGTATGGTTGGAGTACCTGGTTTCTCAAAAAGATTTTTTGAATCTCTGTCTACGCATCAGATTAATGTAGTAATGATTACTCAAGCTTCTTCAGAATTTTCAATTTGTATAGCTATAAATTCAGATGATGCTTCAATAGCAAAAAAAGTGATTGATAAAGAATTTGAATTTGAAATATCCCAAAATAGGATAAATGAATCTCATATAGAGACTGGTCTGGCAAATATTGCAATTGTTGGTGATAAAATGAAAAGCAAAAAAGGTATAAGTGGAAAATTATTCAATGCGTTAGGACAAAATAATATAAATATTAGAGCTATTGCACAAGGTGCATCTGAGAGAAATATTTCAATTATAATTGACGAAAACAATACCAAGAAAGCACTAAATTCTTTACATGAAACTTTTTTTGAAGATAATCTCAAAGATATCCACCTATTCATAACTGGAGTAGGAAATGTAGGAGGATTTCTGATAGATCAAATCAATATTCAGAAAAATTTTATTGCAAAAAATCTTAAACTAAATTTAAAAGTAATTGGAATATCTAATTCAAGAAAAATGATAATATCCAATGCTGAAGTGAATCTTGATAACTGGAAAAAACAATTGGACGAATCAGAAATAATTGCAGATAGTAATATTTTTCAGGAAAAAGTTTTAGAATTAAATTTAAGAAACAGTTTATTTATAGATAATACTGCAAGTGACTTAATACCAAATACTTATAAGAAATATCTAAAAAGTGGAACAGGAATCATAACCTGTAATAAAATTGCTAATTCAGATATTTTTTCTAACTATGAAGAGCTAAAATCTTTATCTAGAGATAATAATGCACCATTTTTATATGAAACTAATGTTGGAGCTGCTCTACCTGTAATAAGTACATTAAACAATTTAATAAATTCAGGTGATAAAATAATTAAAATTGAAGCTGTCCTTTCTGGAACTTTAAACTATATTTTTAATAATTTTCAAGAAAATGACACTTTTCATGAGATAGTATCTAAAGCTGTAGATCTTGGATATACTGAACCAGATCCAAAAATTGATTTGTGTGGTGTTGATGTATCTAGAAAAATTTTAATATTAGCTAGAGAAAGTGGTTATAAACTTGAATTTGATGATATTAGCAAGAATCATTTTCTACCTAATGAATCAATAAATGCTCAATCTAAACAAGATTTTTTATTGTCATTAAAGAAAAACAAAGAACACTTTAACACTATTTTAAATAATGCAAAGATGAAGGATTCAAGGTTAAAATTTGTAGCAAAACTTGATAATGGTAAAGCTAGTGTTGGACTTGAAGCTGTCAAAAATGATCATCCTTTTTACAACTTAGTTGGAAGTGATAATATAACTGTTTTTTATACTGAAAGATACAAAGACTCTCCTTTAGTTGTTAAAGGAGCTGGTGCTGGAGGAGAATTTACTGCATCTGGTGTTTTTGCTGATATAATAAAAGCAAGTCAAGAAAATGGATAAAATTAAAGTTTTTTCACCTGGAAGCATTACTAATTTATCCTGTGGATATGATATTCTTGGTGTTTGCCTTAATAATAGAGGAGATGAAATTACAGTAACTAAGACAGCTAATAAAGGTATAATCATCAAGTCAAATGATGACTATAATATATCTAGTGATATTAATGAAAATGTAGCTGGAATTGCAGCTCAAGCTTTACTAAAAGACATTTCTACTGAATTTGGTTTTGAAATTGAGATAAAGAAAGGTATAAAGCCTGGGAGTGGTATTGGTAGTTCTGCTGCTAGTTCAGCTGGAACAGTATTTGCAATTAATCAACTTCTTGATTCACCATTTAGTCAATTGGATTTAATTAAATTTTCAATGGAAGGTGAAAAGTTTGTTAGTGACTCATATCATGCAGATAATGTTGCACCAATTATCTTAGGTGGAATTACCTTAGTTAGATCAATTAATGAAATTGATGTTATTAACCTTCCTTCGCCAAAAAGCCTAGAGGTGATTATAATTAGGCCCAACATTGAGTTAAAAACTTCAGATTCAAGAAAGGTTGTGAAAAAGAAGATTGAAATTGAAAAGATGGTTAAACAATCTGCCAATCTAGGCTCGTTTGTTAGTAGTTTATATACTGAAGATTTTGATCTAATGTCTAGATCAATTGTAGATTTTATTGCAGAACCAAATAGACGTATTTTAATTCCAGAATTTGATAACTTAATAAAAATTTCAAAAATTAATGGTGCAATAGCTTCAGGAATTTCTGGTTCTGGACCCTCAATTTTTTCATTATCAAACGACTCTATTGTCTCTGAAAAAATTTTAAAAGCTACAACTAATCATTATGACAAACTAGGTATCAGTTATGATGGGTTTATTTCTAAAATTAATACTACAGGAATAAAAATACTTGAATCCAATTGAAATATATAAGCTTAAATCATAACTCAGCTCCGACTTCATTTAAGAAGGCTGTTATAAATGGATTAGCTCCTGATAAAGGATTATATTTTCCTGAAAAGGATGTCAAACTCCCTAAAAGTTTTATTGAATCATTAAAAACCCTAGATAACAATGAAATTTGTTATGAGGTTATAAGCAATTATATAGATGATGAAATTCCAAAAAATAAATTATTAGAAATAGTAAATGATACTATTTCATTTAAAATTCCTTTAAAAAAAATAGAACAATCAGTTTATTCACTTGAACTATTCCATGGACCAACATTAGCTTTTAAGGATATAGGCGCAAAGTTTATGGCATCCTGTTTAAATTATTTCAAAGATAGCTACACCTCAAAAAAAATTACTGTTTTAGTTGCTACATCAGGAGATACTGGTGGAGCTGTAGCTAAAGGTTTTTCGAATACTAAGGATATTGATGTTTGTATTATATATCCTAAGGGAAAAATCAGTGAGGTTCAAAAAAAACAGATAACAACGAATGGATCATATGTTAATGCAATTGAAGTAGAAGGTGATTTCGATTTGTGCCAATCAATGGTTAAAAAAGCATTTAATGATCAGGAAATTAATAGGAAAATTGCTTTAACTTCAGCAAATTCAATCAATGTTGCAAGATGGCTTCCTCAAATGTTTTATTATTTTTTAGCATATAAAAAAATTAAGAATAATAAAAAAAATATCTTTTCTGTTCCAAGTGGGAACTTTGGAAATATATGCGCAGGGATTCTATCAAAATCAATGGGTTTACCAATTGATCACTTTATTGCTGCTACTAATATAAATGATACTATTCCCAGATATATTAAGGACGGTATTTTTGAACCTAATAATACTTATCCCACAATTTCCAATGCTATGGATGTCTCAAACCCAAGTAATTTTATAAGGATTCAAAAAATATATAATAATGATTTACAGAAAATTAGAAAAAATATATCGGGATTTAGCTATGATGATAAAACAACTAAAGAAGCAATTAAAAAATTATTTACTTCAGAAAACTATCTAACTGATCCACACTCAGCAATTGGTTATCTGGGATTAAAACAGTATATGATTAATAATAATGATAATTTAAACGGGATATTTATTTCTACAGCTCATTCAATAAAATTCAAAGATGTTGTTGAGGACACAATTAGTTCAAAAATAAAATATCCAGCTTCAATAAAAAAAATTCTAAATAAAGAAAGTAATACCCAGTCAATTGAAAGTTATTCTGAGCTGAAGGAAATACTACTTAACAGAAATTAATCATTTATATCTGGAAGTATTAGCTGATTAATTGGACTATCTAATTTCATGATTTTTTCAATTTCATTTGATGATCTAGGAGCATCCACTGAAAGATTTATAGGTTCTGTATCAGTTATTAAGATATCATCCTCTATCCTTACTCCAATATTCCACCATTTTGGATCACAATCACTATTTTCAGGTATATAGATACCTGGCTCTACAGTTATAACCATGTTCTTTTCTAGTGTTCTTGAACCTGGATCATGAACATCTAAACCTATATGGTGAGAAACTCCATGAGGATAGTATTTTCTTGCTTCTTTAGGATCATTTATAATTCCTAATTTTATTAAGCCCTGTGAAATTATTTCAAGACTCTCAACATAAATATCATTAAAAGTATTTCCAATTATAGCTTTTTTTATTGCCTCTTCCTGAGATTCATAAACTAAGTCATAAATTTCTTTCTGCTCTGGAGAGAATTTACCATTTACTGGAATTGTTCTAGTTACATCAGCTGTATAACCTCTATATTCTGCTCCAAGATCCATTAAAATTAGTTCATTATCAATATTAATATCCTCATTGGTTACATAATGTAAAATACACGAATTTGCTCCCGCACCTACAATTGAGTTATAACCCTCGTGAGCAGCACCATATTTTCTATAAATAAATTCATGTATACCTTGAACCTCTCTTTCTGTCATTTCTCCATGAATTGCTTTCATAACCTCAATTTGAGCTAAGGAAGAAATTTTGATAGCCTTAGTTAATAGTTTAATTTCTAGAGAATCCTTGGTTTGTCTTAAACTAGACATAATATTATTAACTGAACTATTTTTAAATTCTTTTTTAATGTCTCCTAAACCACTTAATTCTTCTTTATCATCAATAATCTCTAGGAACTTATTTTGAATATCATATAAATCATATTTGTCATCTTTGAAATCTCTAACATCATCTCTAACATCCATGCTTAAGACATTTGAAAAACTTTGAATTTGGAAGGGGTCTTTAATAAAATTTGATCTAAGTTTAACTCTATCAAAGCCCATTTGTTTTGCACCATTTAATCCAAGTCTTCTTCCATCCCACATCTCTCTATATTCATTCTTCTCTCTCACATAAAGTATTTCATTATATAATCCATTATTATCTTGTTGATCATCTTTAAATATTACTAAAACACCATGTGGTTCTCTCCAACCAGATAAATAATAAAAATTAGGATCTTGGTGATACATAAAGTCTGTATCATTAGACCTTTTCATTATTGGTGCAGTGAAAAAAAATGCAATACTATTCTGTGGCATTTGTTCTCTAAACTCTTGTCTCTTCTTTTTATGAAATTCTGAACCTAAATCGTCAATATATTGTTGACCTGAAAGAATACTTGAAGAGGAAAAAATCAATAATAAAAAAAGAGTATTTTTGAATCTCATAATAATATATTTAGAGATCAAATTAATGAAAAAAACAGTTCTTTTTGATAGACATAAAAAATTAAATGCAAAAATTGTTGAATTTGCTAATTATCTTATGCCTATTAGCTATTCATCTGTTAATGAAGAACACTTACATATCAGAAAGGAAGTTGGAGTATTTGATGTTTCTCATATGGGTGAAATTGAAATTTCAGGATCAAATTCTCTAAATTTTATTCAAAAAATATGTTCTAATGATATATCAAAAATAAAAGTTGGGAAGGCACAATATAATTGCTTAACTAATGAATCTGGAGGTATTATTGATGATCTTATAGTTTATAGGCTTGAAGAAAAAAAATACCTACTAGTTGTAAATGCTTCTAATATATCTAAAGATTGGAATTGGATCATTAAACAGAATAGTGAATTTAATTGTTCTATAGTTAATATTTCTGATGAAATGTCACTTCTTGCTGTACAAGGACCAAAAGCTGAAGAATTATGTCAAAAATTTACTAATGAAGATTTAGCATTAATATCTAATTATTCATTTATTGTTTCCTCATTTGCAGGGTTTGAAAATATTATAATTTCAAAAACTGGGTACACTGGTTCGGGTGGTTACGAGCTATATATACCTAATCATAGTACAGGCTTTGTTTGGGATGCATTGTTTAGTCAAAAAGAATTTAATCTAAAACCTATTGGATTAGCTGCTAGGGATACATTAAGAATTGAGATGGGGTATTGTTTATATGGAAATGACATTAATGAAGATATAACTACAGAAGAAGCAAATTTAAGATGGATTACAAAAATTGAAACAAATTTTATAGGTAGTCAAATTATTAATGAGCAGATTCAAAATGGATGCGATAAAAAATTAATTGGATTTAAGTTAAAAGAAAAATCAATACCAAGAAAAGATTATGAAATATTTGACAAGGAAAATAAATTTATTGGCAAGGTTACTTCGGGTACATTTTCACCAATTTTAAAGAAAGGAATTGGACTTGCACATATTAATTATATAAATCGCAAAGATGATTTAATATACATTAAGATTAGAAATAATATTTATCAAGCTGAAATTATAAAAACACCCTTTATTTAACTATGGGAAGAGCATTTGAATTTAGAAAAGCCAGAAAGATGAAAAGATGGTCTAATATGGCTAAAACTTTTACTAGAATTGGTAGAGAGATAATAATTGCTGTGAAAGAATCAGGGCCTGATCCATCTACAAATTCAAAATTAAGAGCCATTATTCAGAACGCAAAGGCTGCTAATATGCCTAAAGATAATATTGAAAGAGCTATAAAAAATGCTTCTGAAAAAAGCACAGAAGATTTTAAAGAGATTTTACTTGAGGGGTATGGTCCTCATGGTATCGCAATTCTTGTAGAAGCTGCTACTGACAATAATAATAGAACTGTTGCAAACATAAGAAGTTACTTTAATAAGTGTGATGGTAACCTTGCAACATCAGGGTCAGTTGATTTTTTATTTAATCATTTATGCTTCTTTCAAATAAGAGACGAAGGGCTAGACATTGAAGAACTTGAATTAGACTTAATTGACTTTGGAGTTACAGATTTGAGCAAATCAGAAAGCGAAATCAGTATTACAGCAAAATTTGAAAATTTTGGATCTCTTCAAAAAGAATTAGAAAGAAGAAAATTTGATATTATATCTAGTGAATTTGAAAGAGAAGCAATTACATTGAAAGACCTTAGTGAGGATGAAATAATTAAGGTAGAGAAACTAATAAATATGATTGATGAAGATGACGATGTTCAAAATGTTTATCATAATATGAAATCTGATAATTAAATTTTATTTCTAACAATTACATCACTAACCATTTTTTTGAGCTCTTTAAAATCATTATCAATGTTTCCTGTTGGGTAAAATCGATTGTTAATCTTTACTTCTTTTCTATTATAGTCAAAAGATACCATTAGTATGGGTAATTTTGCTTTCAATGCTATGTAGTAGAAACCTGTCTTCCATTTGTTTACTTTTTTCCTTGTTCCTTCTGGAGCAATTGCAAGAATTTCAATTTTATTTGTTTTAAAAAGATCTACAACTGCATCAACAATGTTTTCATTCTTATTTCTATCAACTGGAATTCCACCAAGAAATTTAAAAAAAAATGATGTGATTGGATTGAATAATTCTTTTTTACCAATAAATTTAATTTTCAAACCAGAATAAGTTCTTATCAAAACAGCTACTATTAAATCAAAGTAACTAGAATGAGGAACAACAGCAATAATATATTTATCATTAATAGGTAAAAACCCCTTAACCTTCCATCCAAAAACTTTCTTTAAAATAAACTTTGATAGAATTTTAATCATTTTGTGAACTAAATTTTTTTGCATTTAGAAGATCTTCAGGTGTATCTATAGATATACCATGAAAGGAAGTGCTAATCATTTTAATTTTTTTGGAATTCTCAACAATTCTGTTTCCTTCAAGGCTTTCTATCATTTCAAGTTTTGATCTTTCTAATTTAGAAAAATCAATCAATGAGTCTTTTAAAAATGCATATACACCTATATGCCTATTATAATCTTGAACTTTATTTGAACCATAAGGAATTGGTAAACGTGAAAAATAAATAGCATTACTATTATTGTCAACAATAACCTTAACATTATTTGGATTGTTTATTTCATCAAAAGACTTAAACTTCGTCATTAATGAAGCAATTTGAACATTAGGATCTTTAAATGAATTTATTAAATCACTAATAGCATCTTTATTAATAAATGGTTCATCACCTTGAAGGTTTACAACGATATGATGATCTATATTAACTGCCGCTTCAGCAATTCTATCGGTTCCTGAAGAATGATTTTTTAAAGATTTAGACACAAGCCCTCCCTCAGATACTATAAGATCTAAAATCTCACTATTAGCACTAACTACATAAACTTCATCGAAAAGCTTAGTATCTATTGCAGATCTATAAGTTTTAAGTATAATAGGTATTCCATTAATTTTTTTAAGTAATTTATTAGGAAACCTTTCAGACTCGAGTCTAGCAGGGATTAAAGCTATAGTTTTCATTTAAAATATTTTTCTAATATAATTCATTTATATATTGTATCACGAAAAAAAAAAAATTGTAGATTTGTTAGAATCAAAAATTACCGAAATGAATAAAAAACGTGCATTATTTTTCTTTTTATGGTGTCTATCAATCTTTTTTGCATCACAAATATACAGTTCTATTAATGGACCTATAAAATTTAATAAAGTAAAGACTGAGAGATATACTCAAGTTATTAATAGGCTAAAGGATATTAGAAATGCTCAGATTGCCCATAAAGATGTAACTGGCTTTTACGCAAACAACTTTGACAGCTTAGTAAGTTTTGTTGATAATGGGATATTTACACTTATCGAAAAAAGAGATTCATCTTATTTAGAGTATAACAGATTATACAGAATTGATATGCTAAAAGAAGTTGAAATAGTTGATACACTTGGTTTTGTTTCAGTAAAAGATTCACTATTTGGTCAAAATGAATCATATAAGATGATGGCAAAAGTTCCGATACAAGGAACTGATTCAGAGTTTTCTATAAAAGCAGATATAATTGACAAAAATGGTTATCAGGTACCTGTATTTGAAGTTAAAGTAACTAAAGATATTGTCCTATTCGATCAAAACAAAGATTTACTAGATCAAGAAAATAAAGTTATTTCGGTTGATGGAGTTAATGGAAGAGAGATTATTTTAGGTTCTATGTCTGAGGTAAGTACTAGCGGAAACTGGCCTACTATTTTTGATGCAAAAAACAAAGAGTAACACTAAAAAAATATTTGTTTATCAATTTGAAACCCACTTTCTTATTGAATCAGCAACTGATAATCATGAATTTTATTTTTCAGATAAGGATTATCTTACAAAATCAAATATTTTTTTTTCAAAACTAGATAAAGATTATGTTGAAGTTATTTATTTAAATTCTCAACCGTCTATTGTTCCCAGTTTATATTTTGAGGAAAACATGAAGTCCAAATACTTAGATACAAACACAGTTGTTTCTAAGTCTATTGTAACTGACACATCAAGTGATAGAAAAATAAAAGTGGTTTATTCAATTTCAGATGAATTAACTGAATTACTAGTTAAAAATAACCTGGAATACTCTAATAACAATTACTTTACTTATTTATATAATTTCTTAGTTAATAAAATTTCAAAATCAGATGGATTTTCATTTTATATAAACCTAAACTATAAATCATTTGATATAATTATTTTTAATAATAACGAGTTTATTTTTTTTAATTCTTTTAAAATCAATGATGAAAATGAGTTTTTGTACTATTTGTTCTTTGTGTTAAAGAACTATGAAAGTTCAAATAAAAGTGATAAAATTATATTTCTAGGAAAATTCGAAAAATTTAAAGATTATTATGAAATTGCTTCAAAGTACTCTATTATTGATTTTGTTGACCTAACCAATAATTCCTCAATAATTAATGATTCACCATTTTTTTCAATTGTAAATGAGAATTATATCAGGAACTAAAAAAAGTATCTCTATTAGAGCTCCAAAAAACCTTCCAGTTAGACCAACTACAGATAAGGTAAAAGAATCCCTTTTTAATATAATTTCAAATAAATTTGATATTCCTGGATTAACTGTTTTAGACTTATTTTCAGGAACAGGAAATATTTCATATGAATTTGCATCTAGAGGTTGTTCTGAAGTAGTATCTATTGATAACAATCATAATTGTATTAGATTCATTAACAAAACTGCACTAAATTTTGATTTTAATATTCAAACAAAAAAGATAGACTATAAAGTTTACTTAAAGAATACAAAGAGAAAATTTGATATAATTTTTGCAGATCCTCCATATAATTTTTCGAATAAACAATACATTGAAATGGTTAATCAGATTAAAGAATTTGATATTCTAAATAATGATGGAGAGATAATAATTGAACATAGTTCAAACATATCCTTATTTAATTCTAATGAAAAAATAGAAGAAAGGAAATATGGTTCTTCTGTATTAACTATTATAAAAAAAGCAAGCCTATAAGCCGGATTCTGTCGAGTCTTATCATTTATCTAGATGTAATATTACTATTACATTCATACCGCCTACCCTTCTACTTAAAACGAGCAATTTTAAAATGTAGATATACTTGGCGTTTCACCATGCAGAGTTTACAAGATTCCACTACAGCATTACCTGTACATACTTTCTGTTGCACTATTCCTATCTATAAATAGATGACGGGTGTTACCCGTTGCATTGCTCTTTGGTGTCCGGACTTTCCTCTGAATAAACAGCGATAAGTCAGCTTGCGGAACAAATATAGTGTTTGTTGATAATTTTATTAAAAAAAAAATATCATTTGAGAATAATTTTTTCTCAATCTCTATATTTGTTAATAATGAATAAATCCTCAATTTCATCAGCATCTGAATACAGACCAAAGGATTTCAGTGATATGATTGGGCAAGATGCCATAGTCAAAACACTTTCAAATGCTATAAAAAATGATCAAATACCTCAAGCTCTTCTCTTTTGTGGACCAAGAGGTGTAGGCAAAACATCCTGCGCAAGAATTCTTGCTAAACAAATAAATGATCTAGATGAAAACTTTGAGTATAATATTTTTGAACTTGATGCAGCATCTAATAATTCTGTTGAAGATATTAGAAATATTACAGATCAGATTAGGATACCTCCTCAAATTGGAAAATATAAAGTCTATATCATTGATGAAGTACATATGCTTTCTAATGCTGCATTTAATGCATTCTTAAAATCATTAGAAGAGCCTCCTAAACATGTTGTATTTATTTTAGCAACTACTGAAAAAAATAAAATTATACCAACAATTTTATCTAGATGTCAAATTTATGATTTTAAGAAAGTTGACAACCCATCAATCACCAAGCTTTTAACTAGCATTTGTAATGACAAAAAAATTAAGTTTGATGAAAATTCGTTAGCATTGATAGCTGAGAAATCTGATGGATCTATTAGAGATTCACTCTCAATGTTTGATAGATTGGTAAGTTTTACAGATTCTAATTTAAATATCGCTGATGTAACATCTAATTTAAATATTTTAGATTATGATACATATTTTGATTTATCAAGCCTAATTAAAAATAAAGATATTCCAGGAATTTTAACAAAATACAATGATGTTTTTAGTCGTGGATTTGATGATGTCAATTTTTTAAATGGATTATCTAGACACTTAAGAGAAATGTTAGTTAGCAAGTTAGGTTATTCAGATAAAATATCTAATTTAAACGATGAACTAAGGGCAAAATATATAGATCAATCTAGTAATTTTAGGGATGAAGATCTTATTATAATGATTCAAATAATTAATGAATCTTTAATAAATTATCAAAAAATAAATGATAAAAGAATTCATGTTGAGCTTTGCCTGATGAGAATAGCTTCAATTGATAGCATTAAAAAAAAAACTCCTTAATTAAAACTTCAGAGATAATAAATCTTATAGAAAAGGAAACAAAAGAACTTGATAATAGTTCTGAATCTATAAATAAAAAATTGTTTAGTTCACCTCAGCTTGAAGAAGTCTCATCTTTATCATTAGCTAGTTTAAGCTTTAAAAATTCCAATGATGAATTAAAAGAACAAAAATTAGATGATTTACCTTCAGATAATTTTACAGAAAATGATTTTAATATTGCTTGGAAAAAATTCTGTGATATAGAAAAAAATAAAGGAAACAATAATATTCTTTCTCTTTTAAACATGAATAATCCCACTATTAATAATAATATCATTTCAATATCTACAGTTAATAAAATGAATTTTAAAGAAGTTAAGGGTTACAAGAGTACAATTCAAACTTTTTTGTCAAAGGAATTAAATAATTACTCAATATCAGTAGATGTTAAATTATCAGAAGATAATACAAAGAGTTCATACCTAGATAGTAAAGATAAACTTGATTTATTAATTAAAGACAATAAAAACATAGGTAAATTAATTACTGAATTGAAGTTAAGAATCTAACTTACTGGAACTATTTTCATAAAATATTTCATTTATCATTCCATCTACTAAACCTACCTTAGGGACAAAAATCTTATTGGCTTTA
>Ga0209666_1000217_pt1 | contig 45289 bp, 34 predicted proteins | sample SaaInlV_125m_DNA_FD_184679 | JGI IMG/M metagenome (GOLD analysis project Ga0209666, IMG submission 184679) | Marine microbial communities from expanding oxygen minimum zones in the Saanich Inlet - Saanich Inlet SI037_S3LV_10m_DNA (SPAdes)... | ecosystem: Environmental > Aquatic > Marine >...
GGGCTCGGAGGAGGCGGGCTCGGAGGCGGGCTCGGAGGCGGGCTCGGAGGCGGGCTCGGAGGCGGGCTCGGAGGCGGACTCGGTGTTGGCGTCGGCGTCGGCGTCGGTGCGGCACCCAGGGCGGCGGCGGCATTAGGTGCCAGCACTGCGTTGTGATATTCGAGATACCTCTCTTCTGCTTCCAAGTTAAAAGTCGCCAAGTCGTCTTGCGCGAGCTGCGCATCCAAATCAGTCAAGAATGAATAACTATTCGTCGTTTTCCAGGCCTCGATTGTGTCTACAACGTGTTGTTGGTACGCTTCATCGGCAGATATATTGACATTTTGGTTGAACGACCAAACATCTGCAGCCGCAGCTTCTGAATCTAGTGAAAGATCACAGAGGTACGTGTTTATTGTGCACTGCGAAGACTGCCATTCGTCCACCTTCGTCGTAATGTAGCGTTCTTTCACTGCAGCGTTCGTACTGGTCACGTCGTCGTTGGATTGCAATCTTGCTTCTGGAGTGGTCACGCTGTACGAGTGCGTAGATGCCCACGTCGAAACACGAGAACTCTCCGTATTCCAGTAATGGGCGTCGTAGGCCGACTCGAGCGCTGCGTTGTATCCCTCCAGATCGTTGACCACGTCACGGATCGGCCAACCCGATGGCGCATACCCAGTCGCGGCGTTTGAAAGCAAGAAATCGTCCAAGGCGGATTGTTCGTCGATTTGGAGCTCGAGGTGCTTGTCATCGGAAAGTTGTTCAAATCGATCCATCCATTTCTTCGTCGAAGCGCTGATCGACAAACCTTTGCGGTAAAACTTGCCTAATTTCGACACATCCCCCGCGCGATAGTAAAGACGGAAAAACTCGAATAGATAGTCTTTAGTATCACTGGCGATATCGGCATCGCTGATCGCATGTCTCGTCAGCCAAGCTTGCAAATCCCGTTGCACGCGCGCGTTTATCATCAAAAACGCCGCGTAACGCATGTCCATCACGAACGTAGTCGTATCGCTCGGATCACCGTATCCGGAAGCCGGTCTCAGCACTGATTCAGTCATCCAAGGACACGTGTAAGTGAGTCGAAGACTACCGAAGTAATCTGGGCTGTACGTTTTCCACACCTCGTTCCGATTGCCGTCGTCATCCGCGCCCGTGATGACGCACGCGTCATAATCGGCGTCTCCAGCGTAATGCTCGCTCACATACGCCGTGAGCGCACTCTGAAACTTGGGCAAGTTAAAAGGTTGCATTATTTGCGTGTTGTAGTTCGCGTATCGCGGGTTTTCGCGCATCATGATCCCGGGACATCTATCGAAGTTGTCCGTCACGCCGCGATGGCTGTACCTCATGCATCCCGGGTGCGGCACTCTGGGGTCATCCACGTGCGTGTACGCCCCGAGCGTCCCCACCGCGGCGATCGACACCGTCACGCACGCGAGCGCGACGGCGAGCGCGCGCCCGATCGTCACCACCGCGCGCCGTGGACGCACATTCGATTGGGTGTTACGCGTCGTCATCGTTCTCGCCTTTCCCGTCTCGCCGGCGACGATCACGCCGGTGCGCGGGAGAGAAGCATCGCGACGCTGTTTCAATGGCATCCTTCGCGTCGACGCGCGCGGTGACGTCGGCGTGCGCAGAGGCGCGACGCGAAGTGTCCACGCGCATCGCTGGACCGCGCGCGGGGGGGGTCCCTAAACCCTTCGCTGGATGTTGTACTACCGGTCGGTCGGTTGTGCTCGTCCAGAGCTAAGTAAGCCCTGGACCGCGGGTCTTTTTAATTTCGTCTAAGAAACTTTCGATGTGACTACAAATGTGTGACTGTGTGTGTACGACTAATCCAATCTCAGCGGCATCTCTTCCTTGCGCACGCCGTCGGCGTTCATGATCCACAGCTCCACGCGGTCGCCCGTGTAAATGTCGCGCTCCGCCGCCGTCGCGAAGCAATCCTTGATCAGCTCGATCGCCGCCGCCTCGCTCAACGGCGTCGCGCTCGACACCGCGGGCAGCACCAAAGGCGAAACCGTCTTGAGCTGATTATCCAACACCGGCATGATCAACGCCTGTCCCGAACCTTGACACGAATAATTCGTCCGTTCGTACGAGCCCACGGCGTCGTACGTAAACACCGCCCCTTTCCCTTCCGCGTCCAACCCCGCGACGATGTTAAACGCGTAATACGGAAAAAACCTTCGGTAGTACAGCGTATTACTCAGCATTTGAGCGAACGACACGCATCCGATAGGCTTCTTATTTTGAAACTCGTACTGCTTGCACCGCGCCTTGAGCGTCTTCTTCAGCGTCTGCGCGTCCGCCATGAACCCCGCGCTCGCCATGAGCGTCTTCGGGCTCATCTGATCCACCTTTTCGTAATTTCTCGTCAAGATGCTGTATCCCGTGCTCATCCGCGTGTCGCTCGCGCATATCACATAATTTTCGCCCGCCACCGCGAGCACCGTCCCGCCGTTGTTGTCCTATCGAGCGCGTCGTCGAGCGCGTCGTCAGTCATCGCGATCCTTCCTTCGTCGCCGTCGATGCGATCGGACGATCGCATCGACGTCATCGCGTCTTCGTTCATTCATCGCCTCGCGCGCGCGCGTCCCGTCGCGACGTAAACCGCATCGACGCGTCATCATCCGCGATTGCGTCCGCGCGCGTCGTCGCGTCTCACGCCTCGCGCGCGCGCGCGCTCGCGTCGCTCGCGTCGCGCACGCACGTATGGCGACCAATTCGCGTGTTGTCTCGCGCCTTCGGGCGCCATCGCGCTCGGATCGGCCGCGCGCGCGCGCGAAAGTGACGCGGGATCGACGCTCGGAGGGACTTTCAGCCGTTGACCTCAATTCGCGTCGCGCGATTCGCTCGCCCGTCGCGCGCGCGCGCGATGGAGCTGTTCCGGAGCGAGCGAATGTCGCTCGCGCGCGTCATCGTGCCCGAGGAAGCCGCGCGGGACACGATCGAACGCGTGGGCGAGCTCGGGGTGATGCAGTTTCAAGATCTGAACTCGGACACGCCGGCGTTTAAGCGCGCGTACTCGACGCAGATACGACGCGCGGACGAACTGCTGCGACGGTTGCGGTACTTTCGAGACGAAGCGCGACGAGCGACGATCGCGGTGGCGCGATCGAGACGGAGAAACGCGACGGGACGCGGGAGCGGGGCGACGACGACGACGACGGACGAACTGGACCACGTCACGGAGGAGCTCGAACGCGATCTCGCGCAAGCGCTGAAGAATTACGAGAGGCTGACGAGGACGCACAGCGAGTTGATGGAGCTGCAGTTGGTGCTGGAGAAGGCGGGGGGGATATTTGAGGAGAGTCGAGCGGACGGAGGAGGGCGCGGCGGCGGCGACGTGGATTTTCGCGGGACGCGGTCGTACGACGACGTCGAGGGGGGGGGCGAAAGCTTGCTGCCTGTCGCGAGTGGCGGCGTGGGCGCGGCGACGGAGCGGCGCGGTGAGATGGGATCGAGGTCGGGGTCGTATTTAGAGATGGCGGAATTGGACGCCGCGGGCTCGAGCGGGCGAGGCGGCGACGGCGCGTCCGCGTCGTCCAACAGCGCCGCGGGCGCGTCGGCGGTGCGACTCGGATTCATCACTGGAGTTATCCTCACGAATAAGGTGATCTCGTTCGAGCGGATTTTGTTTCGCGCGACGCGAGGGAACATGTTTTTGAAGCAGTCGCAAATCCTGGGCACCGTCGTCGACCCCACGACGGGCGAAAAGTGCGAAAAGACCGTGTGCGTGGTGTTTTTCGCGGGTGAGCGAGCGAGAGAGAAAATCATCAAAATCTGTGAGGCGTTCAACGTGAATCGGTATCCGTTCCCTGAGGATTACACACGTCAGCGACAAATGTACGCCGAGTGCACGGCGCGTCTCGTCGAGTTGCAGTCGACGCTCGACGCTTCCACGCAGCATCGCGACGATGTTTTGCGTAAAGTGGGCGACAGTCTGGAAGATTGGATTCAAATAGTTCTGCGCGAGAAGGCTATTTATCACACGATGAGCATGTGCTCGGTCGACGTCACACGAAAGGTGCTCGTGGCTCAAGCTTGGATTCCTGACTACGCGCTGTCCTCCGTGCAGACCGCCTTGACGGATGCGAATCATTCCTCGCTCGCTTCCGTTGGGACGATTTTTCAGCAAATAGAAACCAAGGAATCCCCGCCGACGCACTTTCAGACGAACAAAGTCACCTCAGTCTTCCAAGGCATCGTCGACGCGTACGGCGTCGCGAGCTATCGCGAGGTGAATCCCACGGTGTTCACCATCGTGACTTTCCCATTCCTATTCGCCGTCATGTTCGGTGATTTTGGCCATGGATTTCTCATGCTCTTCGCCGCGCTATATTTGGTGATGAACGAAAAGAAGCTCGCGGCGTCGGGACTGAACGAAATCATCCAGATGGCGTTCGACGGTCGATACGCCATCCTACTCATGTCCATTTTTAGTATTTACACTGGTTTACTCTACAACGAATGTTTCTCTGTACCAATGAATTGGTTCGGTGCGAGTAAGTATGTGTGCGATCCAAATGACCCGACGGCGTCTACGACGTGCGATTCGGCGTATAAGACCGGCCTGGTGAATAACGGCGACGGCGCGTACGCCTTTGGCGTCGACCCCATCTGGCACGGTTCGCGTTCGGAATTGCCGTTTTTGAACTCGCTGAAGATGAAAATGTCTATTTTGATGGGTGTGACGCAGATGATGCTCGGAATCTTCATGTCATTCCTAAATCAGGTGTACACAAACGACAAGCTCTCGATGTATTGCGAGTTTTTCCCGCAAGTCATCTTCCTCGGCGCGCTCTTCGGATACCTGTCGTTGCTGATCCTCATCAAGTGGTGCACGCCTGGTTCGACTGCCGATTTGTATCACGTTATGATATACATGTTCCTTTCCCCGGGCAACGTCGATTGCGCCGGCGAAGGCGAAAACGGCGGTCCCGGTTGCCCCGAAAACGTCTTGTTCCCAGGGCAAGCGGGCTTTCAAAATTTTTTGTTGTTTCTCGCCTTTGTGGCGGTGCCGGTGATGCTGTTTCCGAAACCGTACATTTTGAAGAAGCGACACGAAGCGTCTCGAGGCGGGGTTCGGCGAGGCGGCGTGCGATACGCGCGGCTTGATGCAGAAGATGACGACGACGAGGCGTTTTTGCAAGCGTCAGATGCGGAGAACAGCTCACCGTCGGCTGAAGAGGAAGAGGAATTTGATTTCGGCGAAATCATGGTGCATCAAGGGATCCATACCATTGAATTCGTTCTCGGCGCTGTGTCAAATACCGCGTCTTATCTTCGTCTTTGGGCGCTGTCACTAGCGCATGCGCAACTCTCAGCCGTGTTTTGGGATCGCGTCTTCATGGGCGCCGTGGCGAGCGGAAACGTCGTCGCCATCGTGATGGGTTTCGCCGTGTGGGCGTTCGCCACGATTGGGGTGCTCATGCTCATGGAATCTCTGTCCGCGTTTTTACACGCGTTGCGCTTGCACTGGGTCGAGTTCAACAACAAGTTCTTCAAAGGAGCCGGCTATGCCTTCGTCCCGTTCACCTTCGTCGGTCTCAGCGACAAGTCCGACGACGCGTGAACAGAACGGCAAATTAGCATCATGATATGATACGAATTGATTGTGTAATGATAAACGTTACAACATTTAGCAAAATGATAGTGTATACAGTTCACGACGACGAGCGCGTTCGTCTGAGCCACGGTTTTGAGTCGCCCGTTTGCGTTTCGACGGTGTGCGTTCGGCGCGCGTCAAAAAGCGAGTCGCGATTTGTGAGGTCTATGAAGACCTCCACAGCCTGAAGACCAATGAATGCAAGAACGCCTCGTCTTGATGTTTCGCTTTGGTCGAGCGCTGATAATCCGACCGCGATGCCGACGACGGTGCACAGGGAACTCCACGCGTGCTGTACACCGCGAATTTTTCGGCGGCGGCGATTGTCCGCGCAAAGCGCCGCGAGTAAGTTTTTGAAAGTATCCCAGTATAGATATTGACACCTTGACACGCGTATTTGCCGTGCACCTTGTGATACGCGCGCGACGAAATGTGCCAGTCGCACGTGATCGTTTTCGCATTGGCGATTGAGACGCGAGGCGAGGCGATTGAAATCAACGCTCCATGCGATGAAGACGGTAAAGGCGAAAGCCACCGCCGCGTCCGCCGCGCTCGTCATCGTGAAGCCCGCGGCAAGTGCGACGTAGATTACTCGCGCGAACGCGTGTGCGGTCCTCGAATACTGCAGCGAATGCGCGACAATGCGTTGCATCGCAATGGATGCCACAAACGTTCCGATGGCAGCGTATAAGAGCGCGTTGGAAGGATTCCACATTCGTCGCTTGCCGTCGAGCCATCTTTCAAAAGCGTGCAGTGATATAGCTGGAGTGATACCGACGCATGTAAAGATACTGACGATCAACGAAACTGATTGAAAGTTCCAACCTTTCATGGACGCGGCAACGTTCTTCGTTGGGGCAGCGAGAAATTCTCGCGGCGACGGATGAATAACCCTTGACTTGTCAATCGGCGCAGTCTGTCGCCGCGACGACGACGACGACAGCGCTCGATGAATTGTGTGCGCGTCGCAACCCTCCAGCATAGAGCTCCATTTACCGATGAACACGACGCTGTTGCCTTCGGTGATGACGATACGATGGCACAAAGGAAGTACGGCGATATCAGTCGTGGTGAACACGCAGGACCGACGCCGGTTTGTTAGGCGATTCATTGCTCGCAATCGCGCGCGTTCATCGTATATTTCATAGAATGGGTCTTGTGCCAGCATGATACGAGCGTGCGCGCACCTTGCACGCTCCAAACCGATTTCACACGCACCACCATCGCTCGTGCTACACGCGATGACGTCGTCCGCGGTTTCCTTTGGTCGCTTGCGAAGCGCACATTCCAGGTAGCGATCTGATGAGCATAACGCCGCTTCTAATGACTCTATCAGGCGCGATCGTTTCAGAGCATCTACGCGTGATGAAGCAGATCCCAACACCAGCGCGTTGACACGCCTATCGACGGGTTCGGGCACGCGCCATTCCTTGCTCGGCGAAAGCAGTACGTCAACTTCGTCCGCACGTTCGACGCCTCGAATAAGTCGATTAAATAAGTCGTATCGTCCATCGCCGACGATGGCGACGAGCTCTCCGCCGTTTTCAACGAGCGCCGATGTTGACACAGAGGGCCCTCTGTGAGAGCTCCGTTCGTTGTCGGTCACGAGAGCTACAAATTCGACGCGTCGTGCCGAGTCAATTTTCGCTCGCCGAGCGCTCACGAGCGCTCGAACGCATGCTCGAGTCAAAATCAGCGCTGAAAATGCATCTGCTTCGTCGATGTATCGTACATACGCGGAATGTGCGAAGCAAGCGGTAAGCAACACCGCGTAAGCGACCGCATCGACATTGTTCTGTCTCGATCCAGAAACTGCCAAAGCAGCCTCGCTTTGCGCAAACAGTCGCCATTCATGCGCAATTCGTTCCGCGCACAGTGAACGGTTTGATGCCAGCAATAAAGTATCATAAACTGCTCGCTCGTATTTCTCCGTCACGCGCAAACGCGTTAATCGCGAAACTGTGTCGACGACGCCGAGCGCGGCGAAAGATGGCAAAATCCAACCGAGCTCGCCGCGAGAGACCAATCGGCGAACGCCGAACGCACAAAACACCGTCGAGGTGAATATCAAGATATTGAGAAAACGACACGCAAAAATCAATCCATCGACGTGCGAGAATCTCGATGCGTTTTCGTGTTTCGTATCCCCAATGTGAAAGAGTTCCTCGCGGCTCCAACGCGCGAGAAGACCAAACCATCGCGACGTCGGTGCGGGCGCAAACGCGCTCGCGGCGTGACGCGCGCGTGAAAGCATGTGTCTTATGCGGGTTTTTGGAACTACACGCGAAATCGAAGGCGTAGAATGTTGCGAGTTGCGTTCTGCAGCTGCAGCTGCCTCGGGACGCGCGAAACGACAACGAATACAACATGTTACAAGATAGATACTACAGCGGCCAGTCTGGAAGTGGTCCGGGCACATATTCGCAATGAAATCCGTACGGTACGCGCATTGGAATATGCACGACGCACTGCGTCGTGAGTTCGTCGCCCGAGGCGTCTAAAATTAATAACTCTGCTCGAGGCTCTTCACCGTCGACGTCGAGGTGTGTCAACACGAGCAAATAACCGTCGTCTTCGCGCGCGGCATCTTTCGAAGGAACGAAAATAATGTCACCACACGTGACACCTTCACCTAATTCGTATCGAGTCGTCACTCCTGACTGTAGGTCGTGCTTGAGTACGGCGTCGAACAGAGGAATGTCCATGCGCGACTTTGGTTCGGTGCCCAATTTGTACGCCACCGAGTACGCGAAGCGGTACTTTAAGCCAGTGTACTTGCGGTTAATACACGGAAAGTCGGAAGTCTGTTCGCATAGGCGCTTGCTCGATATCATCGCGTTAGCGTCGGTGTCGATTTGCCATCTCCACAACGCCGCAACGTCGCGACCGGCGTTCACTGGATTCTTCGCCGGCGTTGAACGCGGCACGTTCGACTCTTGGCACATCCCCAACGCGTTCGTTTCGTCGGCTTTGCACACATCCAACGTCAGAATATTTCCTTCTTCGTACGCGTTCACGACGTGATACGCAAAGCACGTCTCGCCAGTGTCAATCCAAAACGGCCCTTCCTCACCTCTTCGTGGGAGATATCCGATGCGCAACGTGCATTCTCTTTCAAAGCTAAACGGCAGTCCGCCTTCGATGACGCGCGGCAAGTTGAAGATCAACGGCCCATCGATCAGCACCGTCTTTGTCGGCGTGATGGCGACGTCGTGTTGCATCGAGGGTCGAGGCACTTTAAATTGCCGCCGGTGCGTGCGTTTCCCCGTCTCGCCGTCGATCACGCCAACCGTGATCGTCGTCTGCCCATCCTGCTCGCCGCTCAGCGCCACGAGATTGTACCCGATGTAAATTAACTCGTCCGTCATCGGGCACGTCTTCGAATGCGCGGTGAAATTGTCCAGCCAATAATCCATCGTGCCAAACGTCTGATTGAAATCGCACAGCCCTTTCGTGCGCAGCGTCGGCTCTAACGCGATCTCGTACGGCGAACCGCTCTCGTACGTCGCTAACAATCGCCCCGCATGATGCGTCAATCCGTTACTACTCGTATTCTTGGACTGAATGACGAAGAACGCCGAATCCGGCTGCCGAACGTCCAAGGTCATCTTTTCCAACAACCTCGGCAGCAAGTACCGCCAAATCGGATTTATATCCCGGAGCCCCGTGTACAGCGCCGCGTTCGCCTTTTCTTCTCGCTCGAAACCGCGCGTGCGCACGTACCGCCTTGTATACTCCGCTCGTTCGCCCTCGCCGCGCAAACGAATCGCGTGCACCATGCCGTCGCCGTCGAACCAGTGATACCGATTCGTCCCGAGCGCCGGTCGAAATCGCGCGTTCGGGCCGTTCCGCAGGTACAACCCGTCCAAATCGTCCGGCAACCGCCCGCGCGCGACGACGCACGCGACGGGCGTCTCGAGCTCGCCCTCCACCGGCGCGAAGTTCCCAGATAACGCCGGGTTCGTCGTCGCGTCGTCGTCGAGCCACCGCGGCGCGCGCGAGATCGCGCGCGCGCGCGTCCCGGACGCATCGCTCGACCGCTCGCGCCGCGCGTCGACGCCCGCGGCGGCGCGCGAGACGCACAGCGCGCGCATCGCGAACGCGAGGACGAATTCGACGCTCGACGCGTCACTCACTGACGCGATGACGACCGCGCACCGACCGACGTGGGCGCCGGCGAAGGGAAAGGAACACCAAGGCGGCGCGCGCCTGTTCGGACCGAGCGCCAAGCACAGCAAACTCGACGCGAATGGATTCATGACGCTGAAGACGAGACACGAATCGCAATCGGGCGCGGACGCGCTGCTCGCGCGGGATTTGCGCGCTGAGCTCGAGGAAAAGGAACGACGGGCGAAAGGAAAGGGCGCGATCGCGGGCGCGGACGTGAAGGAGACGATCGCGGCGCTGGGGAGCGGGGCGAGCGATGATGGTGGACGGTTTCGAACGCGAGCGGAGGACGCGGACGACGACGCGAGCGCGAGCGGGAGCGACGACGAGAGCGATTCGGGGAGCGATGATGAGAGCGATGGTGCGTGTGCGATGTTTTCGTCTCTCGCGAACGATGGCGCGGCGCGCGATGCGATGCGAGACGCGAGACGCGAGACGCGAGACGTGGGACGCGAGACCCGACGACGCGAGGCGACGGCTGACTAACCCTACCGCGCTCTCGATTCGCAGACGACGACACGGCCGCACTCTTGGCCGAGCTCGAGCGCATCAAGAGCGAACGCGCGGAAGAAGCGCGTTTGAAAGCCGAGGCCGAGGCCTCGGAGGCTTTCGAGCGACAAAAAGACGAATTAGCGACGGGGAACCCGTTATTGGACCTCGCGACTGGCGGCGCCGGCGCGAGCGCGGGCGGCGACTTTAGGACGAAACGGCGCTGGGACGACGACGTCGTGTTCCGCAACCAAGCGCGCGACGAGCCCAAGGTTGGGAAGCGTTTCATCAACGACACCATTCGAAGCGATTTCCACAAGAGGTTTTTGAACAAGTACATCAAGTAGCCCGCCGCGAAAAATGATTTTTATCTCACGACGACGATGACGACGATGACGTGAAGATGACGTGAAGATCGACGCCGTGCGCGCCGCACTCCGCGACTCGCTCGCGCGGACGACGATCGACCGACCCACGCGCACGCGCACACGTCTTAAAAACCATGCGAACCGCGATGATGCACGCCGTGCGCGCGTACGCCCGCCCCGCGTCCGCGAGCCGCCGACCAACCCTCGGTCGCCAATCCATCGCCGCGCCGCGTCGTGGTTTCACCGTCTCCGCGCGCGCTTCGGATAAGACGGTGGAGAAGGGCGATGCCGTCGCGATTCACTACGTCGGCACGCTCGAGGACGGCACGACGTTCGACAGCTCGAGAGAACGAAACGAACCGATTAAATTCACCGTCGGCAGCGGGATGATGATCCCTGGGTTCGACAAGGGCGTCCTCGGATTGGCTGTCGGTCAAAGCAAGACGATCAAATGCGCGCCCGCGGATGCGTACGGGGAGGTGCGACCGGAAAATATCCTCAGAGTGCCGAAGAAGGACGTCGTGGACGCGGTGGGTGAAGATTTCGTCAAAGTTGGCGAAAAGCTGATGGTCGGACAAGGCATGCCGGCGGAGATCATCGAGGTGACGGACAGTGAGGTGGCGCTGGACGCCAATCACCCGTTGGCCGGGAAGACGTTGAACTTTGATATCGAGCTCATGAGCTTGGACCGACTCGAGGTGAAGCACCGAGATAAGTTCAAGTGCTATTTTGACATCACCATCGGCGGCGAAGCCGCGGGGCGAGTCACTATGGAGATTCGCGGCGACGTCACGCCCAAGTGCGGGGAGAACTTCAGGCAGTTGTGCACCGGTGAGGCTGGATTCGGATACAAGGGTTCTCCGTTTCATCGCGTGATCCCGGGTTTCATGTGCCAAGGTGGGGATTTCACCAACCGCAACGGCACGGGCGGCAAGTCCATCTTCGGCAACAAGTTTGAAGACGAAAACTTCACCTTGAAGCACACGGGACCGGGGATTTTGTCCATGGCGAACGCCGGACCGAACACGAACGGCTCGCAGTTTTTCTTGTGCACGGCTGAAACCGCTTGGTTGGACGGTAAGCACACCGTCTTCGGCTCCGTCGTCGACGGCATGGACGTCGTTAAGAAGGTTGAAGCCGTTGGCTCGCAATCCGGCGCCACGTCCGCGGAAGTTCTCATCGCCGATTGCGGCGAGCTTTAGGTTTTCGAGACACAGTTACACATTTCGCCCCCATTATTCCAACCCTTAATACCGATTGTTGCATTAATTGGCCTTGGCACAGTTTTAAATTAAAATCCAACACAACTACAAGTTTTACGCGTCGTCGCTCGACGGCCCAGCCGCGCGCAAGTTTTCTAAATCTTTCTCGTCATCATCGCCGATGGGGGTCAACTCCACATCCCTATACTCTTCGCCGTTCGCTGGCGTCGTCTCGTGAGCATCCGCGCTCCCTCCGGCGTCGCTCGTGTTGACGGGCGACCACGCTCCGTGCGCAGGCGCGCCGCCGAACGTCGGTATCATAAAATTGTTCTCTAAATCCTCCCACCACTCGAACAATCTTGCCTTGACGCGAAAAGCTATGGAAATGTACCAAATCGGGTGACCATCTGCGAGTGCCCGCGCGCGCACGGCACGAGCGCGCGGCGATGGGTTGATGAAACCCAAGCCATCGTGCGCGGTCGAGCTCATCGCCGAGCTCACCATGCCCTCTCTGTCGCTCGGGTCGTGCAAGCCGAGATGTTTCATCAACGGTAGCGTGGCGCCGCCGAGAACTAGGGTAGAAACTAAGCAAATCACCAACGTCCCGGTCTCGACCGCGCGCGAGCCTTGCTCGCCTGGTCGCGTCGACGGCATGTTTACGGCCAAGGCGTATGCGACGGCGCCTCGCAAACCGCACGCCGCGTGCATGACTTGAACGTTCCGGGGAATAGGCGTCTCTCGCAGTGTGTTCGCCAAACGACTGAGTGGAAATATATTCACAGCTCGAGCCGCCATGGCGAGAGGGATGCCCGTGAGCAAAATCCCAAAATCCCACAAATGATCAAACGTCGCGACTTGCATGCCGAGATAGGCAAACACAAAGGTTTCGGATAAAAACGCCGCCGCCTCGAACGATTTAAACACAGCAATTTGGGCCTCTTCGCCGACGTTATGGTACGAGTAATGCGCGTTGCCGATGCCCGTGAAAAATATGCTCATAATTCCGCTCATGCCCACGTTTTCCGCCAAGACGTACGAAAAGTACCCCGAGATGAGCAACAGCGCAAACGTGTACGCCGTGCCGTTGTACGACGCCGCCACGTTCGGCGGCGCTTCCGCCAATCCCAAAGTCTTCAGCAACAGCGCCGTACCGAGCGCGATCGCGATCCCGATGAGCAACGATCCGATGGAAACGAGTATGAATTGCCCTATGACGGTCCAAAACGTCGAAACCGTAAACTCTTGCTCGTAAAACTCCGCCAACGTGCGAAACAAGACCACGGCGACGGCGTCGTTCAAAACGCTTTCACCAAAAACTAAATTATACAACAAAGGCGGCGCCGAGACGTCCGCAAAAACGCTCAGCGTCGCCACGGGATCGGTGGACGAAATCAACGTCCCGTACAACAGACACTCCAACAACGGATTCGACCCGAGATGTTTCCTCGCAATCACGCCAATCTCCACCAGCACGAACGTGCTCAGCCCGAACACGAAGCTCGAGATCACCGTCCCCACGAACGCGAACAGCGCGATGGTGAAAAAATCCGCGAAGAAATCCCGTCGCTTCAGGTTCAATCCCGCGCTGTAGATGATGATCGGCAACAACCCATAAAAAAACGCCTGCGGCGAAAATTGAAACGCCGCCACGTCCGCGCCTCGCGCCGTCTTCGCGCGCGCGACGACGCCGAACGCGACGCCCACGATCAGCGCCGCCCCGCTCGGCTGCACCGCGCGCACGTTATACCGCTGTATGACGTAGCTCACGACGACGCACACCATGAGCAACAGCGTCGGGACGAGCGCGCTGTACCGATCGAGCGCCTCCGCGTCGCCGTGGCTCGGCATCGGCGGCGCTCCGGGCGTCGTCGACATCCACGGTCGACGAATCACGAATCTGTCTTCCCCGTCGGCGCGCGTCGCGTCGCGCGTCGCGCGATGTCGACTCGAAATCAACCATCTCGCGACGCGTCGACGGACGCGTCGTCCGCGCGACGCCGCGCGAACGATTCAAACCGAACCGCAGTCTCGGGCGCGCGTCGACGCGACCCGACGCCGATGACGACGACGGCGCGCGACGACGCGCGGTGCGACGACGACGCGCGACGCGCGCGCGCGTACGTCTCGCGATGGGCCGCGCGCGACGCCGCGAGCGCGCGAGGGACGACGCCGAAAGCGATGCGCATGGCGCTCGGCGCCGTCGACGACGCGGTGTCGCACCGCGCGTTCGTCGACGCGGTGAAGACGCTGGCGCGCGAAGACGCGAGAGAAGCGAGGGATGGAACTCGCGTGCGATTGGTGTGCGAACGGACGACGACGGAGGCGAACGGGATGGGGAGGAGGGTGACGCGGCGAGTCGCGCGCGAGGCGGAGGCGGACGAACGCGTCGCGGGCGCGGTGAAGACGACGGCGAGCGGGGGGGACGAAGCGTGCGCGATGGTGTACGAAGACGAACAGAGGATAAAACGCGAGATGTATGACGCGCCGAACGAGGAGATGAACGCGTTTCGGGAGAATAAGTACGGGACGGTGACGTGCGAGACGGCGACGAGAAACGCCGAACGCGGACGACGAGGCGCGAGCGACGCGCGAGCGGCGAACGGGACGGCGGTGAAGACGAACGGGGCGTCCAAGGCGAGCGTCGCGGGGACGCCTGCGGTGGCGACGCCGAAGGAGGGTGGGGCGATCGCCGCGGGCGGGTCGGCGGCGAAGCAAAAGGACGCGGGCGCGAAGAAGAACCATTCGCTGATGTCGATGTTCGCCAACGCGCCGAAGCCCAAGGCGAAGGCGGCGACGACGAGCGAAGCGCCGAAGCGCGCCGCGGTGGCGGAGGTGAAGAAAGAAAAGGCGCCGACGCCGAAGAAGAAGGCGCCAGCGAGCGCGGAGGCGGCGATTTTAGCCGCCGAAGAGGATGAGAGCGACGACGACGATTCGGACGACGAAATCGGCGGCGCGAAGCGCAAGCCGCGTAAAAAGCGCGCGATTACGATCGAGTCCGAAGACGAGGAGGAAGACGAGGAGGAAGACATGGAAATTGTCGACGATGAACCCGAACCCGAACCGACGCCAAAATCGACGCCCAAGAAGACGCCCAAGTCGACGCCCAAGTCGACGCCCAAGAAGAAGACGCCCAAGTCGACGCCCAAGAAGACGCCGCCGTCTTCCAAGCGCAAGACGCCGTCGACGCCGAGCAACGACGAAAACGACGAGAACGCGTCAGATGTCGCTCCAAGCGAACCGAACTCGCGCCCGCAATCGGCGTCGAAGAAGCAAAAGAAGGAAAAGCCGCTCTCGAAAAAGGCGTTACTGGCGCGACGAATCAAGAAAACCGTCGAGGAGATGGACGAAGAGACGGGCGAGGAAATCATGAGGACGTTTTTCGTCGACGAGTTCGACAACGAGCTCAACGAAGACGGCACTTACAAAGATCCTGATAACGTGAAGACGGCCACGGCGTGAGCGCCGTCGACGCGAAGTAGACCGATGAAAACACAGCGTTAAAGATTGATTCGTCTCTCGACCGTCGCGCGCACCGTTCGCGCCGAGACCGCGACCGAGCCGCGAACGGCGACATAAAGCGACGCCCGCGCGCGCGCGCGCGCGACGACGCGATGGCGTCGTCGACACCGACGCCCGCGGCGCGCGCGGCGCCGCCGAAGAGCGCGTACTTTGAGAACGACGTCGAATTCGCCGTCGACGACGCGCCCGAGACCCCGCGCGCGATGCTCGAACGACGTCCCGAGGGCGTGTACACGGTCGGGATCGCGCGTCGCGCGCGCTCGGAGCGCGACGATGGCGATGACGCTCGCGGTGCGCCCGACGTCGCCCGCGCGTTCGCGCTCGAGGACGAGGACGGGCATTACGCGCGGTTGGCGAGCGCGGCGGCGCGCGCGAGCGCGAGCGCGGCGTTGCGGCGCGTGGGGGGAGATCCACGGTGGATGGACGTGCAGACGTGCGTGGTGACGATTCTAGCGCATCGTGAACGCGCGTCGGAGACGGAGACGGAGACGGTGGACGTTTTGATTCAGCCCAGAGGAACGGACGGCGGCGGCGAATCGAACGCTCGAGAGCGCGGCGTTGGCGTGTTGATTGATCTCGATGCGGCGCGGGAGACGAGTCCGAGGCATCCGCATGAATTGAAATACTCGGCTTGGGTGCGCGAGCGCGTGCCCTTTGAGCGAAGATTGGCGGAATGGAACGCGGCGCATCCGAACGACGCGTGCGTCGAGTACGTAATGACGCGCAAAGTGAAACCAGAGGGATCGAACGAGTGGGAGCACGAGTGTTTGGAAGGTTTGACGACGAACTTCGCGACTTTGAAGATGGATGAGAAGCGAGAGACGCTCTACGCCGCTCGAGATGAAGTGCTCGAAGGTTTAGCCATGGGACTGCTGAAGAGTTGCGTCGATGCGACGGACGCGGGACACGGCGCGTACGTCAGCGAATTGCTCGCGAACGCGTTTGCGGCGACATTTTTGACGAACGCACTCAAAGGATGCGTTGCGGTAGACTTTGTCATCGTCATCGATGGCGAGACGACGCGTCGCGTCGAGTTTCCAAAATCTCTCGATCGAGCGAAGCGAATCGGCGCCGCGATCGATCAGCGGCGACGAGATTTCGCGGCGTGAGGAGATGGAAACGGAAGCCCTTACGGTTTGGAGCGCCCTTACGATTAGAGTGTAGACTACTTTTAGCGAATAGCGAACGGATAGCGAATGAGTTGTGAAGAAAAGAATGCATGTGTTGATTGAAACGTTGAAACTCAGCGCGCCTCAGCGCTCGACTCGATTCAGTAAAACGTCGAAGAAAGGCTAAGGGCCGAAGCAGTCAAGGAACTCGGCACGAGCTGACGCGCCGCGTGCGCCTTTAAGTCGTCTGACAGTCCGTTATCTTTCATCACGCGGCACATCTCATCGAGAGATCGAGCGCTCACTCGATGACACTCTCGATCGACGTGCCAAATTACGAGGAAAGGCGAACATCGATCGACATTATCGTACTTGTCGCCAGTCGTACTGCCGACATAACGAACTGCGTCCGAGACCAACGTCGTATTCCACGACACAAACAAGTCAGCGACGTCGTCCGAGGGATTATTCGTGATTTTGAAGACTTGCGCGCGAACAACCACATACGGGTTGTTTTGCGTCGCGAACGCTCCAGACAAACCATCCGAGACGCCCGTCCGTGCGGCGCCCGTCGAGTACACCCAATGCAATTCAATCGTGTCACCAACTGCGACGTCTTGGCAAAATGAGAACGCGTACCGAGCATCCGATACATCGTCGCCGTTCGTCGCGACGACGCGAGCCGTGCCCGTCGCGTCGCTCGCGTCGTCGCACGCGAATCCGTACTCGCTCGCGTTCGGCGTCGAAAACTCGCCTTGACTCCGGTGCTCCGCGGGCGAGTGGTAGTGCACATTCGCCAGCGTCATCAACGAAACGTTTCTCAAAATCGCATTGGTCGGCAAAATGCTCGCACCGCTCGCGAGCGCACCTTCGCTCACGTCCGCGGGCGATTGCGTCCCGGCGTCGGAGCAGGCAACGAACGCGGCGCGCGCCCCCGTCTCGTCATCACCCGGGCCGAACCACTCGTCCCGTAACACCGGATACGTCACAGCGATCGTGATTGCCGCGCCGATGATAATGCCGGTGAACACCGTGCAGCACGTCCGTCCGCACATTACGAAAATCTGAATCGTCACACAATGGCGCGCGCGGCGCGTGACGCCGTCGCCTGAAATCGGGCCGAAATTCATTCGAACGAATCGAGCCGTCCAAAGGTCGAAAAAAGCAGCCTCTATATGCTAGTTTGGTGCTCTTACCCCGTTTTCTCTAGCCTCTAGCGAACGCTTCTTCACTCTTCTTCATTCCCTTTATTCCCGCGTAAAACTACTTCGCGCGCGCGCGAACACGTGCGCTCGGGAACGTCCACGCCGTGCAAGTCTTTGACGAGCGCCGCGATCGCGCGCCACGACACTTTTCCGTCTGTGCTCAAACAAAGATCGCGCACGCGATCGTCGGCCAAAATATGTGCGATCGTCATGCGCGGTCGCCCCTCGCACGTCTCCGTCGTGTGCGCGACGTACTTCGTCAAGTACCACTTCTCGTCGTCGCGTTTGCCCGAGCGCCTCATTATAACCGCGCTGAACTCACATCGTGGACGAACGGCGCCGTCGTCGTCTTCCCTCGCACCGCGGCACGCGCAGCCGAAAACCGCCCTTCGCCCGCCGCTCAGTCGCTTGTTCACCGCGATTCCGCGCGCTTGTTCGCGCTCGAACGCCGTGAGCGCTTCCACGGCGTCTCGTCTCGTGTCGTAGGGACCGTCGGCGAGGATGCGCTTTCCGTCCATCGACGCGACGCGCGGCGGCGCCGTCTTCCGCCGCGCCTCGCGCGCCATGTCCGCGAAGTGCGGCGCCGCGCGGGCGCAACGGCCCGGTGCGCCATTCGCCCTCCGCTGGCGAAAATTCAAAAACTCGAAGAGCGACGCCGGATGGCGGATGGGCCGGTGCGCGCGCGCGAGACGGTGACGCGCGCCGCGCGCGACCGACGCGCATGGGGTGCTCGAAGTGTCGATACAGCGATCGCGGATGCGCGCGGTGCGTGCGCGATTTCGTCTCCAACAGCGCGGCGAGGACGGAGGGTAAACTCGGGATAGCGTCCAAGGCGAACGCGAATTCAAACGCGTCGAACGCGAAGACGGGGGAGAAACGACGGAAGAGCGCGTCGCAGGCGACGAGCGCGGTGAAGAGACACAAAACGAGCCCGTTGTTGAAGTCTGGGAAGTCGCGGAACTCGCTCGGGGCGAAGACGCCGGCGGTGAAGACGCCCAAGGCGAGAAGCGGGACGACGGGGACGGCGCCGAGTCGGGCGAGAGCGACGAAGACGCGCGAGGGCGGTGAGTCTCGGATAGACGAAGAGGATGAGTACGAGAGTGATAAAGAAAACGTTAGAACTGCGATGGACGGTGGTAAGTGGGGGACGCGATCGGTGGATTCGGGCGGGAGGGTGCTGTTCGACGAGTGCGAGGCGCCGTCGCCGAAGCCGATCGAGGAGATGTCGCCGGGACAGCTGGAAATGATTGTCGCAAAGTCGCCGTCGTCGATGCGATTAGGCAATGGATTCGATAATGATGCCCCGCAGTCACCTCTTGCGGCGGCTTTTGCGATGATTAGTGAATTTTTGGAATCGCCCAAGCGCGAACGCCAACACCGTAGCGGCGCCAACGTCGAGTCGTTTTGGGGACTCGCGGCGCATTGATGATTTACTTTCACACGTCGAAGCGCACAGAAACACACACATATCATAGATTGCAGCGTCAATGTTCGATTTTGTTGATAAATACAACGAGTATGTGCTTGCTATTCCACGAGCGAATCCGCCGCCGCCGAAGCCAACTTCTCTTCGAACGCGCTTCGTCGCGCCTCGTTCCTCGCGGCCTCGGCGTTCTTGGGGCTACTCCAACGCATTCTGTTTTCTTGATCTGCCGCGCGCTTTTCTTCCAAACGTTGTCTCTCCAACTTCAACTTATCTTGGATGTCCATGCCTTCCTTGCGCAGACGTTGCACGCGCAGCACGTGAGCGTTTTCGTACCACTGATTAAACGCTTGCGAGAGTTCAATGTTCTGCCATCGCAAGTACACCTTGGTCATTATGCGCTGACGAACGTAACGTTCTTGCAACAACTCAACCCACGCCGCGAGAACTCGGCGTTTCAAGTTCTTCAAGTACGCGTCGTTCGCGGAGTGATCCACCCACATCGACAGCAGCCCTTGCGCTTCGGCTAAGCGCGTCTTGATCGCGACGATCTTTTCTTGGCACTGCGCACGCTCTTGCTGGCTCTCAAACTGCCCTCGCTCGAGCTCTTCTTGAAGCTCGAGTAACTGCTCTGTGTGCTCGTCGATGTTGCGTATCTTCATCGCTTCCATAAAGGTCTGCAACTGCGCCTTAGTCTTCTCCACGCGCCTCACCATGGCTTTTTCCACCGGCGCGGCGTGCTCGGCAAAGTTCGTGCTCGCGATATGATTCAGTTGAGATCCAACCTTGGGGTGCTTTTGGACCGGCGCATCTGGATCCTCGTCCTTGTCTCGGATTGTCACGCAAATCCCGCCGCCGAGGCACGGACGGAAGACGACATTGTCGCGCGCCCACTGCCAAAGCGTCGTCGGATTGAATTCCCTGACCTCGTCGTCGTCGCTCTCGGCAATGTGATACTTCTCGCCGATCTTTTTCAACACGTGCCCGATCGCACCAAGGCCTGCGCTGAAGAGCAACGTCCACGCGACCTCCTGACCCGTTTGGTTGATCGAAGCAGACTCGCGACGCGGCTTGGCCCTGTCCGCCTTGAGCCTGGGCTTCGCCGCGACGGCCTTGTTCGTCTCCACTTTTTTAGGCTTATCGGTCGACTCCTTCTCGCGCGCTATCGCATCCTTCTTGTCCTGCTTCGCCTTATCCTGCTTCGCCTTCTCTTTCGCCGCGTCCGCCTTCGCCTTATCCTTGGCAGCCGTCGCGTTGGGCGTCTTTTTCGGTTGCCGCTTATCCTTCGCCGCCTCGCTCGGCTTCTTGGCGCCCGCTCGCGACTTGAAATTTTCGAATCTCGCCCCAAAATTCTCCGCCGCTTCGTCCGTGGTTTTAGCCACTACCGACATCATCTTCTTCCTCCAAGCGCTCAGCTTGTCGCGAGATTTTCCGACGAGTTCGCCCGCGAGCGCCGCCGCCTTCTCGCCCTTCGCCGCCACTCCGAACTCCTCCACCCTCGCCCGTAACTCTGCTTGCAACTCTTTACTCCGCTGTTCCAGCACGGGATAACTTTTCTCGTACAGTTTCCCACTAAAACTCGTCGTCGTCGTCGTCGTCGTCGTCGTTTTCTCGCCTCCGCGCTTCCCACCTCCCCGCGCGTCGTTCGCCGACGCCGCGGCGTTCGTCGACGCCGATCGCCCCTTCTTCGCCGTCTTCGCCGTCTTCGCCGTCTTCTCCGTCTTCGCCTTCAGCGGCACGTCCAGCACCATCCCCGAGATCAACCCTTTCGCCGACGCGTGCGGGTTCAGCAGCAGGATCACCTCCGCGCGCGTCCCCGTGCGCTTGGCGAACGCGCTCAGCGTTTCGTTTTTACGAACGACGACGCTCTCGAACGCGTCCGCGTTCGCGCGTCGTCGATCGCGCCGTCCGTCGCGATTCCGCGGCGTCGGCGTCGACATGATGGCGCACCGGTCGCGCGGTTCGTCGCGCGTCTGTGCCGCACGCGCGCGAGTGCGATCGCGCGACGCCGCATCGATCGCATTCGCAATCGCATTCGCATTCGACGATTTTTTTTTCGTGTGGTGTGTGTCCCGGGACGGGTTTTCGTACGTGGTCGCGGCGCGTCGTGGACGCGCCCCATCGCGCGTCGCGTCGCGCGCCGTCTTTTCCGCGCGCGCACGAACGATGGCGCCGACGAAAGGTGCGCGCGCGACGGGATGCGACGCGACGATTCTTCTCGGATCGCGCGCGAGCGAGCGAGCGTCGCGCGACGTCGCGAACGACGCGCGGCGCCGCGCGCGACGACGACGGAAAGGGCTTTGGACTGACGGATCGCGCACGACGTCGCGTCGCGAGCAGACGAAAAGGTGAACAAGGCGAGTAAGGCGGCGAAGTTCGTGAAGAAGGGCGCCAAGGGCAAGCTTCTGAAGAAGCGATTCTCCGCGACGTTCCACAGGTACGCGCACGCGAGCCGCACGAAAGACGAATGATGCGTTCGACGCCCCGAGCGCGCCTTCGTGCGACGATGAGACTGACGGTGCGCGACGTTTCGACCGTGAATAGGCCGCGCACTTTGAAGCATGAGCGTAAGCCGGCGTACCCGCGCGTTTCCGTGCCGTCCAAGTGCAAGCTCGACCGCTGGCAGGTGCGTACGACGACCGACGCGCGCGACGCTGGGATGGGCTTTAGGGTTTTCCGTCGAGCGCGACGTCGAGCGAGAACTCAACGGCCTCGCGACGCACGACGAATCGATTGAACCGCGATAGCGAACGCGAAGACTGACGACGATGGTTCTGCCGACCTTGATTTTCTCCGCAGATCTTGAAGCACCCGCTCGCGAACGAAAACGCGTTGGCGAAGATTGAGTCCAACAACACGCTCGTCTTCGTCGTCGACGCTCGCGCGAACAAGAGGCAAATCAAGGAAGCGATCAAGCGCATGTACGACATCGAGTGCTTGAAGGTTAACACGCTCATCCGCCCGAACGGCGACAAGAAGGCGTACTGCCGCCTTACGGATGACTACGACGCCGTCGACGTCGCCAACAGAATCGGCGTCATCTAGTCGAGACGCCGGGTTGTCTAATAGTTCGAGGAGAGTTTTTGTGGGGAGTTAACTACTACATGCTAGTCAAATATAACGACGCGAGGTCGTCGGTCGGTAGCGTTCGCGCGCGCGTTTCGTCTCTCACCACGCGCGGGTCGGTTTGTTTATTAGGAACAAAGTCGACGCCGCGCGAGAGCACTTCAGAGACGCGCGTCGCCTTGTAACGACATCGAGCAGTCTTCGCGTTGAATCTTCGGTGCGCGTCCACTCCGTCGCCGCGTTCGATCGCGTCGCCGATCGCATCGCGTGGCATCGATCGCGCGCCGCGCGAACGTCACCCGTTCGATCCCGCGGTCTCCAGAGTCAGTCTGGGGAGTCGTGATGATGATTAATCTCGCTCGTCTCGACAGCCTCGTCGCACTTCGCGACGCGATGGCGTGGTCGTACCTCACCGGCGGTGCCGCAGCCGCGGCGCAGGAGCAACGATCGACGATCGACGCGTCCGCGAGCGACATCGACCGCATGAAAGCCGAACTCGCGCTCAAGGATGAACAAATCAAGCACGAACAAGCGCGCGTGTTGGCGCTCGAGTTGCAGATTAAACTTCGCGAGCGCGACGAGCGCATCGAACGGCTCGAACGCGAGCTGAAAGAGAGCGCGGAGAAAGCGCCGAGGTCGTCGTCGCACGGGACGCCGCAGTCGTACCCGCGCGCCTTCGCGTCGACCGCGCGCCCGCAAAACCGCGAGTCGGGAGGGACGAAACGCACGAGAGACTCGCGTGATTACGATTCAACCTCCTCGGACGACAAAGGTGACGACGACGGCGACGACGCGACGCGCTCGAGTCCAAACCATGCCGCAAAAACGAAGACGTGTACCCCGTGGACGGTCGCGGAGGAGAATTTCGTCATGAACTACTTCGCTGGCGTCTGGGGCGGTAGTGCTGCGTCGCTCTTCCGGAACCGGGACTTTCTCGAGCGATTGCGAGCCGTGAGTGGGAACAAAAGGACGAAGGGAGCGCTTGCGGCGAAGTGGTTTCAGGGTGGCCTCAGAAACAAACTCAAACGCAAAGCTGAAAAGTGCTTGCTGTACACGGAGGAGGAGGGATTGAGGATACCTTGCTGGAGTAAGGAGGAGGAAGATTTCTTCATGAAGCATTTGAAGAAAAGTGGTTACCAAGTGAGCGAAGGAAGGTTCATCCATAATTACCTGACTCAAGATTTCCTCGAGCGTCTGGCTAAAATGAACGGGGGCATCAAACGAACTCAAAAGGACGCTTACAACAGGTTTTACAACACAACTTTTGAAAAGTACAAGAAGAAATTACAAGCGACGGAGAAGGCGAGACAGGAAAACGGGGCGCTAACAAAGAAGCGAGAGAAGAAACTCATCGAGAGTCGACCGACTGTGACCAATGCCGACGGTCAAATCACGGCAAATGGCCGTATCAAGTGTCAGAAGACGACCACGGCGAAGACCGGACCAAACGGTGAGATCATCCTGGTGCCGATTCCCGGCGTCAAGTTTTGCCATCGTTGCAAGCGCACGAACAGGGAGGGCATGGATTTCCATGAGCATAACTTCTCGACATGTATCAAGTGTCTTGACCGCGTAAAAGAAATCGAAGAAGCGCGAATCGCGGCCGGACTACCGCGCCGGGGAAAAGGTTCGAGCCCGCGCAACAAGCCCAAGGAAACCAAGTTGCCTCCGATCGGAGCAGACGGCAAGCGGGACTTGTTGGCGTACGAAAATAAAGAGAAATGGTCCGAAATGATCAAGGCAGTCGTGGACGGTGACGTGCAAGTGTGTGCCGATGTCAGAGAAAAGTTGATCAAGGATAAGCAGCTCTATCGCAATGTCGTCGCGTGGGATAAATCGATCTTCTCCACCGCGGCGTTTTCGAGCAAGAATCCGATTCGTGTCATCAGCTGGGCGCTAGCAAATGGGGCGTCGCGCGATGAAATCAACGAAGATGCGCTGAAATGCGCTGTTGAGCGTAAACCGCACGATACGAACGAGCCCACCGACGGGTGTGCGTACGTCCCGGCGGTCAAGGTTTTGAAACACTTGCACAAGAGTGGGTTTCCGGCGACGGAGGATGTTATACACACGGCGTGCGCGTTCGGCGACGTCGATTGCGTGAGGTACTTGAAGGAGAACTATGAATGCTGCGATTTTGAGAATATCTGGCGTGATTTCAAGAGATCTGACGGCGAAAACAATGACATCATGATCGTCGCCGCGCAGGAAGGTCACGTAGACGTTTTGAAGTACTTGTACGAAAACGACTGCGATTTTTCAGTGCAAGACGCAGAACACGCCATGCGAGTGGCCACGGGCCGCAAGCCTCGACGCGCTGATGAGTTCGAAAAAGTCAAGGAGTGGATGGAATCTACGGCCGAATGGCGAGAATCGCAGGCTGAGAAAGAAATAGAGGAATAGTGTCGCGACGTAGCGGCGGAATGGCGAGCGCGCTGTAGAAATTGAACTGACCGATGATGTGATTGTTAACAAGTTTGTACCTTCGAGGCAAATCTCGTGCGAGCGAACGAGTGCGACGCGCCTCGACGCCATCGGGTGACTCGCGGACTCGATCAGACAGTGTGATGTGGTCAGAAACTGACGATTACGGAGGAATCGCGACGAGTTTGGAGCCGGAATTGAGGACGTACGTCGACGAGGAGCTCTTCGGCGGCCTCGACGATGTCGTCAATCCAAGGGATACTTCTGTGATAGGCGTGAATGGAATGAACATGAGCGATGACTCGAGTGCTTTGAACTTTCCATTCGACTTTGGAATGCTCGATAACACGAATACGGACGCTTTGCAGGCTGACTTTGATCATTTATTCCATGGGCTTCCTGAGCTCGACCTCGAGACGCCGAAGCGGCGACAGGCGCCGTCTAGACGGAGCTCTCGCCCGAACGTGGCGAAGGTTGAAAAACGAAACGTAAGAAGTACTAGTGACGCCAGAGGCGTTACGCATCATTGCCGCACGGGACGCTACGAAGCACACATCTGGGACGCGGGCAAGCAGGTCTATCTCGGCGGTTTCGATAGCGAGGAACAAGCGGCCATCGCGTACGACGTAATCGCTGTCAAATGTCGAGGCATGAAAGCACATACCAATTTCGATCTTCGTAATTATGCGAATGAGTTGAACGCGCTGGAGAGTATTTCGAAGGAAGACTTAGTGTTGAGTCTGCGGCGTCAGAGCAAAGGATTTTCAAAAGGTTCGTCGAAGTTCAGGGGCGTGACTAAACACGCCAAGGGGAAATTTGAGGCGAGAATTGGCCAGATGATAGGCAAGAAGTACAGATATTTGGGACTTTATGATACCGAAGTAGAGGCGGCGGTGGCGTACGACGTGGCGTGTGTGGCAGATCGCGGTTTGAGCGCCGTGACGAATTTTGACATCTCATCGTATTCTGAAATCATCGCGGAACATTACCAGCAGCAGGCTCAATCCGAGCAGGCTCAATCAAGGCCAGGCTCGAAGCGTAAATTCGTCGATTCTCCCAAGGTGTCAGAGGCGGAATTCCGAGCCGAATTCGCGAACAAGCACGCTCATTTACTGAAAAACGGCGAGTTAGCGCCCGGAGCCGCCATCGCGCGCGATCCTAGCGCCGAAGCCGTCGACGTCGTGAGAAACTTTTTCGCCGCCGAAGCGCGTATTCACGATAAAAGCAACGACGATTCAGCGGATTGCGAACGACGCTTACGCATCGCCGAGGTAGAAGACAACGAACGAGCTCGCGTGGAGATCGATGAGCTTCAAGCTGTCGTGGACAGCGCGCAAAGGCAACTTCGAGAATCGCAAGCGCGGCTTCGCGAGGCTCGCCGCGCGAAACGCGGAAATCCGGGGAGGAGTTGAGGCGAGCGTATTCATGTGTACTCAATAAGAGATGTAATATTATCAAAGCCGCCAATTTATACGCCGAATTCGGCGCTAAACACTTCGTCGCGCTTACTTGCCCGCACTTTGCTTCGCGATGCGCGCGAAAGTTTGGAAAGAGACCGCTTGCACGGCGAGGAGAGGGGAGAAGAGAACGAGCAGGGTGAGAGCCAAGTTAGGGCCAGCACCGGATTCCTTCTTCGCCTTCGGCGCGGGCGCTTCCTTGGCCGCGGGCGCCTTGGCGTCCGTCTTCTTCGCCGTGCTGAAGGACGGCAACGAAATGGACGGCGCGCTGAAGCTCGGCAAGGACGGCGCGCTGATGGACGGCGCCTTCGGCATCGAAGGAGACGCGAGTTGCTTCGTCTTCTTCGGCGCAGCCGGCGTGGACTTGGTTTGTTGCTCGGCGAACAAATCGCTCGCGAGCGACTTTGTGTCGCCCTTGGCGACCTGAGCCACCTCGACCGAGGCGTTCGCCAACGGGCTCGCCATGACCGTCATCGCGAGCACCGCCGCGCACGCTTGTTCCTTAGCGTTCGCGCGAACGACCGCGGCGTCGCGGCGTTCCGTCTTGTTTTGTCTCGCGGACGCTTGCGCGCGCGCGGTCACCGTCGAGGTCGTGGAGACTCGAGCGATCATGTCGATGGGTATCTAGTCGTCTCCGCGTCTGTGTGCGTCGTCGAGCGTCGTGCGTCGCGTGGATTCGCGAGGCGTAAAGTCTTCCGTGCGTTCGTGCGTGGCGCGTCGCGGAGGACGGTGCGCTGAAATGTGCCGCGCGCGCGCGCGCGAGCGATCGTCCCGCGAGGGCGCGATCGGAGCGTCGCAAAGCGTCACGACTGTTTACCCATACGACGCACGCGGATAACGTCGCGCCCTCACCACCCGCCCTAAACCCCAGCGAGCGTGGTCGTTTTCCCAATCGCGCGATGGAAAATTTAAATTTTCCAAATCCGACGCGTGAGGCGCGACGCGACGCGCGTCGTCGTCGTCGTCGTCGTCGTCGTCGTCCCACGCGTCGCCCGCGTGTGTCGTCGTCACCGCGCGTCGCGCGCGCGACAAACGATCCGTCGCGATGCACCGCGCGTCCCGCGCGTCGTCCATCGACGACGACACCGCGCAAACGCTCGGGCTGCTGCAAGGACAGTTGCGCGCGCAGGCGCGAGAAATCAGTCGACTGCAGCGCGAGGTTGTCGATTTACACCGCGAGCGCGACGTGCTGGCGGGTAAGGTGCTGAAACCTTTGAACGAGCGCTTCGGAGATTGCGTCAAGGACTTGATTCGCGAGACGACGTGGTTCAAGCTGAAGGCGGTGGAGGAGACGATCGATGTGAACACGTACGAGAGCACGACGCGGGCGGCGTTTGACTTGGCGGGGGCGAGGAGCATGATGGAGGCGAGATTTCCCGATTTGAAGAGCGCGAAGATCACGACGCGAGAGGATATCGGGGCGTTTGGGATTGAGTTCAAATCGCGACCGTTCAAGGGAGAGTTGATGCAGTTCAAGGCGAGATTGAACTTGGAAAAATTACTCAACGTGGCCAAGGCGCCGACGCTGGCGCTCGCGCCGTCGCCGCCGTTTCCTTGGAACGGTAAGACGAAGTGGAATCCGGCGTTGGAATCGAAGATGGACATCGATGGGGTGTCGATTAACGCCAAGTACACCATGGTGCACGACTCGGTGAGCATGGACCATTTGGACTTTGACGTCAGCACGACGCACGAGGAGTACGGCGACTTGCGCGTGCAGAGAGTCAGTCAGCACACCGCGGCGGACGATCAGCTCGACATCAACCCGGGAGGGTGCTGGCGCGCGGGCTGGGCGCAGCGTAAGGGTGATTTTGATTTAGCGGCAAACTTCATGACGGATAAAGGGGTAGAGTTGGAGTTGAGCGCCCGACGGCAGTTCGCCAAGCACTTTAGCGCCAAGGCGCTGACCCGCGTCGCCGCTCGCGAGATGGAATTCCAAGTCGGCTACGAGTTCACGGAAGAGCTCAAGGGATGGGAAGTCGTGGCTAAATCCGTGCTCACTACGCAAGGTTTGCAAAACCCGACATTCCAACTTAACCACGCGTGGGAGTTTTAATACATGTATCGCGCACTCGGTTTGTTACAAACAATAAATCTCGCTAGTTGCTTCCGGGCGTGCCTTGCGTGAAGCCCTTGCCTCGCCCACGACCGCCGCTTCGACCGCCGCTTCGACCGCCGCCTCGCGCGTCGTCGCCGCGTGCATCATCGCCTCGCCCCCGTCCGCCTCGCCCACGCCCACCTCGACCGCTGGGCCCGCCACGACCGCCCTGCGCGCCTCGACCGCCTCGACCGCCACGACCGGCAGCCGGCACTGCCTTCGACGCTGGCGTGTACTTCTTCGAAGCTTTTTGTCCGGGTTTCCACTCACCACCGTAAAACTCTGTCTTTTTACTTGAACTTCCGGCGAAACTGTCGTCGTCCCCAACGTCGCCCTCGCCGTACTCGCCATCTGATTCACTCTCGACGTCGTCGTCGTCGTCGTATTCTTCGCCACTGGGATCGTCAAGCGCCATACCGTAAATTTCGCGAGCAATCTCCGTGACGCCTGCACCCGTGGATGTTGACGCCATGAGCACCATGGTGCGAGCACGCTTGGTGTAACGAAGCTCTTCTTGAATCAAGTACGCGCGACGCGCCAACTCATTCGGGTTGACGTAGTCGCATTTGTTCAGAATCACTCCGCACTGCGTCTCGCCGTACTTGGACAAAAATGCCAACATTTCCCTGTCCGATGCTTTCATTCCGTGGCGAGCGTCGATGACCAAGTATACGCGCTTTAAGTTCGGGCGCGAAGTGAGATACTTGTCCATCAGTTCGTTCCACGACTCTACGCGGTGTTGCTTGGCGAACGCGAACCCGTACCCGGGTAAATCGACGAGACGAATGCGCTCGTCCATGGAATAAAAGTTCAAGCTCTGCGTCTTTCCCGGAACATCGCTCGAGCGCGCCACTGAGCTCAGCGTCAATGCGTTAATCAACGAGCTCTTCCCCACGTTCGATCGTCCCGCGAACGCAATCTCTGGGACGTCGTCTTTGATCTTACTCGCGCCTTTGCCCACGGCGTGCTTCGGCGGCTCCTCCCCCTCTCGCGCCGCGGCTGCAATAAACTTCGCCGTTCGCTTCGATCTTCCAAAACCAAGCAAACGTTGCGTTTTCACCTCTAACATCCCCACGTCGTACATCGCGTAACGCTGCGTAACTTCGCTGATTTCGTTCCTATTCCGCAGCACGCGCGTCGTCCTTCCCGCCGTCGACGCGTTCGTCGACAAGCTATACTTTTTAATCCTCCCCATAATGCCGTGATCGATCGGTAACGCGCGAAACTTGGCTCGATTACTCATCGTCCCATCCGTGTCCCCGCTCAACGTGTCCAGTAAGCGTTCGATTTTCAATCCGCCCTCGGGAATCGTCGACCGCAGCGGCGGCGCGTCGTCGGTGGCGTCGGCCCGTTCGCCATCCTCTCCGGCCGGCGTCGGCGGCGTCCCATTCGCCGCCAGCGCTCGCGCGCTTCGACGCGTTGCGTGCGCGCGCGACGCGCACGCCCACCGTCCATCCCTCGGCGTCCATCGTCCTCGCGCGAGCGCCGTCACCGTCGAGGCGGCGGCGGCCGCGCAGCCCATTCGCATCGTCGCCTCGCGCGTCCCTTGGACGCACGCCCGCGCGAAGCGCAGGCGCAGGCGCGATGTGATTATGGTCAACGCGCGCGTCGAGCGCCGATGCCGCGCGACGCGCGAGCGCAAGACGTCGCGGCGTCGCGGTGTGAGACCGATGAATACTAAAACCGACAAATCGCGACGCCTCCCGTCACACCGCCCACCGACCCCGAGCCGCTTTCGCGTCCCCGGCGGCGGTGATGGCGACGACGACGACGACGACGACGACGACGCGCATCGATCGCGTCGCCGCTTCGTCGTCGCGCGCGGCGAGTCGGAGACGTTCTTCGACTTCGACACCGAAAAGCGCGACAGCGCGCAGCCGGACGACGGTGCGACGCGCGACGACGAGCGATGACGACGTTGCGGACGACGCGTCGACGAGCGAGCGCGCGCGGGTCGAGCGATGGCGCGCGCGGGCGCGAACGATGCGGGCGAAAATACTGAAAGGATACTTGGCGAGGCTGGGCGCGCGGAGCGACGACTGCCTGGAGAAGGACGAACTCGTCGATCGCTTGGCGGAAACGTGGATGACGAAGTGCGAAAATTTTGCAATCACGGTGCCACTGCGACAGCTCGGGAACATTGGTGGGAACCCACGGTCGGGGTACGCGCTGGTGACGTTGGACGTCGGCGGCGACATCGGGTTGTGCGATTTCGTCATCGACACGGGCGCAACGACGGCGTTGATCACGCCCAAGGCGCTCGACATGTTGGACAAAGACCAAGTGAAAGAGGGCGCCGCGGTTCGGGGGTTGACCGGGACCGGGGAGACGTTGCGACAAAAAGTTTCCATCTCGGAGGTGCGGTTGGGGAGCAAGGAGTTCGTCCTCGACGCCGTCGTCACCGATTTAACCGCCGTCGGCTTGCCGGCGACGATCGGTGGTTTACTCGGTCTCGATTGGCTCGGAAACTTTGAGGTAGAGTTCGACTTTGAACAGTCGGTGATTACGTTTTGGCCGCCGGGCAGCGTGAAGAACGGCGCCGTGGCGGTCGAAGATCTCGTGCGCGTCCGGTTGAACCAGCATCCCGTGGGGTTGAAAACGGTGCGTTGTTCACTGAATGGCGCCGAGCTCGACGCCATCGTAGACATGGGTTCGTTCTTTAGCGTCGTGAATTGGATGGCGAGCACCACCGCAGGGATCGGTCCGGACTCTGACAAAGTCAAACGCGGCGGCTTGCAAGTCACGGGTGTCGACGGCAAAAGCATGGCTATGGCGATGGCGCCGTACGATTTGCGCGTGCTCGGTGACGGCGAAGAAGATTTGACTTCCACCTACCAAGGAATGTGTTGCATCGGTGACTTACCCGCGTTCGCGGCGCTTGGTGCGAGCGTATCGCCATTCATGGCGTTGGGTCTCGACGTCATCGGGCGCGGTCGAATGGTCTTCAACGCCAAAGACAACGCGATGTACTTGTCTAAGGGCGACGTCACGTACGGTGTGTGAACGAACACTTGACATCTAATGTTGGTACAAGTACTATTGTTATTAATCTTTCGCGCTACGTCGCAAGCAACGCCCGAACGGAGTCGTCGTCTTCGACCAAGTCCGACGGCGTCGCTCCGACGCTCGATTTTGCGCTCTTGTCCGCCCCGAGCTCGATCAAATATTTCACCACCTCCGCGTGTTCGCCGCGCGCGGCGTGATGTAACGGTGTTTCTTGGTCTTCGTCGACCTTCTTTAACAACGTCGCGAGCGTTCCCGCGTCTCGCGCGGCGTCACACAGCGCTCGCGCGACGTCGGCGTGCCCCGACGCGCACGCGTCGTGCAGCGGCGTCCCGAGCGATTCATCCGTCGCTAAAGGATCCGCGCCTCGACGCAACAACACCTCCACGTAAGCGACTTTGCCATACAGCGCGGCCAAGTGTAACGCTGTCTCTCCGTCGGCGTTCTTCGCGTTCGCCGGCTCGCCGTCGACCTCCAGCGCTCCCGCGAGCGTTTGCTCAAATGTCTCCGCGTCGAAATCGTCGCCGTCCTCGTCGCACGCGCGAAACACGGCGCGCATGTGTTCGCTCATCGCACCGTCGTCGCCTCCGCCGTCGTCGTCGCCGTCCTCCAGGCGCAGCTGCTCGAGAATGCGTTTATATTCGTCGTCGCCGAGGTCGTCGTCGAGCGCCGCCGCGCCTTCCTCGCCCGCCATCGCGCGCAATCGCGCGCGCAGCGCCGCTTTCAACTCGCAAAGCCGCGCGAGCTCGTCGTCCTCGCCTTCGTCATCGTTCGCCGTCATCGCGCGCGACTCGAACTGCCGACACAGCGTCACTCGCCGGCACGCTCGCGACGGCGATGTCGTCCAACTTTGCGTTCGACGCCGCGGGAAAGGTTGTCGTCGTCACCGGCGGTGGTCGCGGCATCGGCGCGGGCATCGTCGACGCGTTCGCGCGACAACACGGCGCGAAGCGCGTGTACTCGGTGTCGAGGTCGACGGAGGACACCGTTTTGAAGCCTTCGACGGCGAGCGGGGGCGAGATCGTTGGCGTCTCGGCCGATTTGAGCACGCCCGATGGCGCGGCAAAAGTTGCGTCGACGATCGCCGCGCGCGGAGACGATCTCGTGCACGTGTTGGTGCATAACAGCGGCGCGAGTTGGGGAGCCGAGTTGGAAAGCCACGACGACGAAGGCTTCGTGAAGACGTACCAACTAAACGTCATGGGGACGTGGCGATTGACTGTTGCGCTCTTGCCCCATCTCATGAAAGCGGGCACACCGCAAGATCCCGCGCGCGTCATCGTCATAGGTTCCATAGCCGGCATCCGGCCGCAAAAGTATCCGACGTTTTCGTACGACGCGAGTAAAGCGGCTTTGCACCATCTGGCGCTCAAACTCGCGGACGAGTTCGCACGCAAGCGCGCTCTCGATATCACCGTGAATGTCGTCGCTCCTGGATACATACCCACCAAAATGAGCGCCGGTCTCACGAAATATGGTGAATCGAGCGACGACATCGTCGCCTCCAGCGTCCCGCTCCGCCGCGCGGGCGCGCCGGCGGACGTCGCGGGCGCCGTGGCCTTTCTCTCAAGCGACGCCGCGGCCTGGATCACGGGTGTGGTCTTGCCCGTCGACGGCGGTTTCCTCGCCAAGCTGTAGAGCCGTAGTCATCGCCTCCGGTCTCCGTCCGGGGTTGTACTCATACGTAGCGAATCCTTTGCCCGGCTCGCCCGACACCCGATTTCGATGCCCCGGGGCGATCGCGTCCGGTCGGCGTATCGCCGGCACTTTGGCACACCCGGTGTCGCGACGCGGTGACGTCGAGACACCGAACCGGTCCGGTCGCGCGCGTCGCGAACGCGATCGTCTTCTCGCGCGCGCGCGGTCGTCGCGGTCGCGCGCGCGACGACGACCGCGTCCGCGCGCGCGCGATCGATCGGTCGTAACCGTATCGCGGATACGATTCGAGGCGATTTCGTGGGACGATGACGCGCGCGTCGACGCGTCGAAGCGCGAGCGCGGGAGAAGCGAGCGAAGACGCGAAGACAAAGATAATCGCGCGCGACGGCGAAGTTGAGGGTAAAGCGGACGCGGAACCGAGCGCGAAGGGTGGCGACGGCGACGACGAAGCGAAACAAGTTGGAGGCGACGAGAGCGACGCGGACGAGCAGACATCGAGTGAGGAGACCGTGGAGGAGCTGGAAGCGCGCATGAAAACGACGAGTGACGAATCGTTACTGGGCGAGTTGCTCGCTATGGAGAAACACGCGTTCGATCCCGTGAACAATTTGCTCAACCGCGCGCAGTTCGACGAGTTGCTCGATTTGCAGACGGATTCTGAGCCGACTTTTATGGAGGAAATCGTGGAGATGTATTGCGACGATTCGCAAACCATGCTGGACGAACTGAAAGAGATTTTGAACGATGAAGAAAAGAGAACGACGGAAGGTTTCGATACGGCGCGCGCAACCTTGCACAAGCTCCGCGGGGCGTCCTCGACGCTCGGCGCTGAGGGGATCCAACACACGTGCGAATCGCTCCGAGAGGCCATCGTGGCAGAAGCGCGGGACGCGCTGAGCAAAGGACCGGGGTCATTAGAAGAGCTCGAGAATCGCTTGAATGAGCTGAAAAACTTCCTTAAGAGGTACACGTGCATTGGTCGAGAGTGCGCCTCGCGCAAGCTCTCGCGCAAGTAGAGCCGTCTGTAGTAAGCCACTTTTCATCCCTGTGTACATTTTCTAATACAAGATAACCGTAAGTTGTCCTCATTAACGTGCACTAACGCGCCTAAACCGCCTGAAACCGCCTGATCCGCCTAAACTGCCTGAACCGCCTTATCCTTGAGCGTCGCCTCCATGTTCATTAACGAAACGTCGGCGCCTGCGTAGAGGTCGCCGCTTCGAACACTACTCTCGGCGCAAGCTCTTTGAATGGATCGCTCTCGCGTTCGCGCAACAGATACTGTATACCGCCTTCAACTTCACCGTATACTCGCTCGTAAATCGCCTTGACGCGCTCTTCGTCATCCAAATCCGCTCCACTCACGTCAATAGGCGCCATGAAACGAAAGTAGAAGCGCTCAGGGGCTTTGGGTACGACGACAGGCTGGATGAATAACTCCTCTTCTCCCGCGTCCGCGGTGACGCGAGTGTCGACGGCGCGCGCCTTCGGAACGCTTTGCGAGCGTTTACGGACGGAATCGCCCACGATAGGGTTATTCATCAAGTCGTTGGCGTCGGCGACGATGTCGATGGAGTCCTCGGCGCCGATCGCCGCGAACGGGACGATTATCGCGTCGTGCTTGATTGCCATGCGAATGAACTCTGGCTTGGAAGGCCAAAAGAGTTTGTACTTTTCGTTTTTTCGTTTGAACGCTTCGCGAACGCCACCCGGAAAGAGCAACACGGCCTCGCCTTGTTTTAGTAGGCGAAACAACGCGAAGCCACTGACGGGCACGGCGCCGAAAGACGTGAATGATGACCCGCCGCCGACAATATTCATCGCTCGCCGCGGGGGCTTCGGCTCTCGACGCGGCAGTAACGGTTCCACGGGCGTGTTCTTCACAGCGTCACGAAGCGTATCTTCGAACGAGCGCGGTGCGTCTTCGCCGCCGAATCCATCGCCACCGCCTTTGCGCGACACCACAGGATGCGCCAAGCCGCGAAGGCAGACGTCGTATTCACGCAAGAATTCATCTACTAGAAATCCGAGATCCGGCGCCATCGTTTGGTGGTTCCCAACTAGCAAGATCGGTCGCGAACCACGTTGGCGTATTGGTACCGCGCTGAGACCGCGCACAATTTTCCCATCCGGTCGCGTGCTAAAAAACACCGGTGACGTCAGCGCTCGCAAACCTGCGAGACTTTCGCGAGCACGTTCGATGTCCGCCGGCGACGGTGGATCAAACTTTGCGTCACGCGTCATCACCGGCGCATCTGCACGCTTCGGAACGAACCCATTTCGACGCGCGATGGTCATTACATTGACCCCCGGCTCCTGAAGTGCCGCGTGCGACGCACCTTTCAATACCTCGACTTTGGCGCGGGGCAAAAACTTCCTGAGACGTTCGCTCTCGGCCAAACTCGGTATCAGATTATCGTTCTCACTTGCGATGACGAGCGTGGGCACGTCAATCGCTGTCAGCTTGGCGTAATCATCGCTGTTCAAGTATTCACATCCCATGCGAAGGACTTTATCCAATCGATGTGCGAGCGTCTCGCGCGGGATGATTTCGGCCAGCGCGCCAAGCGCCGGTAGCAATCCGGCGAGCTCTTCCACCCCCGCCGCGATGGTTGTCAACGGATCGCCCGACGCCGCGGACGACATGACTTTATCCATCATACCGCGTGCCATGCGTACGGGATCGATCAGCACCGGCGTCAGCGCGTACGGCACGGCGCCCCACAATTCGCTCGGGACGTTCGGCAGCAACGGGCCGAGCGCCGGCCACGCGCTTCGATCGAACGAACTCGCGGGATTGACCAAAATCAAGCGCGTGATCAAATCTGGACGCTCACTTGCGACGCACAAAGACAGCATACCACCCATCGACTCTCCGATGAGATAGACGTCCTCGTTCTCACCGTTCGCGCGCGCCGCCGCGACGTGCGTGTCCAAGTAAGCCGTCGTCGCTTTCACTAAATCGAAAACGTCACCACGATCGCCCGCGGGCACGTTCAGCGCGATGAGATTGAATTCATCGGCGATGTACTCAAACTGCGACGCCGCGCTGAATCCAGTGCCGTCTAATCCCGGCAAGTACACCGCCAACGGCGCGTCGCCGCGTCTCGCGCCGCCGCGCGTCACCAACGGACTGAACATCCTCGGCGGTCCATCGGCGCCGCGCAGGATCTCTCGCATCGTCACCCTTCGCGCGTCGGCGTCATCGCGCGCGTCTCCACGCCCCATGGACGACGCCAGACGCATGAACACATCGCTCGACGACGACGATGTCGACGACGATGTCGATGTCGATGTCGACGCGCGCGTCGTCGTCTTCGCGCGCGTCGACGTCTGGCTCGTCGCGCGCGCGCGCGTCGCGCGCGACGGTGGTGATGCCACCCCACGCATCGCGCTCGCCATCGTCGCCTCGCGCGTCGTCGCGCGCCTTCGAGTCGCCGTCGAGTTGTGGCGCGGCGTCGACGTCACGCCGCGGCCATCGCGATGGCGCTCGCGTCGTCCGTCGCGCGCGGCGGCACAGCGACGCGACGTGGGCGGCGTTCGATCGATGTCGTCGAACGCGACGCGCGCCCTGCGCGGCACCGCGCGCGCGCGAACGGCGAACGCGCCGCGTCGACGCGCGTCGCGGCGGAGCGCGCGCGCGCCCGTCGCCGTCGCGGCGTCGCTTCGAGACGCGAAAGTCGTCGTCGTCGGGGCGAACGGGAAGACTGGCAAGCGATGCGTGGAATATTTACGCGCCAACACCGAGGCGCGAGAGATCGTGGCGTGCACGAGAAGCGGGACGTACGACGGCGGGGCGTCGGACGAGCGCGTGCGCGGCGCCGAGGCAAACGTGGCCACGGCGAGCGTGGCGGAGCTGAGCAACGCGTTCTCGGGCGCGAAGGCGGTCGTGTTCGCGGCGTCGCAGTCGCAGAATGGAGGCGATGCATCGCGCGTCGATCGGGACGGTGTCATCACGTGCGCGCGCGCGTGCTTGCGCGCGGGCGTGGAAAGGTTCGTCATCGTCTCCTCGGGCGCAGTGTCAAAGCCGGCGTCGCCCGTGTACATCTTCCTCAACTTATTCGGCGGCATCATGAGGAATAAGATTTTGGGCGAAGACGCCGTGCGCGCGCTTTATTTCGACCGGCCGGGGCAGTTTTACACCGTCGTGCGCCCGGGAGGTCTTTCGGAAGACCCCGCGCGCGGCGTCGGCGCGCTCGAGCTCAACCAAGGCGACGAAATCTCCGGGCGCATCTCTCGCGAAGACGTCGCGGCGATTTGCATCGAGTCCATCACTCGCGATGATGCAGCGAACGCGACGTTTGAATGTTACAACTCGGACGCGGCGAAGCCGCTCGGTGAGGTTGGATTGAGTAACATGATGAAGGCGACGTCTGCGGACGGCGACGTCGAGAAGACGGGAAAAGAACGACGCGGCGCGACGTGGGATGAAATCTTTGCCGATTTAGCCGCTGACGTCCCGGGGGCAAAGCAACAAGGCGAGGGTTTCACGTTGTAACGTAATCACGCGTCTGAACAGCGCGCGACCACTCCTTTCACAATCGAACGTCGCCATCGTCGCCAACGTCGTTCGTGGCTCCCAAAAAGGCCGAGGCCCCATTGTGACGCGCGCGCGCGTCCGCTCGCCATGTCGCGCTCCAACGTGCGCACGCTGGTGCGAGAATTCGCGAAACACGACGCCAGGTTCTCTACGACCGCGCGCGAAACCGTGGATGCGGCCGCACACGGCGCCGCGAACGCGGGCTCGACGTCATCGACGTCCGCGATCCGAGCTCTGGCCGCCACGACGTTTGCGGCGGTCGTGAGCGTGCCCACGGCCATGTGCGCGCCGTTCGGGTTGGGGGGGAAAAAGGAAAGCTCTCCACCGAGCGATCAAAAGTTTGAAAGCGAAATCAAGGCGTCGCGAAGCAATAAGAGTGGCGCCAACGCGGCGTTCGACCCCGAGGCTCTGGAGCGAGGCGCCAAGGCGCTCAGAGAAATCAACCAGTCCCCGTACGCGACGAAAGTGTTGGAGCTCTCGCGCACGCAAGAACAAACGAAACAAAGTGAACTTCGTGCGCGCGAGGCAGAGGCGGCGGCGGCGGCGGCGGCGCACGCCACGGAACGCGAAAAGGTGATGTGGAGTGAACAATCGCGCGTGGAGAAGGAGCGGTCGCAGCAACAGGCGCAGTTGAAGCAATACGACGACGAGCTTGCGAGAAAGAGAATGGCGACCGAGCACGAGCAGCGCAGGCAACGGAACGCGGAAATGGTCAAGCTGCAAGAAGAGGGCGTGGAAAGACAAGAGGCTATCAAGAGGGCGACGGAGGAGAAGATTCAGCGCGAACGCCGAGAGACCGAGCGGTACCGCGCCGAGCTTGAACGCGAAAACTTGCGAGCGAAGGCAATCGCAGAAGCCGAAGGTCGCATCGCGGAGAACAGAAAGAATGAAGACGTGATTCGTCGACAGATGATTGCCAAAGTGACGGCGGAGACGGACAAGGCCGTGAAGCTCGTCAACGAGACGCTCGGCTTGATCGGCGGCGGATTCAACTCCATCCTCGGCGACCGCGACCGCATGATGATGTTCGTCGGAAGCGCCACCGCACTCGCCGCGGGCGTGTATGCATCGCGTGAGGGCGCTCGATTCGGCTTTAGGCAACTCGAAAAGTACATCGGACAGCCTTCTTTGATTCGCGAGACATCTCGCGGGTCGTTTTGGAAGCCTAAACCAGCAGCTGCCGCGTCCACTGCGGCGGCTCCGGCGCAAGCGAACGGAATATTGGGCGACGTCGTCCTCGGAAACAAGCTGCAAGAGCGCGTGCAACGTTTGGCGGTGTCGACGGCGAACACGAAGAAGCACTCAGCGCCGTTTCGAAACATCCTCTTCCACGGCCCTCCGGGCACGGGCAAGACGATGGCGGCCAAACGTCTCGCTCGGTACAGCGGCTTGGACTACGCGGTGATGACGGGCGGTGATGTTGCTCCCCTCGGCGCTAACGCCGTGACGAAGCTCCACGAAATGTTTGACTGGGCGTCCACCAGTCGTAAAGGTTTGCTCTTGTTCATCGACGAAGCCGACGCCTTCTTGGCGAAACGGGGGAGTGACGTCGCCGGTACGGAATCTCGCGCCGCGCTCAACGCGCTGTTGTACCGCACTGGTGAGATGAACCGCGACGTGGCTTTGGTTTTAGCGACGAATCGACCGGAGGATTTGGACAAAGCGGTCCTTGACCGCATGGACGAGTCCGTTGAAATCGGCTTGCCGGATCTCGAAGCGCGAAAGCGAATGGTGAAATTATATTTCGACAAGCTCATCGTCCGAGGTGCGGACGCCGGCGACGAGAAACCTGCGAAATCTTTCTTCGGCGGCTTGTTCCGCAGAAGCCTTCCCGAGCGCCCCATCGAGGTGAAGGATGTCACTGACGCCGACCTGGACGCCGTCGCGGCAAAGACGGAAGGTCTCAGCGGTCGTGAAATTTCAAAGCTCATGGCGAGCGTTCAAGCGGCGGCGCACGGATCGTCCGACGGCGCGTGCACGAAAGCCATGCTCGAGGAAGTCACGACGACGAAGCTTGCAGAGAACAAGACGAAAGCGAAGTGGGGGTAAATAACTTCTTAGCGAGATCTAGGGAAATTTAGCGGTAAAACGTATTGAGTACTCATCACTATGTGCGGTGCAAGAATCACTCCGACGTGGCGTGAATAATATCGCTCCCGTCCGCGTTGCATCGCTTCAGTAGTCGCCCAAACTCGGGATGCAGCGTCAGCATCCATCCCGCGACGCCGTCCTCGCGCAGCTCGATCCAATCCCCGCGGCGCGCGCGCGCGCGAACTAGTCGATCCTCGTGCATTCGACCGATGATTTCGGATTTTACCGACGCCGATGCTCGCACGGGAACGAACGGTCCGTGCGCAACGCGATACAAGTATCCTTCGTTCCTGAGCGGAAGCGCGGTGTGGTCGACGTCGATCACCGCTTCGGCGCTCGCCAGACGCATCGTCGTCGGCGGCAGTTCGCACCCGCTCGCGTGTTCGAGTAGAGTTCCGTGCTCGGGATGATTTGTCAGCATCCATCCCGCGCTACCGTTCACGTTTTCCCCGCTCGCGTCGTCTCCCGCGAGTTCAAGCCACCCATCGCTCGTGAGCGACACGCCGAGTACGCGCGCGCTCGGCGCCGCGAAGCCTAACACGGCGCTATCGATGTGCGGCTGCGCTCGCACGGGTACGGGACGTGAATACACCACCGCGTACCACGCGACGAGTTTACCGCGCTCGAGTCTATTGACACGCAAGTGCCACGTCCCTTCGTGTCCCGCGAGCGCCGCTTCAATCCTTCCCACATCATCACTCCCAGCTCGCTCCGCCGTTGACGTCGTCGTCGTCGTTTCTCCGCCCGGGACGACGACGACGTCGCGCACGGCGTCTATTTCCCGCGTCAATCCTTCGACGTCCAGCGCCACCATCGTCACACCCACGCGATCGACAGTGCGCGCCGAACGATTTCGCCTCGAAAAAACGCCTTCGGAAACGCTCGCCGCGGCGACGCGTCGTGTGCGCGTTGTAACACCTTGCACCTTCCACCTCACATCGGACCGCGCGCGATGGGCGAGCGCGCGAGCGCGCGAGTTCGGCGACGACGACACGCGTGGACGATGAAGAGCGCGATCGCGTGCGTCGGCGCGTGCGCGTCGATCGCCGCGCTCGCGCGCGGTGCGGACGCGCGCGCGCATCGAGCCGACAACAACGGCGCGAAGATTTTATACGCCCACGCACCGGCGAGCGAATCGTTCGAACGCGACGTCGAACGCTTGCGGTGCTACGCCGCGGTGGCGAAGGCGAGTGGGCGAACGCTGGTGCTCGTGGACGCGGACGCGGAGGCGGCGCGCGGTGAACGGCGAGACCGCCGGCGACCGGCGACGGACTACGTGGTACCAGCAGCGAACGGAGGGCTCGCGCCGTGGCGACGCTGGCGCGAAGGAGACGATAAACGCGCGAAGAGTGGGAACGTGCGATGGTGCGCGCAAGTCGAGCACGGGACGACGATGGAGGCGTCGCGAGCTGTTGAAGAGCGATTTCGCGGCGCGCGCGCGGCGTGCGTAGCGTTTCAAACCGTCGATAGAAGTTGTGGTGCGGATGACGTGGACATGGTATTGACGTCGAAAGTAGACTTCATGGCGACTTTGCCGAGGGAGTTAGAAGGTCTGGTCAAGTCTGGAGTGGTGCGCGAAAGCGTCCTGGCGCCAGCGTTGGGGGGAGCGTCCGCGGCGCAGTCGCGGCTAGCGATCGTCGAAGAACGAATCGCCGAGCGCGTGGCGGCGCGCATAGAAGAGCGTCACCAGACACATTCGCACATCCATGCAGACCAGGATGTCAACCACACCGCACTGCTCGCTGCGAGCGAGCCAGAGGCCCAGAACGGCGACAAAGCTGCGACGCAAGGAATTCCCGAGTCAAAGGTCTTGACGACTGCGGCGCGGCGCACGAACGGTTCAGGTCGCAAGATTGATACCTCGCGCGCGCTCGTTCTGTTCGCGGCAGCGGTCGGGGTCGTGGGATTCTTCGTGAATAGTTTTGGGTTCGCTAAACAGGCATCAAAGCGGGACGAGCTCGCCGCGCTCATGCTCGACCCGTCGGCTTCTTTCGGCGCGTCGCGCAAGAAAAAAGTAGTTCAGAAAGAAGAAGCGTCACCGGAAGTCGCAGTGGCGGTTGAGAGTTAGAGATTAGCACATAGAACATTTAGGTACACCTTGCGCCAACCAACGTCACCTATAAATCCTGCTGTTTGTTTTCGCTTCTGTGCTTTTGCAACGTCTACTCTATTTTCCTACGCGATTTCATATGCTGACTACACATCTACGGTATGACTCACCAACGTCTCTGCGTGCCACTGCCACCGCCGCTCCAACCGCCTCTGCCTCTTCCGCCTCCGCCGCTATACTTTGCGTACTTTGACGTTCTGCCACCGCCGCCGCGCCAGCTACCACCTGAACCGATGCTGAACGTCTGAGGCGCGCGCGAAAAGTCCAACGATGTTCCTGGACCGCCGCGCGTGTTGTTCTTACTCGGACATTCGCGAGCGATGTGACCGCGTTGGCCGCAATGAAAACACGCAAAATCAGGTGCGGCACCACCACCGAAGCCTCGCCTCGAGTGCGCGCACGCAGTATCGAGATGGCCGTCGCCGCCGCATCGACAGCAACTCGGTAGTCCAGGAGGTAAAGAGTCTTGCGGCGCGCAGCAAAGGTGTCCCTTGGACCCACACACGTAACAGTGAATCTGCGCAAGATCGCTCGCGTCGAATCTGTACACGCAATCAGCGACCACGTGACCGGATTTTCCACACCTCAGACAACATCGCTCTTGAGCGTCTCGGCCGGAACCACGCGCGTACGGACAGTCGCGGCTCTGGTGCCCTGGGGTGAGACAGTTGAAACACAAGCCATGTGGACAGTCGCGCGCGATGTGAGATTTGTATCCGCACAAATGACACGCTTTCTTCTTCGCCGGAAGCTCGCACTCGGCCTCGCGATGCCCACCTTGACCGCAGCGGAAGCAACGCAGCGCCGCAGCTTCGTAATCATCGTCAAAGTACCGCGGTTGCCGTAATATGTTGCGCACCTCCTCATTTTCCTGGTCGTCCGCCGTCGTCGCCGCCTCACCATAATCGCTCTGCGGTTTCGCGTCTTTCGCCTCGCCGTCGCTTCCTCGCGAAATTTCCCCGTCTTCAGTAACATCGTCGTTCGCCTTCTTCGTCTTCTTCATCTTCTTCGCCGTCTCGCTCGCGCGTGGCTTCTCAAGCGTGGGAGACATATCCTCGGTCGCTTGCGTCGTCGTTATCGCGCCTGCCGTCGTCGTCGTCGCTCTCTTTTTCGGTCGTTTCGCCTTTTTCACCGTCGTGCGCTTGACGTCCGTCGCGCCAGCGCCGTCGTCGCGTCGCGGCCCGTCGTCGTCGTCCCCGATCGACTTTCGCTTCTTCTTCCCCGCCTGTCCCATCGTGTCGAAAGCCGAGCCGAACGACGCGGTGGTCGCCCCGTCGGCGTGTGAAGGCAAGAGCGCGAACGAGTGCGAACCCGCATACGACGACGGGGCGACCGCGTGCACGCCGACTGACGCGAAAGCGATGGCGACGACGACGACGACGACAACGACGACGACGACGCACGATGCGTGGGCGGTCGACGCCCACCTCGCCGCGTTCCATCGCGCGCTGCTGCCGGCCGACTGGTTCGCGAGCGGCGGCGGCGGTGCGAATACGACGGCGACGAGGTCGATGACGCAGGTCCCGTTGCGATTCGACAACGCACGAGAGTACGTGCGAACGTACGCCCCGTTCGTGCTCGCTGAGTGCGACGAACACGTGCGCAGACGAAGCGGCGAGGGGACGAGCGTGAAGGCGGAAGCGGCGCGCGCGGCGGAGCGGGACGAAGAGTTTCACGTCGTCGCATTCGACGTGAGCGAAACCGATTCGGAACGACTCTCGGATAACGATTTAGTGCTACTGAGCAAGGAAGAGTTGACCGCGAAGGTGACGGAGGACGCGAGGTTGACGCACGCGCTCGCTGTCGTCGATGGCCGCGAAATGAAAACTCGAGTGCGCCTTCGACTATACCTCCCAGATACAACAATGACGACGGAAGCGCGAGCGCATAGTGAGAGCGATTACAAGCGGTTTCGCACCGTTCGCAACGCGCTCACCGCGGTGAAGGGCGAGCGTTGGTTCCTGAAGAGTTTGGCAAACTTGTCCACGTTCACGCGCGAGTGGCTAGCGATTCACGCCTTTCCAGCGTTCCCCTACGCGGCGACGATTCTTAACGGCACTCCCGCGGCGGGCATCGGCGGTCCGTCTTCCGTCAACGCGTGGAGTATGCCCGACGGCTTGAAAACTTTCGTCGAGCGCTCTTGCAACGATTCGCAAATCAAGGCGTTAGAGAGCGCGTTAACGCGAGAGCCCTTGGTGCTCGTTCAAGGTGCTCCGGGGACTGGGAAGACGCGCACGATCATTCCTCTGCTGTCCGTGCTGTTGCACTCCGTTCCGAGCACGTCTTCGAGGGCGATCGTTGATTTTAAGGCGTACGCCAAGATGCGAGAGGCGCGCGTGGTAGCCACAGCTGAGGAGAAGCGCGAAGCTTGGATGCGCGCTTCGCCATGGTTGCGGGGAACAACTAATCCGCGCGACGCACCACCGCGACCGACGCTCGCGGCGGAGAAAGTGAGCGGATCGGTAAACGCCGAATCGAATGTGTCTCCGTCTTCCAAGCCGTCGAGCAATGGCGCCGTGAGAGTCGTCGCGCAAACATTGGGCGCCGACGCCTACAGACGATCAAAGATTCTCGTGTGTGCGCCGTCGAACGAGATTTTAGATGAAATCGTGTCGCTTATCATCAAGACCGGTCTCGTCGACGGTAATGGCGAGACGTACTCACCGACTGTCGTCCGCGTTGGCGTAAACGTACACGACTCGGTGCGACAAGTCAGCATGGATGCACTCGTTTCACAACGATTAGGAGAGTTGGGCGCACACGTCGATTCGGTGCGCAAATTCGAAGCGGCCGTCGAACGCGACAGGTTGAAACAGGCAATTTTGGACGAAGCGAACGTGGTGTGTAGTACGCTTTCATTTAGCGGCGCGGGTATGTTTGCCAGGATGTCTACGACGTTCGACGCCGTCATAATCGACGAGGCTACGCAAGCGGTCGAGCCTTCAACGCTTGTACCGCTGTGCTACGGGGCGAAGCAAGTGTACTTGATCGGTGACGACCGAGAACTGGCTGCGACTGTCCTGAGCTCAGCCGCCGTCGAGTACAAGTACGACGTGTCCATGTTTAGCCGATTCCGTAAGTGCGATTATCCCGTGCACTCGCTCACTGCGGATAAGACGACAGGTAAGCGGAAATCAACGACGGCGTCTGAAAAGAAGCGCCACGTGCACGATCCTCATTGGAGCGGCGCGGCGGAGTTTATTCGCACGAATGAGCTCAACACCGCCGACGGAGGGTTCTCAAAAGAAGGTTTCCGTGACGAATTGATCGTAGAAAACACGAAGAAGGGTGAAGCCGTCGGTGGTGATGAAATGCTCGCGGACGTCGAAGACGGCGACGATTCGAATCGCGACGCTTTCACCGACTCGCCGGACGAACCAGCGAAAAAGAAACAGACACGACGATCGACGCGAGTGTAGGTATAGAACATCGAAATAAATCAACGAAAAGATTTTTCGCGCAACGCACGCGATTCCTGCGTCGTCGTTCCCGCGACGACGCACGCTCGGAAACACGCGTCGAACAGTGCCGTTTCTCGAGCGTTTTTTAGGGGTTTTCTCGTTTGCGCGATGCGACATTCGCGGGCGAGCGCGCGTGACGATACACATGTGCGAACCACGCGGGGATCGCAAACGAACGATCGCGGGCTAGAAATAGAAGAAACAGGAATGCAAAGCGATTCACCCACGCCATTACCGTCGTCGTCCCCGCGTCGTCTCCGAGCGCGTCGCCCCTCGAACCCGCCTCCCTGAACTAGGGT
>Ga0209666_1000218_pt1 | contig 45278 bp, 27 predicted proteins | sample SaaInlV_125m_DNA_FD_184679 | JGI IMG/M metagenome (GOLD analysis project Ga0209666, IMG submission 184679) | Marine microbial communities from expanding oxygen minimum zones in the Saanich Inlet - Saanich Inlet SI037_S3LV_10m_DNA (SPAdes)... | ecosystem: Environmental > Aquatic > Marine >...
CCCTCTGATCTCTACGACCTCGCCGGCGGCGTCGGTTTGGAACCATCGGCGCTTCCATCGCTTCAGGAGCTCGGAACGCTTCAGCAACCACATCCCGCCCGCCAACGGGCCGCCGGCGGAGATGATTCTTTTCCCTCGCCCGGACGATCCGGCCGAACCCCACGCATTGACACGGATCGAACCGGCGTCCCCGGCAAGCCGGAAGCCGTCTTCCGCGATATCATTCGCCGCGGACGCGTCCGCCATGGCCTGAGAGAGCGCCATCGTCGCCGTGCCGCGGCTCGAACGATGCGGGTTGATTTGAAATCAAACGGCTCGTTCCCGGGGGTTTTCTTGGATGCGCAGAGGAAATCGGCACCCCAGCCACACCCCACGTTTCCGCCCCTCCTCAATAGATGGGGCGCGAGGAGGAAGTGCCAGGGACCGAACGCCGGATACCCGCCGAGACGGGCGGGTTGGGCGAGGGAGATGTCCCCTCCACCTCTGACGGGGACCGTCGAAGCGGCGAGCGCGGGTCCAAGTCGATGACCTCGATGGACTTCCTGCTCGCCGGGAAGAGCGTCAAGGTTAATCCGTACCTCCGCGCGTTCGCCGCCTCGGGCCTCCCCGAGCGCATGCGTGGGGACGATAACTTTAGCTCGTGGACGAATATCAAGGGAAAGGTGCTCAGAAAGGAAATCGCGGAGGCGTCGGCGGCGGCGTCGAGGATCCCGCGCGCCGTCGCCAAGGCTAGGGGCATGCCCGCCGCCGCCGCGGACGGCACCGGCGCCGACGACCCGCTCGGGGACGGCGAGGGCGTCGTGCTCTTCGACCTGTGCTCGGGGAAAGGGTTCACGTCCATCTTCCTGGCTCACAAGTACCCAAAGGCGCGCATCCTCATGTTCGACTTCAACCGCAAGATGAACCTCAAGCACCTCCCCTCGCTCGCCCCGAACGTCACGTTCCATCGGCTGAACCTTTACGACGACGAAGTCCAGTCGCTCGTGTCCGACGCCGTCATCGAACACGGCGACCGAGGGTCGTGCATCGTGGGCGTCCACCTGTGCGGGGACCTCTCCAGGCGCGCCATCGAGCTGTGGGACCGGTGCGGGGTCGACGCGATGGTGCTGTCGCCGTGCTGCCTCGTCACGGAACTCGCCGAGATGAAGCGGCCGAAAGGAACGTTCGGGTACGGGATGGCCAGGCTGGCGAAGCGAACCGGTTGGGACTCGTACAGGCTGTGGTGCCTGTTCCTGTGGAACCACATCGGCGTGATGGGACATGACGGGGATGGTGGGGACGACGTCGATCGCGGCGGGGGGGACGGGGACGGCGGTGAGTACGTGACTCGGCACGCGAGGGACCTCAACTGGGACGACGACATGATCTCGCAGCGCAACGCGTTCATCTGCGTCGCCCGGGGCGTGACGTGCGCGCCGTGCGGGTGATGGAGTGTGGTGTTTAGGATTTGTAGGTGATAGGTCAGACGATTTAGGCTCGCCGCGTCGGTCCTCGCGCCCGGAAAGCCTCCCGAACTCCTTGTCCCAAACGCTTGGACCTGAACACTCGACAAAGAATATTCCGGATTGGGGCTCGGCCAATCGGCGCACTCGCGACAAGTTTTTGAGGGCCGAATTCTCAGAAACCAGGATTCTGGGTTCACGAACCGTCAGAAACCAACGCGTTTCAGACCCTTCATTGCCGTTTTTTGAAGTTTCGCGGGGTTTTCCCGCGAAACAATAACCTCTTCTTTTTCGGGCGACACATCCCTATCCGCGCGAAAGGAGCAGGCACGCGCGAAAGGAAGCACCCGGACGCGACACAGCGTGGCTCCAAGGGTTTCCCAGCCACCCGCGTCGGTTTCGCGCCGTTCGGACGCCGCTCGCGCCGAGTCGGGGGCCCGGTGTCGAGATCGACCAAACTGGGTTATTGCATCTTGAAAACCTTGTCTCGGGATATTCCTCGTTGCCGCGGGTTCTAATGGCGCACTCCGCAGGGACGTCCGTGGAGACCGCCCGCATGGAGTCTGGGCTTTTCGAGGCGTACAGGGCCATCGCTATGAGCCTGGAAAACGTCGCGGCGTTGGACCAGCCGGAGGTGACCGAGGCCAACACCGAGATCCTCGCTAACCTGTTTGAAGTTTACCTCAAGAAAACGAAGCGCGCGTACTCGGTGCTTCGGGAGAGCTCCGCCGTGGGCGCTACCGGCACCGAATGCCTGCACGAGGGCTTCCTCTGGGCGGCGTGCGGCGCCCTCTCCAAGATGTTGACCGGGGAGCTAGCAATCGACGACGATTACGTCAGCGTCAGCGGCTGGCGGGGCCCGATTGCGTGCGCCAGGGTCGTGCTCGACAAACCGGCTGAGAGACGTTCGCTTTTGGAAAACCTGATTCGACTGCTACGCAGGGTGGTGCACGACACCACGTGCTGCTTCAGCGACGCCTCGGTGGACGCCATCTTCGGTGCGATTCAGGCGGTGGTGTGCGGACCCGCCTCGTCTTCATACATCACCAAAGAGATGGAGGTGGAGGAGTGGGAGGACCAGCACGTGACTCGCAAATGCGACTGCGACGAGCTCAAACTCTGCGAGACTCAAAATTTGTTTGAGCTTCTCTGGGAGGCGGCGGAGCAGTTCGAGACCCGTCCCAACGTGGCCATCTTGGCGGTGGAGGTTCTCTCGGCGACGATTCGCGGGCACTGGGCGGACGAGATCAGGCCCGTGACGGGCAGGCACGAGGCTCGCGTAGAGGTGGTGCTGAGCCGACGGGGTTTCAGGACGAAACCAGGGAGCTCGCTCGTCACTCACGCGAAACCGACTGCCAGCGTCAACTCCTTACGAGCGGAGCGTTTGAAGGTGCTCAGCGCGATGGTCACGTCGTACGCGGGCAGGGACGACGTGGAGAACAACGAGCCGTCCACGCCCGAGCAGGAGACGGAGGTTGCCGGCGTCGCGGGCACGACTGGGTCCAGGGGCGAGGAGCGGGTGCGGAACAGGGCGCACGAGTACCACCACGCCAGCGAGGACCTCTTGGAGTCCGCCCTTCGTCTGTTCGGGCAGCTCATCGAGCACGTCCCTGACGCCGGGGACTTCGTGAGCAACGAGACGATGAAGGCTCTGACGGACATCCACGAGTCCGACCGGTTCTCCCGCGAGCAGCGCAGCCTCGCAGAGCAGACCATGCAGCTGATGGGATGCCGACCGGGATCCAGCGACGACCACGCGCCGGACGACCTCTTCGCGGAACCTTCCGAGAGATCTCAATTCGAGCCATTCATGGACGACGATAAGGCGGGGGTGTGGACCACGCCGGTGTCGGACACGAAGAAGCGAAGCCGCGAGGTGTTTGAGCACAGGAGCCAGCAAGACATCGAAGAGAATATCTTTGGGTTCAGCCCGGTACTTTGATGGGGCGACACGCACGCAAGACCGCACGAGTCGCATAGATGTATGATAGCGTATAGAGCAGATAGATGTTGTACAACAAGACGAGAGAAAGCTGTTTACGCCGCCTCCTCCGCCGGCGCGAACCCCCGTAGCGTCGACCGAATCTTCGCCCTCTCCTCCCCGTCTAGGCAGTTGTAGTGGTACATGACCTGGTCCTCCGGGTACCTCGCCGGGTGGTCCGGTGCCACCGCGTCCCGCACCTTCACCCACAGCCGCCACTGGCCCATCGCGTTGCCCCCCGGGGTTTCGTATCCGGCCAGAGCCGCGTCGAAGGCTTCGTCGACCCGTCGCCTCGCGGCGGGATCCGAATCGAGCGGGTTGGGCGGTACCTTCGGCGCCTGCGCATCGTTCGGTCCGCGTGTATCGTCGAGGACCACGACCGCGCGGAACGCGAGCCACGGGCCGAGGTGCGGGTGGATGGACATGTGCGACCGCTCGTCCAGGTGCGCCACCCCCGCGACGTTAGCCATGCGCTGCACCGCCACCAGCCTCCCGGGCTTGGTCTCGTGCGCGTAGAACTGCCGCCGGATCTTACCCCGGAACGCGCGGTTTACCTCTATGTCCACGTACGTATCGACCGGGTGATCGGCGTCGCCAATCTCCGGCCTGCTGTTGTGCGCCTCTTTGAAGAGCGGCCACAACACCTTTGAATTACCAACCAGGATGACGAGGGCGTCGTCGCCCATGGCTCCCCCGGGAGCGATCTTTGCGGAGTCCGGGGCGATCTCGTTGTACCACCGGAGCTTCAGGGGCGCGACGATATCGAAGCCGGCGCCGGCGAGCTTTTCCGTGGCGTCCGCGGCGAGGGTCTTCCACTCGTTGTCGCGCCCTCCCCCGCCCGACTTGCCCGCATTCCGCAACCGTCTCAACAGGCCCAACACGAGCGCGGCCGCGATGCCGACGACGCCCGCGATCGCAGCCTTCGGCGGCCCGATCTCCGTCGGTTTAACCTCCGGTTCGGGTTTCTTCCTCATATGATACGAAGCCTCCGCACCGGACGTGCGCGACGTGTAATGCTACTGCAGGTTTTGGATTTGAGTGACGGGACGTGGGTGGTGACGAGGCAGTCAAGGATCGAAATGCTGGGACGCGCGTTTGATGAGACGGACGAGGCTACTTCTCTCTATAGGTTACAAGGCGCTAATTTGGATGCTATTCGAAGTACATCACTCGTCCTCCTTCTCGGGGGGCAGGCCGCACGGGAGCAGCATTTTCTGCGGGAGTTCGGGGTCGGGCGAGGTCAGCGACGGGGCTCTTCAGCGGGGACAAAGGCGAGTTGGAAATTCTAGGGTTAGCCCGACAGGCCCCACCCCACGGGGGAGGTATCTGAGGCCCACAAGGAGGCCCACGGGGGAGGTATCGGGAATGTCGCGGCGCTCACCTGCATCATGTTGTACTTGACGCGTCCGATGCTCTCGTTCTCGGCGATGGCGAAGTACTGAAGCATGGTGTGGTGTCCGTAGTACGACGCGTAGCTGTCCCTGTGGATGTTCACCGCCCACTCGAACCTGTTGGTGTCCGCGTGCCCCGTGCCCACGTACCGAGACTGCAGGTGCTCGAGCTGGCTGTTGATGTTGAAGCGATCCGCGGCGGTCGCCATGGTGCTTCAATTGGTTTGCGAGTGCGCGTCTCGCACTGAAAAACACCGATCAAGAAAACTTGCTCAAGAAAAGTTTCGACAACCAGTCTGATCGACAGTGTTGACATCGCTCCCCCGGGGATCGTCGACATGGGTTTCGAGTACGGGAAGGGCCGCCGCGGCATCGCCCGCGTCGCGCGCGTCCTACTCATCACCCTCGCGCTCTTCTCCGCGGTCGCAATCGCCTCCGCGCAGACCGACGACGAGGAGACCGCGGCGCCCGATCTCAACCTCCTCGAACCCAAGCGCTCCAACTCCAAGGAGCTGCTGGACATGCCCTCGCTGACGCTGGAGCACCTGAACCACGCCGCGGACATCGCTGACAGCGGCAACCTCCCCTCCATTGGCGATGCGTCCGAGGGCGGCGACGGTGAAGACGAGGAGCACTCCAAGGAGCACTACGACGAGCTCGCGGCCAAGTACAAGGCTCAGCGCGAGACAGTGAAATCATTCTCGGGCCGCGACGATATCTCCGCGACCGGCGCGTGCAAGGCTGATATCGAGAAGCTCTGCGCCGCGGACCTGATGGTGGATGGATTCAAGCCCGTGACGGGCGACGAAGGCACCACACCGAGACGCGCCCTCCTCGAGGAGGACGGGGACAAGACGGAGGGCACCGATTCGGGTGTTTCTTCCAAGGCGGCTACCGAGGAGGACAAGGACAAAAGGATCGCCGACCTCGAGGCTAAGGTCAACGCCCTCGCCAACTCCATGGTCTACAGCAAGGACCACGGGTCCACGAGCAGCGATAAAGAGGCGAAGGAATGGGCCATGAACCCCAAGCTGGTCACGGGCACCGAGTCCAGGCACATGAACCGAAAGTTCGAGTCCTACTTTGACTGCCTCCACTCCAACGTCGTCGCCACGCAAAAGACCAAGGGCATCGACCTCGCGCTCAACGTGTTCTCCAGGAAGGGTGCCGTTTCCAAGCGATGCAGGAAAGAGGTCAGCGGCGCGTACGCCGAGCGCTTCAGCGACATCAGCACGGACGCCGAGCTCCTCGAGGTTTGCGGCGGCGAAGGCGACAACAAGCTCCGGGGCGGCGACGTCGGCAAGTTTTGCGCCGACGTCGAGACCGGCCTCGGTCTGGTGTTCCGCTGCCTCAAGTCCCACAAGGAGAAGCTCTCGAAGGACTGCCAAACCCTGGTGACCGCGAGGCAGGTTGAGCAGGCGGAGGACGTCTCCCTGGACACGCCGCTCGCGCTGATGTGCGAGGATGACAGGAAGAAGCTCTGCGCCGAGACCGAGTGGGGCGGCGGCGCCACCGAGCAGTGCCTCAAGGACAAGCGTCAGGAGCTGAGCACCCAGTGCAAGCTCGAGGTGTTCCGCCGCGAGGTTGAGGAGAGCGAGGACGTCCGCTTTGACGGATTCTTCGCCGAGAAGTGCAGCGCTGATAAGGAGGCTTTCTGCGCGGACGTCAAGCCCGGCGAGGGGCGGGTGGTGCAGTGCCTGGAGTCTCACGCGCGAGATGCCAAGTTCAGCGCCGAGTGTCGCGCCGTTCTGGACCGCCGCGGCGTGCGCAGGGCCGCCGACTGGAGGCTCGACTTTAAGCTGAAGAAGGCGTGCAAGCCGACGGTGAAAAAACTGTGCGGCGACGCGGTGAAGGCTGCCAAGGCCAAGGTGAGCGCCAGCGGCGGCGTGCTGGAGTGCCTGAAGACCCAGCTCGCGGCCGAGAAGATCGAGGACGAGACCTGCAGAGCCGAGGTGCAGCGCACCATGGTCGCCGCCGCCAATGACATCCGACAGGACACCAGCCTTACCCTCGCGTGCAGGGACGAGCTCATGAAGCACTGCAAGGACGTCGAGCCGGGCGAGGGCAGGCTGTGGACCTGCCTCGCCGCCAACCGCAAGAAGGCGTCCAAGACGTGCGAGGACAAACTCTTCACCCGCGAGCTCTGGATGACGGGCGACTGGAGGTACAAGTACGGGCTGTCCACCAAGTGCGCGTCCGAGAGGCAGGTGTTGTGCTCGGGGGTACCCGCGGGCAGCGGCCGCGTGGTCATGTGCCTGCAGTCCAAGGCGGACCACGAGAAGATGGGCAAGGAGTGCCGCGACGCCATCGCCGAGGACCAGCGCCGGTCCCTCGACGACATCCGACTCCACGAGGACCTGAGCAAGTCTTGCAAGGATGACGCCAAGGCTCTGTGCACGCCGGTCAATCCGGGCGAGGGTCGCATGATCAAGTGCCTCCGCGAGAAGCGCCAGGACATCGCCAAGCCCGAGTGCCGGGCCGCGTTGCTCCGCGCGATGATGTCGTCGGCTGATAACTACCTGATGGACCGACCGCTCGCGGCGGCGTGCGTGGACGACGTCGAGAAGCACTGCTCCGCCATCACCCCCGGGCAGGGTCGCGTGCACGAGTGCCTCAGGGAGAAGGAGGGTGAGCTGTCGCCCGCGTGCAAAAAGGCGGAGATTGAGTTGGAGGCTGTGGAGGTTGAGGATATCCGCCTCAAGCCGCGGCTGATGGAGGCGTGCCAGCTCTCGGCGACTAAGCTCTGCGCCAACATCAAGCCCGGGAACGGGAACCTCTTGGAGTGCCTGCAGGCGAAGGCGACGGAGGACGGCATGGATACCAAGTGCGCCAAGGCCCTCCGCGGTCAGTCCATCCGCGAGAACAAGCACCTGGCGTTCAACCTCAGGGTCAAGCAGGCGTGCAAGACGGAGGTTCCCAAGCTGTGCCAAGTTCAGGCTGACGACGCGAGCATCAGCGTCGCCGCGGTGAACGCCACCGTGGACCCGATGATGTGCCTCATATCCAAGCGCGCCGAGATTGAAAACAACATGTGCTCCAGGGTCCTGAAAGGGTCCATCAAGCGCGCGTTTGTCTTTTACGTGCTCGGCACCGAGGTGACCAAGGCTTGCGACGACGAGGCGAGCCGGTTCTGCGGCGCCACCGAGGAGAGCCAGCGCTTCCAGGCGCCCGGCAGCGTGGTCGGCTGCTTGGCGCGATCCACCGAGCACATCAGCGACGCGTGCTGGGTGACCCTCTCCGCGGCGGTCGACGAGAAGAAGGTGGAGCCCGGGTCCATCGGGGAGGAGGTGGACGTCGCCATGTCCGCCGCGCTGGAGGCGGAGATTGAGCGCCGGGTCGAGAACAAGATCCTCTCCACCCTCGGCGACCACATCACCAAGCACGTGGACAGGATCAAGGGTAACTTGAACAACGACGGATCGATCCAGACGGCGCTGGGGCACGTGGATAACACCGCCAACTACGTCGCTCAGCTCGCGACGCAGGTGTCGGAGCTGGCGTGGATGGTGTTCCTCGGTCTCATCTTGACCTGCGTGGTGTCCTACCTGGCGCTGCGCAGGGTGTTCTCGGCGCTGGCCAAGAGCAAGGGGGTGGCTGGTAACCAGAACTCTGCTAAGAGGGTGCACGACGTGTGAGGTTCACATTTCTATACGTTTATTGATACAATTATTTGATACAAGTCGGAAACGTCTCAGTACATCTCCTCGTCCATGTCCATGCCGTCGACGAAGGAGTCCTCCATGCCGTTGTAAGGATCGTCGTACCCGTCGTCGGAATCTTCCTCGGCGGTTTTGCTCACCGCCCTGCAGGAGAAGTAGAGGATGCGCTTCAGCTTCTTGCTGTAGAAGAAGTAGTTGAAGCTCCACAGGTTGGCCTCGTCCGTGAACGGGTCACCCTCGGCGACGGCCCTGTACGTGTACACGTCGCAGTCCACCAGCCCGATGACCTCGTCGACAGCCTGCCACAGCTCGGCGCCCAGACCGACGCCGCCCGCGCCGACGGTCTGCTCGTAAACCTTACCCGACTCCAACAGAAGCGAGTCGATGTCCTGCTTCACCTTCAAAATCCCGGGGTTCTGGTCCTCCTTGGTGAAGTGGTGGCCGCGCAGGGCGGAGAAGTCGTAGTCGGGGTACGTGTGGTTCAGGGTGAGTATGAGGTAGATTAGCGTCTTGCGCGAGGAGGAATCCGTGAGTGGCCCGACGGGGGAGACGGACAGCGCGCTCGGGGAGCTCGCCATCATCGTCACCACGTCCGCGTCGAGGCTCTTGGACAGTTTCTTGTCGATGCCGGCGAGTTTACCTGTGCGCGTCGGGAGGGAACGAAATAGCGGGTGAGCATTTCGAGGTCTGGCCATTGAGTCTCGGGCGCTTGAACGCGGGGCGCGGGGGCGGGGAGATAGGTCGGGGACGCACATGAGTAGGCATCGAGCTGCCCCTGGATGACGTAATCACCGACGTTGACGTGACCCAGGAACGCGTTGATCCTGCGAGGGAGAGGAGAGGGGACGCGGGGGCGGGTCAGCACGGGCAGAGTCGTTTGGCCACGGCACGCGGGTTCCTTTTTCAAAATGTTGGACGGGACGACCGCGCTCTCGGCCCGGGTTCTCGCGAAACGCGGGCGAACTCCGACGCGGCGTGGACGGCGTGGCCACATAGGTCCACGGGGACGCGTGCGAATCGTTCGTCGGGTACTCACTTGCTCAGCGCGACGTCCTCGAGGTACTTCATGTCTACGTTATCCTATTCGACGTGCGCGAGCTTTTTGTCGTTGGGGCGCGGGTGAAGGCGGGTTCAGGCTTGTATCCTGTAGACCTCGCGCTCCTCGTCCCACGTTTGCTTTTCGCACTTGGAGATGGTTGTGACTTGCGTACGCAGGGACCAAGCAGGCATCCTACGTCGTCAGTCGCGCGTCTTCTTGTGCCTCCTCGGACCCGGGAAAAGGCCAAAACTTCTTGCTGCTGACAAAGAATCTCTCTTTTTGCCCGCCGAAATGCCGGTCGCTGATTGGTTCATCGGGGTCGATCGCCACACCCGCGTGTGCCGATTTCTTGGTGGACCTTGGTGTTACGGAGGTGAAAACTTCGGCACCGAGCCAGAATGGGGGACACCGCGGAGAAGGGGCCGTCTCGATCGAGGACCGATGAGGCCCCGATCAAGACGACGGAGGCCCAGCGGCAGTCTTCGAAGGTGGTCTTCGCCGTCGCCGCCTACGCCACGTGCTCGGCGTCCATGTTGATCGTGAACAAGCTATGCATCACGTACCTCCCGGCGCCGACGATGGTGCTCTTCCTGCAGCTCTCGTTCACCGCGTTGGCCATCCGCGCGATGACGCACGCGGGCATAGTCGACGCCGACCCACTGGACGTGGAGAAGGCCAAGCCGTTCGTCCTCGTCGCCCTCGCGTTCCTTGGTGCGCTGTACACGAACGTCAAGACCCTGCAGTACGCCAACGTCGAGACGTTCATCGTGTTTCGATGTTCCACGCCGTGCCTCATCGCGGTGCTCGACTACGTGTTCTTGGGCCGGGCGATGCCGAACTTGAAATCGTGGGCGAGCCTGGGCGCGATCGTGTGCGGCGCGGTGACGTACGTGTCCTTCGATTCTGACTTTGAGGTTCGCGCGTACGGGTGGGTGCTGGCGTGGTACGTGGTCTTCGCGTTTGACCAGATTTACATCAAGTACGCCGTGGACCAGAGCTCGTTGAGCGTGTGGGGACGGACCTATTACATGAACGCGCTGGCGGTGGTGCCCGTGTCCGTGCTGGGTTTGGTGACGGGGGAGTCGGCGGCGGTGTCGCGGGGGGGACTGACGCGGGAGGACGAGTCGTACGCGTGGGGGTTCGCCGGGTTCTGCGCGTTGACCGCTTCGTGCGTCGCGGGGGTGGCCATGAGCTACAGCGCCATGCAGCTCAGGGGGATGATCAGCGCGACGTCGTTCACGGTGGTCGGGACTATGTGCAAGATCGCGACGGTGGTGATCAACTGCTTGATATGGGACAAACACGCGTCATTCGCGGGGCTCGCAGCGCTGTTCATATGCCTGTTTGCCGGACTCGGTTATGAACAGAGCCCGCTCAGGAACCCACCGCCGGCGACGACAAAGCCGGCGCCCGTGGGGTCCGATGAGGTCTGAGGCGATTCAAGTATCATAAATAGTCAACATAGAAGCTTTTAATAATAAAGCGCGCGCGAAAACACTAACGGCGCCTGCCGCCTGCCGCCCATTTGCCGCCGCCAGCCTTTGGGGTCTCCTCGCCGCTCTCAAACCTCGCGGCACCTCTTCTACCCCTGTTGGTCTCCCGGCGAGGCTTGCTATCCGCCGCGACCCCGCCCCGACCACCGCCTCGACCACCACCGCGGCCGGCGCCGCGGCCACCGCGCCCGCCGCCACGACCGCCGCCGCGACCGCCGACCCTCATGGCCTTCCTCTCGAGCTGCGCCCTGCGCCTGCGCGCCTCCACAACCGCCTTGCTGCTCGACGCCGAGTCCAGCGGCTGACCCATCTTGACCGCGGTGTCAATCTCATTGGCGAGGATCTTGTCCTTCTTGGCCACCAGGCTGGTCACCTTGCCGGTAGCTCCCGCCCGCGCGGTGCGCCCGGACCTGTGGATGTAGTCGATGGGGTTCATGGGGAAGTCAAAGTTGACCACGTGGTCCACCTTGCCCCCCTCGCCGCCGCCAAAGTCCAACCCGCGCGCGGCCAAGTCGGTGCACACCATCACCACCGCGGTCCCGTCCGCGTGTGACCCCTCCACAAACTCGCGCATGCTCTCCTTGCGCTCCTCCGCGGTCATGTCGCCGTTGTACATCACCACCGCCGTGTCCGACTCGTTCAGGGAAAACTCGACAGCCTGGCAGCTGGGCATGGTGTTGCAGAACACCATGGTCTTCTTGCCGGACCTGAAGTCCCCGCTGACGATCTGCTCCACGACGGCCATCTTGTCCACGCTTCCCGGGCAGTCCACGAACCTGTGCCTCAGGTTGGGCGCGGACTTGTGAAGGGACGGCGTGTCGATCCTCTGAAGATCGGGGAGCTCCTCGCTGACCATCTTGGCAACCTTCTCCGCCATCGTCGCCGACACGATGATGCACTGCTTCCCCTCCGGGTTCTTCTGAAGCGGACGAAGCAGCCTGCGAACCTCGTCGCCGAAGCCAGCCTCGAAGAGGGTGTCCGCCTCGTCGAGGATCACGTGTGTGACGTTGGAGAGGAACAGGTTATTCTCCTCGCAGTGCTTGATGACTCGACCGGGGGTGCCCACGACGACGTCCAACGACCTGTCGAGGACCTGCCTCTGCGTCGCGAACCTCTCGCCGCCGATGATGAGCTCGCTGGAGAACTTGCAGTGGTGCGACACAGCCTTGGCGACCGAGCGGACCTGCTCGGCGAGCTCGCGCGTGGGGCCGATTATCAGCACCCGCGGCCGCTTGGGCTTTGCCCTCGCGCCCGTCGCCTTCTCCGCATCCTTGATCTGCTGGATCACCGGCAGGAGGTACGTGAGGGTCTTGCCGCTGCCCGTGTGGGACGCGACGAGGAAGTGCCCGCCGGAGAGGATGCGGGGGATGGCTGCCGCCTGAATGTCGGTGGGGCGGGTGAGGCCCATCGAGTCAGTCGCCGCGATGAGCGCCTCGTCCAGGCCGAGCTCGGCGAAGGACTCCGGGGCGGCGATCGCGTCGTCCTCGTCGGACGCGGATGTGCGCGCGAATTGACGCGCGTGCGCACCGAACGAGGGGGCGAGCGCGGGGCGTCGCGCCGCCGCCAGGGAGGATCCCCCGGCGGCGAAACCGCGTCGGGTGCCGAAGACGTCACCAAGCCGCGCGAGGACCGGGACGCTCGCGCGGGATTGGGCGAAGGGGCGCGCCGCGACTGCGAGGGCCTGGCGCGCGGGTACGAGCGCGCGACGTCCGGTGAGCGCATCCGCGCGGAGTGCGGGCCACGTGGCCGATGCGGCCATCATGGTCCTCGAGAGGAAGCGACGATTTATCGCTGGTTCTCGTGGGGCGCCGCCGCCGACTCTATAACCGAGTCGCGTGCGAGCGAGCCCGAGTATCCGACGCTGCACGGAAACTGCGGCGCTGTATTTATGTGAACGCGAGTGATGTCGGCCACGTGCGAGAGTTGGTGCTGATGGCTGGCGTCGAGTGCCTTGCCGGAGTGAGGCCGCCGCTCCTTCGACCCATCATCAAAAAGCGCAAGTCTCGCTCACGCGCTTTTTCTGTTTGGTCCCGCCACAAATTTGACAGTGTAATTCATAGTCTACAAGTACTATCAAGGCGCCGCAGGAGGTGGGGAACTCGGCTTTTCGAGTTTGGGAGGGTCGACCACTTTCTCCTCCTCGGCTCTGACGGTCTTTGGGCGCATCGCCGCGTCCGTGTCCTTCTGAAATTCGATGCCCACGCCATCCGCTCCGGCCTCGCCTCCGACGAAGCTCTTATCGGTGCGGTAGTCCCACGGCGCGTCGTCCCAACGTGGCTTCAGCTTGTTGCACACCGCGGGTTCCAGCGGCCGCCACATGCTATCTCTCCACGCCGCGAACTTATCCTTGTCACCGCTCTCCGGGATCTCGTCCCATTTCTTCCCCACGAACGGTTTCTTATTGTCCGGCGCTTTGGTGAACATAACCTTCTTTTCGTACTCGCCCGTCCTTTCAACCGCCGCGAGGAATCCATCCTCCAGCAGAGCAGACGCCCTAGCCTTGAGCGTCTTGGCAAAGTCGAGCTCGGCGAGTCCAAACTCGGCGCGAATGTCACCTTCGCTGGACTCCTTGAAGTGCGTCAGGCACTGCTTCAGCTTCGGCTTCAGGTTCAACTCCCCCGAGGGACCCACGTGACATCGGTAATCCAAAGTCCCGAGGTATCCCCGGCAGAACTTGCTCCTGCGCAGCCTCCAGCTCTCCATCGTCGCCGGGACGAACAGCGACGACACCCCGCACTTCCGAGGTCCTTTCTTTTCGAAAACCTGCTCGCCCAGAAGGTTGTCGTTGTCTATGAGCTTAATGTTGGAGTCCTCGTCGACGAAGACGTTTTGCGTGTGCCTATCCCCCGCGCAGAATATGAAATCGTACAGCGCAGCCTCCACAACCTGGTGCGACGGCACGTCCAGCAGCAGGTTCGGTCCCTCCACGCCGGTGCACAGCGCTGACAGCGCGATGCCGTCCGCCGGGGATGAGAAAATGCCGAGCTGGTCGACGTCAACCGGCGTCGGGTGATTTTCTTCGGGCGATAAGGGCATGCCCGCCGGCATCTGCCCCCTCACGTGCGCTACCCACGACCGTGTGCTGATTCCTTCCAGACCGCAGAAGTCCGCGAGTTTCTGCAGCGACTCGGTGTTTTGGATCAGCCTCGTCTCCCTCGGGAACTCGACGCCCTTCTTGCACACGGTTTTGTGCCTGGGCAGGCCCGGGACGCACACGAACTTTACGTACGGGTTCCCACGCGGCGTATCCACCCACATCACCGTCGCCGACGACGCCCCGAGGTCCCGTAACTGGGGCCTGTCCTTGCTCAGCTTATCGAGCCCGTACGTGCCGTTGACGCGCCTGAGCTTCACGTCGCACTCGGCTTTGCACGCGGCGGTCCCGGCGCACTGATCGTCGGGATCCACCACCCGTTTGGACGCGGCGACCCAGTCCACAATGCACTCGTCGCACGGCGCGCACGGCACGTGCGTCTTGCCGACGACGGCGCCATCGCCCTCGGCCTCGGTCGCGGTGGACTCGCCCGCCTCGGGATGGCTCGGCGTTTCGTCGCGATCGGCGTCGTCTTTCTTCTCCTCGACGATCGACGCGGGCGTGTGCGTGAGATGGTCCTTCGCGGCGTGCACCGCGTCGTCGCTGTTCCCCGAGCCGCTCCCCGGCGCATCGACGCTCGTATCGGCGTGCGCGGGAGTCGAAGCGGCGTCGGTGGCTCCGCCCGAACGAGGAGGCGCATCCAGATCGCTCATCACGTACTTCACCGGGCCGTGCTCGTGGAAGGGGTCCACGATGTGTGGTATAGTAAGCGCGCGACGCACCGCGCCTGCGCCATAGGCACCGCTCCACGACGCCGACGATAGCGTCAGCAGCAGAACCGCCGATGCCGTCACCCGTCCCATGACGGCCTCGTGCGGGGCCAAACTGATTCTTACCAGACTTCTCAAATTGAAACAAATGTCACCCCATACGGGGGGGCCGCCCGGCAGCGCGGGCCGCCATGGGGTACACGATGGCTTCGCATTCGCCCACGCACAAGAGTAAGGAGGAGAAGGAGAAGAGGAAATCCGCAGCCAAGGCTAAGATACGCGCGATAGGCATGGTCCAGGCCGCGTTCAAGCGGGCGCAGCAGAGGCAAGGGACGGAATCTCCGGAGCCCGTGAACAGCGGGGAGGAGCCTCGGTTGACGTGGAGGGAGCGAATGGCGGAGCGCGCGAAGGAGCGCGGCGGCACCACCGCGCGCGGTGGCGACGAGACGGCGAGATCCTCCCGAACCTTCAGCGACCCGCCGAGCGACCCGCAGTCGACGCACCAGTGGCAGGCCAGAAAGCTCGAGGAACGCGCGAAGGTGGAGAAGCGGAGGAAGGAGGAGGCCCGCGCATTGACCCGACGCGACGCGGACAGGCGCGCCAGGACCTCCGACCGCGGTCAGGACCCGTTCGAGGCGGAGCTCGACCGCATGAGCGACGCGGAGGCCATGAACAGGCTGGACGACGTGCCCATCTCCGACCTCGACACCGATTACAGCTCAGACGAACGAGGAGCGTCGCGCCGCGGAGGAAGGGGCGCGACGGACAACGACGATTCGGACCTCGACGATGGACTCACGCCGATGGAGCGCGCGATGGCACGGGCGGCGCGCGCGAGGGCCGCGAGCGCGGGCGAGGAATCATCCGGGGGGGAGCTTCCCGAGAGACCGGCGGAGAGGAAGGACCCGCCGCCGGCGCCGAGGCATCCACCGCCGCCCCGAGACTTTGAGGAACCGCGCGAGCGGCGCGGCGGCGACGCGGAGTCGCGAGCGATCGACGCGGATGAGAGGGCGCGGCGTGCGGAGGCTGAGCTCGCGGACGCGACGAGGAGGATACGGGAGTTGGAGCGGCGGCTGATGACGGCGGAGAGGCGGGCGGAGGTTGCGGAGAAACGATCCGCCGCGAGGTCAGGGGGAGCGCCCTCCGTCGGCGCGCCGCCCGAGCCCGGTTTGCCCACGGGTCCATCGTGGCTCGCCCCGGCGCCGGCGGACGTGCTGGAACGTCGTCCCGAGGAACGGCCGAGGGAGCGGACGAGGATAGAGGTGAGGGAAGAGCGGGAGGAGGAACCGCCCCCTCGGTTGGAAATTCCCCGAAGGGTCGACCCGCCCGCGAGGGAGCCGAGCGCCCGCGCCGGCATCGGCCGACTCGACCTCAGCGCCGTGGCCTCCGACGTGGAGGAGGACGCCCCGCGCGTGTCATCGCGCGGTGACATCTCCGCGCGCACGATGGGCGGCGGCGAGGGCGCGGCGGTGGGAGCAACCGGGGATGGATCGATGCGTCACGAGGTGTCCCGGCTCAAGAAGAGCGCCAAGCAGTCCCTGGACAAGGAACGCGCCATGGTCGACCAGCTCAACGCGCTGCGCCGCGCGAGGGACAGGAGCGAGTCGCGCGTGAGGGACCTCGCGAAGGAGCTCCAGGAGGCTCAGATGGACAAGCAGGCGTGGGGCCGCGAGGAGGATGCCTTGTCGCGGCGGGTCACCACGGCCCGGGGCGGCGGTTTCAACGACCCACCCGCCCGGCAGGAACCGTCCACGCCGAGGTTCGCGCCAGCCGCGGCGCCTCGCGAACCCACGGCGTCTACTCCGATGGTATCCCGGGGACGGGGTGGATACGTGACGTCGGGATCAGAGTCGGACGGTGGACTCACCGACGCGTCCGTGTCGTCGGCGCGAAAACACGGGGAGCACCCCATCTTCCAGAAAATCAGGCACGGCAGGGTGAACGAGGCGTCGGCGATGCTGTCGGGAGATGGCGGCGGCGCGGGGATTGACCCCGACGTGAGAGACCGATTCGGTAACACGCCGTTGATCGTCGCCGCGCAGAACAATCGCAAGAGGATATCGAAGATGTGCGTCAAGGCGGGGGTTCCGCTGAGCGCGTTCAATAACATGGGCAACTCGGCGCTGCACTACTGCTACTCGTACGGATATTTCGAGCTCGGCGAGTACCTGGTCAGCAAGGGTGCGGACCCGATGGTGAGAAACGCGGAGGGTAAGACGCCCAGGGAGACTCTCCAGCCCGAGCAGCTGAGGGCGCTCGCGCAGGTACAGCAGGAGGTACAAGTGAAGTTGGCGAGGCGGGGTTCTTCTCGGGGCAGATCCGGCGCCAGCGACATCGTGTCCGATTCAGAATCGGAGATGGCGAGCGATAGCGAGGTGAGCGACGTCGAGGGAGGACTAGACTCGTATAGGGAGCTGTACTCTGCGCGAGGGCGCTGAATGAATCAAGTGTAATCCAATAGAGCTAAGTGCCTGGCTCCGAACCTCCCGGGAATTCATCACACGCGTTGAGTTTCCCCTCGTGATATCGAGCGATGAGGCAGAGCATGCGCTTGTGCTTGTCTGGGTGATAGTTCATGTGAATCATGACGGGCGTGTCGCTCTTCGCCGTCTTATCGCCCGGGATGAACCGACCGCGCTCGCTCCGAAAGAAGGTCTTCGAGTTGGCAAACTTGAGATAGTCGAGGATACGAATGGAGACCAACCCCGTCGTTTGCTCGCCGTGCGCGGGGAACATGCACTCCTCGTTGAACACCTGCTGGTCCCAACCCTGCTCCGTGGTCATGCGGTGCGCCACGCGCCCCATGAGCATCGCGCTCCTCGCGGTGGGACGAACGTACATGCACCCGACGTTGATGGTGAACACCTGGGCGTAGAGGCCCCCTCCGCCCCAGCCCATCGTCTTGTCGTTTATCCCCCCAAACTGCCCGTGCGCCCACTGCCTGGTGAACCCGTCCGTCTGCCCCTCGATGTCGGCATCCCTGTGCAGGTGATCGAACGGGTTGGACACGTACACCAGGTCCAGGTCCGTGATCAGCACCCCCGTGCCCGTCGCCATGAACTGTCGCAGCAGGTCGTACTTGAGCGTCGAGACCTTATTAGCCGGGTGCGTCCCTTCCTGCGCGTCGGGGATCTTCAGGTCGGACCTGAACGTGTGTACGTCCGGCCAGTGCTTAGCCATGTACGCCTCGGTCTCGTCATCCAGCACCGCGAGGATGAGGTTCCGTACCCCGAGCCTGCGCCACGTGACGTCGAGGAAGGACTCGAGGATGTTCCCGCCCTCCCACCAGCAAATCTTCTTGTTCTCGCAGATCATCACCCCATTCGCCAGGCCGAGCATCACCTCCCCTCTGTCCTTGCTCCGCGTCTTGAGTATCAGCTCGCGTAGTTTTGGATCGACGATGACATCCGTGGGCATCGACGGCTCGGGAGTGAGAGCTAGCGCGCCCCCAGGGTCCGTCAGCGCACCCGTCAGCCCACCCGTCCCACCGGCGCATCCGCCCGACTCCCCGATTGAAAGCGTCGGCACGGCATCGCACCCGGCACTCGCCCACGAACGCTGTTGATAGGTCGCCGCGAGCGCACCCACGATCACGCCTAAGAATATCGCGACGCAAACCCTGTCCGTGCGGTCCCTGTGTCTATCGCGCGGTGCCCGCATGACTAGTCGCGGACAGCGCCTCTCGATCTGTGATTGTCGTGGTAATTGTGCTTCAGCATAACTCTTATTTGGTCAGCGCACGAGTCGGGGACGCGACGACGTCAACTCTGATTTGTGTTAACACGATGGGTGACTAGGGTTCTAATATGATCATACACGTAATATCGTGCTCGCCCCGAGGGCTCAGCACACGTCGCGAAACTTCGCCCGGCACTGGTCGGCGTACACGCAGATCTCCGCCAACCCCGGCCGCTTGGTGGCGTCCCTCTGGATCATCGCCGCGACGAGCTGCTTCAGCTCCTGCGAGCAGTGATCGGGCAGCGGGTCGTACTCACACGCGGTGATGAGCTTACCTAAGGTGTAGTAGTTCAATCCCGGCTTGTTGAACGGGTTCCTGAGCGCGGCGAGCTCGTACAGGAGGCACCCGAGGCTCCAGATGTCGCTGCTCCACTCATACGGCTGACCGCGGATGCACTCGGGGGACATGTAGTACGGCGTGCCCACCATGGACTTCGCCTGCGCCGTCTGGCTGCTGAGGTACCGACTTAAACCCAGGTCCCCGAGCTTCACCACGCCGGACGCGCTGAGGAACACGTTCCCGGGCTTGATGTCGCGGTGCATCACCCGGTTTTTGTGCATGTGCGAAACCGCCGTGCACAGCTGCGTGAAGATGCTCCATATGTGCCCCTCCGCCAGGAACGCTCCAGCCGCGAGCCGGTCCTTGATCAGACCCCCGAGGTCACCGCAGTCGCAGAACTCGAGGGTGATGACCAGCTCGTTGTTCTCGATGAACGAGTCCGTGTACTTGATTATGTTCGGGTGGTTAAACGACTGCAGCAGCCGCACCTCGTTCACGCAGTCGGCGCGCTGTTTGTTGTCCATGATTTCGTAAATCTGAACCTTCTTCACCGCCGTCACCTTACCCGTGGGCATGTACAGTCCTTTCCAGACCGTGCTGAACTTGCCGTTGCCGATCACCGTTTGCAGCTGCGGATGGAGGGAGAGGAGGGGGCAAAGTTTTGGTCAGCGCTCGGCGGTCAACGCAAGAAATCGACACGAGGCGGGAAGTCGCGACGCGCCCGTGATGGACCTGGAGATGCCCGACACGTACGCGGAGGGTGCCGACGGGGTCTCGGGGGAGTCTATCCGGGATCTGAGCCGCGAACGCACCTGATACTGCGCGATCCGCCCGGTGCACGTCGCGATGTTCGCGGAGGAGATGTCCGAGGAGATCTCGTCGAGCGCGTTGCGGTCAACCCCGCAGGTCGATCCCCCGCGACCGTACATGCTCGCGCTCATGGAGGCGTCGCCGTGGAAGGAACCCCCGGGGACACCCAGGGTCCTCGTGGAATCGAAAAGCGCCATGGTCGTCGCTGACTCACGCGCGTTCGCTCGCTCACGGAGAATTGCCCCCGCGACGAAAGGTCGCGACGAAAGGTCGGATCCAGTCGGTCGTAAAATTGTTCCGGCGCCACCTCTTTCGCGCCGGCGAGGATGGAACCTGGCTCGAAGGGGACCGCGACCGTGCCGTGTACGGGAGAGGTGAACCGATCGGAGAGGTCCGTTCGGCGTGCTTCGCGCCCTCGTCTGTGTCTCACGCTGGTTGGAAGGACGGTCAACACTTCCGCGGATCTCGAGAGGATGGAAGGCAGGAAGGGGGCAGATCAGAAGCTGAGAAGATATTTGCTGTCAGGATTCGGAACGTCGTCTCTATGGTGGATCAGTCTAAAGAAAAATTCCGAAATAGCCTCGAGATTGTGTTGAACGCGACTGCTTGCCCCGCCTCGACAGACGAGAGTCGGCAACAGCTCGCAGCGCCTCCACACATGTAGCTGAGTGCTAGGCTGGCGCCTTTCACTGGCGCTTATTTCTGGATTTGGCCACACGCCAGTCGCACGGACGCCAGGTCGATCGCTCTCACCGTCCCAAACACACCGTCGGCCATGTCGCTCCAGAACACGTCCGAGATGGATGATCTGAGGCGCACGATGGCCAGGGAGCGCCTCAACGCGTCGTGGAAGCAGGTGGCCCCCGAGCACGATTCCACCCCGACGATGTCGTACTCGCAGGAGAAGCTGGCGTACTACCCGCCCGCGCCCGGGACGACACCGACGAAGTTCAGGAGGAACAGCGGCGAGTTCGTGAAGTTCGCGGACCGCGCCATCCAGCTCAAGGAGAACCTGGGGGGCAGGGACACGGGGCCGAGCCCGGGGAAGTCGAGCCCGCTGGCCAAAGGGGAGGGCGCGGCGGGGACGGGGTCGCAGCGGGGGTCGCAGCAGGGTTCGAGGGTGGCGACGCCGTCTGGGGGTAGCGTGACGGGCGATCTAGGTGTGGCGCCATCCCCCGTGGCGTCACCCGCGGCGGCTCCCCCGCCCGCGCCAGAGGGAGGAACCGCGTAGTAGTAGAGACCCGTAGGCATCGTGTAAACGAAAAAGTCATTTTCGACTCGCTCTCAGCGCCCGCTACTTACTACTCAACCCTATGGTCGGGGTCGCTCAACGCCTGGCTACGAGGAGCTTGCGCGCCGTACGTAGCCCCGGTGCCACCACCCCCGATGCCGCCTCTCCCAGCGCCCCAGCCAGGAGCCTACGCCCGGTAGGTCCCCCGTCGTCACCGGAGGCCTCCTCCGCGGCTCTCTCCCCCGCGGACGCCACGCTCTCGCTCCACCATATCAGCGCCGAAACGGCAACGACCACCGTGACGATACCCCACGCGAGCGACACGCCGTGCCGCCGCGCGAACTCCTTCACCTCCTCCCACGGGTCCACGTCCGCGCGGCCGTGGAGGGTTATCTCGGCGTTTGGCTCCAGGTTGTACCACTGACCGGACGCGTCGCCGAAGTACCCGTCGTCGTTTATCCCCGCCAACGGGACGGTCAAAGTACCCTCGTCGTCCACGTCCGCGGCACTGGTTGACGATAGTATCGGGCCAGCGCGGTCCTCGGATGCCCGCGGGGTTTCACCCAGGCCGTCGTCGGTGAGGGAACCCATCGGGCTGTTCGTGTTGGACCCAGCCCCCGCCCCTGCGCGCGGTGACGACCATTCCCCGAGATCCACCCCGTCGGATTGAAGCGCATCCGTCACGAGTCTGCGTGTGTGGTGGATTGGATATCGAATGTGAGCGGAGAGATGTTCGGGAGGTATCGAGGGGACGCCCCGGGAAGGGAGCGCAATGATGGTGCAACAGTGGGTCCCGCGGCCTCCGTAACTGACTGTGGAAGGACACACGCCGGAGACCCGAGAGTGGAATGTGCAGACTCTCACCGCTCTCGCTCATCTAGTGTGGCTCCTGTTTTTGACGTCTTGACAGGGGCGATGACCCGCACCCTCTCCATGTTACAGCCGGGGCGCGGGTGACCAGTGTCGAGAACCCTCATTTTTGACGGGACGTCGCTGGACCGCTCGAGTCGACCGTTAGAATCAGACTGGTCACACAACCTCGGACACAAGAGCGCTCATCAAACCGCCCCTGACGGCGGGGATCATGAGCGCCTTCCCCGAGACGATGAGGGTGAGAACCATGAGTCGCCCGGAGAGCGGACGCCACAGCATGCTGCCCTCCGACGCGGCGGTCGACGCCTTCCGCGAGCGTCTCAGCAACTTCGCGCCACAAGGGACGATGATGTCACCCGCCGCTCTCATGTCCCCTTCCGTCAACGCGCGCGGGCCCAGACCCGCGGCGACGAACCAGGCGAACCCGCTCGGTGGCGGCGGTATGTCCACGGTGCAGCAACCGTCGCGCGTCATCGGCAGCCAGGCGCCGTTCACCGGCGGATACACCGGCAACAGGCTCGGCCGAGATGAACGCTCGCCCAGCGCCCGCACTCCCAAGAGTCCGAGGAGGCCCAAGAAGGCCGGGGTGTCTCTCGGCGCGGTGGCGCTCTGGGCGCTCGTCGCGGTCGTCGTCGCGATGAGTACGAGCGTGCGCACCGTGACCATCGTCCGGGGAGACGGCGTCAGGGCGTCGGAGAAGGCTGCCAAGATGCTCGCCGAGAGGGTCTCCGTCGTGGGAGACTCCGTCGACGCCATGGCCGCAGCGCTCGACGCCAGGGGTCCGTCCACCGCCAAGAGAGACAGGGAGAGCGCCGCGCTGAGGAAGGATCTGGACGCACTCGTGAAGCAGGTCAAGGCGCAGGATGCCACCATCGCCAAGGTTAAGAAGCAGAAAGGGGGAGGCGCCGCGCCGGCGCCGGCGGAGGTTGTCAACCTCGGCAAGGACATCGCCGCGCTGCGCGGGGAGCTCGAGAAGCTCGCGAAACAGAAACCCCCGACGCCCGCGACAGCGCCCGTGGAGGTGAACAAGGCTGACCTGGCCCAGCTCCGCCGGGAACTGCTGAAGGAGATCGCCGACGTCGCGAACCAGTCGGCGGCGGCGGCGGCGGGTGCCGACAAATCTCCCGAGGTGTCCGAGCTCGTCACGTCAGAGCTCGACGAGCTGCGCAGACGGCTGGACACGCTGGCGTCGATTCCGTACCCGGTGCCAGATAACTCCAAGGCTGACAAGACGGACATCGAGGAACTGCGGCGGGAACTCGGGAAGCTCGCGAGCGAGGCGAAGGGCACCAAGCGACACTCCAAGGCGGGCAAGGAGGTCGCGGACGAGGTGCGGGCGCAGATGGAGCTGTTCCGCGCGGACAGGACGGGACTCGTGGACTACGCCATGTTCAGCGGCGGCGGTAAGGTCGTCGGTCACTCCACCCTCGCCCCCGCGGTGGCCAAGGGCGACGGTCCGCTGACCAACGCGCTGAAGGGCCTGCGGGGCGGCGTACACCCCAGGGCGGATGAATGGGTCATATCCGCCTCGTCGGAGGCTGCGGGCGAGTGCCTCGCGCTGGAGGGGAACCGCGGGTGGGTGGACATTCGGCTGCGTGAGGCCGTCGCCGTGAACGCCATAACGCTCGAGCACGTGCACAGGGACGTCGCGTACGACATAACGAGCGCGCCAAAGTCGGTGAAGATCCTGGGGTGGAACACCACGAAGAGCCCGAGCGCGGGCGCGAAGGTCCTGGGCTCGATCAGGTACCGGCTCCTGGACGGGCAAGGGGGAAGCGCGATGCAGACTTTCGAGCTCGACGGCGCGTCCGGGGCGGTGGTGGACCACGTGCGGTTCGAGGTCGAGTCCAACTACGGGAACAAGAAGTGGACGTGTCTGTACAGGCTGAGGGTGCACGGCGTACCGTCGATTCCTCCCTCGCCGCCCGTTTGGGATTAGAGCTACATGCGTCGCTTGGTAATACACTTTACGCAGGACTATTCGGTTTATCGTCGCCGCCGGGGGTGTCCAGCGAGGGCATGGGCGCCACCTGATTTTTAGTCGCCCGTCCTCGGAACCCCACCACGTTGAGATTGGCCTGCGACCCTCTCGGCGTCGACGCCACGCTTCCCGCCGGGGTCACCGTTCTGGACGTCCCCATAATACTATCACTGATCCGACCCGGGATCCTGCTCACCGACCTCGCCACCGACGTCGCGCTGCCCTGCAGCACGGAAACAAAGTCCCAGTACGAGGTCTTGCGCGTACTCGTCCTCGCCACCTGGATGTTCAGCTCCTCCAGAGCCTTCACGCGAGTCCTAAGCGGCGTGATCAGGTCGTCAGCCTCCGAGTTGTGAAGGTGTCCCTTCCTCGACGTACCCTTCTCAGCCTTATCCAGCGCCTCCTGCTCGATCTCCCCAAGCCCGAGACCCAGCGCGGACTTTGTACGTAAGTGACCCGGCCGCGTCGGGGTCGAGGGAGAGTCCGAGAAGTTCACGTCGTCGTCGGCTGCGCCCGTCTGCCTGGGCTGCGGCGCAACCTTTCGCCCGTTCGCCGCAGCCGATGGAAACACGCTCGCGAGGATTGAACTGGCCGCGCCCGCGCCCTTGACCGTGTTCTCCGGACTCCTCGCGGTCGGTGAGTGCAATGCCTTGTCCTTCTGCGCCTCCTTCAGCGCCGTTTTGGCCTTCTCCAGCTCCTCCTCGATCGCCGCCGACTCCCTCTGAAACACCGGCTGGTAGTTGGTCGACACCATCCTCCAGACGCTCACGTTCGACGGAGCGTACGTCCATCCCATCTTCCACGAGAACATCGAGTACGTCAACAGCGATACCATCTGCACGGCCTGGTAGAACACGGGCACGGCCGCGGCCCTCGCCGGCGCGGGCGACGCCAGCGCCACGGACAGCGCGAGCGCCGTGTTTTGGTAGCACGTCTCGATGGCGACGCTGACGCACTGCGGCCTGTTCAGCCCCACCGCGAAGGACATCACGTTGCTGAGTATCAGACCGGTGACGCACGGCATCGCGACTCCCACGAAGAACTCCCACGGTTGACCGAACAGCCCGTCCCTGCTCCCGGTGGTGAACACCAGCCCGAGCGCGATGAGCGAGAGGCCGGCGACATTCGCGGATGTGTGAAAGACGTGTTTGTGGTCGGGAAACGCGTGCGACGCCGCGAGGCCGCACGCCACGGCGACCACGACCACTGCCACGGCTATACTCAGTGGTCCGTACTCGATGTCTATGCTGTCCGAGTTGGTCGCGTTGATGTAGATTGCGAGGTTCATCGGGAGCATGAACACCGAGCTGATGGACGAGACCGTGGTCATGGCGACACTCAGCGCCAGGTCGGCGTTGAAGATGAAGCACCACCAGTTGCTGTAGCTGCCGCCCGGAGAGGACGTGGTCAACATCAGCATTACCGCCTCAATGCCCACCACCCCGTCGCCCGGCACCGTCGTCGTGTTCCCTGTCGTCGCGTTGACCACCACCGTCTCCGCGTCTTCCTTCCCGAGCTCGGTCAGGCCGAATATCACGACCGAGCAGAAGCCGAGGAAGGGCAGCAGGACGAACTGACCGCAGAAGCCCACCATGATGGGAGTCTTGTCCTTGAACTGCTTCTTGAACTCGTGAAACTCGACCGTGCCGGCCAAGCCCGAGATCAGGATGAACAGCAGGACGTAGCTCACGACGCTCACAGCCACGTTGGCCATGGTTCAAACTTATCTTTTCCACTGGGAGACGCCGCCAGATCCCACGCCCCGCGGGCCTTCAAACGTGGGAGCTAATGCCAGAGCCGCGGGTTTTAGGCCTCTGGACTTATAGTTGCGGTCGCCCAAACGCGACCGGGTCGCCGATGCTAGACACGGGCTCGCCTCCCCTCGGCGCCCTCGCGTGTGAGGACCCAAATTAGCGTCTGTCAGACAAAATAACGGTACGCTGGCTTCGCAAGCGCAGTGAACTTTGTTGACCGAAACGGTGCGCGAGCGGCGGGGGCGATGGATACACATATATTTCAAACCTACACGACCGTCCCACGGTTCCCAACGCCGACTCACGCGAACCACTTGTCCGCGGGGAGCGCGGGCGCGTTTGGCGACGAGACAATCTCAACCACCCGTTTGCCCGCGGCGTCCTGGAAGAGAGCCTCGACGCACACCGCCGCGACGGTGTCCCTGCTGATCTCGCGGCCCGGGTCCGTCTCCAGCCCGAACGTGGTATCCTCCCCGCGTATGATCAGGTTGCCCACAGCCTCCGGGGCTTCGTTGCTGAGTCCTCCGGGCCTGACGATGACGTAGTCGAGGCCGGAGGCGCGGAGGTTGAGCTCGGCTGCCAACTTTTCATCGAGGACCCCGCCGAGCGCGTTGAGGAACTTGTAGTTGTCGTTGTTGCCCTGGCCCGCCGCTTTGGCGTTCGTTAAGAGTGAGGTGACGAGCACAAACCTCTTGACGGAGCTCCCGGGTGCGGTGGCGACGGCGACGAGGTTATCGGTGCCTTCGTGATCGACCTTCGCGGGGTTGTCTTTCTTGAAGTTGAACGACGGGGTGAACCCGGTGGCGCAGATCACCGCGGTGCATCCCTGCATGGCGGCCTCGATGCTGGCCTTGTCGAGGACATCGAGCTGGACGAGATCGGCGCCCGAGGCGGCGAGGCCGAGCGCGGATGCCTTCTTGGGATCTCGGGAGCCGGCGCGAACGGCGACGCCCTTGGCGCGGAGTTGCGCCACCACCCTTCGTCCGGTGTTGCCGGTGGCGCCGACCACGAGCACGGGGCCGTCCGTCGGGCCCGAGAGGGAGGCGGCGACCGCGGGGGTGATGCCGAGGTCGAGCTGGGCGACGAGGGTGGAGAGGAGCGCGGCGGAGAGCGCACCGCGGCGCCCCAGCTCGGTGGTCGGCACCGCAGCCTGATCAGCACCCTGATCCGAGGAGCACGACACGGGGCCGCGGGCCGCGCGACGGGAGACCGCCGCCGAGGGTCGCTTGGAGCGCGCGAGGGGCGCGCGATTCGACCGCACGGAGGCGGCGAACGACGTGGAGGTGCTCAGAACGGTGGTCATGTCTGCTGAGCGGGAGGATATGGGCGCTATCCAGAATCTTGCCACGTCTCGTTGGCAGGAGAAAAAGTGTTACCTTCGTAGCAGTCTGCAGACGGGCGCGGGGAGAGCGACGGAGAGCGAGAGTTCTTACAAAGGGAGCCTGGTGGCAACGTCTGATTACAAAAGGCGAATGCGTTGATATCATGCGTCGCCACTTCGGAGCGTCTTCCCGACGTCTTCTATGAGCCTACGGATGGATACTACAGGTGCTTGTGCAGTGTTGGGTTGCGACTCGCGCGGATGAGCGAAGCAACTTAGAAGAGGGAGGTCTTCTTCATGATGCGGAAGAACTCCTCCTCGTTGACCTCGCCGTCGCCGTCGCGGTCAGCCTCGTCGATCATCTCCTGAAGCTCCTCGTCAGTCATGTTCTCGCCGAGCTCCTTCGCCACGCGCTTGAGGTTCTTGAAGCTGATCTTGCCGGTCTCGTCGTCGTCGAAGAGGCGGAAAGCCTTCATGATCTCCTCGCGGGAGTCGCGCTCGCCCATCTTGGCGGTCATCATGGTGAGGAACTCCTCGAAGTCGATGGTGCCGGAGCCATCCTTGTCGATGTCGGCGATCATCTTCTTGATCTCCTCCTTCTTGGGCTCGAAGCCGAGGGCGCGCATGGCAACCTTGAGCTCCTTGGCGTCGATGGTGCCGGAGCCGTCGGTGTCGAAGAGGTCGAACGCCTCGCGGATCTCCTGCTTCTGCTCCTCGGTGAGTCCGGTGGAGCGGCCCTTGCCCTTGTCGCGGCGAGCGGAACCAACAGCCTGGAAAGAGAGGCGGGGAAATGGGAGCGACGGTCAGCGTCTGCGCAGCTTTTTCACAAGATTCTCAAGAGCGGGCTTTTCCTCAGTGAGTGACAGACTGTCCGTTGGCGGGGAAACAACCGGGACCTCGATTCCCGAGAATTGGTCAACTCCGACACCCCGGGCACGATTTTCGAGGTCGTCGCGACAAACGGACGCGGACACGTCGTCGACATGACGCCCCCGTGCGTTCGTCGCGCCGATCATCGCCTCGCGCGTCCGGCGTGAGCCATATTCGGAAATATCCCACGCGAATCACAGTTTCCCAAGATCATCGGAGGATTTTTGCGCGAGACGGTCCTCGTGAGAGCGCTCCCGTGACGCCGCGCGACCGTCTCCATCCCCTGGGAAAAGGAGTCCGCGACCCTTGTTGTCCGAAGTGACAGACGCGCCCGGTGCGATCGGGTGCGATCCCGATCGCGCGCGGGCGTCGCCGTCGAGAAACCCCAAATCGAGTCAACAAGCTTCCCGCTTCAAAAGAAGCTTGAAACTTGAAAATTGAAAGCGAGCGTAAAATCGGGACCGTCCACCGCCGCGCGGATGGACGACGACGACGGAAAACTCCGTGTGCCGCTCGTTCCGCGCGACGGGCACATGGATTCAAACGATCGAGGCGAAAGCGCGGGAGTATATCACCCGCACGCCGCGCCCGGACCCGGGATCCCGGACGCCAATGCACCCGGGAAATCGAATGAATTCCGGTGCCAAAGGAAAAACCCGTGCGATTGGCGCGCGCAATCACGGTCGCGGTCGCGCGTCGACGGCGTTCGAGCGCCGTCGGGCGCGTCCGGGCCATCGCTGGGGGCGTGTTAGAGCCTAGGACTCACCATTGTTAAGGTGGTGTGTTGAGTTGGTGGTGTTGCGTGCGTAAACGCGGTGTGTTGTGAAGCCGAGCTGGTCGGACTGCTGGTGGACCAGTTCGGCCAGAAACAACAACGCAACGACTATATTCGCGCAGATCGAACCTGAATCTCGACTCCCCCGAGTTTTTAACCCTCGAGTCTGGCCTGTTGCACTGTGGAAACCGCAACGGGGGGATCAAAATTGCAATTGCTCCCGCTTTTTTTTCGACCCCGAGACTTGGCCTTTTTTGAATCGAAACCAACCCGACTCGATTCGATGACAGCTCTCGATCGTTTGGAGAAGTTTTCCCATCAACGCGGCCGTGGAGCCGCAGAGGAGACGCAGAGGCGAAGGCGACCGCCGCTCGGTGAGGACGACGATCGGGTGATTTAGAGAAGAGCCTCGATTCGCGAATCGATCGTATCGACAGGACACCCGAGGTCAACAAACGCAGAGCACGTCGTCCAAGAAAGTAAGACGAGATGCCTCCAAAGTCGAAAGGAGCCGGGGACAAAAACCTGAAGAGCAAGTCCCCGGCGGAGTTCTTCCAGGACAACAAGGGCATCGCGGGTTTCGAGAACGCGGGCAAGTCGCTGTATACCACCCTGCGTGAGTTCATCGAGAACTCGCTCGATTCGGCGGAGGGCATCGGGGTGCTCCCCGACGTGGACATCTCGGTGGAGGAGGTGACGCTGAGTCAGTACGAGGATCTCATCGGGCTCAAGACGCACGTTCGCAAGGACAGCGCGCTGTACGCGGACATCGAGACGGACAAGGAGAAGCAAAAGAGGCTCAAGGATGAAGCCAAAGCCGCGGCGAAGGCGGCGAAGGGGGGTAAGGCTGACGCGGGAGGCGGCGGGAAGAGGGGAGGTGCCAAGGCGTTCTTCCGCGTCACCGTCAAGGACAACGGCAAGGGAATGGCGCACGACGACATCCCGAACATGCTCGGGCGCGTGCTCTCCGGTACCAAGTACGGAGTGAGGCAGACGCGAGGCAAGTTCGGGCTCGGGTCCAAGATGGCGCTCATCTGGAGTAAGCAGACCACCGGTTTGCCCATCAAGATCATCAGCGCGCAGCCCAAGTCGAAGTTCACTTCGCGGTACGTCCTCGACATCAACATGGAGAAGAACGAACCCAACGTGCACAGCGCGGAGAAGACGCCGAACGATTCCGCGTGGCACGGCGCCGAGCTCAGCGTTATCATCGAGGGTAACTGGACCACGTACAGGAACAAGGTGCTGAGCTACCTGAGGCAGCTCGCCATCGTGACCCCTTACGCCCAGTTTCACTTTCGATACGAGAGCGCGGGGGGCGACGCGAGGCAGAACGTGGACGCGACGTTCAGGCGGCGCACGGAGGTCATGCCCGCGCCCCCGACGACGACGAAGCACCACCCGTCCGCGGCGAAGGAGAACCAGCTGCTCATCAAGGACCTGCTGTCGCAGACGCGGGAGAAGACCCTGCAGGCGTTTCTGCACAAGGAGTTTACGTGCATCAGCAAGGAGTACGCGGGCCGAATCGTGGCGGAGCTCGGCAAGGGCTTCGAGCCCGGCATGCCCCCCAAGGAGGTCACCGACACGCAGGGTACCAGAATACAGCAGCTGCTGTGCGACGCGAGGTTCGCCGACCCCGACGGCGCGTGCCTGTCCCCGGCGGGTGAGTACAACCTGAGGCTGGGGATCATGAAGGAACTCGCGCCCGACTGGATCGCTTCGTACGTCGGGCCCGCGCTGGCGTCGCAGGGACACCCGCTGATCGTGGAGGCGTGCGTCAGCTTGGGGGGTAAGGTTGTCAAGTCGGGATTCAACGTGTTCAGGTTCGCGAACAGGATCCCGCTGCTGTTCGAGGCTGGGTCGGACGTGGTGACGCGGTGCGTGCAACGACTCAACTGGAGCTCCTACAAGATTGACAAGAACAACGATAAGATTGGCATCTTCGTCTCCATCGTGAGCACCAAGATCCCGTTCAAGGGCACCTCCAAGGAGTACATCGGGGACGATAACACGGAGATCGCGGAGGCTGTCGACCGCGCCATCCGCGGCTGCGCGACCCAACTCAAGGGTAAAATTGTCCGTGCGCAAGCGGCCAAGGAGCGAAAGGCGAGGAAGAAGGTCCTCAGCAGATACATCCCCGACGTCGCCAACGCCCTCGCGCTGATGATGGAGGCGTCGGCGGATGCGGCTGAGCCCCCGTCGAAGCGATGCAAGTGGGGTCCCGGCGCGTTGTCGAACGGCGGGAAGCTCTGGCAGGTTGACCCGGTGTACGAGGGCAAATTGCTGGAGAAGGTTCGCAGCGGAGAAGTGCAGCGCGCCACGATTGAGCGCAAGCTGACCGACTTCGTGGATAGGCTCGACAGCGAGCAGGCTTTGGAGCACTCGATGCAGAACAAGGAGGGGCTGAGCGAGACGATGCACCTGGTACCCACGGGTCCGGTGCATAAGTTCGCGCCCACCGTGCACCATCCCACGTGTGCGTTCAGATTGCTCGACACGCTGTGCATGAGCGGGTTTCTTCCCCCGGCGAGTGATTCGAAATAGACGCGCATCGAATGATGTAGTATGATTACAACGAGATAAATTTACCACGCGCCCACGGCGTGCTTCGTGGGATCCTTGAACTTCTCGTACCCCCAGTTCATGGGCACTTGGAAGGGCTCCGAGATCTCGAGTCCGCCCGCAGTCACCTTGGCGACCTGGAACTTGTTCATCATCGTCTTGTCGCGCATCAGGCACGTCCTGAGGCACTCCTCCATGAGCTTCCTGGCATCCTCCTCGCTCATGTCGTCGGTGTGCTTCTCGCGGAACAGCGGCCTCGCCATGTGGTTGCCGAACCCGGCGGCGAGGTGCGAATCCTCGTAGTGCTGACCGATCATCCCCACGGTGCCCAGGAAGTGTCTCCCGTCCTTCACCCCCGCGACCACAAGGCTGTTCCACAGCGGGTCGAACTTGTTGCGCCTGTTGTACATCACGCGGCACAGGTACGAATGGATCTCCCACGGCGCGAGCTCGTTGCCGTCATCCTCGCAGTAGTCAGTCGTGTCGAGCTCCTCGAGGAGGGTCAGGATGTAGTGAAAGTCCGAGAGCTCGCCGGTGAAGCTGATGATCGTCGAGCTGTTCACCTTCTTGATGCGCTCAACGCTCTTGTACCTCTTGGTGGAACCGTAAGAGCCTGCGGGACGGGAAAGGTGAGCGGCGTCAGATTCAGATCTCCGGGTTGTTGCCTTTTGGTGCTGTTTTTAGGGTTACACGCGGAACGAACGTGGGGTGCGCTCGGTGGGTGGACGCGCGGGACGTCGATCGAGACTTACAGAGAGTATCGCACGCGAGCATGACGCCATCTTTGTACTTGCAACCCAAGACGGTGGTACCGGTCACGTAGGGATACCTGCGGGAGTGGGCGAAGAGGAAAGGAGCTCGTCGTCAGATTTTCAAGTTTCTCGCGAGGTTACCGGGTGAACGACGACGCGAACGCGCGACGAGCGCGACGATCGACCCGCTCGATCGATCGCAGGAGGTGGTGATATCGCACATGGGGCGAAACGACGCGGGCGGTGACTCACTGCGTGCGCTGGTGGGGCCCGGGCTCCACGGTGAAGGGCTTCCCTTGGCCGTGGGACGCGACGTGGGATCTGGGCGCCTGGTTGAGCTTGTACTGAGCGTCGTACGCGGGATCAACGCCGAAGGGCACCACGCCGGGGCCGATGCTCGGGTTGTGACTAACACGCGTGGGAATCATCCTTCCTCGCGCTGAGATCTATCGACGCGCACTGTCTTGCGCCCTCTAACACTGCCGGGGGTCCAGATCTCGTCAAAGTTTTTGACGCCCGCTAAACGGCAAACTGGCTGCCTGTTTTCTCAGTGTTAGTTGGCGCCGGTGCATATGGGTGTAGAGGCGCTTCGGGCGCTTCTCGACCCGGAGGGCTGGTCATTGAGGGACGCCGCGATAGTCGCCGCGAGCGAGCGCGCGCGAGGGGACCCAAACGCGGCCAGAGCGGCGGTGCTCGACGCGGACCTACGCGCTGTGGGGAAACCCAGCCTTCCACGATGGGCGTACGGGGGTGCTCGCGAGGCGGGCGCCGGGGTGACCGGGCCGAAGGTTCTGCAGGTGGTGGACGCGAGGGATATATCCACACCGAAGCGCGCGCCGGGCTCGAGCGGGCGGCGCATGCTCCGCCTGGACCTCACCGACGGGGACGCCGCAGTCGTCGCCGTGGAGTACGGGGAGCTGACATCCATCAAGGACGCGTCTTCGCTCGCGCCCGGGACCAAGGTGGCCATCGCCCCCGGGGTGCGCATCCCGTGCCAATCCGGGATACTTCTCGTGCAAGGTGACGCGCTGCGGGTGCTGGGCGGGAGGGTGGCCGCCCTGGCGGAGGAGTGGGAGGGTAGGCGGGCGTCATCGGAATCGGGGGGAGCGGCAGCCGGAAGCGGGGCGGGAGGGATCGACGCTCCGAGGTTCGAGACGTACGACCCTGAAAAGGCGGAGGAGACCGTAGCGGCGTCGATCGCGGGTCGCGTCGCGGCGAACAAGGCCGCGGCCGAGGCCATCGCGGAGAAGAATGCCGCCGCTGCCGCGAGCGCGAAACCCGAGCCCAAAGCCGAAGGGGAGGAAGAGCCGGCGCCGTTCGTGCCCCGGCAGCGTCCCACGTTGCCACCGACCCGCGCGCAACGAGCCGCCGCGCAGGCCACCGGCGTCGAGCTCCCGCCTCCCGGCGCACCGATGCCCTCGGCGAGTCCGGAGACGGCAACCGGACAGGCCCCGGATGTCACGGCGCCCGCGTTGCCGCCCAGGAACCGGCCCGCGCTCCCGCCCAAGCGCGATCGGGCCGACTCGACCGGCGCGCGCGGCCCTCCACCAGGATTTACGTCCCCCGCGGTGCCCGCGGAGGTATCGACGGCGCGGGTCGACCCGCCGCCCGGCCCGCCCGTGCCCGCCTTTGTCCCGACGGTGACGGAAGAGGACAGGCGAAGTCGTCTCCTCAACCGACTCGCCCCCGACCCGAGGGCAGGACGCGGAGGTCGCGGCAGGGGCGATAGAGACCGCGACAGGGGCGATAGAGACCGCGACAGGGGCGATAGAGACCGCGGGCGCGGAGGCAGAGGCGGCCGAGGAGGACGCGGAAGGCGCGGCGGCGAGGAGGAACGCGACGACGGCCTTCGGACCGCGGACAGATACGATTCGGGGATGCGTGCCGAGGACGACGAGGCCCTCGCGCGGCAGCTACAGCGTGAGCTCGAGCTGGAGGACTCGGGTGGTATCGCGGCGGACGGTGCAGCGCTCGCGGCGAGTCTGTTTTCGTTCCCGGCGCGGGAGCTCGAACGGGAAGACTCGGGCGGTCGATCGGGACGCCGTTGAACGCGCGCATAGCAATAGGACTATCATCGTCACATCAGCGACTGCTAGCTAGACTAAACGCGTCCCTCTAAGATCTTACTCGTATTCGGGGAATCCCTCCGGGATTGGATCCTCGGTTTGCCCCCTCGCGCGGTAGACGTCTCGCAGCGCCCTCGACAGGTCGCAAACGGCGGCGACCACCGCTTCCAGTTCGTCCACCGGGATCCCACCCGCGCCGTCCCCGCCCGTCGCCGCCTCGAGGTCTATCCCCGGTATCAACACCTCCATGCTCGGTTCACCCGCGCTGTCCTCCTTCGCGGTCGCCTCGGTGGGCAGGTGCGCCCTGTACGCGGCTCGCAGGCACGACTCTTTGTGTCCGTCGGAGAAAGCCGCCAGGCTCCTCACGCCGTACGGTGAGCCGTTGAACATCGCCGAGGGCTGGAGCAGGTACAGCCTGAGCTCCACGACCCTGTCCAGCTCCACGCCCTTCATCGTCCGTTCCGGCAGCTCGATCACCTTCCACTCCTCCGCGTCGTCCTCGAAGTGCGGCGACTTCATCAGCTTGGCGGTTGTGAGCACCGTCTGCCACGACCCGGGTGCGCCCCCCGCGCCGGCGACGCGAGCCTTGACGGTGACGGCCGACGAATAATAGTTCCGAAAGGCTATGAACCGCACGCGCTCGGGCCTGCCCTCCACCTTGGCGTCCACGATGCGCCTGCTCGGTATGGGACGTCCCTCATCCGTCGCGGCAGGAAAAGGGAACCAGTTCACGGTGCCCACCGCCAGCCTAACCTGGGTGGGCTCCTGCACCCCGGCCGCGGAGCCGAACGGGCGGGAGGAGCTGGGCGGCTCCTCGGGCTCATCGGAGACCCGCAGCCGCGAGAACGACTCCGCGGTCGCCATCCCTCGCGCCCACCACCTGTGCCGAGACCAAGTGGATTTGAAAAACATCCAGTCGCGTGTGACGTCGTCCTTTCCGCGTCAGCACTGAATGCAAAAACCTGGGTGAACTAACGCCACACTCTGCGTCCACACTCTACGTCGCGCCGCGTGGATCCGGCCGAGAGCATGGCCGCTCTGGGGATCTGGCGCGTATCACCGGGGCCGGTGCGCCCCCATCGTATCGGGACCGGGTCCGAGGCCTCGGGCGGCGGAAACCCATGGAAACCGCGGACGATGGGTTTTATGCCCGGGCGCAGATGGGATGACGGGTTCGGCTCGTCACACGGGCACATCTCTGTGGGATCAGCGCCCAGCGCGACGGGACCGCGCCGTCCGGGGGGCAAGCAGTGTCGACATCGTGCGATCCGGTGTTTGGCTCCATCGTCCGGGACGACAGTAGGTGGGTGGGCTCGGGAGGAGGGTCGGGGCTGGGCGTCCGGGAGGAGGATCCGCGGGCGGAGACGGAGCAACGTCACCGCCGCGTCGACCGCGGAGGGCGACGACGTGGGCGACACGATGGACGACGACGACGATCTCAGCGGGGACAGCGACCGCCCGAGACGATCCGCCGCCGCCTTCCTCGGCGCCTTCACGCTCAACGTCCTCCTCGGGACCCTGTACTGCTGGAGCTGCTACCTCGTCCCGCTGGAGCAGGCCCTCGGCGTCGGCCGCGGCTTACTCTCCGGCGTCTTCTCCCTCGCCACCATATGCTTCACGGTCGCCGTGGCTAAGCTCGGGCCGTGGCTCTACGCCGCGGCGGCACCTGCGGCCATCGGCGCGGGTGCGGCGGTGTGCGCGGGGTGCGGCTTGTTGTTGGCGTCGCAGTCCATCGCGTACGTCAGCGCCGCGCCGCTCTTTCTCGGGTACGGCGTCGTCTTCGGCGCGGCGGCCGGGGTCGGGTTCGGCCTCTCGGTGCAGATGGCGTCCAGGACACCGTTCCAGGAGGGTATCAGCACGGGCCTGATCACGAGCGCGAGGGCGGCGGGGGCGTTCGTGTTCGCGCCGGTGGTGAGACACCTGCTGGACGCGGGTGGCGCGGGGCGGGCGCTGTCGACGATGGGATGGGCCCTGCTGGTGTCGGCGCCGTTCATATACGGGGTGTTGGCGACCGACGGGACGAAACACCCGCTGGCGAGTCAGAAGCGGGATAAGGACCTGCCCATGACCCCGGAGGAGGAGGAACGGGAGATGCAGCTGGGACCGGCGATGTTCGCGCTGTGGATCTCGCTCGGGCTCGGCGTCAGCGCCGGTCTCATGCTGATGGCGCACTCGTCCGCGCTGCTGTACTCGCACGGCGCGTCCATCGGCGTGGCCACCGCGGGTGTCAGTATCGTCAGCGTGTTCAACACGGCGGGTCGAATATTCGGGGGATGGGCGTGCGATCGCTCGAACATCGGCGCAGAGAAGGTGCTGCGGCGGGCGCCCTTCGTCGCCGTTCCCGCCCTCGCGGCGGCGGCGGCGGCGTCTGACTCCGTCGCCGCGGCGGTGGCGGCGCTCGCGGCTGCGTCCATCGTGTACGGTGTGTTCGCATCCGTCGTTCCCGTCGAGGTGAGACGGCGCACCGGGAGCAGGGACTTCGCGCGTCAGTTTGGCAAGGTGTACACGGCGTGGGGGTTCGCGGGCCTCGCCGCGCCGGTGGCTGCCGGGTGCCTGTTCGAAACCAGGGGGGACTACACCGCCGCGCTCGTGGCCGCGACCGCGCTGTGCGGCCTGTCCGCGATGGTGGTCAGGTGGATGCTCAAGCCCGGTCGGTCACACGAGGAGTGGAAGGAGGCCATCGCCGAGGCGAAGCGTGCCAAGGAAGATGAGGATCTCGCCGCCGGGGTCCGAAAAGTCGTCACGCCATGACCGGCGGGGGGCGACGAGTTGTGATAATATACGTTGAGGAATTCTATGGTATGATTACAGGGACGTCCGCGCGCACGAGTGCCGTGCCGTGGACGACTTCACGGTCTTTCTATGGGTACAGGTCCACGCCTCGCTATTATGTGTGAGGCGCAGCTTCATGATATTGGTTGGTGGAAGTACAGGATGGATGTCAGGACGGGACACGGTCCGGCTCACGCCACGGGTTGTTGCTGCATGTTCTCCAGGGAAAGCTCCGAGCCGTGCGGCGACGACGGCACGAGATTTTGCCACGATCGCTTGAGCCCTGTCGACTCGCTCCCGAACCCGGTCGACCCGCACCCTTGGAACCCTGGGAACCCTCGGAACCCTTCGTTCCTCTCCGCCTCGTCCTCCTTGACCAGGTAGTCGGGTTCCTCCTCCGCCTCCTCGCCGTCCCCCCACTCGTCCACGAGCATGTTCAGGTCGCCGGTTATCTCCCCGCACTTGGACACGAACAGCGTACCGGTCGGGAACGCGTCCGCGTCCGCGCAGCTCTCCTCCAGCAGCCGAGCGTCCGAGCTGAACTGCAGGCACTCGCCAAAGGAGCTCGTGCCCCAAAAGAGGGGAACCGCGCCGGACGAGTCCCTGGCGGCGAGGATGCATCCCGAGAGCTTGTCGAAGATTATCATGGAGAACTCCCCGGACAGCGGTCCAAGGTCGATGGCTCCGTCTGCGGTGGGTGAAGGGCGGGAGGGAGTGATTGTCAGATTCCAAATCGTTTTTTCTCGCCGCCGGGCTTCGGCGAAATCGCCTAGGGACGCGGTCAGGGCGAGGGGTTCGGGCGCGCGTTCGGTCGTATCCGCGCGGGGTTTGGCCTCGGAGGGCGGTGACTCACTCGAATATTGCTGCCTGTTGTTGTACCGCCGCCAGATTTCGTGCGCGCAGCTCTCGGAATCGTTGCTGAGCTCCTCGTTGAGCGTCCCACTGAAGTAGACGGCGACATCGCCCCCGAGCTCCACGCTCGTCCTCGGGCCGTTCACGAAGCTGATCCCGTTAGCCCCACCGCCCAGTGCGACCTCTTCGACGTCGTCTCGATTTCTGCGATGGGTAATGTAGGGGTCGTGTGGGTGAGATACGCCGTCTTAGCGAGGTTTCCGAGAGCGCGCGCGACGCGGTGGGCGCACGCCGCGCGCCTTTTCCCGGCAGATCCCGAGACCAGGGAGTTTTCTGCGTTACACGCACATTTCGGGGGAGGGTGCGGAAACGGGTCGCGACGGTCGCGTCGAGCGCTCCGGACGCGTTTTTTTTGGCTCGGGGGGACTCTTACCTTGATGCCATCTTATCCTTGAACACCGCGAGCTGAGCGGACACCTGTTCTTCCTCCTCTGCGCGCACGAACGGGGCGAAACGAGGTGAGACGTCGCCATCGTGCGAAACAATCTACCGAAAGAAGCGGGCGAAGGCGCGGGCCGGAAACGCGTGACGGAGGGATGTCGGGGGCGCGGAAAACCGGAAACTCACCCGCTGACGGATGAGCAAGGTAGCTCTTACGCCCGTCGTGTTGTATTCTCATGCGTTGTCGCTTGCAACCCCTCCCGTCCAGGCCGGAGCCGCGCGCGAAGCATGCGAGCATTTCTTCCGAGAGACCCTCAATCCCAAATTACGCGAGATGTTCGTCCCGGAGATGTCCTGCTTGGGTAGGGTTCCGCGGGTGACCGCTTGCCTCGATGCGCGTCCAGACGTGACCGTGACCTGTGTGAACACGTTCGGTCCTTCGCAACTCGTCTTAACCTCCGCGCGGCGCCCACTGCGCTTCCACGAGGCTCGCGGCGGCCTCACGGTTTCGCAGGTTTTTTCGGAGGAAGCGCAACGTTTCGTGCAATTTTTTGCCCAAACCGTTAAACCGTGCTTTTTGGGTTTCCAGACCCTGGTCTTTGATCGCACTTTTTTCTTTCCCGCGCCTCACGTGGCAATCCGGGAGTCAGCCGTGCCGATTCGAAGCATTTAGCTTTTGTATCGAATTGCGTTCGCTCGTCTGTCTATTTGCTCCTTTCGATTTCACCACGTTTCGGGCGTGCACGGGTCGGTGTTCACGATTTCAACCCCGTTTCTTTTCAGCCTCCCCCGCATTTTGCGATTTTTTACATCCAGGTTTGGGTGAAAGATGCGCCGTTGAACCAACGATTGACGAGTCCCGAAGTCCACGTCTGAAAGCTGCGCCAGGGGGGCAGATGTGACGTGGAATTTTGAATAAATATCTAAGTCGAGCTACGCGCCGTCAAGTAGGGAAACTCGGAGGAGGGAAACTCGGAGTCGAGATGATGATGATGATCACCAGATGACCGCCGCGCCGTGCCTGGCTCGCCTGAGCTTTCAACGGGTTCGAAGGTACCGCGGCACCGTCGCCTCATCGACCAGGTCCGCGGTTCGTCTCGTCGCCGTGGTATCGTGCACCGCGGTGGCCTCCGCATCCTCGACTCCTCCGGTTGGGACGACGCGCCTCGACGCCAAGGGAGGAGGAAATCGTGGGCGAGGACAGAGTTGGAAAGTTGGCACCTCCGCAGGTTTGAATAGACAGGATCTCAGACTTGTTAGCCACTCCGCACGCCTTCAGCAGAGTAAGAAGATGCCGTTCGAGATTCCGGATGACGACGGATGGGACGACGATGCGTTGTTGGCGGCGGATGTGACGACGGGCAACAACCGAGGCAGCGCTGCGCCCGCGTCGGTCGGCACGCCGTCGAAGCGGGCCGATCTCATGGTTGGCACCCATCGCCCCAGCGTGGATATGCGCGACGCGACCGGCGCGGGGGTGTCGCGAAGCGTGAACGGCGGCTACAACAACGGCACGACAACGGGGGATGAGGTGACCGCCGCGCTCGCCGACGAACTGCGCAAGACCCTGTCCAAGTACTACGGCCACGCGGACTTCAGGCCCGGGCAGCTCGAGGTGGTCGCCGCGACAGTCCAGGGCAGGGACTCGTGCGTGTACTGGTCCACCGGCTCGGGGAAGTCGCTGTGTTACCAGCTCCCCGCGTTGCACACGGGGAAGACCGCGTTGGTCGTGTCGCCGCTCATATCGCTCATGAACGATCAGGTGACGCACATGAACAACACCGCGGGCGCGGTCGAAGGGGACCTCGCAGCGTTCCTGGGCTCGTCGCAGACGGACAAGTCCGTGGAGGAGCGAGCGCTCCGCGGCGACTTCAGGGTGGTGTACGTGACCCCCGAGAAGCTGGTCGGGGATGTCGAGGGTGCCGACGGGGGCGCGGGGGCGTCCTACTTCGTGTCGAGGCTCAGGGACATGGTGAGTGCCGGCAAGCTGGGTCTGGTCGCGGTTGACGAGGCGCACTGCCTTTCGCAGTGGGGCCACGACTTTCGCAAGTCGTACCGAGGCCTGACGCTGATCCGGCAACAGCTGTCGCCCAACGGGGAGGTTCCCGTCATGGCGCTCACCGCGACCGCCGTGGAGAAGGTGCGCGACGACATCAAGGCCGTGCTGGCGCTCAGGCAGCCGCACGTCGCCAGGAACAGCTGCGACAGGACCAACCTTCGCATCCGCGTCGCCAAGAAGCGGGGCGGAGCCGCGGACCACCTGCACATGTTCGAGAGGTGTCGCGACGCGAAAGGGTCCGTGGTGGTGTACACCGTCACCAAGCGGGACGCGGAGGATATCGCCGCCGTGCTCAGGAACAAGTTCGAGACCCAGAAAATCGCCGCGGGCGTCGAGGTTTACCACGCCGGCCTGCCCATGTCGCAGAGGGACGCGACGCACAAGGGTTTCCTGACCGGTTCCGTCAAGGTGGTCGTCGCCACCGTGGCGTTCGGCATGGGTATCGACAAGCCGGACATCAGGCTGGTCATGCACTACGGCTCCCCGAAGACGATGGAGGAGTACTACCAGCAGGTTGGCCGCGCCGGTCGAGACGGTCTACCCTCCGACGTGGAGATGATCTACGGCGACGGGGACTTCTCGAGGTACAGCGACGAGTTCTACGTGGGTAAGCTGGACGCCGCGACGAGGAAGACCCAGAAGGAGAGCACCGACGCCCTCGAACGATTCTCGAGGTCGCGAGAGGTGTGCAGGCGCGCGAGTATCCTGGGCCATTTCGGCGAGAGCCCGCCGATGACCTGGTCGGTATGCCCGGATAACGAGAACACGCGCAGGGGACGGGTGTGCGGGACGTGCGATAACTGCCGTCGTGTCGTTGAGGGGGTTAAAAACGGCGGGGGCAGCGCTCTTCGGCGGGATATGAGCGCCGAGGCTGCGCCGGTTCTCCTCGCGCTTCTCCTCGCGTTCGGGGGCGGAAGCACCTCGATGACCAACCTGGCGGCGCTCGCCACGGACGGTAAGGCCCCGACCTGGATGGCGCCGGAGAGGGCCGAGGGTGCGCTCAAGCATATCCGGTTCGCGCGGAGTTTCCTGCCCAGGGAGTCCAGGGGTAAGGATACGGCGAAGGACATGGTGCAGCAACTCGCGGCTGAGGGACTCGTCGCCAAGGGAACTGGGAAAACTTCGTACTCCACGTACGAGACCTTCTCCCTGACTCCGAACGGAAAGGCCGTCGCGCAGAAGATCATGGGCGCGTTGAGCCGCGCGGGACAGGCTAAGCAAAACAAGCCGGAGCTGCCGCCGATCGTCCTCCCGATCCCCGAATCCGTCGCCAGGGCCGAGCGCGAGGCTGCGGAGATTGCTGACAAGAAAATCAAGGAGCTGGTGGACGCCGGCGTTGACGTCAGCGCCGTGCCGCAGTCCGAGCTGGACGCGGGCACCGGACCCGCGCTCGATTCGGAGCTCAGGTGGGTGCGCATGCTGAGACACTACGACGAGTCCGGCAAGGCGGAGCGCGCGGAGACCTGCCGCGAGATTCTGCGAAGGGTGCTCGGGTGGCGGGACAAAACCGCGGCGGAGCTGGGCATGGCTCCCGGGTCGGTCATGCCCTCTTTCTTGGCCAAGAACATCGCATACACTATGCCAGTCACGGCCGAAGGTCTCCGCGGCGCGGGCTTGATAATAAGGGGTGTCGAGTCCCTCGCGGCGCTCATCGCTCAGAGCAAGGCTGAGCTCGGGCTGGAGCGCGTCACCGCCGCACCCGCCGGCGCGGGCGGAGATTCTGGAGCCCGCAAGATGTACCTGGGGGTCGTGGAGACTCCCGGGTGGGAGTTTGCGATGTACAAGCCCGGGCGCAAGGGTGCGCCGCCCACGTGGGAGGTTTCCTACGAGCGCTTCCGCAAAGGCGAGTCCATCGAGACTATCGCGCTGACCCAGGAGAGCGGCAAGCCCCTCCAGCCCACGTCCATTATCAACCACCTGTTCGAGGCCTTGGCTCAGGGCCGACGCCCGCTCGACCTCACCAGGCTTTACCCCGGCGGCAACGGACCCGCGGGCACGGTGCCGGACGAGAGGGAGTGGCTTCGCATGGAGGAGGCCGCGCTCGCCGCCAACCTTGACCCGGCGCGACAGCCCGGCGTCGAGCCCAAGTTCACGATGAAAGGGGTCCTCACGCACATCATCCCCGGCGTGGACGCGGAACCGAACACCAAGACGGCCGCGCAGAAGGCCTTGGAGGGGTTCTGGTACGACAGGATCAGGGTCTGGCAGCAGCTGAGAAAGTGCGGCGTCGTCCCTCAGTGGGTCGGAGGAGACGAACCAGACACCAAACGCGCACGACACGAGTGAAAGTTCACACACACACACACACCTCCCCATACACACCTCCCCACACACACACACACACACACGAGAGAGAGAAGAATAGACGCTAGGGGCGGTACATGTTACAATTCATTCGGTATTGATGCTCTCACTCCGCGGAAGCCTCCTTCGCGCTCGCCTTGGCCAGGTTATGGCTCTTCGCAGCTGCTTCGACGTAGAAAGTGAAGTTATCGCGGCGGCGAAAGTGTGTCTTGTCGACGGGCTCGATATCCTCCGGGTCGTACGTGAACTCCGCTTTGGTCACGCTCGTCGTGTTCATGGACCTCGCGTCGTACGCGGGGTTACAGGTGCGCCACATGTTGGCTCCAATCTGGTTCGTCATCCTGTTGTCCCGCTCCCGCTGCGACAGCGTCGAGGGATCCACAGTCTCCCTTCCCCCGACCCACTCCTCGTCGCCCTCCGCGGCGGCCTCCGCCGCGTCAGCCTCCGCCGCCGCCTTCGCTTCGGCCTCCTCACGCTCTAGATCAGCCAGTTCCTTTGCGTAGTCCTGCCTCATGCCCACAGCTGCCCATCTGCGGTCGGGTTGAAAGGGGGTGGTCAGCGAGCGATCGGTCGGATTGCCCGAAATGGCAATTCTCTCGGGGTTGCGCGATGGGTGCCGGGGTTCTCCCCGTCGGGGCACTTACTTGTCCTCCTTGTTGAACAGCTCAGTCTTCTGCTGGTTGACGGCGCTGTCGAACCATGCTGCGCGCGCGACGTCCATGGCGACTGAATCTCACCGCGCCACGCGGGGTCGACGCTCGGGAAAGAATGACCAGGAACCTTGAAGGCTGCTGTGAGATGAGATGCGTAGACTTTTGAAGCGGTCGTTTCGAGGAGACCCCACACTGGAGAGCGACGGAGCGGCCGATGACCACTCCCACCATCGCGCCCGTGGCGCTGTCGTTCGGCAGCACAGGTGGTATCAGTAGCGTCGGTGCACCCCCCGCGAAGACCCAAGGGGGCATCGCCGGCAGGGACGGGCGGGTCCCCCTAGACGAGACCACGATGGTCGCGCTCGCGGACGACATCGGCGCCCGGGAGGAGAAACTCGGGGAGACTCGGGGCGCCGTGCGCAGGGAAACGCTGGAGCAGCTGCGCCAGGTGGAGAGGGATATCGAGGAGGATGCCTGGATGTACGCGAAACCCAGGCACAACGAGCCATGAGCGCATCAGGAGAACACACTGGCCGGTAGAACACACACTTAGACTAGATCTAGATTTGAACAGCACCTGTCGCGTCGAGGTTACAATCAGGACACTACGCACGTCTTCTTGCCCTTTTTCCCTTTTTTCCGGGAGGAACCGGCGTTGTACCTGTTCGACGAGGGTCTCGCGGGTTCCTGCGGCGAGTACACGCCCCCCACCGTGGAGCCGCGGTGTTCGTCAAAGTCAAACTCGTCGGCGGGATCCCCGTCGTCGCCCTCGAGTAGGTCCGGGTCGAGGTCAGCCTCCTCGAGGTTGCGCCTGAGCCTATCCCACCTGTCCTCCTTGCGATGTTCCGATTCATCAAAGTTCCTGCGCAGGTTATCCCACCGCTTCGGCGTCCTCGTGTTGGACCTGGGCGCCGCGTTCTCCTTTCCGGACTCGCCAAAAAGAGAGTCCGAAAGCGCCTCGCCGTCGTCTCGGGCCGAGTAGGCATCGTCCGTCCTGGTCGGTTCGAGCTCATCGCCGTACATCTCGTCGTCGAAGTCGTTCTCCATCTGTAGCTCCGGGGTCCTCGGCGGGGCTTTCTTCTTCTGAGACACGGGGACGGGCGCGAAGGGGTCCGCGCCCGGGGACTTCTTGGCAGGCCTCGGCACCGGGCTCGGAGGCTTGAGGTCCAGCGGGAGCTTTATGCGAGGAACGGTTGGAGTCGCCTTCGTCCCGGATTTCGAAGGCGTCGGTCTCAGCTCTTCCATCTCCTCGGCGGGCGGTGTCGGCTCTGGAATCGGATCCAAACCAAACTGTTCGCCGACGAGGTTGGCTTGTTTGCGAATATCCTCGAGCGTAATTCCCGCGAACACCTCGTCAAACTTCTCCAACTCCCTCATCATTTCTTCCTCTGTCATTTCCTTGGGTGGCTTCTCCTTCTCCTCGTCGTCGGAATCATCGTCGCTGCCGCTCTCGCCTCTCTCTGCCCGTTCCCAAGCCTTGAGCTGCTTGCGCATCTGTTTAATCAGCGCATCGTTCTCTGCGATGATCCGATCCTTCTCCTTAATCGCCGTCTCGCATGCCACCACGTCTGCGTGCTTCTCGTAACATTGAGCCTTCCACAACTGCTTGTCCTCATGAACCAGGGGCATGCACTTCTCTAGGAACAAGTTTCGGTCCTCAACCGTCCACAGCTTCACTCGTAGCTCTCTCATGGCAGCCTTGAGTCGCCTGGCGCACTCGAAATCCGTCTCATCTGGAAGTTTTTTTTCCTCCGGCGGCGTCGGCGGCCGGGGAGGATAGTAGGGCTTAATCCCGGTCATCCTCTTGGCAATCTCGTCCGCCTGTGCGGCGTAGTTCGAGGCGCGAGAGTAGGTGTCCTGGTTCTCGTTGCCGCCTTGAGGAATCACCGTCAGAGGCTCTCCGAGGGGACCCGTATTCGGGGGCAGGGGCAAGAGCGGCCGTGCGTTCCTGGCCTCCTCCTGCGCCTCCTCCACCTCTTCTTTGCACCTCGCCTCCACCTCTCGTGCTCTTGCCTCGGCTTTCTTGACCTTCGCTTCCGCTTCGGCTACCGCCTCGCGACACTCTTCCGCCGCCTTCTCCGCCTTGGCCTTGTACTTTGCCTTTATCTCCTTTGCCTGTACCTTCATCGCCTCCTCGGCGGCAGCCGCTCTCTCTTCCGCCTGTCTCAGCTGCTCCTTGAGCTGCTCAGCCACGGCGAGGGCCTTACCCGCGAGGTGAGATGTGTCCACGGGCTTTGGTGCGTTCTCCGGGGTCTTCTTCTCCGCCGCGAGTCTCTGCGCGGTGTGCCGAAGTTCGCCGCCGAGGTCCAACGCCTTCTCCAGCTTAGCCTCGGCCTCCTTCGCGCGCTTCTCCGCCGCCAAAGCGAGCTGCTTCT
>Ga0209666_1000221_pt1 | contig 44796 bp, 48 predicted proteins | sample SaaInlV_125m_DNA_FD_184679 | JGI IMG/M metagenome (GOLD analysis project Ga0209666, IMG submission 184679) | Marine microbial communities from expanding oxygen minimum zones in the Saanich Inlet - Saanich Inlet SI037_S3LV_10m_DNA (SPAdes)... | ecosystem: Environmental > Aquatic > Marine >...
CTGTGTGTTTAATTGATGACGGCAACCATTTAGGCAACCGTTTCTGGTCTTACAGATCCCAAGTTTGTACACCACATTTTAATGGCTTTGCAAACGAATGGATTGACAAACCAGGGATCGAACAAGTTGTAGCTGATAAACTTTCTGATATATCAATTCGTTACGCACTTACTGATTGTATCGACCTTCCTGACAATATTGTACGAAATGTGTACACCAAACTTTCTCCACAAATTTCTAAGATGTACAAAACTCTGGCAGAAGAGTCTGTGTTGTACACGCGTGCGGGCACAATCAATGCAATCAATGCTGCAGCTCGTGTTAAAAAGTTATTACAACTTGTATCAGGAGCTATATATGACCAAGAAGGTAAAGCTACTTACATACATACAGAGCGTTACGATCTAGTTATGACATTAGTAGGACAACGTAAACACAGCATTGTAGCTTTTAATTGGAAGCACGAACGTGATGCGTTGATAAAGATTGCGGAAAAAGAAAAAATATCATACGAACTTATTGATGGGTCTGTACCCGCACATAAAAGAGTAGATATTGTACAAAGGTTCCAGGCTGGACAATTGCAGGTATTGTTTTGTCATCCACAGTCTACGTCCCACGGTCTAACTCTTACAAAAGCTACGGCAGCTATATGGTGTTCACCTACGTATAGTGCTGAACATTTTCAACAATTTAACAGACGTATACATAGAGCAGGTCAAAACCAAAAAACAGAAACAATTATGATTGCAGCCAAAGGTACTTGGGAAAAACAAGTATATGAAAAACTAAATGGTAAGTTAGGTAAAATGGAAAACTTATTACACATACTAGCGGAGGCCAAAAACAATGGACCCAAATGAACGCGCACTTATTTTTTTAACTGAACAAATGCAAGATCTTATACAAGAAATTGTAAAACGAGAACCAGCAGCTATCGCAACTGCATTAATCTTTGCAATGAGTGAAGTGACTATGAGGCGAGCTATTGAAGAGCCTTCGGGCGTTAACTTAGCTGACATTATGGAACAGTCTGGACAAGAAGCATTACGCTTAGTAGACAGTGTCCACATGTCAGTATCTACCAACACTAAGGAGGTGTTACATTGAAATTAGAAAATATGGATGATTTATTATCAGAACTACATAGAGTTCGTTTAGAAATTAGAGAGCTATCAGAACAAGAATCAGCTCTTAAAAAAATCAAAAACGAACTCGAAGCAAAAATTGTGAGCAACTTGGAAGATCAAGGCATTGACCAAGTAGCAAACAACAAGGCTACAGTTTCTATTAAAAAAGAAATTGTACCGACTGTAGAAGATTGGGATGCACTGCAAACTTACATTGCTGAAACAGGTATGTTTGAGTTAATGCAAAAACGTGCGTCTGCAACCGCCTACAGAGAACTACAACAAATGGGGCAGGACGTTCCAGGAGTTAGAGCGACCGAGTTAACACGTGTTAACTTTAGGTCTAAATAAATAATAACATTAAAAAAACGGAGAATGATCTATGAATGATGTTGTATTAGTATCGAAAAGTGTGCCAGCGCACGCTAACAAAGGCGAAGGATTAGGTAATGAGTTTGTCACTACCGACCACCTTCAAACACCACGTGTGAAACAGCTGCAACAGTTGTCAAACGAAGTGGATGAAAACCATAGTGAATATATATCAAGCGCCAAACCTGGCGATTTTATTAACACTATAACCAGAGAAAACTACGGTAAAGATATGTATGTAATAAACATAAAATTTACCGAAGAGTTTGTTATCTGGAGAAAGCGAGAAAAAGGCGGAGGGTTAGTTGGTACATTTAAAACTAACATCGAAGCTTTGGATCATCTCAAAGGTCAAGACTTACCAGTTGATGACTATGATATTATCCAAACTCAATCTCATCTTTTACTTAGGAAAGATGCAGAAACAGGTGAGTTAAGTCCTCAACCATTCTTATTTGACTGCTCCTCGTCAAAACTAAGAGTGTCTAGAGAATGGAATACTCAACTTAAATTAGCAGGAGGCGATAGATTTTCATCATTATGGAAGATGTCATCTGCTCAAACACAAAACCGAGCCTCTCAAAAGTTTTACAACATAGCTGTTGAGAACCAAGGTTGGGTTACTGACGACGATTATAAAGCTGCAAAAGCTTTGTATACATCAGTATCTAAGTAATGTTGTTACATGGGTGCGACACATACTGTCGCACCTGTATGTTATATGAAACATAAAATAGATAAAAAAGCGTTACTTGAATCAGTTACCGATACTGCAGTTGGCTTTGTTATAAACTTTCCTCTTTCCTGGGGTGTACTTTTTTTTATGTTATACTTTACTCAAGATGCACTTTACATCTCGTTAGTACAAGTAGCTATACTAACGGTAGTTGCAATTGTGCGTAGATATGTCACGAGGATATATTTTAAAGGTTTAACTTACAAGGATGAAAGAAAAAGACTTTATAAACAAGGTTCACAAAAAACTTCCAAAAGAAATATACAAATGGAAGATTAATGATCCATACCATGGGGGCGTCCCAGATGCATTCTACTCAGGCCCTCAAGGTTTTTTGTTTGTTGAATACAAATACAAAGATGATCTACCTAAAAAAAGTAACTCAAAAATAAAAATAAACTTATCAGAACAACAAAGAATTTGGTTGCGACGCGCACACGATCACAACTTACCAGCACACATTGTATTCGGGTCAAAAAACCGAGTTGCCGTGCTTACAGACCCAGATATACCACACATTTGCCTAGGACAATTTGAAAGAATTTCTTGGCCTTTTGACGACTACATTGCTTTTTTGGAGAAAATATGCCTAAAATAAAAGAAGATATGGTAAACCACCCAACCCATTATAATCATAATCGGCTGGGGATTGAATGTATTAAAGCCATACAAGCTAGTATGACTAATGATGCTTTTGAAGGATACTTAAAAGGAAACATAATGAAATACTTATGGAGATACGAATATAAGAATGGAAAAGAAGACCTGCTTAAAGCGCAATGGTACTTAAACCATCTTGTAGATGTAAAACAAAATGACAACTAGGTTTACTAGACTTTCTAATTTAAACGGAGTAACTTCTAGTTTAGCTGATTCACCTTGCATTGGGATATGTTCAACAACTCAATGGGGTGATGACCGTTGTTCGGGGTGCGGTAGAACTTATAGTGAGGTCAGAGACTGGCATACTTTACCTGAAGTAGAGAAAAAATTAATAAATATTCGAAATGCTTCTGAAAAATATAACATTAGACAGCTAAAAGTAAGAAATTGCGTTAAACGAACAGAGACGCCGCCTAAAGAATTATAAGTCTTTTTAAGGTTATGCCCTTACTTAGGGTAAGAAAACGCTATACGTAGCGTTGTGTGAGGTCAATTTTTCTAATTTGTGGGTTTTTCTAGCAATTTTTTCCAAACTCTAATAATTCGCCCTGCTTTCATGAACTTGTGGAATTTTTTAAAAGTTTCTACCATTTAACCTTGTTTGCCCAATAAGCCGCAGACATTTTTCCTTTCTTTATGTTTCTTCCATGTCTGGCTTTAAAAGATTTTCTTTTTGCTTTCATCCTAGCTGACTCACCAGCTTTTGGTTTACCTGCAGTTTTAGCTCCCTGCTCGCCAAACCTAATAGTTTTTACTTTGTCGCCCTCTTTTGCCACAACTACATGAGACTTTTTAGGGTGACTGGGTGTTCTTTTAGGTTTATTAAAACCCGATACCCCAGCTCTAGCTAATCTTGGATCTTTTTTACTTTTTCTTTTTTCTGGCATAAGTCCTCACTCTTGTTGGCTTGCCGCCCACACCTTGGGCTTTGGCTCTTTTTCTTCTTACCGCACTTGTTTTTTGTGCTTTAGACATTTTAGCAGCTTTAGCGGCCGGCACACACTTTGGATAACCTTTCTTTTTAGTAGAGGCTTTTTTTCTGCCACATGGTTGGTACTTACCTTTTTTCTTAGGTCGACCAATGTCTACCCATTTTTCACCAAACCACTTAGTTAAGCCGCCTTTCGGTTTCCTAGTTGCCATTATTTATATTTGCCGCCTCTTTGCTTATAAGTTTTAGTTAACCAACCCGATGCGTATGCAGAAGGCCAAACTTTAAATTTACGTTTAGCTTCAGCTTTAACCCTAGAATATAAACTAGAGTTAGTAGGGGTAGCCCCTTTTCTTTTTTTACCTGCCATTTTAATTTTCCTTTATTATATTACCATAAAATACTTAGGCTCGTTTGCGCCTAGCTGTTTTGGTTCTTTTAAAAGAACGGTTAGATTTACGAGATTCCATTCTAATGTTTTTTAACTTTGCGTTCAAAGGGTTGTTATCTTTGTGGGCTACATCTTTACCATCTCCTTTTGTAGCTTTGCCAGCACGTACCATAATACGTCTAGCCTTATTACGGCCGGCACGTCTTTTCTTTTGAGAGGATTTGGAGTGGTAGTTATCGTATTCTTTACGATAATTTCTAGCCATTTTTCTTTTTAAAAGCTTTATGAGCCTGTCTTATAGTATCACCCATAAGTAATCTTCTTTTCATAAACTTTTTATGCTCAGCGCTAGTACCTTTATTGTGCTTCTTTAAAGCAGTTTCTTGTCTTTTTGTAAGGCTTTTCTTTTTAAGCTTCATTGAGGGCTTTTTTATTTTTCTAGCCATTATTTATAAAGTTTTTTTCTACTTTTTTTAACTGTTTTTTTAACCGCTTTTTTCTTTTTAGCGGGTTTCTTTTTTGGGTAACCATACATGCTCATACAATTCACTCCTCTAACCAGGGGTCATAGAAAGGTTTATCATCTTCTTTTACTCCTGGTACCTCTCCACTATGGTCGGGAACAGAAGATTTTTTAACCTTATTAATGTTTTTATAAGTAGTTGGGTCAGGAGTACCCATCGGTTTATTTATAGAATTTTTCATAAACAAAGCTTATCACACAGGGTCGGTTGGTTCAACAGGATCAGATGGATCTGGGGGGCCATATATTAAATTAGTAAAGGCTACATTATAGTTATCTAAACCCTCAAAGTGTTCTAGTATCCAGTTTTTTGCTATATCATCAGTAACCTCATCTATTTCTATAAAACTATTTTCGTCTGGGTTTACTTGGGATGGGTTAAAAGTTAACATTTCACGTTCTAATAAAAAAGAATTACCGCTACCATCTGTGTCTGTACCTGTTATTGCATATTCTAAATTATATACAACATTTTTCCCGCCTTCTTCAAAGCGTTGGTGGTAAATAGTTTTAACAACAACCTCAAGTGAAAATGTATGTATATCATCAATTAAACTATTCCAAGCCATTCTCTATCTCCTTATGTACTAAACTTAATAAACCTAACGTCAACTCCGCCCACATACTGGTAGTTACTATCACCTTGGGCACCTATGAAAAAATTTAAAGTGCCAGTGCCAGTATACCTAAATGCTAAAGGAATATTTCCACTGTCTCTAGTGGAAGTTAATCTGCCGTTAGGTATCCAGTTCCCGGTCAAAAAACCTATATGAGGCGTATCAAAAACCACATGACTTGCAGAGTCTTCTCTGTAACTCCCCTTACCATCTATATTAAAATTAGGCCCCACATCATAAAAATATACACCGGTATTAACATCATAAATATAAGAAGCTCCATAAGTACCGTCTGATACCATAAATACTATAGTTTTTACTTGTCCTGCGTAAGACCCTTTATAGATTCTTGCAAAACCTTGGTAGAACCCAGCCCCACTGCCTATTTCTGCGATCTGCCTATAGTTAAAATCGTTGTCATGAAAATAACCTATACTCGGCCCTGTTTTTTCTCCTCCACGAGAAGGTAAAAACAAATCAGTAGTTTCTATTTTAGTAGCAGTAATACTGCCAGCCTCAATCCTATCTGCATCAAGAAAATCTGATGTTATCTTCTCAGCGCTTAGGCTAAATATATGAGCATCGGTAATTGTAGCATCAGCAATCTTTGCACCTTGTATAGTAGCATCGGCTATCTTAGCGTTGGTTATATTAGCATCCGCTATCTTAGCGTTGGTAATTACAGCATCTTTAATTTTTGCTGTTTCTATAGTTGCATCCATAATTTTTGCGTTTTCAATTCCCCCATCTTTAATACGGGCCACATCTATGTATACAACTCCAGCATCTACGATAAAAGGTGCAACTTCTCCTACGCCTGTAGAAGGTACAAGAGTAAACCTATCTGCTTGTACTATCACGTCGCTTTGTTGCTGCCCGTCTGGGCCAGTACTACTTTGAATAGCAAACCCTGCAATATGACCGTTTGAATTTACTTGTAGTACATAAGAAGCTTCTGTTTGCCCTAGTGTATTTGTAGTCGTTTCAGCTAACTGTAACACGCCTGCATTTGTTCCTATTAAAACACCATCTGTAATTCTAGTACTAGGGTTTACACTACTAGTAGCAGTTGCCCCTGCCGCTTCTACTTTTAATCTGGTCGTGTTAATTACCTCTATAACTTTATGAGTTCTGTTTATTTGTATTTCACTAAACCCACCTACAGACCCAAAGCCTCTTAGCGCCACAAATACTCCATTTGTAACATCGGCAGCTGTAATATTGTGGTTAACAGTAGAACCCCCCGACATAGTTTGTATATCTATAAACTCACTACCATCTGTAGTTCTTAACCTTCCATCAAAAGTAATACCTATTTCAGACTGTACTGCAGTTATTGCCGTAGCATTTGAACTAATCAAATCATCGCGGACTTCTACCCAACTCGATCCATTCCAACGATATAATTTATTATCATCATCTGTATCAAACCAAAGGTCGCCTACAAGGTTTGCTGTTGGCTGATTATTTTGTGCAAAGGTTGTAACTGTAGAAGGGGATAAAGGTGTCCAAGTAGCACCATTCCATCTATATAATTTATTGTTATTATCTGTCTCAATCCACAAATCACCTGTTTTTAAATCATTTCCTGAAGTATTTCCGGGGGCTGATACCTGTGCAAAACTTTTGTTTTTAGTTTCGACTGTAGTTTCTAAACTGGAAATAGCCGAAGCGTTGGCCGTTACCCCTGTATTACTGTTATTAACCGTTGTTTCAAGAGCCCCGATTCGCGTAGCATGGCCCCCGGTCCCTGTTACGGTAATTTCTAATGCATCAATTGCAGAAGCGTTTGCCGCTACCCCTGTGTTTGGATTGTTTACCGTAGCTTGTAAAGCAGTAATAGCTTGTGAATTAGCAGTAATTACTGCATCACGAACGGTTTGCCAACTACTACCGTTGTACCTATACAGTTGATTGTCGTCTGTATCAATCCATAAATCTCCCTCTGTTAAAGTGCCAGTGGGAGCATTTGCTTGTCTGAAGTTTACCGGTATAGCAGTGACAGTGTTTGTTAAACTTTGAAAAGCACTAGCTACAGCTCCGCTACCTGTATATCCAGATAGAGCATTTTGCAAAGAAAGGATTGCAGCAGAATTAGATGTAAGAGTGCCATCAATTAGTGAAACTTCACTTTCCAAAGTGTTAATTGCACTAGAGTTAGCTGCTATTTCTCCGTCTTGTGCGTCTTCCCATTCTCCAGCAGTTATTTGATCTGCACCAATAGACCTAGCTACATATAATTGGTTACTGCTACCTGTGTGTATCCAAGTATCCCCAATAGCTGTTGAGGTAGGCACTGTGCTTTGAACAAATGTAGTGGTCTTTAGGCCAATTCTTGGGTCTGTTACTTCTGCCCATTGTGTGCCATCCCATCTATATTGTCTGTTATCATCATCTGTATCAAACCAAAGGTCTCCTTCATTTGCCCCTGTTGGCTGGCTATTTTGTGCGTATATAGCTATGCCAGAAGTGTCTGCAACTTCTTCCCAAGTAGACCCGTCCCATCTATACAGTTTATTGTTATCATCTGAATCTATCCAAAGGTCCCCTACTGCACTAGCGGTAGGAGCTGAAGTCTGTACAAATGTTTGGTTTTTAGTAGAGTTAGTAGTTGAAAGTGAATTTGTTAAACTAGTTACGTCACTTGATACACTTACAATATCACCTGCATTTGTATCGATTGAAGTTTGTAACCCACTAATAGCACTAGCTACAGCTCCGCTACCTGTATATCCAGTTAAAGCTAAATTTAAATTTGTAATAGCTGTGGCGTTTGCACTTATATCTCCGTCATTTGCAGTAATTTGTATTTGTAACCCACTAATAGCACTAGCTATTGTATTAGTTCCGTTATACCCAGTAACGGTAGCTTGAAGAGTGGTTACAGAGTTTGAAAGTGTAGAAATGTCGGCGTCAACATCGTCTACTCTTGTAGTTAGTTGGTTTATAGCGCTCGCATTAGCCGCTAAACCTGTTGTAGAGTCTGTTATAGCCGAGTTTAAACTTGTAATATTTATTGATGTTGATATGTTTTGTGCGCCTGACACGCCCGCAACCAATAGAATATTTGAAGCATTTGATGAAATAGCTACCCCATTAGCATCAATTTCAGACTGTAAAGTTTCGTCAATAGAGGAAGAAGCGCCAGAAGCTGTTGTAGACCAAGTTGACCCTGTATACACATATATTTGGTTGTTGTTGTCTGTTTCAAACCAAATATCCCCTGCAAGTAAACTTGTACCATCTGGCCTTACAGTTGGGGGGTCGTCTGATCTTATAACAGAAGGCGCGTTTATACTCTCTAATGCGTCTACCGCATCTTGAGCATCTTGAGCTAAATCATTTACTGTTTCAAAAGTAGCTTGTAGTGTCCTGTTTACCCCCGCTAGGGTAATACTCATATCAGTGTTTAACGTTAAAAAACCGGGTAGGTTTTTTATTTCTTCTGTTAAAGCTGTCATAACCCCTTCTACACTTTCTAGAGTTACACCTTCGGCGCCGTTAGTATCATTAAAAGGCCCTGGAATATTTTTATCTGAAACATACCTAACCCAATAATAGTAGGTTTTGTTATATCCAACTTCATCTGTATACACAAAAGCATTTGTACTAGCAACAAAAACAGCTCCCGCTAATTCATTTGATTGGGACCTCCAAATCTCTGTAAAAGCGTGATTGCCATAAGGGGCAGAAGCGCTCATACCATTCCAGTCTAGAATAATGGCGGTAAAAGCACCATTAGCTGTTAGCCCAAAAGGGGCGGGGGGAGTAGTTAAATCTCCGGGAGGCTCATCCGGAGGGCCGAAACCCCCTCCTCCTGGGGCGTTGGGGCTAAAAGGATTGTTTGTTAGTTCCTTGGCTAACCCACTTTCTATTAGCTCTCTTAAAGTAACGGCCCTATCTCTTGGATCCCCTCTTCTACCAAGCCTTACTTCCAAAGCTTCTTTCATAGATTCTAAAGTAGATTTAACTTCAAAATCTAAATTAGTTGGAATGTTTTTAATTGCAGGTACTTTTGTGCCTTTAGTAGCCATTAAATCTCCCTTAATTCATCTATAGATTCACCTATACAAAGTTCGTTTACAGTAGCTGTAGCTATCACTTCTATCTCATAGTCGGTGTGTAACTTAGCAGGTAACCTAAGAATAGGTTCTGGGTGCAAAGTAGCACTAAAACTAGTAGGAGCGCTCCCTGTTACACTATAAGCAGGGCCTGCTACACCACTTAAAGATATAGTAGCGTTATAGTATAAATTACCATCTCCATACACTTTTATTGTAACCGGATAGTCTTCTGCTACTACTTTTACAAAACCCATGCTAGTAGGGCGGGGTGGTACAAATTCTTTAGTTTTAAATGTTAAAGTTCTAGTTGTACCAGTGTTACCTTGGAATTTTTTAATTTTTTGTTGGATTATTAAATAAGCGTTATTATCATCGGGGTCAGTAAATCCACCTCTTATAGCTGCACTTTCAGTTAATTCTACAAAACTATTTGTACCACCTCTTGGGTCAAATATAAACCCAGCCGTGTCTCCATTGCCGTCTGTATAAAAACCTAAGTATCTACCCTCCCATAAGAACCCTTTAATAGTCCCAGGAAAATAACTAGTTTGCCATTGAGCTGGAGAAATTATCCCTTCTGTAACCACAGTTACATCTGTACCGGCTGCTGCTACTAAACCATCTGGAGAGGCATACATAACGTATGGACCCATATCAACTAAAGATGATTTAGCTAAACAAGCTTGTGCGGCCTCAATACGTATAGCACTCATAGATTGAGGGTCAGTACCTGTTATTAAATAAGGTCTACCTTTTGTAGTAACAATTACGCCATTACCTGCAGCTCCTATTGCTACAATTTCTTCTTCTAACGTAATCCTGTATATAACAGGCCATGCATGTGGTAAAAAAGGCTCACTAAAACAAATACGTTTTCCTGTAAAACCAGCAAAAATACCATTAGGTAAAGCAGTTAAACCTTGAAGCGGACCATCTGGGTAAGTACTAGTATCATCATCCGGTGGGCCAATCCAATAATAAGAAGGAATAATTTCTCCTAACTGGTCATTATCTGAAACATCTGTAAAAGAAGTAGTAGCCATAGTAACTTCACCTACGAACTGAAAAACAGTAGTATTTGATCCGGTATTAGAGCGATAAATACGTTTTTTAGAGGCGGTACCAAAGTTACTATTCGTTTTTGAACTAGTTGTTTCTAAATCTGTTAATTCTATTACTCTATTATCATCAGTACTTAAAACAGTTGATGCAGGTGAAGGGGGGCCTTCTTCTCCATATGCGCTAACAAAAGTGTATACGTACGAAGTAGAGTAATCAGCAAGGGCGTCTGATTGTGCTTTAAATGTAGCCCCGTCTGTAATGCTTGCAGTGGTAACATTACCTGCATTAGCTGATCCAGAGGTTTTTACTTCTACTGTAGTTGTAGAAGGTACAGCTGTAATTTTAAAATCCCCATTTATATCTGTTGCTTCAATTTCATCTGTAGTTGGGAACCCAGCTAATGTTACATAATCTCCGACAGATGCACCGTGGGCCGTGGCTGTAGTCACTGTAATCGTACCAGAGTTAATTAAAGTTGTTACCGTAGCATCAAACGAGGCCTCCGCTTGAAGGGCAACGGTCGGTGCTGTAGTAGGCGCGGGAATACCTAGCCTGTAATGACTAGAAGGGTAAGGTTCACTGCCTAATATAACATCACTCCTACCCATTCGAGGGTATGATTGACCTGTCCAATATACAGTGTTATTTGTATCTCCGGCAATGGGCCCTGGGACTACATCAACGCCCTCTTCATCAAACTGAAGCCAACGTTCTGGAGAGTCTGTGTATTTATAAATACTATCTTGAGAAGCATTTGTTAAGTCGTTTGCATTACTATACCCATAAATAGGGGCTAGTTTACCGCTGTCTAAGTTAACGTTTGTAGCGGTTTGACCTATTTGGTCTTGTAGTAACCTTGGTGATACTTGTGGAGCTATACCGCCAAATGTAATAAGTTTAAAATATGCCATATCATCTGAAATTATACATTATTGCAGCGACAACTGCAGATACTATAATCCAGAAAAACCTTTCTACGTTGTTAACCCCTTTTGTATTTAAGGTTGCTTTTTTTTCAACATCGTCTACTCGGTCTTCCAACCTATCTAACCGAACAAAAAACCTATCATTTTGTTTCAAAACCGTTGTTACCCTCTCCTCTATACGCGCTATAGAAATAATAGCATCAGATAGTTTATCTATCTTATCTTCTATTTTTTCTAATCTTTTATATTCGATGTCATTCACTTGTAACTCCATACCGTAGGTCTTGGTCTACATGGCTCTGAGTCTAGAACATCGAGGTGGATGAATCTAGAGTCCCCATGCTGTTTTACGCCAAGGCCTGTTATACCATGTTTTAGGGCCACTTTAATTACTTTTAAAGCGTCCTTTCCTTTAATTAATATATCTACTGCCTTGCCCGATGCGTGGGCTCCTGGAGTGGGCTTTTTAGCTTCTATGGGGTGAGTTTTATCCCTATACCCACTAGAAACAATAAAAGGTACGCCAACCTCTTCTCTTATTATATCTAGTTTATGCATAAAGTCATCATCCATATGACATAAACCAGTGTGTTTACACCTTACTTCGTCTTCAGTAAAGTATTTCCACCTTTTCACTGTCAATCACTTTTTTCTTGTTCTATCTCTACACCCTTTACTTTATCTTCTTTTAAGTAAATTTTTAAGTCAGAAGAAAATTGAAGTTGAGCAGCTTGTTTTACTTTTAACTGATAGGCAATTTCATTTATTTCTTGTTGAACTCTAACAAGAGAATTGAAACCATCTGCTGTTCTAGGGGTTAAGTCTTCGATGGTGTATTGAACCCCATCAAAATTAATTGTTTTTACTTGGTTATCTTGTACTGTGTCAGTCATTGTAATACTCCTTATTATTTAGTTAATTGTTTTTGCTTTTCATAGGTCCTTAATCCGCCTAGTCCTAGCATACCTAAGAGTATAGTCATGAGAGATTCCATGTCAAACTCTGGTAAGTCAAAATTATAACCTAAAGCTGTAAAAATAAAAACAAACAAAGGTTGTAATAAAAAATGATAACAAAGAGCAGCAGCACAGCTCCAGCCTGTAAAGGGCCTCCAGCCAGCAACAAATACTGTTCGGTGGGCAGCTTCTACTTTGTTAACCTCTACTTGAGCTAAATTAGCTTTGTGTATTTCATTTTTTAACTCGTGCTCGAGTTTAACTTTTAAATCTTTGTCCGCTATGAATTTATCCAGTATCTTGGAAATAGGGCCAATAAGTTTGTCAATCATACCGAATTACTCTTGTATAGTAATTAGTGTTGTGGAAGGATTTTTTTGTTCTTCTATTTTAGAATCTAAAAGTGCCTCTAAGCTAGTAACTGCATCTTCACCCATAGCAGATATAACCCAAGACTGCACTAAATCCGAAGTAACTTCTGATACGGGTACAAAGTCTTCTATTGTTTCTGTGTTTAGACTTATAGATCCATAACTAGAACCCGTGTAAGTACCGTTATCGTCTTCTTCAGATTTTTCTACTTTCCAATGCACGTTCCAGATTACTCCGTCATTGCCATTATATGCTTGTGTATAAATTTCTACGTTTTTACAATCCCATTCCATTTTTACTCCTCTCTTTGAGTAATTTTAATTTTAAAATTTAAAGCCAATATGTCGATGTAGCTAAACAATTTGTTGATCCATCCGTCATCAATCTTATTAGGCGTACAGGCAGCTATAATTGATGCCCCTGTTACTATATATGTCACCGTTGTAATTATATCTATTATAAAATTCATTAATATCTCCTTTTAGTTATTTTCTATATAAGCCTGACCAGTAGCAATCGCATCTGTATAAGATGTTTTATCATCTGAACTACCAGCTACATCAGGCGTATCATCATCTTCATCAACAGGTGCATACGCTAAAACGATTTCCAAGTGGTCTACGTTTCTTTGTACCATATCGTTGATTTCTGATTGCTCCATGCCTTCAACATTCCAACTTCCAGCGTTTACTTCGTTAATTAAAGTTACGCTATCTGTTGCTGCTGTTAAGACACTACTTACTGTTTTAGGTTCTATAGTCATATTATTCTCCTTGTTATCCTTCTAGGGTTTCTATTCTTGTTGTTAATGCTTCTATTTTAGCATCTGCTTCTTGCAAGGCTTTGACTAAAATTGGTATTAATTGGGTTTCCGTTAATTTTAAAGAGTTTGTATTTGATGTGTTTACTATATGGTCATCAGTCCATCCTATTGAGTTTTCTATTGCTTTTATTTCTTGAGCTAAAAACCCTAGTTGTTTATCTGATGATTTTTTACTATGGTCTCTTTCACCATATTTTTCATGTGTATTTGGATAATAATTATCTCTATTATCCCAAACATAAGTAACAGGTCTCATTTGTTTTACGAAATTTAGTCCTGCATTATCAGGTAAGTTTGTTATATCTGTTTTATCTCTTTCATCAGAACCAACAGTTAAAGCAACTTTTGCTTCAAAATTAGTGATTGCATTATTACCAAGAATAATATTATTACTTCCAGTTGTTATATTTGCTAGAGAGTCTGTTCCTGCACCTCTACCAACACAAAGATTATTACTACCAGTAGTTATATGATTACCTGCATTACTTCCCAAAACTGTATTATTACTTCCAGTTGTGAGACCTAATCCACATTGACCAATACCAGTATTAGAAGCACCTGTAGTTACATTAAATAAACAAGCATCACCTACAGCAGTATTTAGACCAGCAGTACAATCTTCTAATGCTCTTGAACCAATACCACAATTTGAACCGCCTGTAGTATTACTTGTTAAAGCATTTTGACCAACTGCTGTGTTATATATAGCTGTAGTGAGTTTACCTAGTGCATGAGAACCTACAGCAGTATTATCAGAACCACTGCAACCAGCAGCATCCATAGAATAATGACCTATAGCAGTATTATCATCTCCTGTACAAACACGTAAAGTTTCATTACCCAATGATACATTACGAGTACCTGTGGCATATCTTTGAGATTCTGTACCTACAGCAACACAGTTTGTTATAGTTCCAGTTTGTAAGGCTAAGTTACCAACTGCTGTGTTATAGCTGCCTGTTGTATTACTGTATAAAGAGTAACGACCAATTGCTGAATTTTCTACACCGGTTGTATTGAAACGACCAGCAAAATATCCTATTGCAGTATTACCAGTAGCTGTATTATTGTTTAATGATTTGTGTCCAACAGTTGTATTTTGACTACCAACTATATTACTTGTTAAACCTTCTACACCAACTGCAACATTTCCAGTACCTATAGTGTTTGCTGCAAGAGCTGAATCGCCAAGAGCAACATTATTTGAAGCAGTGGTATTAGCTACTAAAGCATTTCTACCTAAAGCTGTATTCGAACCGCCTATCGTGTTTAATACTAAAGCGTTCAGACCAACCGCTACATTATTACTTCCTGTTGTATTAGTAAGCAAAGCACCTGAACCAAGTGCAGAATTATATTGACCTGTTGTGTTATTTTGTAATGCTACATTACCTATAGCTGTATTTGCAGCACCTTCAGTATTTGCTGTTAAAGCATTATTACCTATAGCTACATTATATGCACCACTTGTAAGACTATCTAAAGCTGTATCACCTAAGGCTACGTTAGATGTACCAGTTGGATAATTACCATCAAGTTTAATTGTTCCATTTACATCAAGGGTAGCTGTCGGGGCCTCAACTCCAATTCCAACCCTACCACCATACCTTTGTAATACTAAAGGTATAACATTATTACCTCTATTAATTGCATCTATAAAAGCTAAATTATCAGCTTCATCTACTCCAAAACCTAACTGATTGCCTGATGCACCTGATGCTGTCCTGATAAGTAGTTGTGGAAAAGTGTCTGAATTGGCAAATGTTATATTACTTACTATTTCAAGAGGTGCATTTGGAGCAGTTTGTCCAATTCCAACACGACCCTCATGCAACATAGATAATATTTCTGTTCCTGCTGCTGTTGAAACGGCTAACCTGTCTCCAGCTTTATTTTCTACAAGATAAACCCTGTCATTCCCACTTACTGCTGTTGATGCAGTATCAAATTTTATACCTGTTGTATTTGTACCAGTCATACCCACGGTAATGTCGTTTGCTGTACCGGCACCTGTTCCAAAAGCACTAGTACCTTTAACAAGAATACCACCTGTAGTAGCTAGAGCTCTCATGGCTAAACCAGCAGTTTTTACTCTGAAATCTAAACCATCATCACCGTTAGGACAGTCTATAACTCCCCTTTCAGCCTGAGTATAAAGACCTAATCTATAAGTAGTTGTACCACCTATTTGAAGGGCTGGATTCGTTGCGTTGCCCGTTGCATTTGCAGAACCTATATGCACATTGGCATTTAATGAAGTAGCTGAAACACCAAGACCCGAGTCAGTGAACCTTCCTACCTCTCCACCATCAATGTCAAAAGTTATTCTTGAGCCCCCTTGTGAATTACCCACATCTGCTTGTAAGGCTAAGTGACCACTATTACCTGAGATCTCTGCTTTACAATTTGAAAGACCTGAATCGGTAAATTGAAACCTGGGGTTATCTGCTGTTAGATCTATTTCTCTGTTTGGACTGGCAGTCCCAATACCAAAAGAACCCCCCGCTGTAATTCTTACAGCCTCGTCACCATAGGTTTGGTTAGAGGTTCCTAAAGCCCTACCAGTGCTGCCTGTATAGAAAACTAAATCGGTAGGCATATCTGTTGCTGAATTAGCGGCTCCCGACAATTTAGCCGCTATAGAAGCTGAATAAGCTATATTTGCTGCGGTGCCATCTGTGTGGTTAGCCCCAAAATAAATTGTCCCTATATGCTTACCATCATTAGCTAGTGCATTGGTTTGAAGTGAAGATAAAGCCAGACCCCCAGTGAATGACTGCGATTCATTAGTATCTTGCCTATTTCCTTGTACTTTTATAACTGGTGATACAGAAGAATCACTAGAATCCTCAACAAAAATACCACCAGTTACTCCACCGCCTTTTATGTGTAATTTAGTATCTGGATCTGTATGTCCAATTGCAACTTCATCTGAAGAGGTTACGACCAAGCCATCTCCCAAGAACTGTAGAGAGCCGCCATCGGTGTATTTTAAAAATGACCCACCTGTATTAAAACCACTAGTAGACTGGTTTTTTATATGAAATACATCAGAATCGACTCGTATTGTAAAAGGACCAGTAGTATTATTATTTGAATCTAAAAATATACTAGTATTTTGTGTCCCATCTACATATATACCATCCCCAGCTCCTCCGCTTACATGTAGCTTATATGCAGGATTTGAAGTCCCCACCCCAAAATCTCCAGAGCCACTAAACCTGCCATACTCAGAGTTATTTTTACCAAAGGTTATTAAATCACCATTTTGGTTACCAAACTGTACATAGCCCATTTTTGTAGCATCAACTTTACGCTGTATTCTATGTGCTGCGGTTGTCCAGTCTGTACCATCAGCAAGTCTTTCGGTTGTAAATAAAAGACTGTCAGTATTAGCAGTATCAGAGCGTAATGTTAATGGAGTAAGCTGATTTCCTGCTGTAGTTCCTAAATCATTAGCTGAACTTCCAACAGTTAAGGCTTCTTTAATTTCTACACCTGTGGATGCGGTGGCTAGTTTTAAATCACCATCATGATACAGTTTTGAAGCACCACCATCTTCGAAGTTTGCATAAAGTTTTGATGTATCAGCATTTGTTAGTCTTAAATCACTTGCTGCTCTAATATATAAAATACCTGTTCCAAGTTCATCAATAAAACTATTATTTCCATCATGATAAATCTGTAAATCTGAACCAGCTCCAAAGATAGCTTTGTCGCTATCACCAAAGTTAATATCGCCTGTAGTTGTTAAACCTGTAAGAGTACCAACACTTGTAATATTAGGTTGTGCAGCTGTTGCTATTGTACCTGTAACTGTACCATTAACCGTTATACCTGCTGAACTTGTAGCTAGTTTAGCTTCGCTATTATGATAAAGAGTAACTGCTCCGTTTGCTACAGCAGTAATCATATTTTCATCAGGGTCGGCATCTAGGTTTTGTATGTTTATATTTGTCCCACGAATATATAAATTACCTGTTCCTGTATCATCTATAACACTATTGTTACCATCATGGTAAATCTGTAAATCTGAATCTGTTCCAAACTTAGCTTTGTCGTTATCGCCAAAGTTTATATCAGCACTTGTTGTAAGACCATCAGTTGTTATAACGCCTGTTACGTCTATGCCTGATGAAGAAGTCGTTAGAACAGTAGAATTATTATGTTTCAGTAATATTGGATTATCAATATTAGTTGTAATCTGCAAGTTAGTTCCACCATAAAATATTCTTGCATCATGGTCATCATTAAAAGGTGTTTTGAAATCTACATATCCACCACTTGCACCACCTAATTCAATATTTCCATAACCTGATGCATCATTAACATTAATAGTAGTGTCAACTATCAAGACTCCTGTTACATCTACTCCAGTTGAGCTTGTGGCTAGTTTGGTAACATTATCATATCTAAGTTGTACTGTACTATCGGCAATAAAAGATGCCATTGTTTCACCAGTATATTTTTGTAACTGTATTTCATTAGAACGAATTACTAATGGACCTGTTCCTGCATCGTCTATATAACTACCACTACCATTATGGTAAATCTCTAAATCATCAGAATTACCGTAGGTGCTTTTTATCCCATCTTCAAATCTTATATTTTTAGATGCAACTGATATTTGCTCACCACCATCTAATCTAAAATAATTCGCAACACCACCTGCACCATCATCACTTCCAAATCTTATATCTTGACCATCTGCTAGATTTTGTATATCAAAATGACCTGTATGGTTTTGTATTTTAGATGTAGTTCCATTATGAAAAATTCTTAAATCGTTGCCCAAACCAAACATGGCTTGGTCGGAATCAGCAAATAATATGTCATTACCATTAGATGCTAAATCCCCACCCAATTGTGGAGTTGTATCTTCTACAACATTGTTAATAGAAACAGCTTGTACTCTAGCATCGGTGTAGTAAAGATTTGTATTTTCAGGAACTATACTTGTATCTAAAGTTGATGTTGTTGCTTGGTTAGATGCATTGCCTATAAAGATGTTGCCGTCATTAAGGTTTGGGGTGTCATTTGTTCTTCCCGCACCGCCTACCTTGATAGATCCTGAAGATGCATGGGATCTTTGAACTTTACCCATGTTTTGTAATAAAGATGCTTCGCCCGCTGGTTTCGAATTAGTTAGCTCGCCTGCGGTTGTAGAAACATATAAAGTATCACCAACACTGAATGCAGAAGTATCAACGCCCGAAATAGTACCAAAGGTTACAACCTCTGTAGATCCATTTAGTGAGGCTGCTGTTAATACCAAGCCAAAGGCTGGCATCTTACTACTATCATCAGCATCAGCAAGAGCTACAACTGGGGTATTGCCAGAAATACCAGAGACATAGACCACTTCGCCTTTATCAATAGCTTCACCGGCTTTGGCTTTAAAAATTACAGCACCACGTAAGTCACCAATAAACTCTGTAGCAGTTATTTCATCAGCATCTAGTTGTGGGAAAGTTTCAAGAACAGCGGCAGTCAGCCTTTGCTCAATAATATCTCCGGAAGAAAAAGTTTGTGCGGTTGTGTTGTCTTGCGCTCTTACAATAGTAAGGGTGTTACTAGAAACTCCAGTAACTTTTACTATTTCAATATTAGAACCATCGTCAATGCTGCAGAAGAAGTATTCATCTCCTGTAATACTTGGCAGTTTAGTAGCATCAGCAACAGTTATACTTGTTGCAGAGCTAGATAAAGCCGCTGACAGAGTAGTACTAGCATTGTTTTTAAAGACAATTGCCACACTTTCCTCCTTTTAAATTAAGAAACTGTAACAGTCCAAGTGATTGTCATAGAGTCAGAAGCACCTTTATTAACGACTGAAAAAACTGTTCTACACAATAAAGTACCGCTAGAAGAGGCATTAAATATACCAGCTTCTGTAATAGCTCCTGTACCTTCTCCAGCGCCAAAAGTAGCAACATACACTATGTCAGTCCCTGAAACAGTGGTAGAAGTCAAAGAGTTCCTATCAGCCTCACTGCCTAAAGCGGTATCAGATGCAGCTGCGGTTGTAGAACCGGTACCTATCGCCATGTGCGACATAGCGGTAGCAGTAGTATCTTTCATTCGAGAAGCTACATACTCTTTTCCATCAGTAACAACTACGTTGTCTACATATTTGACGACTTGATCATTAATTGCGATAGCTAATCTACCTTTTAATCTAAAATCATCTTTTAACATTTATTTCTCCTAGTTTAATGCATTAGTATTTAGGGCCGCGCTATTAATAGTTCTACTTTGTATAAACTTAAGAGCCAACGACTCTGTTATTGTAGCACTATCTGAGGCAGATGTACTAAAACTATAAGCATGGAATTCAGATATTCCCACAGAATCTGTTTTAACGGGGTTAAAACCTCTAGTTAAAGTTTCTGCAATAGAAATTGAGTCTGTTTTTCCTAAAGTAGAAAGTATAGTAGAAACTTCATTTAATGCAAATGTGTCCAAAAAGGGTTTACTAAAAATATATAGAAGCTCTTCCGACATAAAAGTAACATTTTCTTTATCTAAATCTACGTCGGTTTGTAGGGGGTCTTGTACAGAAGCCAAATCATCTAAAGTAAAAGCGTCACTAAAGACCCTGTTAAATGTAACAACTCTTGCAAGAGCTTCAGACAAGGAAACAGAGTCTGATTTAGCTAGACCAAAATTGCTTGTATAATTCTCTGAAATAGAAATGCTGTCAATTGCAAGTACACCCTTGCTTATAATTAAACTTTCTGAAATTGATACAGTTTCTGCACCAGCAAACACATCTATAAAAAAGTCTGTATTCTCAATAATACCAAAGGTATCTGTTAAAGAAGTAGATGCACTAAAAAAAAGGTCTTCAGCTAAACTAAGGTTATCTTGTTTTATAGCATTAAGGTTAAATATAGAATTTTCCCCTAAAGAGACAATGTCTGAGCTTGCAGTTTCAAACAACAACTGAGGTACGTCAGAGATACTAGCAGTGTCAGAAAAACTTCTTAAGAACTCAAGTAAAACGTCTAAATCTTCCGACAAGCCTATGTTTTCAGAAACTACACTAAAACTAGTAGACTTTGCTATATCTTCTAAAATAGATACTGTATCTGTTACTTGTTTACCAAAAGTTACTAAATGTTCTTCCTGCATTGTCACAGAAACAGCATTAGGACTACCTGTTGTAAAATAAACATTTTTAGAGTCAGGGTCTAATCGTACATTTACAGCAGATAAATTTACATACAGTAACGTAGATTGTAACTCTGTAAATGTAAGTGCAAATTGCGCAAGGCTATACTGAGAATCTGCGCTTGCTTCTACAAAAGTCGTAACAGATTTAGGCTCAGCTTTAGATAAACTAGCTTGAGATGACGGTAAATCTACCGTCGCTTTAAGGTTTTTATACGATACTAAAAGTCGAAATGCCATTAATCAAAATCATCACGCACTTTAAACTTTACTAAATCTTGTACTGTTTGGATATTACCATCATTTTTTGTAAACTCTAGTTCGCCTTCAAAAGTACCAGAAGTAGTCCACGTGCCAGAGGGAAACAAACACGTACATACGCCCCCTGTAGGATTTGTAACTGTACAAAGTATTGTTGTTAATACTGTAGAAGACCCTATTTCTCTAATTCTAAGGCGTACTGCGCCATTTGATAAATCTATAGCAGCCCAAGTGTTACTGTTTTCTGGGTCTAAAGTTTGCCCAGTAGCAGCAGTGTTGCTGTCTTTTAGGGTAAAAGTTAGCTCAGGAAGAGTGTCTCCTGTTACTAATTTTATTGTATCTGAATATGCCATATGTACCTCATTATATACTAAAATGGATAGATATCATTAAATCTAAACTCTCCATCAATTAATAAATCTTCTAAACGTTCTGCTGTTGGTCCAAAAGCTGGTGTAAACCACGCATCACCAAACTTAGGACTATCTGCCATGGGGAATATCATACCAAAAGGTCCAAAATATCCTGCCCTATCAAACAATTCTAACGTATATTCATTCCACGGCATACCGTCAGTTCTAAAAGCAGTAGAATAAGCAAATGTATCTTGTACTTGTACTCCTCTAAGAGGTTTTTCTAAAAACCCAGGAGTTACGCCCCTACCTAAATATTTAATAAATTCTCTAAGTTCTAAACCTACTGCAGCTAAAGGTAGCAACACACTGGCACCTAAAAGCAACGGATATGCGGCTGAAGGTATACCTTTATTGTTATAAGCATTTTGGCTTTGTCTTAATAAACCACCCATAATGTTTACACCAAACGCATAAAAGAAAGATTTAAGCTGGAATATTAAAGCAGTATAAGGGTTAGAAGCCCAAGCAGGCCTTTCAGCTGCATTAGGTCTAATAATAGATTCTTCTACAAACCTAGACAGAGCATCAGCTACTTTTGCGTCACTAACATTTAATTGACCTGTAGTTTTATCATATGCACTAATAACGTCTTGTCTAGTTAACCCTAGTTCTTTTAATGACTGATTACTTTGTGTATCATTAGCTTCAGCTAATCTAATTAAAAACCTTTGCCCCATACCAGCTGCAAAAGTCCTAGTAAACTTAGTATACCAATCAAGCCCAATGCCATTAAAAAACTTATCGGCAACAGCTTTAGAGCCTTCAGTCATAAACCCTAGTTCATAAGCATTTACATACATAGTATGGATAGAGTCATGAGTAGTTAACCCTAAATCTCTAGCAAACTGTTCAGCTTGTTCTTTGTTTTTCATGTAGTATTGAATTTCTGCAAAAGAATCTTTCCAACCCAACATGCCTTTAGAACGTAGCATAGGTCCACCCATATCAGGAATAGAAGCAATAGTAGCTAAAGGCAATAACGTAACCATGTTAAGCAATAAACCATAGCTGTTTAACCTTCTCATTAATGGGCTCATATCATGGCCAGTCTTACCCAACATGTTTTCAACAGCGTTTCTTGCTCCTTGTTTTTTAATCGGATCTTTTATTCTATTGACCATAACTTCAGAGGCCACATGTGCGTTAACCACGTCCCCCGGTTGTGCAGTTTTAGGTAATAACTCTTTAAGAGCAGGGTTTGCGATATCTTCTGCTGTTAATTTAGTTGTTACATTTTTATGATATTCAACCTTTTTAACAGTGTTATCAACGTATTGAAACAAAGCGTTGCCGGGTTCAAGTAACACCCCTACATCTCTAGCTGCTTTGTTTGGTATGTTAGTAAAATATTTTTGTCTTTCTGAAGATAACCCAACAGATAACTTAGTCGTATCTAATGATTCATCATTAGTTAGCCAAGTATTAACAAAAGAGTCCCAATCAGCAAAATCCTTACCATAGAGCCTAGGGTTTTCAATACCTGGGTTATATTGACGTAAAAGTTCAACTACTACAGCTCTTGCTTCTGTATTATGTATTAACTTATTAAAGTCCCATTGTCTGGTAAAGAAGTTTGTTTGTTTACCAATATCAATCCCAGAAGGTCCTATATATTCATCATAGAATTTATCTAACCATTCTCTTAGAGCTTTTGCTCCTGGGTCTTTAATGTCTGCAGTAGCAACTGTATCATCTTCTGCAATTTTTGCTGCTTCATTAAACTTATCTAAATCTAACTTGCCATCAGTCCTAAAAACAAACTGGCCATTTACTTTTATATCTAAGGCTTCATTTCTTTTTTGGTTCGTTACTATAGGCCTTCTGTTTAAATAAGCAGAAGTATCTTCGGATGTTGACCTAGAATAAAAAGTAGAGGCTAGTTCTTGGTTTATATCTTTTAAATAACCATAAGCAGGCCTTAAAAGATACGAAACACTCCAATGTTTTTTGTCAGCCGGCATAAAGGTAAAGTCAGCTGATAGCATTTCTATGGCTTTGTTTTTAAAGTACCTCATAGTCTTTTTATCAAGGCCAAACTTATTCATATTTTCTACAATAACTTCAGCTTCTTCTACAATTTGATATTTTTGCGCTAGAGTTAGTGGGTCTTGTTTAGCCTCTACACTCTTTAAAACACTACCTATAAACTCTTCAAACCTAGGGTTTAAAAGCTCTGGGCTAAGTCTATTCTTATACAATGTGCCAATGACTTCATCAAAGAAGGTTTTTAACTTAGTAACTAAATTTTTAAAATAAACTTCGGCTCTGTTAGTGGCTTTGTATTTAGGGTCTTCTGCTATCTTTCTAACAGCGATAGCAAATTGGTCAGCAAAATATTCATCAAATCCGTTATCAGGATCGCTGTATTTATTGCTACCTGTTTCTTCTAATCTTTTTTGCGCTTTTTCAAAGTCTTTGTAAATTAACTTACCTAAAGGAGTCCCTAACAATGAGGACTTGTAGCCTTCAAGGAACACGTGCCCCGCTTCATGTGATATCTCAAGGACAGCTTTAGCACGACTTGCATTGTCAGTAATTTTAGCTGGGTCAATAATAATTACATCAGAATCGCCAAAACCTATATACCTAGCAGAAGCATCAGAAGCTTTTAAATCATCTAATTGAGCTTGGTAAGCTTCTTGGTGTTGTTCTGAAAAATTAGGGATACTCCAACCTTGTTGGTTTGGAACCCCATCATCTACAGTTTTAAAATATAAAGTTCTTTTGTAGCCTAGTTTTTGTAAAATATTTTTGTAAGCCTTGCCTATATTGTTTCCTACTGAGGTTGTAAAAGACTTTGAAAAAAGTACAGCACCAGAACCAATATTAGATAAAGGTTTTTCTTTTTTACCTTTATTTGATAGATAAGTTTTGTTATCCCCCTCTTCAATATTCATTCTTGTAAAAGGCAGACCTTGTCTAGTAAGGTCGGACTCAATGTAATATTCAGGTTCAAACCTGCCTTCAGCTTCAGGCTCAGTGTTTCTTTCACTTATACCTTCTACTGAATCTATATCTACTCCGTTTCTAGCGGCTAAGTCATCTAAATACCTTCCATATTTTTGTGGAGTGTTTAAATCTCCAGTAGACTTATATGGCAATACTTCAACACCCGCTTCTTTAATAAGTTCAACTTTTTTTCGGTTAATCCCTGCATCTTCGTACTCTCGGTCTTTAAAAGTTTTTTTAGGTTCTCCTATTTTTCTTTTGGCAACAACCCTACCTTGTGCGATTACATCTGCATCTACTTGAGCAAACTGTTGGTCAGTTAAGGATAATAAAGGTGTACCATTATAATCAATAGTTTTTCCTACCAGTGCAAGGCTACCAATCAATTCATTAAACTGTGCTTGTAGACGTGCTCGTGGCCCTAACCCAGGGTCGGTTTGTACTAGTTCTCTGTTTTCTAATAGAGTTGTAATATCAACAGGTTTTCCATCTATTTTGAACCTTTGAGCCAAGGGTGTATTTAATTTGTTTTTACCGCCAAATTTATTTGCTAAAGAATCTTCAGCATTCTTAAGGGCTTCTGCCGCTACAACTGCAGGGTCTGCTTCAACTGGGCCTTCTGAGAATATTTTATAACCTTTGGCTGTTTCTCCTGGTTTCTTTATAGAGGGTTCAGTTGATTGAACAAGTCTAAAACTAGTAGTAGGATATTTTTTACTTAAGTCAATATAATCTTTTAAGGCGCTAACGGGTACATTATCTATTTCTCTTTTACCTTCATTAGTAATATCTCTTTTTGTAAAGAAAGCAACATCATCTTTAGCCTGTTCGCTGCCTCCTAGTATTCTTAAAAATTCTTCTATTATATTTTTTTCTACAGCTTTAGGTTTACCTTGTTGTTCACTACGAGAAGCATAGAATTGATCTTTTGTTTTACCTGGAGTTGCAGAGTCTGGCACTTGAGTAAAAGCTGATTCAGAGGTAACAATATTTATCCCAGAGGCTTGTCTTGTTTCAAAGTCTAACCCAGTGTCTTTTTGTTCTTCTGAAGAAATAGGGTCAGTCGTAGGTTGAGGACCTGCTGATTCTTCTTCTACTTTCCTTACTTTTAAATCTCTATCAGCAAGTGCTTCTTCTTTAGTTTGTTGCTGAATAGTAAACTCTGGGTTGTTTCTATATCTTTTTTTAGCTGAGCTAACAGCTTTAGTAATGTTTTTATCTGAAACAGTTTGTCTTTCTATAATGTTACCAGCTGCATCTTTTACACTTATTACATTGTTGTGATCCGGAGTTTGTGTTTCAACAAAACCTAGAACTTCAGCTAATGCTGTATCTGTAGCACCTTCATTTTGTATTCTTTTTGCAATGTTATTACCTTCAGGGGTATTGGGGTAAAGGAGAACACCTTTACTACCACCGTTTTCAGTAGTTTGTACTTCAGTTGCATTTACTCCATCTAGCCCTGTTCTATCTATAATTTTAGGGTCACTGAGTTGTTCTACAGAAATGTTAGGAATCCATACCGCAGGCTTTATACCTGCATTCATAGCTTTTACTTGGACATTTAAATCTTGCGGAGATTCGGGTTGAGGAATTCCGTCCCCTATATCCATATCTTCTACATTTTGTCTTTCTGGTCCGAACAATAAGTTATAAGCTTTACCCATGACATTAGCTGGAGCACCTCTAGCGCCACCAGCAATAGCTCCAATAAATGCAGCTTCTGCCCTTCTTAAATTAGCCTCTTCTTGGCTGTAGGTTGGGTCAATAGCAAATCTTTGTTGTAGAACAATCTCTTCTTGTAAAGCTTCAGTAGTACCTTCGGCTACACCACTTGTAACTAAGCCATAACCAGCAGCTTTGCTTAAACTCTTTATTACTTCTCCAGCACTAGCATTACCTTTTACTAAGTCTTTTGCTGCTGTTTTAAATATCATGCCATAAAAAACTTTTTCTCCTAGAACATCTAAAAGAGCTTGAGGTACACCTAATGCTAAGGCTGCTTTTGCTTCATCTGCAGTTAACTCATATCCTGCATCTCTAAATTCTTCTAGTGATTGCGAAGAACCTACGGTTAAACTTTGTACACCAGAACCTGTCCAAAAACCTAATTGCCCCAAAGGTATGCCTGCTATTTTATTTCTAGTTTGCAGTTGTTTATTAGCCACGGCCAATGGTAGTCCTTTTTGGCTAAAGTAGTATTTGTTTGCACTTACACCCTGGTAAGCTTGTTGTAAGTAATCCTTTTCTAAGTCAGTTAATTTAGGGCCTTTTCCTTGTCTAGCTAAATGGAATTTATTAACAAGGTTATTTGTTTTGTTTGATACATACTTTTTAGCACCTGCATTTAAAGTAGCTTTACCTACACCACCAACAAGAGCGCCACTAAAACCACTAGCTATAGAGGCAAGAGCTTGGGGGGTAACCATACCAATGCCTTTTGTAGCTTGAGTAAAAAATTTATCTAAAGTTGGTTCGTCCGCAAAATCAGCAAAAGAACCCATAGGTTCTAATACAGCTGCGGCACTTGCTCTAAATACATCTGCATTTCTTATCTTAGCTTCTGCAGCAGCTTGGTCTCCTTTTATGTAATCAAAGATAGCACCAAAATTAGAAATATCTGCCGTCATCTGGTCTGTACCAGCTTTGACAGCATTATCAAGAGTTTCTAACAAAGTAGCAGGGGGTGCAGGTTGATCAATAACTCTAGGCCCAAGTTTAGCGGCACTTGCAGCTTGCCCCGCTACAGTTTGTTTTAAAACAAGTTTTTCAATAGGGTTAAGAGGCGGCTCGTCAGAGACAGGCTTTTCATAAGAATCTGCGTCAGCAATCGCAGGGCCAGGACTGGGGGGCGGGTTTTTATCCCTAATTGCTTGGAGTTCTGACAAAAATAAATCATCATCTCTTGTAGAGTTTTTTGCTAAATTCCTTATAGCATTAGAAAAATCATCCACACGTGTCGGTGTTTGTTTAGCCCAAGTAGAGTCATAAACTTCTTCAGCTGCTTTAGTGTAATCTCCGTCTGATAAATACTGCCAAGTTTTTTTGTGAGCATCTGGGTTAACGGACCCGTCCCACCAGTTTTCGCCAAGTTGAAAATTAACAGAAAAAAGAGCGTTTACAAAATCTGGATCTTCTTCTCCTAATTGTTTTGCTTGGGAAATAGCAGCATCATAGGCTTTTTGCCCATCCGCATTAAACCAAAGATTTAATTTGTCTGAGTCTACTAAATCATTTTCTTTGTATTGAAGCTTTTCGTCTTCAGTTAATTTGTGACCATATCCAGCTGTAAGAATGCCTCGGGAATCGCGATAAACTTTATTACGAAATCCTTCTCTATTCTTTAAATGATCAAGGGCGCTTTGAGGAATCGACACACTACTTACTCCCCATTAAACTTTGATAGAAAAGTATTTGAGACATATCTACTCCGAAAGCTCTATCTAGTTGAGACCTAGGAATTTTATTACCTACAACCTCGTCTCCTACTCCAACATTTCTAAAGTAGCTAATTTTGTTTGCATCCTCTAGTTTAGTAATTTCATTTTCTTGACCATCAAAAGCTCGGACTTCAGGGGGAAGCTGTAGTTCTCTAGCTGGAACATCCCTAAACATCCAACCCGTAATAGGGCTATTATTCCAAAAACTTTGGTCAGATAAATTTTGAACAGCTTTACTTACATAGATGTTAAGAGCGTCTTCAGCGTTTGCTTTGTCACTAATACTGCCACTTCTAACTGCCCTGTTTAATGCACTAGATAGCCTTTGTCCATAGCCCTTACCAGTAAGTTCTGCTGGGTCAATAGGCGCTAATTCGTCAATAAGCTTGGTAATGTCTCCAGATATTGGAGTCTCTTCAATTTCTTTTTGCTGTTGTGTGGCAGTAAACTCATATTGGTCTTGTAGTAGTTTTGCTTGGTCATTGGCTACTTTGTCGCCTTCAAAATTTAACCTTCCTGTGTCTGCAAACCTCATTAAATAGGGCATAAACTGTCCAAGACTTTTATCACTTAAACTTGCAGCCATGTCTCCAACAATCGCTAACCTAGTAGACTCACTAGCCCTTTGGAAATTGTTGTTATATTGTTGTAGTACAGAAGCTAATGTTTGCTGGCCTGTTTCACTTAACTTACCGCCAGATATTAACCCTTCTATTTGCTGTCTAAAAGAGACGATGTCTTGGTTGTTTGCGGCAAGCATAATAGAACTAACGGTACTTTGAGACAATTTAGTAGAAGGTACTACAGTTTCCTTTTGTAAATTTTTTATATCTTTAGGTGCAACAGGGTTTCCAAAAAATTCAGTTTGTTTCATTTCAGAATACTTTTTGACAAACTCATAAGGATTGGCATTAAATTCTTCGTAAAGTTGTGGGTCTTGCATAAAATTGTTCTCTAGTTTTGACTTATTTGACTTGTACCAATTTTTAGCTTTACCTAAATTCTGAGGCTGGTTAATTACTTTATCTGCATTCTTCATTACTGTGCTTACAGTTTCATTCTGCAAAGCTTTTTCATATTTAATAGCATTATTCTGCTCTGCAGGAGTCATATTTTCCCAATCAGCATCACTAAAGTTAAGGGCATGAGTATCTTTATTAGGCACATAAGTAGAATATTTCTCTAACATTTCTTTAGAAGGAGCTACATAAATAGGGTCTACATCCATTGCAACAGACCTACCAAAAGCAGAAGTTGTACCTATCGCAGCTACTTTTCTATCTTTACTAAACTGAGTTTTAAACTCTTCTACGCTACCAAAAACAGGATTAGACTCAAAGGTGGGTGTACTAGGTTGGCTAGGTTTAGGTGCGCCGCCAACTACCTCTGTTGGAGCTCCAGCAGCTTCTAAATCTTGGGCATCTTGAACTTGTTGGGTTTCGAGCATACCCTCAGACTGTAAAAGTGGCAATAAGTCAGTTCTTGCTTCTGGGTCATACCAATTTACAGGTTTTTCATATCCCACTGCTTCCGCAAAAGCCTCGTTTTGCGGTCTTTGGTATATGTCTGTTTTAAACTTAGCAAAAACAGGGTCTAACCTATTTAAGTTTATAGTCAGTTCTTCATCATCAGGCATACGGCCTGGTCCAAATTCTTCTGCTACTTCACTAAACTTTCTACCATCTACAGTAAAAGGTGCAGAGTAAAATCTACCTTGTTCAGCGTCCGCAACTCTTACATAGGGTACTAACTCCCCATCGTCTGTTAAATAAGAGTTTAAAGGATCTAATTGTTTACCCATTCCAAGTATGGCTTGTCCAAAACCTAGCTCGTTTAGTTTCTGTATGCCTACTTCTTTACCATAAGCAAAAATATAATCTTTTGGGGTTGGCCTATTTGGGTTATATGTAGCTTTCCAGTTATTGTATTCTTCTTGATCTTTTACGTTTATAGTGCCCTGTCGTTCGAATTCTTTGATATCATTATTAAGGTTTATTTCATAAGTAGCTAATCTATCATTTTGTTTTTGAATGTCTTGTTGTACTTCTTTTTGTATTGCAATATCAGCTCTAGAACCCGCCCTCGGGGCCTGGTTAAAAATATTTGATAACCTGTCTAATATAGCCATTAAATTAAACTCCCTACAAGAGCGCCTACTTTACCGCCTATACTACCTAAGAATCCATAGTGTTGACTAGCTGAAGCGGCTCTAGCACTTTCGTATGCATTTTTTCTAGAGCTTGCTAAACCGGCAAGAGAGCCTAAAGCACCAAATGCGGATTGTCTCTCAGAGCTAAATATATCAGATAACGTTGAAAGCCTTTGTAAATTTGCTTCTTCATCCCTTCTTCTTGCAAAGTTCATTGACCCTGCTACATTTGACTGCCCAGATATCTGTGAAAGCTTAGATTGTTGCTGTCTTTCGGCTGGTGTCAATTGTATGCCATATCTCTCTTGGTTCCTAGCAACTTGAGCCTGTGCCCTAGCATTAGCCTCAATTGCATCTTGTTCGGATTCAGCAACAGTGTCGACAGGCGTTTGTAACTGCTTAATAATATCTTGAAAAGGTACTATATCCTTTTCATAAGACTGTGCTGATTGTTGTATTAAAATGTCGTCTGCTAGTGCCATAGTTAATTATTAAAAAAGTTTAAATTTAGTTTTTTGCCCCGTTTGTGTGGCATCATTTTCGATTTGTGGGGCTCTAAGATTCCCCAATTTTGTGCCGCCAAAAATACCAGTTTGATAGGCATCTCCAAATTGTAATTGTTTTCCCCCAACCATTTTTCCCCCTTTATCATCAACTGTAGAAGATCTAAAAAAAGGATTGCCAGTATCAGCTACATTTTGACCCATAGTCCCCAAAGCCCCGCTTATAACCCCACCTAAAGTAGATTGAATAGCGCCCCTTTTAGCTCTAGCTTTAGTTTCTTCAGCTGAAAACTTACCTATATCTTGTTTAGCGCTTTCACTAGCAGCTCTTACACCGGCACCAGTAGAAATTTGTTTATCTTTTGTTAGCATACCTGCTACAGTGCCTAGCCTGCCACCTTCTAACTCAGAAGAGACATCTTTAACGCCAGTAGAAACAGCAACAGCGTTAGAGGCTAAAGCAGCTGCGGTTTGTATATCAGTAGCAGCGTCGTACCCGCCTACCCCGGCTCCTGCTTCACTAATAGCTTTATCTGCAGAAGCAATCCCGCCTATTTCAGCTTCGGTGTCTTGAGTTGTAAGTTTTGTTATTAACTCATCTCGATCACCACGTAAAGATTCTGCAAACTTTAAATCAGACTCAGCTCGCATCTTTGCGCCTTTTTCAGCGTCTGTTTCTCTTACGATATTTTGTCTTTTTACTTTTCGTCTTCCCATTTATATTTCTTTCCTATAAACGTATGATACAAGGTCAAACCCATAGTGAGGAACAACTTTGGACCAGCCTGTTCTTCTAGTTTCAAACTCTATTGCAGATACTTTTTCTTTTTCTGCTAATTTATCTAAGAATAAAAAACCAGCATCTTTATAATTATACTCTGATTTAGAGTAAGTTGCCCATACATATAAAGTAGTTTCTTCAGTTAGATTATCTTGTGCTAGCTGTGTAATAAGGAACCCCCCGCACACATCTCCGCTATAAATTAAATGTAATTGTGCAGATTCTTCTTTTAAAGAAGTGTATACATCTGCAATGGACCAGTTAGCGTATGTTTTTTCTTTTATTTTAAAAAGGTCGTTTTCAATTAAAGCAAAGTTATATTTTAACTCTTCAACTGGTACGGTTTCAAAAGAAGCCCCATTAATAGTCAATCTCTCTACCATAACGTTTGTACCTTTTTCTTGGGGAGATTCCAACACCTTTATACTTAACAAGCCTTTTTACGCCTAGGTCCCCGCCCCTAGCACGAAGTTCTGCTTGTTGTACTTCTTGATTAAACAAAGCTAAATAGTCTCTAGCGGCCATCGGGTCGCTCCATTCTCTACTTGGCATGCGGAGTAAACGATACAAAGTGCCATAAATAATACCGTCTCTGTAATCATTTGAGAAAGTAGTATCGATATTATTAGAAGTCCTAGTGGGCTTTAAAGCTACACTTAATTGAATAGCATTACTTTTTGTGGCGTTTGGTATGGGTACGAGCCAAAAGGTATCTGGGTTTTTTTGTAAATATACATGAGGTTTACTAGACCTTTCTCTCCAGTCTGCATAATTAAGTTCTAAACTACGTGGACTAGTTGGGTCTAGATCATCTCCATCATAGGTTAGCCACAGTATTTGATGTACAGAAGTTCCAGTTGGTTGGTCAAAATCATACTCAAAAACCCCACTTATAGAAGTTATTGGGTCTAAATCAAGAACATAAGCTTTAGATTTTTCACAGAGTTCAATAGTAGCCGAACGTAAATTAGATTCAACTAAGGAATCAGGACAAGTAGGAACATATGGTAAAATTTCTTTTACTAGTGAACTATAACTTGCCACTTACTATACCCCTGAAGTTGGGATTTGGGGAGTGCCTCCTATTACTTTAGTCCCGGCATAATCAAAATTTGGATTTAATAAATTTTGAGCTTGTCCGCCTTGGGCTAAACTATTTACAAATAGTTGATAATGAGTACCAGCTCTTTGCGCATTCCCAGCATATTCTGAATCTTTTTGGTAAGCTCTATAAAGTACAAAGTCAATTATTGCATTAGCAAAAATATCATCTACAGAAATAGTACCGCTACCCGCAGTTAAATCGGTTGGGCCTGCAGAATATACTAACTCCACATAAGCGTTCCCAGAAATACCTGGGTACACATAGAAATTTTTAGGGTCATCTGGGTCAAAAGAATAGTGCTTAACAACAGTGCCATGAGAAGCATCTCCTGCTACTGTTGGGTCGTGCCAATTAGGCTCTTGAGTGTTTAAAATGTCCACATCTACAATTCTAATTGCTCTAGCGCCCGTACCACCAGATGCAGCAGACATGTTTCTTGTAAGTTTGATTAGCCTTAACCCCGCAGAGGGTAAAGCCTGTTTAGTGCCATCTACTAAAGTGATTGTATCAGTTGTAGCAGAAGCTTCTGGCCTGAAATTAACAATCTCTCTTTGAGCATCATTAATATATCTAAGAAGCTCGGCTTCCGGCCAACGTACACTAGTTGTATCTTGTAGAGTATCTTGTATACGATTTATTAAATTTGTACCTGTTAGTGCCATTATTTAGTTTTCTTTTTAGGTGGTGCTTTCTTCTTCACCACAGGTTTTTCCTCGACCTTTGGTTCGATGTACTCCTCACATCCTTCCTGTAAACATAATAGTGCTAAGTCTTTCCCAACTTCTCTTGGTTCTCCTGCTTTTAATCTTATAGCAGCCCCCCAAGTAGTAGAGATGTACTTATCTTCTTTTGAAACTATTAACATTGTTCCTCCTTGTTATTCAAAAAAGTGGGTGGTCCTAAGACCACCCGTTCAATATATCACAATTAGTATGCAACATCTAATCTAATAACACCAAAGTCTTCAACGCCACCATTGTAGTCGCTGTTGTACTTAGGCTTCTTAAGACCAAAAATCTTACCAATCGAAATACCATTTTGGTTACCATAGTCAAATGTATCTTCAACTATTTCTGGAAGACCAATATCAGCCATCGCTAATGCCTGAGCACCTGCGAAAATACATGCAGAACCATTAACGTCAGCATCAGCACCCCATTTATAACCAGCAGCGCCAGCATTTGAGGATGTACCTGTTGTTGCGTTAGCAGTATTAAACACGTGTCTGAATTCATGGATCATAACTCCATCAACCATTAGGCTTGAAGAACCTGAGAATACCTCATTATTTGGTCCTCTTACGCCAGCATTTCTTACGTTTGCTAAGAAGTCTGAATCTAATTTAAGATCAGCCATTACTTGTGGTGAAACGAACATATGGTAGACTTCTTCGTTACCTGCGCCTCTAATACCTCTAATATAGTTGTCTTTAGCATAAGCTTTTAACTGAACTATATTTTTGTATGAAAGTGTATCACTTGATGTGATAGCAGTAACGTCTCCGCCTGTTATGTCAGAACCACTTATTCTTCTATGCCTATTTGTAGTAGGAGCTGTGACATCGCTTGAGAAAGCGAGATCGTCTAGGTTTTGTCCTGAAGATAGGACAGATCTAGCAGCACCACTATTTTTAAGACTATAGTCGATACCAGCCAAGGTAAGGAAGGCCAATTGGTCTATCCTATCCGCCACTGCATATGCAAGGGCATCTCTTGAGTGCTCTCTAAAATTAACAACTGATTTTTGATCAGCTAATCTACCCGCAAGTCTATTAGCAAATCTTAATTGATCAAGTTGTACGACGATATCGTAGGCTCTTAGTGCCTCTTCATTACCTTCTAAGGTATTATCCCCAACAACCCCGTCTCCAGTCATGTCAGCAAGAAGAGTGATTACTGCTCTTGCTCCTTTCTCGGATTGAGTAAGTTCAGAAATTCTCTGAACCATAGCGTTAGGTCCGCTACCTGCGAATTGGTTAATAAAGGACATATTCCTAGCGACGCGCCAAAAATCTCTAGACCAGATAGTGAGCTGTTCACTGGTCAAAGATGAAAAGTTTGTGTTAGCCATTATAGCTTCCTCCAATTAAAAATTAACAAAATTAACAAGTCGACTTATTGGGGCAACTATTTTTCCCGTGTACCCTTTATCGTTGGGAAACGCTATCGTAGTTTTACGAGAACGACCTCAGCCAGATTTACGTCGTGACAGACGAAAGCGCTTTTTTACCTAAGCGACTAGGGCTAAATATCGTATTAGCTCACGAACTTATAACTATGATAACTTATACCTTATGCAAAGTCACCACGTAATCGTCTTAATGTATCTTCAGGCAATGCGCCAAACTCTTTTTCAGATAGCTTATTAATATCTAAGTTTTTAGTTTTATTGCCAGTGCTCTCTCCTTTCATTTGTGGGGGCTGAGAATCAGCGGCTTGTAATTTCTTAGATACATTAGCTTTTTGCTGTAATTCTTGTGCTTTTTTAGTCTCTTGAGATACATTTGAACTAGCAGTTTGAGGGTTTAAAAGTTCCGGTTTTTTAGCGGCTATTGTGTACTCGGTGGCTTTTGTTAATGCGTCAGCGGGTACATAACCTTGTGTAATAAAGGCATCTCTTAACGAAAGTACTTCATTTTGAAGTTCCACATCATATTCTGCACTATTTTCGTCTAAAACAGGGAAAGAAGCTTGAATTTCAGCAGCTTTAGCTTGTAATTCAGTTAGTTCTTGGTTTTGTTGTACAGTTTGGCCCATTTTTTGTTGTACTTCGAACATAAACTGGTCTTTTTCGGCCTGTCTAATTTGATTTCTAAGTGCAACGGCTTTTTCTGCCTCGCCATCCAGTACTAATGTTTGATATTCTGCTTCTTTTGATGCAAAGTCATAGTCCGGCAGCTGTTGTTTAGCTTCTTCTTGACTTTTTGTGTAGTCATCTAGTTGTTTTTGTAGGGCTTTTTGCTTCGCAAGCACCTCATCTAACCTAGACTTAGGCACCATAGGTGCTTTTTGTTCAGTTACTTCTTCACTAGCTGCTTCAACTGGTTGAATATCTGGTTGTGCAAGGCTTGTGTCTTGATTTTCCACTGTTTCTTCGCTTCCAGTTTCTCCTGTCTCAACACTTTCTGTTTCTGCTTCCGCATTTGCGCTTGCTTCCACTTCTTCAACTGTAGTCGTGAGTTCATTTTCGTTGACTTCTTCAATTTCTGTCTCCTTTGGAAATTCAACTTCTTCTGTTTCTACAGAATCGTCCATAAAGTTTAAATCAGCTTCAAAACTTTTCGTGTCTTCAGTGGACATTGGATCAGAACCCGGCATCCTGTCCATAATTACTTCTTTATTCTCAGCTTTCGCTTTTTTCTTCGCCATAATAACCTCCTATTAATTAGATGTTGGCTTTTTTACCATAGCCGCAGCTGCTATTTTAGATGCTGCAGCAGTTTCGGTTTGTTGTTTACGTACTTGATTTGTCATACCAGACAAACGTTCACGTAAAGCAAGCTCTTCTTGCTTCATTTGTAGTTTACTTTGTAATTCCGCAACCTTCAACTGCGGATCTTGTTGTGCTTCTTGAGCTTTAGCTGTATTTAACTGTGCTTCAGATTGTAGCCTCATAACTTCAGCCTCCATTTTAGCAATTTCTAACTGCATAGACTGTATTTCAGCTTGTGCTTTAAAGTTAGCAACTTGTTGTTGTTCTGGGGTTGGTGGTTCCATACCCTGCATAATTCTAATACGTTTAGCAATTTCTCCTTTCTTAGCTAAATGTGAATACTCTACGATTAAATCGTCTGGAATTGGTACTCCCGCCTTTCTAAGTTCAAGGGCTTCTGCAAACTGTACTTCATCGAAGTTATCTCTAGATGGGGCTGTGTCTACAACTACGTCATACTCGCCTATTGTTAAATCATTAACAATAAAACCTTCTGGAGTCATCTCATTTACAGTCATAGGAATATTTGCTTTGAAAGGGTCGCCTTCATCTGTGATTTGTATAATTCTTTTTTCTGTGTAATAAGTCTGTACTAAGTTTAAAACTTTTTCAGCTAGATACTTTCTAGTTTTAGTTAGGTTATCTAATGGCACTTGAATCATCAATATGCCTCTATTCTGTTTTGCTTGAATAGCAATACCAGAGACCTCTGGAGAATCAGTACCTAACATAGCGTCGGAAACGCCACTAATCTGTTTTATATTAATAGCAGCTTTTTGACTGATTCTGTCTAGACCGGTGGGAATCTGATTTGGGGGTATTTTCGAAGGGGGACTCGATCCTCTATTATATTCGAGGACCAAACCAGTCTCCGCACCGTGTTCTTCTAAATCATCTGCTGTCATACCAGATAGAGAACCTGACTCTACTACCCAACCACTATTAGCAGTTGTGTTTACAATATGAAGTTCTTGAGATGAAATTTTATTTAATTGTTCTTGTGGAGAAATTAGATTTCTCACCATACCGAATGGTTTTCCTCTTCTAAAGTAAGGGAAGTACGGAACTAAAGTAAAATGGTTATATGGGGACCAGTCATCGAACAGCACTACGGTATCAGCTGTTACTGTCCAACGAACCTTTCGGACTTTTTTGGTGTGTATAAATAAACCGAACTGGTCAGCAAAATCTGTTTTCTTTTTCTCGTCCCATTCATATGGCACAGGTCTCTCGTCCCCCGTTACAGGGTCGACATAAAACATACAATCTTTTAACCTATAGTATTGCCTTTCAACTACACGTATTGCTCTTACAGCTTGTGCCTCATCCGGATTGTGTGCGTAGTCACTACTGAACTCACCAGAATAAGTATCGCCATATCTTTCTTCTTCATATTCAATAGAATCTGAACCTAGCACTGAACCTACTTCTGCAATACCTCTTAACTTATCTGCTTTGTCTTGTCCGTATTGTTCTTCTATTTGGTCAAGGCTCATCCACTTAGTTTCAAATATTTCATTCCAGGTTTTTGGGTCATACTCTTTTGCATCAGGGTCGATAATAATATCTAAAGGATCTTTAGAAGTAATCCTAACCTCACCTTGAATATGATCTGAAAAATCTATACGTACATCAAACCAACCTCTGTCTTGGATTAGTCCATCTGTGAAAACTTGTGACTCTACCCACTCTAATTTATTATTATCAGAAATTTGCATAAATACTTTTGTAAGTATGTCTGCTGTTTCCTGCATACCCGAACCCCTAGGTTTAAATCTTATATCGGCTCTTCTGGTACTTTGTTCACCTATGACGGTGTTAACGGTTGGTAAAATAGTATTAATTGTAAGGGCAGGTCTACCTTGTTCATCTAAAGTTGCAACATCGCCCGCGTCCCATTGTTCGCCCCTATAAAACGCGTCGCATTGTTTTGCAATCTCTATATAGTCAGTATGGCCATGGTCTCTGGCTCGGGTATAAGCTTCCCACTGTCGCTTTGCAATGTTTAACTGCTCAGCTTCGTTTAGCTTTTTTTTCGGTTTATCGTTCTTATATTTTGCCATTAAGCGCTCATCGATGATTTATTTCTAACACCTTTTGACAGGTTTTTTAACCTATCCCTCCAAGACGGTTCGTGCTCCGGTGCTTCATAGAACGTAGCAAATTCCGTCATCATAAGACCAATCCACGCCAAAGCGTCCACTTGGTCATCATGCGTACCATTTGGAAAACGCAAAAGTTCAGCGACCAACGGACCAGACCAGACTGCATCCTTCGGAAAGTATACCATACCTTGTTGCATTCTACCTTGTATTGCACGAGCTCTTGCTTCTTTATCACGTCTTCCTACTTTTAGGTCTTTAAAGTATGCCTCATTTAGTCTTCTTTCTCGAGTACGTTTTTCGAGGAACGGACCAAGAGCCATTTCTATATGACCCCTTTCAATTCCAACTATGCCAGGTCTCCACTGCTCGTAAAAATCTAATATTTTTTCTACAAGCTCAAACCCATCGTACTTACCACGAATTAAATCAACTACAAAAAGTTGATCATATTCATCGACGCCGACAACAATGCCAACTGAATAATCGTTTCGGTCACGTTGGCCGATAGCCAAGTCCCACGCACAATAATATCTAAGTTTATCATAGTCTACTTCATCCGGCTCATAATACCTAATCATATCTCGAGAAAAATAATCACCTTCATCGGATACTGGGTTCTGTTGATACAAAGCGGACCAGTCCCGTGGACCGATGGCCTTGCGTATTTGTTCAAGAGCGTCGGCATTATACCGTTCTGGATGAAGCGCGTCACCTTCTTTTCTAAAAGGCTCATCTGTTTCTGCAATAGCTGGATACTTTACAACTTCCCACTGATCCGCTCCTTGTTCAGCAAACCTTAACAACTTACCTGCTAAATCGTCGTCGTGCCACCTAGTAAGAATAACTAACACACCGCCCCCGGGTGATAGCCTGGTGTAAGCAGTTGAAGTATACCAATCCCAAGTTTGTTCTCTATTGTTTTCTGACTCTGCATCTTCACGGTTTTTTACCGGGTCATCGATCAGTAAAACGTGTGCACCTTTACCAGTAATACCACCACCAACACCAGCGGCTACATAACCACCACCTTCGTCCGTGTTCCACGATTCTACTGACTGAGAATCTTTGTTTAGTCTAGTTTTTTCAAAGATATTTTTGTATACTGGTTCTCTTAATAACTGACGCACTTTTCTTGAAAAATTCATCGCCAAACTCCCCGAGTAGGAGCAGCTAATGAATTCATGATCAGGGTGTCTACCTAGGTGCCAAGCAGGAAAGGCAATACTGGCTAAAGTAGATTTACCGTGTCTAGGTGGCATAAAAAGCATCAATCTTGGTGACTCCTTATTTGCTACTTGTTCACTAAATCTTTCTAACCTTTGACATATATCTTTATGCACCCAACCGGCGTGGTACTCAGGACTAGTTCTCTCAACAAATGGTAAAAGACGTTTTCGACATAATACGCGTTTCGCTAATTCTTTCTCTGCTCTTCTTTGCGCGGACAACTGTTTTTTTGTCTCTTGAGACTGAGCCTCTTGCTTCTGGGGGGCAGCGACTTGTTCAGCTTCGTCCGCTCGACAATAGACGCATATTCCCTCTTTAAGTATTAAAGTATCTGGATATAGCCCTTTGCATTTATTACATTCAATCTTCTGAATTTCCATTCGGCTCCAAGTATTTTGTATCTGCTCCAGCTAGTTTTAAAAGTTCAGCATCGGAAAGTTTTTCTAACTGTTGCACCTTTTCAACATTAATATTTATTTGAGTCGCATTCTCTGGGGCAAATAGACCGTGGAGCTTGCACAACGAATCGACAACATTTTTTTCTTCAGTTGCGTTCGCAGATTTTCTGTGAGCTTCCAAATACATATTAGTAGCAGCCGTTCTATCAAACTTAACTTCTTCTACCATTTGACCGCGTAGATAGGACAGAGCTTGTTGCATATTTGGCTTTTTAAACAGACTATATACATGGCTCATATCAGAGTACCCCGCTGCTCGACCGGCGGCCGCTTTACTCATACCACGAAGATGGAACAAAATTAATCTTTCTTCTTGAACAGACAGCTCCCCCAGGTGGACACCTGCATATGGGAAATGGGATTGTAACTCCGCTCTATCCCCCTCTGTAATTATAGTAGCTTCTTCTTTTTCTTTTAGTAAAGACATATGTTCGAATTATATTAAAAATCTTCCTTAGTTGTCACTATATTCTTGCACCACCAATATAACTCATGATCAGTTAGTACATGTTTCATGATGTTAACACGATAACATACAAGTTGGATATTAATTCGTTCATAACGGCCCGAGGGTGAAATCCTATCGATACTCACATTATAGTCTGAATATCCTTCGCCCTTTTGCCACGTCATGAAGTTCCCGGACAACGCACAACGGCCGAGTTGCTCTTCCCAGATTTCGTATAAGTCTCCACTTGTTAGGCTTTCATCCCAGTCACACTTTTGCTTTTTTCTTTTAGATTTTAAACTGTTAAAGAGTTGTCCAAGGAATGTGTGTAAATTAGCGCTGCTTTTTATTTGCCTGTCTTTGACAACACATGTTTTGCAAATGTTTCGGGGATAGGGCTTTCCAGAGTTGAGTTTCTCCGTAGAAAAGTTAGGTAGCGGTAGATCTTTTTTACATCTATCACATACTTTTTTTGCCATAAATTTTTTGTGAAAATTTTTTTATAAAAACACTATACCATATCGCTCATTCATCTTCTCCTCCCCCGCTGTCAGCGACCCCCCTTCCCCGATTTACAATTTGGAACCTTGTTTCATATTATACGACCTTGGAACCTTGTCCAAAAGCAGACGGACGTGGTCCGACTGTTATGTGTCACTGAGTGTTATTAACTTTATAGGAGATTATTATGAACAAACGATGGAAACTAAAAGACGATGTAACTGCAGAGCTTTATACATTCTCATCTGGTCAGCATAAGTACTGCACAGTTAAAGTGCGAATAGTCTGGTCTAAGAAACTAGGGCTAGAGTTGAAGCATGACTTCGGTCAAGGTCAAGAAGCTGTGAACAAAGCTTCCAAAGTAATTGATGCTATTAACAAAGCTGGAAGCATCGACCCATCTTTATGGAACAGCGATTTCTATCCACATAAACACTATACAGAATCATGTGGAGATTAACCAAGGTTCAGGTTCACCTTTCAAAGCAACCTCGACGGGGCTCGGTTGATACGAGTCTCGTTGTGTTATTAACTTTAGTCTAAACCATAGGAGGTACATATGACTACATTATATACAGTAAAAGTAAAACGCCCATTCACTAAGAAGGATGAGCACGGCGAGATGGTCGAGCAAGCAGGCTGGACTGACCTCGGCATAGCTAACAACGGAGGCAAAGGTATTACTATATATCCTAACTTCCAACCGTTAGTCGTCAACGGAAAGGTAGAACCTATCTACTTATTTCCAATTGAGAAAAAGAAGGAGGCTTCATAATGGCTAAGCAATTAGAACTCCCATTCGGTAGAACAACACCTAAGACAACAGTCTTGGGTGTTACACGTTCAGCGATTAGTCTTACAGCAAAAGCTAGTGGACTAACACTAAGAGGTATCGGCAAGCTCATGGCTTATGGTCACGATGCAATCGATGAAGTTGGTAAAGGATATGTTAACAAAAGGAGTAAATCATGATGTTAGATATATTCTTAGGAATACTGTCATTCGTTCTTTTAACTCAACTAGCAATAGGTGGCATGTTCTTCTATGGCATGTACACAGCATGGAGAGAGAATGAATAACATGGATAAACTACTACGAGGGCTTTCATTAGTCCTCGCTTCTTTCTTAATCTTCTATTCAATTAAAACTATAGGCACTGGATATCATGTATCCATTGTCCACGGTTCATCTTTATTAATCTCCGGAATGTTCATTCCAACTCTAATCAAACATTACTTCGAACAGTAACTACTATCATACCCCCGCAATGGGGGTTTTTTATTAAATAGTTTGTCGCTGACAGCGAATCTAGTATGCCAATCGGTGAAAAATCTGTTACAGATGTTACACGTAATAATCCCCTTCTGTAACATACCCCTGTAACATAGTTTTCGCCAGTAGTAGCAAGGGTTTGCGACTCGTCACTATCTGAAGTGTTACAGTGTTACAGCAAAACCAAGTTAGAAGTTGTACTAGTACTGACCGTGGACCTTTGTTCTAGGTTTAAGTTACTTTTTTACTGTAACATGTAACATTATACTCAGAAACCTTACAACCACGCACCTTTCAGACTGTTACACTACTCAAAAATCATCTGTAACAGCTGTAACATCTGCTCTGAAACCCGCATTCTTACGTTCCTCTGTTACAGTACCCTGTCAAAATCACGCCCTCGGGGAGGTCGTGTTATGAGTATTTTGGTGTATTTAATCATATATTACATATAAGGAGGTTATTATGAGTGAAGTACATGTACCCGAGTGGGTTCTCAAAAACGCGGAGGAAGAAGAAATTCGTTCGCGAGCAAAAGGTGACGTAATTTTGGCTTTAATCAAGGAGGTATACCATGGCTAAGAATATTGATATATTTGACCCTGCTGACCAAGAAATTGGTCCAGAGTTAGTAAACGCAATTGAAACAGATGAGTCTATGTTCATTGCAGACACAAACGGCGATCCAGAAGGCTCTGAAAAGAGATCTACTCCGGATGCAATACAACTACCAGACTATTTCTACAAGAAATACAGTTTGGACGTTGATAACAAACCAACCTTCAATAAATCTCGTGTAGACGGGATGATGGAGATATTCGACGCAAAGAAAGGAACACCAATTGCTTTCTTGGGCGACGATGAAGAAAAACAAGCCAAGGAACAAGAGTTGTTTGATACTCAAGTTCAACAGGTAGTAGACGGTCTAATGCCACTGCTCGAAGTTGACCCGCAGACAACTGGCATCAACTTTCTACAGTTGACCACTAGAACCTGGGCTGAGTTTGTAGCTATTGCATATGAGTACAAGGAAGACGCTGAAGGATCTAATCCTAAAGATGCACTACCAACGTGGCTCATCGAACGTGAAGATAAAATGTTCGACCTCGGTAGGAAAGCAAGGATGTTGTCAGCAGCTGTAGATAAAGCTGATAATCACTTTGGTCTTTCGAAAACTAATCTCGACTATAACAGAGTTAGAACAGAGATTGAACGCAGGCTTCAAAGACTAGCTGAATGGAACTACAACAACGTAGTAGATAAATCCATCAAGGTAGCAATTGACCTGAACAAGCAGACTAAAGAACATACAAAGAGTATGTTTGATCTGGCTTAATACCTAGTGAGTTATTCATCAAGCTCGTCTTAAAGTGTACTAGGTATTATGGTCATTCCGAGGACCTACTAAAGCTCGGGACGGTGGTTACGGAAAGCTCGCGCGGAGATGAAAAGCTTCGCACTAAGGCTAGATTGCTCCCTAAAAGTATCTAGCCTTTTTTTATGTCAACTTATGTGTCGTTTGGCGAAATCCATGTCTCCACATGTAAATAAAATTGACTAAAACTACAGGCATTGGAGTAGTAAGCGTAAGACAGTGAAGTCAATAAAACTCAATATTTAATTAACCTTCACTACTCCTGCCGACTTTTAACCATTAACTACAGGAGGTAAATATGGGAATGGATGTATACGGAGAAAATCCAAAACTAATATCTGCAAGACCGGTACAACCGGACTTTGGAGATGCTACACAAGAAGAAAAAGATCAATACTTTAATGATCTAGAAGAATTCGAAAGGACTAATGTAGGTTACTACTTTAGAAGCAACGTATGGTGGTGGAGACCCCTATGGATGTATGTAGCCGACGTTTGCTCGGATGTACTCTCGGAAGAAGATGTAGAAGCAGGTCATACAAATAGTGGCTATTTAATTGATGAAGAACAAGCCGAAAAGATGGCTCAAATACTTCAACGCGAGTTAATTTTGGGTAATACACTTGAGTACCAAAAAGAGTACCAAGACGAATTAGATAACTTAGAACAAGTAGATTGTGATCTTTGCAATACTACAGGTATACGAAATGATAAGTATGTACAAGGGCAATGTAATGGTTGCGCTGGTACAGGTAAAAAAGATTCTTTTGCTAAGTCATACCCATTTGATGCTGAAAACGTTCAAGAGTTTCAAAGATTCGTACAAGCCAGCGGGGGGTTTAGAGTATGTTAATAACAAAGTTTCATTTACGTCTTTCAACTGATTATCATGACACGACGGACCGTGATCCGAAGGACGTAAGCGAAGAAGCAATGGGCTGGGAATGTGAAGTAATGCCAAATCTGGGTGACCAAGTCACAGATTTAGAAGCGTTAAATCACCAGCTTATTGGTTGTATCGAGGCGTATCGTGGTTCTATGACACACACTGAACCTAATGCGCCTTTGTACGTTGGTATTTGGTTTGAATCAAATGCCGAAGACGGTGAGTTTGAAATCGTGTTCGAACCAGATAAAAAACCACATTTAACTGTCATTCAAGGAGGTAAAAATGATTAAATGGAGATCTACATTTGTAGACAAAACTAACCCACATCAGCAGATAACTATTGAGTTTGACGCACCAAAGTATAACAGCAGGTTTAATTACAAGCTGTTAGCAAAACTTGCTTTTGTTAAGAAATTAACTTTTAACGAGCAAATTAAAGTAACCAATGTAGAACCAATCGAAAGGAGGTAAAGTTCATGCATCAAATTAATCCACAAACACTTATATCAGAAATCAAGTCTAATATGCGTGCCGGAATCAACACCATGGTATGGGGTGGTCCTGGCATCGGTAAGTCAGACATTCCACAACAAGTTGCCGATCAAATGGGTCTCAACCTGATTGACTTTCGTGCAAATTTGTTTGATCCAGTAGACGTAAGAGGTATACCTCATATCGTTCAAGTAAAAGAAACTGGCAAACGTTTTACACGCTGGGCTGTACCAGATGTGTTCCCAATACCACAA
>Ga0209666_1000229_pt1 | contig 43809 bp, 27 predicted proteins | sample SaaInlV_125m_DNA_FD_184679 | JGI IMG/M metagenome (GOLD analysis project Ga0209666, IMG submission 184679) | Marine microbial communities from expanding oxygen minimum zones in the Saanich Inlet - Saanich Inlet SI037_S3LV_10m_DNA (SPAdes)... | ecosystem: Environmental > Aquatic > Marine >...
CCGCGACGTCCGACGCGCCGAACGAATCGGGCGTCGTCTCGGCGACGCGAACGAACAGTTCGCCCTCGACGTCATCGAACGGCGCCGGGTCGGGGTCCCGGTCCCGCTCGGATAGCCAACGCGTGGCGAGCGCCTCGCTTTTTCCTTGATCCTTTTCGGTCCCGACACCGACGCCGTCGGCGGACGCGGCTGTCTCCGCCGCAAACGCCGCGCGCCGGCGCGCGATGCCCTCGCCCAGCGCGGCGCGCAGACGGCGCAGCCTCTCACGCGCGGCGGAAAAACGCCCCCGCCGCGAGACCGCAGAGTCCGAGGCGCGGAAAGGAGTCCCGTCGTCGGGCTCATCCGCGGAGACAAACGCGGAGTCGGAAGACTCGGAGGATACCGAACGCGCGTTTTTTTCATTTCGCGCGTCACCGCCGAATTCGGTCGCGTCGTCTTTCCCGGAAAACTTTTTTTCACTCTCCGTCTCGAGATCGTCGGAAGACGTCGAAGAGCGTAATGATTCGCCGCGCGCGTACCCCGTGTGCCGTTTGTGCTTCCACAGGATGCCGGCGGTGCCCCATTCCTTGGTCAGGCGCGCGTATCGGCCGGGCGCGTCGTTATCCAGCACGACGCCCTCGCCGAGGTGCACGTAGGGCTTGCGCACGAACGGGCGCGACATCGGCAGAAGCGGTATGAGGTCGTCCTTCTGAACGACTCGTAACACGTCCAGCTGCTCCGCCGCGTCCCGGGTCTCCCTCGGACCCAGCTTGGGCGCGCCGAAGGTGACCACTTTCTCGACGGAGGCGCCGCGGCTGCGGAACAGCAGCGCCGTCGCCACCGCCACCGCGCCGCCGAGCGAGTGCCCGGTGAGCTGCACGGAGTATCCCGGGGTCATGAGCGGCGCGAGCGCGTCCGCGCACTCGCGCGCGATGATCCGGTACCCGCGGTGCATCGGTAAGTGGTCCGTGCACCCCAGCCGTTTAAGCGACTCGGGCGTCGCCGACGACCAGTCGATGTCGTCGCACGACTCCGCGTCGTCCTCGTCGAACGAGCCGCTGTCGCTGTCCGAGGACGAGGAAGGGTCTTTGGCATCGCCCGAGTCGTCGCCGAAAGCCGCGTCCGAAGCCTTCACGCCTTTTGTCTTCGAGGCGGTCAAGCCGGAGAAGGCGCCGGACAACGACCGGCCGACGGAGGCGAGTCTCCCGGATGCCGTCACCGGATCGTTCGACAGTCGGATGTTCTGCACGACGTTCGTCAAGTTCGTCGTGCCCCGGAACGAGACGGTGTGCTGTCGTTTCTCGTGGTCCGTCGCGATGAACACTCTTTGTTTCACCGACACCATGTCCAGCACGACAACCTCCTCGCCGGTCGCGGAGAAGAACGCCTCGATCTCCGACGTCGGCGCGCCGTTCAGCGACGCGATCTTCGCGAACCGGAGGAGTTCGTCGAAGGTGGACACCACCGGCAACGGCGGATGCGTCGCCGCGCGCGTCTTCGCCTGCAGGCGGTTCGTCGTTTCCCGCAGGTTCTTCGTGGCGGTCGCGACGACGTCCGCGAGCCCGTCGAGGGCTTCAGTCAGGACGTTCGAGGTGTTCGAGTTGTCTCCCGCGCGCGTTTGATCCGCCTCGGCGGCGGTTTCGTCCGATTTTTTCAGCTTGGAACTTACGTCGACGATTCCTTCCGCCGATTCCTTCTCCCGCGCGTCTCGACCATCCGTCGACGCGTCCGAGGAGTCGCGCATCGGCGCGGCGACCGCCTCGTCGCCCGCGGCCGTCTCCGCGTCCGAGGTCTCCGTCTCGACGACGGCGCGCGGCGCGGCGACGAGGCGGCGGTCGCCGCGGCGGAACGCCTCAGGCGTCGCCGTCCACCGCGCGTGCGTCGCCCTCGGCCGCCCGGCGAAAAACCGACCGCGCGCGGCGAACCCGCGCGCGCAGAACGACGGGTCGCGGTGCGTCGCCACCGCGGCGGGTGGCGGCCGAGCCGCGGGAAGGGTCGCGAGCGCGCGGTGCGCGACGCGAGGCGCCGTCGCCGCGGCGAGCCGTTCCATGCCCTGCGTCGGGTGGGGAAAGGGCACGGGGACGTCAGAGAGGAACGGGACCGGTCGGGCTCGCGGGACGTCGCGGGGCGCGCTCGGGGCGGCGGTCGGACGCGCGCGTCGCGCGACGTTCCGAGGAGTATGTTCCAAGATGAGGCGACGAAGCCGAGGAGGTGAGTCGGTCGCCCGCGCGCGGCGTCGCGTCCGGCGTTCGAACCGCGAGCCCGCGTGGAGAAGAGACGCACCGTGGCCAACGTGGAGGTCATGGCGCGCGTCCCCGTCGCGGTCGGACGTAGCGCCGCGGGAGCGCTCGCCCGAGGGGGCGTGTCTTGGCGCCTAAAAGCTAAAAGAGGCGAGGCCTCTGTCGAACGCCCGCGCGTCGACCCGCGCGCGTTCGGCGCGCGCTCGCGATGTGCGCCGCGCGCGCTCCGACCTGCGCGCGGCGGGCTCTACAAAGGCGTGCGCCCGGTCGATGTCTCTCCGCGCGCTCGACGCTGGTCGCCGCGCCTCTCGATCTGACGCACCACGTCACCTCCCATCTTCCAAGAGGACTTTTGCCGCCCTTTCGCAGCTCTTCGATTTGCCGACGACGAGCCAGCGTGGAACTTTTCGGGCACGCGACGAAAAAAATCGCAAATCTGACTGAATGCTCATACGACACAAACCACCTTTCTTCCGGACAGACGAGACGCGCGTGAAGAAACGTGAGAGCGAAAGGAATGGTGTGTTTTTTAGAAATTCTCTTCATACGCCGCGCGCGCCGCAAGAGGCGAATCGATTCGCCTCGGCGTCAAAATACGCTCAAACCGCCGCCTCATCACGCCTCATCACGCGCATCAGCGCGCGACGCCCGCACTCGCCGCCCTCTTCTTCATGTCCGCCAGCTTGTTGGACATGAGGAACGCCAGCTCCAGCGCCTGGCTCGCGTTCAGACGCGGATCGCAATGCGTCAGGTACCGCTTCTCCAGGTCACCCTCCGTGACCTCCGCGGTGCCCCCGGTGCACTCGGTGACGTCCTGGCCGGTCATCTCCAGGTGCACCCCCCCGGGGTGCGTGCCCATGGCTTCGTGCACCTCGAAGAACGCCATGACCTCGTCGCGCACGCGCTCGAAAGGCCGAGTTTTGAACCCGTTCTCCGTCTTCACCGTGTTCCCGTGCATCGGATCGGTCACCCACAAAACGTTGAGCTCCGCGTCGGTCACCGCTTCGATTAAACGGGGCAGGTGCTCCCTTAACTTCTCCGCGCCCATGCGGCTGATGAGCGTGATGCGCCCGGGGACGTTCTCCGGGTTCAGGGTCTTGATGAGCGACACCACGGACTCACCGTCAGACTTATCCGAGATCTTGATCCCGATGGGGTTGGAAACGCCGCGGAAGTACTCCATGTGCGCGCCCTCCGGCTGACGCGTGCGTTCGCCGCACCACAAAAAGTGCGCCGAGCAGCCGTAAAACTCCTCCGTGGTGGAGTCTAAACGCGTGAGGTTCTCCTCGTACCCCAAGTGTAACGCTTCGTGCGCGGTGAAGAAGTCCGTGGACAACATAGGGGGCTTATCTTCGTCGATGCCGCAAGCCTTCATGAAGTTAATAGCGGCGTCCACGCGGGAGGCTAACTCCCGGTACTCGCGCCCGCGCTCGCGATCCTCCATGAAGTCCAGGTTCCACTTCGAGACGCGTTGCATGCTGGCGTAGCCGCCGTTCGAGAACGCGCGCAGCAAGTTCAACGTCGAGCACGACTGATCGTAGGCTTTAAGCAACCGGTTCGGGTCCGGCCGTCTGGCTTCGGGGGTGAACTCGCACGAGTTGATGTTATCGCCGCGGTACGACGGGAGCGACACGCCGTCGATGGTTTCGAAATCCTCCGAGCGGGGTTTCGCGAACTGCCCGGCCATGCGACCGAGCTTGACAACCGGTACGCCCGCGCCGTACATCAGCACGATGGACATCTGTAACAGAACGCGGTACGTGTCTCTTACGCCGTTGGCGTTGAACTCCTTGAACGACTCGGCGCAGTCGCCGCCGAACAAAACGAACGCGTTCCCCGCCGCGGCGTTGGCGAGTTGCGCTTGCAGCGAACGCGCTTCGCCGGCGAACACCAAAGGCGGGCGGTTGGCGATCTCCGCTAACGCATTCTCGAGCTCGTCTGCGTCCTCGTAGGTGGGCTGCTGCAGCGCTTCGCGAGCGCGCCACGAAGAAGGGCTCCAGTCCGCCAGAGACGCGCCGGTGGCGGAGATCTGCTTGGCGCCGCGATCGGCGGACTCGTACAGCGCGTCGGGAGACGGCGCCGAGCCGGGGGAGATCACCGCCCTGAAAGACGTGACGTGATTTGATTTGATTGATTGATCGATTGAGAGAGACGCGCGTCGAGAAGAAAGAGAGAGAAGATGTCAGTGCAAGTCACTCGATGGGGTTCTCACGACCCTCGCGGCGTCACGACGGTCGTCGGCAAGAAGAAAGGTCGTCGTCTTCTCTCCGACACGGCGGCGGCGTATGGGTCACGGGCGCGTCGACGTTCGATTCGACGCGTCGTCGATACGCGCGAAAAAAAGTCGGAAAGTCGTCCACGGCGTCTCTCGCTCGCGGACGCCGTCGCTCGAAGCGCCTCCATCCGACGCCGCGCCCGGACGGGGTGGGGGTGCGAGGCGCCGCGCGGTCGCGCGCCGGGTTCGGCGCGGCGTCGCGGCGGTTCGAAGGTCCGGGACGAGTGCGCTGAGCCCGAGGACTCGTTCCCGCGCGCCCTCGCACGCCCCCTCCGCCGATCGAGCCGATCGGGCGGCGCCTCCCGACGCTTGGAAAGCGCAGATGAGGATAATCCTCAAGAGATATCGCCTGGACGGGCCGCGACCCGCGGCGATCGCGAGCCGTGCGAAGCCCTAGATTCCGAGCTCTCGCGTCTACACGCGTGGACGTACCTGGTCGCGACCGCGCGCGCGCGGCGCACGGTGCGGCGCCCGCGGAGGGAAGCCACGGAGGGCTTGAGCGCGGCGCTCGACAGCGAGATGGCCGCCATGACGGGCAAGGCTGTTGTAATGCCTGAGGGCGCCGAGAGCGATTGGGGGGGACGGGGGCGTCAGCCGGGAACGCGCTCGTCTCGCGGCGCGTCGGGAACGAGATGCGCCTCGCTGAGACGTGGTGCCGCTCGCGACGTGTGCGCACCTCGAAGGGTACCGAACCGAACGAACGAACGCGAAGAGAGGAACGCCCTCTCGCGCGCGGTGGTGTGCTCGCTCGCCTCGCCGTACGGCGGCGGGCACCTCGGAGCGACGGCCGACGAAGATCTTTTCTTCGCTCGGACATGCAACACATGCTTTCAAAATTGGTCGAACGATTCGGTCAAAGTGCGCGGGATTCGCCTTTCGCCCCGGTGAAAAAAAACCGATCGCGCCCGGGCTCTCAAAAAATTGGAGCTCCCGAACTAAAAAAAAATCTTCCCGAGGTGTGCACGTGTCGAACGTCCGCTGGCTCGAAGAACTCGCGCGAAAGGCGAGCACGCGAGCTGTTCTCCCGGCAAAAAATTGTGCAGAGCGTTTTGAAAAAGCATCGCCGAGGCGGTCCGACGCACTCACGCACGCGCCGTCGTTCCCCGAGTAGCACGCGCGCGACGCTCCCGTCGCGGCTGTTACCGACCGCTCGGTACCTTCCGCAGCTTACCGCGCGTTCGCCCGCGTCGCCTCGCCCGGCTCGAAACGCGCCGCGCCTCGCCGCGCACGAACACGCTAACCGCCGCGATGTCCGTCGCGCTCGGTGCCGTTTGCTCGTTGGCGACCACCTCGGCCGGACCTCGCGCGGCCGCGCGGCCGCGCGCGGCGGCGCGATGCGTCCTCGCGTCGAACGAGCGCTCGAGCGTCGCCGCGAGAGCGGGGGCCTCGACCCGAATCGGCACGCGCCTCGGGGTCGCCGCGGGTACGTCTCCTTCCCGACCGACGCCGCGGCTTCTTCGAATATTTACTCGCACGCGAGCGAAAGCGATTGGACGGGACCTGTCCGGGTCCCGGCCCGCGCGCGTCCCGCGACCGCGCCAGGCGACGAGACGCGTGACGCGCGAGCGACCGCCTCGTCGACGCGCTCGATTCAAAAACGCGCGCGCGCTGACCGTCCCCCCGTCCCGTCCCGTCCGCTCCGAATCCCACCCGCTCGTTATTCCTTCTCGCGCAGTCGCGCGAGAGGTGCGACAATGCGACATCTTCTCGGCCGCGCGCGCGCGCGTCGCCGCGGGGGCGTGCGCGGACGCGGACTCGCCGTGCGTCCCCGAGGACGCCGCGTCCGCCGAGTACGAGGACGACCTGGACGCGATGATCACGGTGCGTCGACGCGCCCGCCCACCGCGCGACCGCGGAGACGCGCCCCCCCACGCGCCGCTCGTCGAGACGAAGCGACGGCCTGTATCTCGCGCGTGCCAGATCGGTTTTCGCGTCAAATGACCTGGCACGCAGACCAGACATGACCGTTCGTCGAGTGACGGCGTTTTTTTTCCACGCGCCGCAAACTCCTCTCGCGACGGACGAAGACGAAGACGGAGACGGAGACGCCGTTCGCTGACCCTCGTCTCATTTGCCTCTCTCCTGATAAACTCGTCGAAACGCCAAAATGCAACGCGCGTCACAGATGCTCCCGGTGGACGTGCGCGACGTGTTGTTGACGCACGCGCGCCGCGGCGATCTGCTGGAAGTCGTGCTCGACCTCGGGCGCTGCCCTGAGGCGAGATTCGCGAACGCGCCCAATCAGTGCCTCCGCGCGGAGCCCGTGACTCGCGGCGACCTGGACGCCGCGATCGATTCGATCGGCGATTTCGGCGGGGACAACCGCGCCGGGATCCAGGGCACGTTACACCGCATCTCCGCGATCCGTAATCGTAACGGGGCGGTGGTTGGTCTGACCTGCCGCGTGGGCCGCGCTTTAAAGGGGCACGTCGACATGATCGAAGATCTTCTCGCCGAAGGCGGCGAGTCCATCTTGTTTCTCGGGAGGCCCGGCGTGGGGAAGACCACCGTCATCCGCGAGCTCGCGCGCGTGTTGAGCGACGTTTACGGCAAGCGCGTGGTGATCATCGACACGAGCAACGAGATCGGCGGCGACGGGGACGTGCCGCACCCCGCCATTGGCGGCGCGCGGCGCATGCAGGTGCCCAACCCCTCGCAGCAGCACCGGGTGATGATCGAGGCGGTGGAGAACCACACGCCGGAGATCATCATCGTGGACGAGATCGGCACGGAGGAAGAAGCCGCGGCGTGCCGCACGATCGCCGAGCGCGGCGTGACCCTCATCGGCACCGCGCACGGCCAGCTCCTCGAGAACCTCATCAAGAACCCGACGCTGTCCGACCTGGTCGGGGGCGTGCAGAGCGTGACGCTCGGCGACGACGAGGCGCGCGCGCGGGGGTGCCAGAAGACCATCATGGAGCGCCAGGCGCCGCCCACGTTCCCTATTCTGATCGAGATGCACGAACGCGACTTCTGGGTCGCGCACAACGTCGAGGAGAGCGTGGACGAAGTGTTGGCGGGGGGAAGGCCGGTGGTGCAGATGCGCCGCCGCGACGAGGCCACGGGGGAGGTGATGATGGACCGGTGCGTGTACGACGCCGAAGTCGCGGCGCAGCGCGATTCGATGTCGTACACCCTGGGGAGCATGGGGGGGGTCATGGCGCCCACCGCGTCCATGGACAGCGGAATGTTCGACAAGGCTCAAAAGGAAACGCGAGGAAACGCGGAGGAGACGAAGGCGGCGAATGCGATTTCTTTTTCGCCGGCACAGCAGTCCAACAACGCCGTGCACCGTGTGCCTTTAGAGTCGCCGGTTAACGGCGGCGGCCGCGCGGGCCAAACGCGCCGGCACAAGTCTCTCACCTCGGCGTCCTCTTCGTACGACGAAAACGACCCGTACGCGTGGGCGCTGAGCATCGGCTCCGTGCCAGACAAGGACGCGCTCGAGGCGATGGGCGCGGGGGGGTACATCGCGGGAGGGCGTTTGGGCGGCCAGAACGACGGCAACGGCAACAAGACGGGCAACGGCAAGAAGGCGAAGAAGGTGAAGCGGCTTCGCGCGCGCGCCGAAAGCGCGAAAACGCGCGGCGGCGGTTGTTAACCGGCGTCGCGGAACGAGGAGAACGTACCATAATCGGGTCGTCTCACGACCGACCGCGCCGCGGCGATTCGGTGTTTGAAACCCGAACGACGCCTGTGGCCGCGGGTGTATCAACGCGCGCACGCTCTGTTTGACTTTTTGCAATAACCTTTCGACGCTGTACCACTAGCCATAAACGCGCGGTGAGAAATCGCGCGCCTTTTGTATCGAGTCGAGTTGTTTTTCCGTCAAAAAATTCACCCCATGCCGAACGCTTTCCGCACTTCCCTCGCCTCGGCGGGCGTCGCCAGCGTCACGACGCGCCCGTTCTCCACCTCGTACGAGTTCGCGCCCACCTTCATGGTCATCGAGGACGGGACGGCGTACGGCGAGCGCGACGAAGACTTTTTCGTCTTCGCGTCGCCGGCGGCGACGATCGCGGGTCGCGTCTTCGCCGGTGACCGCGTTTTGGCGTCGGCGGAGATGGCCGCGCGCCGCCTCGCGGCGCGCTCGGCGCCCGCGGCGCGGCGCCGCTCGCCCCGCGCCGTGTCGTACAGGGAAAACACCAGCACAGGAAGCGCCACCAGCGCGTCGCGCACGAGCCGTCGCCGGAGCTTCCGCTTCGAACGCCGATCCCTCTCGGCGCGAAGCGACGCGTCTTCGGGATGATCTTCTTTTTCGTTCGCGGCCCCCTCGCCAGCGCTCTCCGACGACGCCGACTCCGTCGCGTCTCCGACGCTCCTCAAAGACCTCGCCTCCGCCTCCACCGCGCGGCGCGCCTCGGCGGTTGCCTCGACCACCTTGGCGTTCGCGCGCGCGCGCGCGCGCGCGCGTGTCACCCGCTGGTTCCGCAACTCGCGGTCGATGACGTCGTCCAGCGACGACGAGGAGTCTTCGACGTCGTCTTCGACCTCCTCCACCTCCGCCGTCTTCTCGGGCGACGCTCTTCGAGACGACGGCGCGATGTTCGCGTCGTCGTCGTCGTCCGACGAGGCCGGTCTCGACCGTCGCGAGAGTGTCGTTTCGTATGCGACTTTAAAGTGCACGTCCGCATCCGCCGCGGCGTCCGCGAACGCCGTCTCCATCTCCTCCATCGCGTCGCGCTCTTCTTCATCTTCTCCGTCCGACTTTTCCGCGACTTCGAGCGCGTGGTGTAGCGCGTCTCGACGCATCTTCGTCGTTCGTGAGACGATCTCGAAACACTCGCTCTGTTTCGCCCTGAGGTGTTCTAAAGACAACTCCAGACGTTTTCGCGTCGCGTCCGCGCGTGCGACGACGCCGGTTTCCAAACCGGAGTCGCCGGCGAGCGCGGCGACGGCGTCCACCAATCCCGCCGCGCGCTCGAGCGCCTCTCGGTCCAGACTCAGCTCGAACGCGTCGTTCGAACGCATCGCTTCGAGCGACGACGCGTCGTCGGAGGCGAGCGATTTGTGCAGCTCGAGCAGCTCGTCGAACACCGCGTCCGTCTCGGCGTCGTCGCCGGCGTAGGGGGGGAGCGCGGCGGCTCGGTCCGCGATCGCCGCTAACGCGGCGACGTGCGCGCGGTCATCCGCGAAATCGGTAGCGGGGACAACGTTAGGACCGCCCCCCGTCTCTCGTCTCTCGTCCGCGAGATTCTCGTCCGCCAGCGCGAGGAGGTTGGACAAGTCCTCGCTCGAGGAGCCGTCGTCGTCGGTCGTCGACGACATCGCGCGTCGCGCTCCGCGGCGCGTGCGATCCCGTCTAAGGACGTCGTGGCTTTTTAAACCGAGAAACACAGTTGTCAAGCCGAAGCGTGGAAAGTCTTTTTCGCGCGCGTTTTCGAGGCGACACCGCGAGAACGCGAGTCGCGGTGCGTCCTACGTCAGAGCGCGAGGCGCCTTTCGGCGCGATGGCGGACGCCGCGTTTGGTGACGCCGACGCCGAGCGGCGACGGCGTTCCGAGGAACGAGACACGCACCCCTCGGGGTCTCCTCCCGAGCGCGGTCTGGACGCCCTGAGCCACGACGACAACGTCGTCCGTTCGCAGGTGGCGCTCATGCTCGGCGACGCGGTCCGGGATCCCTCCCCCTTGTTCGACCTGGGGCGGTCCATCGAGGACGCGGCGTGGCGCGCGTTCGCGCAGGGCGGCGAGGACGGCAAGACGGGCGCTTCGTCCCCGGAGTACCGCGCCTGTTCGCGAACGCTCGCGGCGAACCTGCGGCGCAACGAGGATCTAAGACAACGCATGCTCACCGGAGAATGGACGCCGAAACAGCTCGTGGATTTAAGCGCGACGCCCGATGCGCTCGCGACGGATGCTTTGCGAAACCTTCGACGAGAGATGGACGAGCGGTCGACGCGGAAACGCACACGGCAAATGGGTTTAGGGGACGCGATCGCGACGGATAAGTACCGGTGCCGCGACTGTCTCGCGACGGGGTCGACAAACGCGAATAACTGCGCGTACTTCAACCTGCAGAACCACCGCGACGTGCGTAAAAACGAAACCTGGGGAAGCAAAGACTCGCAAGCCGACGACGGTAGAGTGTTGGTGCGGTGTCTCGAGTGCAAGGCGGAGTGGAACGAGGCGACGCTCTGAAGTGGCGTTTTGATGTCATCGTCGCGGTGGATACGCCATCGTGAAAGGCGTCAAATCGGTAGTGGTCTTCATCGTCGGAAGCGCGGCGCGCGGTCTACGCGAAAATACGTTTCGGTTGTAAAAAAAAAACACGTCCGGCAGTCCGGGCGTCCGGTCATATCTTCGCGCGTTTGGTGGTTTTTCGGTCCAACGTCCCACAGGGGGCCTCATTCCTCCGCCGCACCTCTCGGGTCCGTCGCGAAGATGGCGTCCTCCGTCGGCTCCGAAGCGACCACCATCGGGGACAACGTCGGGCTCGTCGCGGCGATGATCGCCGTGGTCGTGGCGCAGGTCCTCAAGCCGTTCAGCGACTGGACCGTCACCGGGAGATTCAAGGCTGGTCTCATGGTGGGCAGCGGCGGGTTCCCGTCGTCGCACAGCTCGCTCGTGACGGCTCTCGCCACGGGCGCGGCGTACCAGTCCGGTCTGGGGGACCCGGCGTTCGCCACCGCGCTGGTTTTAGCCCTGGTGGTGCGTGCGGCGGTTGAGCCGGGTCGCGTCCCCCCTCGCGACGAGCGTCAACACCCCTCCGAGAATCAGAATCCCCGCTCGAGCCGTCCGCTGTTGCGCGAACGACGCGACGGATGCGACTCGGGAATTTCGCTCGCTCCGAAGAAGGGGACGTTTTTCTTTCCGCGAAAAAAAAACGCGGTTCGTTCCGCGCGTTTCTCCGCGACGTGTCCGCGAAACGCGACTGACACGTCAATACGCCTCCTCTTCTAAACGTGATCGGTGTCACGGCCACGCTCGTGCGTTCACACACATCACAGGTGATGTACGACGCGATGGGCGTTCGGCGGCAGGCGGGGTACCACGCGACGGCGATCAATAATCTCGTCACCGCGTTTCCCTCCGAGGCGGCTTTCGGGCGGCACGCGCACTCGGAGACGGACTCGTTGGAGGCGGGTTTAGTCGCTGGAGGGTACCAGAGCGGCGGCGGCGGTGACGCGAACGACGCGTCGAACGTGAGAGACGAACGGCGTAACGGCGGAACGGCAGAGAGAGACGAAAACGCGGATTCGCGGAATCGCGACTCGGACGCGTTGCTCGGGGGCATGGACGAAGTCGCGGAGACGTTTCAGCAGGGGTTCCAGGATTTCCTCACCGCGTTGCAGGAGCGCCCGCTGCGCGAGCACATCGGCCACACGCCGGTGCAGGTGCTGGCAGGGGGGGTGCTGGGGGTGGTGGTCGGGACGGCGTACGCGCTGGCGCTGCGCGGCGAGGCGGGCGCGCGGTAGTAGAGCGGAGACGAATGTTCACACGAATGAATGAAACACGCTCAAAAGTGAATTACATACTCTTCGCGATGCGCCGCGCGCGTCTTTTCTTCTTTTCTCGACGCGATAGGCCTCCATCTCTTTCGTTTCATTACATGAACACCTTCAAAACGTAATAGTCACCGCTCGAGCGCGTCGATGGGCTCGCCCGTTAACAGCTGGAACAGCCGTTTTTTATCTTTCAACGCGCCGTGCCGCAAGGAGAGGACGTGCTGTTTGGCGACGGCGCCGCCGCCGCGGCCGAAATATCTCGACGCGACGTCCAGCGGCACGAACAAATTCGACGCGAGGTCGGCGTACGCCTGGCGCGAGAGGCCCGCGAACGGAGGCGTTATCTGCGACACGCGCACATCTGTGTCGCTTCTTTTGCCCCAGAAGTCCATGGTGCTCACGCGCACGAGCAAACAGTCATCTCTTTTCGCGGCGTCGATCGGCTCGCGCGCCGAGGGAGCGCCGCGCAACAGAGCGAGCTCGCCGACGTACCGGCTGGCGTAATACTGCAACGCGAACGAGCACGCGGCGGATCCGCCCACCACCGCGGCGACCGCGGTCATGGTCGTCGTGGACATCGGGTCGTTGTTCAAGGCGGCGGAGAGCGGCGCGGAGACGGCGCCCACGCCCGCGAGCTGGAAGATCTTGAACCGCACGAGCGTGCGGAACGGAAGGAGCCAGGGACCGCGGTACAGGACGTGTTTGTGCGTGCGCGACGCTTCATCCGCGTGATGCTTCTTCGAGACGAGATGCTCGTCGGCGGAGGACGACGCGCCGCCTCCGCGCGGATGAAGCTCCTGGTCGGAGCTCGCCGAGCTCGCCGCGAAGCCGCGCGAGGCAAACGAAGGAGCCGCGCGACCGCCAAAGACGGCGCGACCGAAATGCGCGCCGACGCATCGGCGCGCGGCGAGATGCGGGAAGACGTCGACGTTCGTGCCGACGTCGCGCGCTGAGGATGGCGAGGCGGTCGCGACGCGCGACGCGAGGCACGCCGAGCGCGCGCGCGCGCCGACTGTCGGTATCCGCGCCGACATCGCCGCGATGGCGAACCCCGCGCGACCTCCGCGTCACCACACCCCGAGGCGCGTTCGCGTCTGGTCCCGCGGGAGGGTCCAATGAGAATTTTAGCACGGAAAAAAGTCGTGGTCTCGGCGAACCGCGCTCAGTCCGCGAGGCGCGTCGATGGCGCAGGCGGTGTCGCGCGCGGCGTTCGCGCGACCCGCGCGCGTCGCGCCGCGGTGTCGGCGTCCACGCGTGCTCGCGCCCCGCGCGGGCGACTCCCTCCGCGATGGCGTTTCGACGGAAACGCCCGAGGAAACGCGCCGGCAGATGGCGAGAGAGGTGATCGATGCCATGTTCCAGGTCGGCGGACCCCTGGAGAGCCGCCTGCTGCGTCTTCCCGTCCCTCGAGCGCCGCCTCCGCCCGCGTTCATGGCGCTGGCGTCCGCGCGCGAGCCAAGACGCTCTCTAAACGCGTCGCTCCATCCGCGGCGCCTCCGCGTCCCCGACGTCGAGAACGCTCTGCGGTGCCGATGCGAACTCACGCCGAGCGCGCGCGTCGCCGGCGGCCGAAGGATGCGGTGTCGCGCCAGCAACGCGTACGTCGCGGACCTGTTCGCCATCGTCGGCGGCGTTTCCGGACAAAAAGTCAAAAACGTTTTAACGCCCGGCGGTGACAAACGGTTTTCGTGCGATGTGCACTCCGCGTCATCCGCGCCGCCGTCACATCGCCTGTCGCGGTTCGATCTGTTTCACGCGCACGCCTTCGCCGACGCCGACACGGAAACCGTCGGGCTCCTGTTCCACGCCTCGGAGTACCCCGCGTTCGACCCAGACGCGTTTCCGCACCATCTCGGGTACTGCCAGACGGACAGTACGTGCGCGTTCGACGAACGAAAGCACTCGAGGAGGAACGTGCTGTGGGTCGCGAGGCGAGACGCGTCCGACGACGAGTCCGACAATTTCGACAAAAAAGTCGTCGTCGCCTTTGCCGCGCTCGACACTTCGCGGGCCCCGGAAAAAGAGCGTCCCAATCCGCTACACGACGCGTTGCTGTCGGTCCGCGAGCTGCACACGACGTTCGAGGGGGACTTCGGGGACGTCGCCGGGGATCTGCTGTACCTGCACGAGCTGCGGGACAGGAAACCCAAGCACCGGGTCTTCGCGTTCGCGAGGTAGAGAGACGCGCGGAGGTCTCGTCGTCGGTTTCGAACCTTTTGGTTTATAATGGATTCCAAAAAAATCTCTCCGCGCCACACCGCGAGCGCCTACGCGGTTCCGTTCTCGGAGACGGACACCGAGTGCAGCAAAAACTCGAAACACGGGTCCTTCGCTAGGTGCGGAGGAACCTGCACGGCGTCCAGGTCGATCGTGGTCGGCGCGCCGGAGATGTCGTCGATGGTGAAGTGGATGGACGAGTCGTCGTCCAGCAGGAACGAGTTGGACATGTTCGTGTTCTGGTCCTTCATCATCAGCTCCTTCATCGCGTGCAGCACCTCCTGCGACACCGTCTCCGTGCCGTACTTGTCGTCCCAGTACATCGTGCTGATGCGGTACAGCTGCTGGATGGACAGCACCGGGCACAGCTCCAGCGTGATCTCGTTCAGCGTCTTTTTGGGCTTCTGGTGAATCACCAGCAGCTGCACGGCTTGGCGGATGTACCGAAGCTCCTCCCACGCCGTGCCCGTCCACTCCTTGCTCTCGATGAGCCACACCTCCAGCTCCGCCAGGCCGGTCTTGATGTACTCGCCGTTACTGAACGAGCAGCACTCGCGTCTAAGCAGCAGCGCGTTGAACAGCTGGACGTTGATGAAACAGAAAATCTGCGTGAAGAACTTGCGCACCAAAAACACCGGTACGTGGTTCGCGCGAAACGTCACTAGCAGCGCGTCGAGGCAATCCAGAATCGCGCGCCAGTGCGTGCCGAGCTGCGGTCCGTGCGCGCCGCCGTCCGCCGTGGAGGTGGCCGTCTGCGTAAGGGACGCGCCTCGGCGCGCCGCCGCGCCGCCGCGCGCGGCTCTCGGGGCCTGGATGCAGCTCCCGAGCTGCGGCGTGATCTCCTTCTTCATGTTATCGCGCAAAAACCCGTAAATCTTCTCCACAAACGCCGTGAGCTGCTGCTTGAACAGGAAGGCGGGATACTTAGCGTCCACCTGGCGCACGCCGGGGATCCCCACCGGGGGCTCGTCCTTGTCCGCGTCCGAAAACGCGCTCGCCGCGCGTAAACGCGAGTTGAACCGTTCGAAAATACCGACGCCCGACCCCAAACCCGCGCGCCGGCGGCTCGCCGCGCCCCCCGACGTCTTCAAAGTCCTCTGCAACAAGTGCAGGAGCGCGAAGGTGTTCGAAAGCCAATACGTCAGCTGCGCGTTGTTGTCCGTGTTGAGCTCCACCGCGTTTGACATCTTGCTCATGATCTGGTCGAACAGACCCGTGCGCTCGAGCTCGAACGACTTCCAGTGCAGCAGCGAGCGGAACGTGACGCAGGCCAGAACGGGCTGGCCGCCGGAAAACCCAATCTCGCTCGCGCGCTCCACCGTCGCCAGGAGCGTCTCGTGCTCCTCAAACGTCTTCTGCGACGCGAGCGACTTCGCCTTCGCCTCCGCCTCCACCCGGCGCCGGATCGAGTCGTCCGAGCCGGGCGTCGACGTCGCCGAGTCGGGCGTCGCGGGCGACGCCACGCCGAACGCGTCCGAGCCGCGCGGCGGCGACCGCGCGGCGTCCCCGACGCCCGCGCGCATCGCCGCCGCGCGCATCACGTTTTCTTTCGCCATCTGCTTCAGCCGCGCGTTTTCCGTCTCGAGCATCAGCGCTTTCTCGGCGAGCGACTCCGTCTTGGTCTCCGCCTGCGTGAGCATCGTACGCAACTCGTCGCACTGCGCCTCGAGCTTCGTACAACGCGCGCGCTCGGCGTCCAGCTCGGTCGCCGCGGCGACGCGAGCCGCCTCCGCCGCGAGCTCCGCCTCGGCGGCGGCGGCTTCGAGCGCGGCGAGTCGCGCCGCGTTCGCCGCGATTTCAGCTTCCTTCTCGCGCTCGCGCGAAACGCGCGCCTCCTCGTCGCGCCTCTTCTGCTCCTCGATCGCCGCCTCCTCCGCGCGAAGACGCGCGGACGCCTCCGCCGCCTCGCGCTGCATCCGCATCTCCTCCTCCAGCGCAGCCATGCGCGCCGCCGCCTCCTTCGCCTCCTTCTCGCGTTTCGCCTCGGCGTCCGCCAACCGCCGGCGCTCGAGCTCGGCGCGCGTGCGCTCGAGCTCGAGCTGTTTTTCGAGCTCGGATTTCGCCGCCAGGAGCGCGCCAGCCTCCTTCGCCTCCTGCCGCAGCCGACGCGCGCGCGCGCGCGCCACCTTCGCGCGCCACGCGCACTGGAACGCGACGGCGGCGAACCGCGCGCGCAGGTAAGCAAACCGAGCCGCCCTCCCGCGCTGAAACGCTTGCAGTCTCACCGCCGCGCGCTCGCGTCTAATCGCTCGGACGCGCGCGCGCGCGGCGGCGGCGCGCGCGGCGGCTTGTATGGCGACGGCTGCTTTTTTGCACCTGTTGAACTGGCGCACCGCGAGCGCCGTGCGCGCGCGCGCCTGCGTCTTGATCGCCGCGCGCTCTAACCGGAGCGCAGCCACCAGGCGACGCGCGAGCATGCCTCTCGACCACTTCGCGACGCACAGCGCCGCGCGCTTCATTTCGGCAAACTCGCGCTTTCTCGAAACGCCGCGCGCCATCTTCTGAATGTACGTCGCCGCGCTCGTCATCTTCTTGTGCCGGATCATATCCAGGCTCGCCATCTGACCCGCTCTTAGAAACACTTTCGTTTTGCCAATCTGCCACGTCGTCAAACCGGCGTTTTCGAGAATCGAACGCGCAACGGAAAACTCCTCGCCGGGCGTGAACAGCTTCTCTTTATCGCGCGCGAGCAGACCGAACCGATCTAAAAACTCGTCGATGGGTTTGCGCGAGGGGTACCCGGCGCACGAGATGCGCACAGCCTCCAGGACGCCGCCGCAACGCAGCTGGTGTAACACGTTGGCGTTCTCGAAGGCGCTCGGGACGTTCCTCCCGTTGGGCTTGATGCACCGGATGTAGTGCGGCTCCGTCTCGTTGAGTTTTTTCATGAGCTCGGCGAGCTGCGACTTGAACGCCGCGCCGATGGAGGAAAACTTCATCGCGCTCTTCGACGCGCGCGCGCCGCCGTTACCGACGGCGCCGTTACCGCTCGCCTTGCTCGGCTCCTCCTTCGCCGCGAACATCTCGCGCAACAGGGCTTGTTCGGAATCGCCCAGCAGTTTCTGGTGATCGACGATCACGAAATCCTTGTTCTTCTCCAGGAAGTGGTCGCTCTCGTACGTCACTTCGCCCGCGTAGTGGTCCAACGTAAACGCCGTCGTCGACCGCTTCGGTTTCTTGAAGCGGCTCTGATCCTTCAGCGCGCCGTACAGCTTCTGCGCGAACTGCTCGTGCGTCGTCGCCGGGAACATGCACGCCTCGTCCAGTAACGAGATGATCCCCGTCGGTCGCTTCTCGATTAAGTCGAGCACGTCCTGGTTATCCACGAACTCGATGTACGACCAGTCGATGGCTTCGCGCTCGTACTCCTCCTGCTCCGTCTTGAACACGTGCTGGTTGAAGTGCTGCTGCAACTTCTCGTTCGCCAGGTTGATGCAAAACTGCTCGAACGAGTTCGTCTTGAACGACTCGAACCCGTAGATGTCTAAAACGCCGATGAACCTCTTAGATGAAGCGTCCTGGCCGATCGACGTGTTGATCTTCGCCACCAGCCAGTCGAACAGACGCGCGTACAGAGTCTTCGCCAGCGAATCGCGAGAGTTGGTCGCCGCCGCGACGTCCAGGGGCTTCTCGATGGCGCCGTCGCGCGTCTCGATCGTGCGCGTGCGCAGAGCCTTCTCCAGGAGCGCGGCGTCGACGCGAAGCACCGCGGCGGCGTCCGCGAGCGCGGCGCGAGCGGCGTCGCCGGCGAGAACGCAACCGTCGTCCGCGGCGTCGTCGTCGGCGTCGGCGAAGGCGACGTTGCCGAGATGCAAAACGCCCGCCACGACGCGCATCACCGCGTCTTGCGCGTCCTTCTCGATGCCCACGACGTCCATCGCCCTTCGCGTCGCGCGGTACTCCGCCGCGTTGTCCACGCCCTCGAGCGTGTGACAAGAAGACGCGTTGAGGTAGGAAAACTCGGTGGACGCCTTCAATCGCAGACTCTTCTTCTCGACGTCGTCCGCGCCGTCGCAGAGCTGGTAAAAAACGTGGAAGTTGCGTTCGGGGTCGTCCACTTGAACGATCCTCGAGCGCTCCAGCAGGTACGTGCGGATCGCCGCGCCGCTGATGGCGTTTTTGTTGTCGAACTGGATCTCGATGAACTTCCCGAAGCGGCTCGAGTTGTCGTTTCGCACCGTCTTCGCGTTACCGAACGCCTCGAGCAATGGGTTGGACTCCAACACTTTCTGCTCCACCGGACGAGCGGCGCCGCTCGCGTCGGCGCGCTCGTCGACGTCCCCCGCGCGCCCGCCCATGTGCGCGAGATAGTGCATGATCTGCTTCGCCGTTTCCGTCTTGCCCGCGCCGGACTCGCCGGAGACCAAGATGCTCTGGCTCGCGTTCTCTCTGCGCATCGCCTCGAACGACGTCTCGGCGATGGCGAAGACGTGCGGGCTCAGCTCGCCCAAAGAGTGGCCTCGGTACTGATCCATCATGTGGCGGTCGTACAAGTGCGGCAGACGCTGGAACGGGTTCACCTAAAAGTTTGAAGTGAAGTGAAGCGGTTCGTGGGGTTCGTGAATCGGGTCAGCGAGGAGGAACGGAGGAGGGGTTCCGTCGGTCGGCGGAAGGGAGGGAACGTCGCGCGCGGAGGAGGCGGGACGAGACACGAAAAAAAAACGCAAACGCGTTTTCCAAACTCGGCGAACGTTTTGGAGCGCGCTCCGCGACGGCCCGTCGGTTCCGAACGCGGTTCCGAACGTTCGCTCGCGCGGAGCGCGCGCGCGGACGGCGTTCGCGGACGTCTTTCGCGCCGTACCGCGATGAGGATGTTCCCCGTGTACGTGTAGATCTCGTCCAGCCCGTAGCGGTTCTTCAGGTTGTGCAGCACGCCCGGCTCGTGCAGGTAGTTGAGCGTCACCATGTCCTCGCGGTCCGCGTGCTCCACCAGGCACAAATCCGCGTGCTTGAGCTCCGCCTCGCCCGCCTCGGTGGCCACCTTGACGGCCTCGCCGGAGACGGAGACCACCGACCCCGAGACGTACGCCTCCGCGGGGTCGGGCACCCACACCTTCACCCCGGGGGAGATGCGGTTCGACTCGTCCTCCGCCATGGCGCCGTCCAGTCACGGCGACGCGACCGACGCAGGCGGTGAGACCGTCTCACGTCCAAAGACGAGCGGAGAGCCGTTTGCGTTCGAGTCGACGCGATCGACGCGCGCGTCGGAGGGAGCCGCGAACGGCTTTTGCGTTCGCCGATCCGCCCGCGAGGCGCGTCCGTCGAGAGCACGCGCTCGCGACCCGCGACCCGGCCGTGCGATACGTGCGCCGGAGATGCTCCAGGCGCGCGAGGCTGTGCGCGGGCCGTGGCGAAGATCTCGACTTGGCACTCGAGCTCTTCGAGTCGGTACGCAAAAACCGAATATGCAGAACGCACGATTTTTGCGCCGGATCCGTATGGGGACGCAGTCACCAGAAAGGAAGTAGTGGCAGCGCGCCACACGTGGCGAATTAAAACGTTTGTTTGCCCGAGCGGCGAGGAAAACAGAAACGACCGCTAGAGCATCCCGCGCGTGGGCGTTCGGCGCGCGCCGCGTCTCTGTCGGACGGCGAAGACGCCGGCGCGCGCTCGAGGCGCTCGCGGCCTACGCGCGGGCGCGTTCGTCCCGATCGTCGCGTCGCGCCGATCATGGCGACCGCCGCGCCCTCGTTCCTGGGCACCTCCCGGAACCTGACGGACAAGTTCCTGCGGTTCAGGAACCAGGCCAAGGACACCGGGGGCTTCGGGTACAGCGCCTCGCGCGAGGACCTGGCGCGCGAGAAGGCGAGCGCGCGCCTGCTGGACGCGGCGATCGGGAGCAGCAGCGGCGGTGCGTCCGACGGGGCGCTCGGAGGCATCGCGGGCATGTCCTCCACGCTCCCGCCCGCGTGGGTGGATTTCAGCGAGGAGGCGTCGGCGGACATCGCCGCCATCAAGGACAAGCTGCGCGAGCTGAGCTCGGCGCACGCCAAGGCGCTGCTCCCCACGTTCGACGACGTGGGCGGCGCGGAGGACCACGTCGTGGAGGTGGTGACCAACGAAATCACACGGTTGTTCAAGAGGTGCGAGGGGCGGCTCAGGCGGCTCGGCGAGCGCGCCGCCGACGAAGCCGACGCCGAGGAGACGCGCGTGGTGAAAAACGTGCAGACCAAACTCGCGACGGAGGCGCACCGGCTGTCCGTGGTGTTCCGCAAAACGCAGAAGGAGTACCTGCAGCGGCTGCAGCAGCAGGAGGGCCGGGGACCGGGGGGGGCGGGCGTGGACGATATATTCGCCAACGCGGGCGCGCGCGCGGAACACGACGACGTCGATCCGGGATTTTCGGCGCAGCAGATGCGTCGCGTGGATCGCGTGGAGGCGCACTCGTACGAGCGCGACCGGGAGGTGGTGCACATCCTGCAGAGCGTGAACGACCTGGCCGGGGTCATGAAGGACCTCTCCGTGCTGATCATCGACCAGGGGACCGTGCTGGATCGCATCGACTACAACTGCGAGATGGTGGCGGTGACCGTGGAGGAGGGGCGGAAGCAGCTCGCCAAGGCGGAGGATTACCAGAAAAACTCACGGCTCATCCTGTGCATCTACTTCCTCGCCGCGATGGTGGGCGTGATGCTGCTGGTGGTCATCTTCCAGAAGATGGGGTAGGAGAGTGGCGTGAACGCGCGCGCGGCGGCGGGACGTTGAGTGAAAACGAAGAGGCGCGATGAAAAACGACTTATGAGTCGTTTCGCGCGACGCCGAGGCGAAAACGAAAAAGCATCGCCTTTCTTACATAGTGCTATGTAGTTTTCTACGTTTTCGAAAGCGAAGTAGAGCTCTACAACCGTTAGTAGACTCTTGATTAGTTTTATTCGTGTCGTCACTGCTTGTTGGCGTCCCCGAACGGGTCGAACGGCTCGCCGTCCTTGGTCATGCCCAGCGACGGACTCGCGCGCCCGCTGCCCGTGTCCTCGTCCACCACCGTCAGCGACACGTGCGAGCTCTGGCTGTGCGACCGCGAAACCTTACCGGGCATCGAGCCTCCCGACCCGGCGAGGGGGCGGTTGACGCCGCGCGTTTGACTCGGCGCCGCGACGGAGTGGTTGGCGTACGCGACGTTCCCGTCGCTCACCACCACGTGGTCGAGCGAAACGAGACCGTTGTTCAGCGCGCCGCCGAACGGCATGGCTTCCCCTCCTTCCTCCGTCTTGAACACCATGCGCGCATCCGTCGCCGCGTCCGACGCTCCGCTCCGCGTCGACCCGCCGCGAGAGACCGCGCGGTCGCTCCCGTTGCTGGAGTTCTCCATCACCTCCGAGAGCGCCATCGCGAACTTGGCGGCGTCCCCCGCGCGCACGCGCATCTCCATGGAGTGCTCGCCCCCCCCCGGCGTCTTGAACGTGAACACCGTGGTCTGGAACTCCGTGTAGCTCCGCCCGCCGTGCTGCGACGCGTCCATGCCCTTCATCTCGTCCTGCACCCTGACTCGCAGCGAGCCGAGCGACCGTTTAATCAAGAGCAGCGACACCCAGGACGTCACGCCGATCCACGCCACGGAGCCGATCAACAGCACGACGTTCGCGCCGAGAATAGCGCCCCCACTCGCGCACCCCATGAACAGACCGCAGATCCCGCCCTCCTGCGAATCCGTCGGGTGGCCGTAGCGCAGCACGTAATCCGTCTCGTTCGTAAAGAGCGCCGGCGCGATGGTGCCCCAGATGCCCCCGAAGAAGTGCACCGGAACCGCGTCCACGACGTCGTCGACGTGCCACACTAACAAGAAATACGACGAGATGACGTAGATGAGCCCTGCGATAGCGCCGATGAGCACCGCCGCCCACGGCTCGACTAAACCCGCGCAACCGGACACGGCGACTAATCCGCATAAGATGCCGTTGTTCATCCGCCGCGGCTCCGGTTTCTTTGGCCACACGTACGCGTCCGTGAACATCGTCGCGCCGCCCCCCGCCGCCGCCGCGAGCGTCGTCGCCACCGCGGCTTTCGCGGCGATCGCGGCGTTGCCGCCCTCGAGCGAACCGACGGCGACGCAGTTGAACCCGTACCACCCGAACCACAAAAACATGGTGCCCGCGGTCTGGAACACGGGGCTCTGCATGGGCATCGGCATCGGGATCCCCGCGTTGAATCGCCCCACCCTCGGACCGACGACGATGCACGCGATGAACGCCGCGAGGCCGCCGGTGACGTGCACGACGCACGCCCCTCCGTAATCCACCGCGCCGCTGCCGAACAACCTCGACCCTTGAGCTTTCAAAGGACTCGCCCACCCGTCCTCGCTCCAGGTCCAGTGCGCGACGATGGGGTATAAAAGACCGGTGATCGTAGCGCTGTACAGCGCGTACGCTTTGAACTTGAACCGCTCGGCGAGCGCACCGGAGACGATCGTCGAGCTCGTCGCCGCGAACGCGAACGCGAACACGAACCGCGCGTGTGATCTCGCGGCTACGCCGTTTTTAGAGATTGAGTTGTCAAAACTGACGTCAAAGTCGCCGCTGGACATGGCGAACTTAGTGCCGCCCGCGAACCCGTTGCCCTCGCCGTACAACAAACCGTACCCGACGAGGTAGAAGGTCAGCGCGCCGCAGCACACGTCCAGGAGGTTCTTGAACAAAGTGTTCTTGGTGTTGCGGATGCTCACGCTGCCCACCTCTAGCAGCGCGAACCCGACCTGCATGAAGAACACCAGCGTCGCGCCGAAGAGCATGAACAGCACGTCCTGGAGTCGCGACGACGTATGACGAAAAAAAAATGGCACAAAAAGCGCGCGTCGAAAAAAAAAAAAAAAATGCCGATCGGTTCGGCGCGCGCGTCCACGACGGGTTCGCGATCGACCGAACGAAACGCGCGAGGAGGCGCGAGGCGATTACGGTCGCGGGGCGGGCGGGTCGGGGGTCGAGGGTCAGCTCGTACGCGTGAGTCTCCGAACGCGTGTAGTGGTCGGTTCGTGCGCTTCGGCGTGCGCGCGCGCGCGTCGTCCCCGCAGACGCGGAGACTGACATTCTGGAGAAGTGACGGCGGCATCTCGGTCGCGGCGGCGGCATGTGGATGACCGACCCCGCGCGCGGTGCGGCGCGACACGCGCGAGGGAGGGGTCGAAACTCGCGGGGACGCATCGACGCACCAGGCCGCCGTTATCTTCGGCGTCGGATGCTGCATCTAGCGGCATACGGCGACTCATGGCGCGTCTCGCGAGATCCAGAGCACCGTCAGCACGTCAGCGGGCGTTGTTTACCCCGAGGGGGTCCGAGATGGCCGCCGCAACGAGCGACCGGGGTTCGTGGAGCGTCTCCACGGAAGACACGCGGCGCGAACGGCGCTCGCGCTGAGACGCAGCGAACGCGGGCACGAAAGCAGGCTCGGCGCTTCGGCTCCGAACCCGCGCGTGGCGAGGTGTGCGTGGCGTGCGTGCCGTCATCAGGTTTTTGCGTGTACCTAACTGTCGGCGAGTGTACGAACCAGAAAAGCGACCGACCACTGCGGGCGGGGAACCCCGGGATCGATCGGGTTTTCACTCCGGTCCAAACGTCCACTGCCGCATAAAACGCCCGCGCGCAAAAAGCAAAGAAAATGCCGTGACCCGCCGTGGCGTCATGTCCGCCGCGGCGTACTGCGCGCTGAGCGTCTCGGTGTCGCTTCTGAACGCGCACGTCGTGACGTTCCTGCCGAGCGTCACCCCGCTGCTGGCCGCGCAGGCCGCCTCGACGTCCCTCGCGCTGGCGCTCGCCTCGCGCGTCGGACCCCGCGAGGTGTGCGTCGGGGCGTGCCGAGAGTTTCCGCTCGCGCTCGCGTTCAGCGCCGCGCTGTGGACGCGCATGGAGGCCAACCGGCACGCGTCACAGAGCACGATTTTGGTCGCGAGGCACCTCGTGCCGCTCGTGATCCTCCCCATGGAGCGCGTCGTCCTCGGGAGGCGAGCGCCCGCGGAACTCGCCGCGCCGCTCGTCGCCGTGGCGCTGGGAGCCTTCGCGTTCGCGAGAGGCGCGCGTCCGGAAAACGAAGAATATTCTTCGCCGCGCCGCGGCGGCGTCGTGCTCGCCGCCCACGTCCTCGTGACAGCGGCGCAGCTCGTGATGGCGAAGGCGTCGGTGGGCGACGTGAACGGTTCAGGCGGCGGGCGACGAAAACGAGCCGCGTACGCGGCGGGGGTCAACGCCGCGATGGCGCTCGTGTTTCTCGCCGCCAGCGCTCTTCGCCGAAGGAGCGCGTTTTATTTTTGGTCGACGGATGTGACTACCATGACGAGCGCGCGTCTATTCGCGACCCTCGCGACGATCCCGTTGTCGATTTTGATCGTGCACGTTCAGACCGAGACGCAGGCGAAATCGAGCGCGGCGGGGTTCGCCGCGCTCAACAACGCCGCCAAGGCGTTTTCCGTCGTCGGAAGCGTCGCGATCGGCGAACGAGCGCCGACGTCGGCGTCGCTTATAGGGCTCGTCGCGACGTTAATAGGGGGGCTGTGGTACGCGCGCGTCTCGGCGAGGCTCAAGGCGAGACCAGAGGCGCTGGTACCGAAAAAAGAAAAGAAAAAGCGGAGCTGAGTCTTCCGACGGCGAAAAGAAGGTCCCGCGGGACCTTTGGGAGCGACGAGACAGTATTACTCTTCGTACTAGCTAGCTAGCTATGATATCAAACGGCTCGAGACGACAAACGACGTGAGTGGTCATCCACACGCCGCCGCCTTGATTCCTTCCGTTTCCGGACTCATCCCGTCCCCAGCGAGGACCAGTCCAGGTCGTTCCCGGAGACGTCCAGGTGCGTGAGCAGATTGTTCGCGAACAGATCGTTCGGCAGCGCGCCGTTGAATCGGTTCGCGGAGAGGTCCAGGAACCGCAGATTGCCTCGCGCGAGCTTTCCGAGCGCATCGGGAATCGGCCCTTCCATGTCGTTTCGCGAGACGTCCAGTTTCGTGAGCCAATTTAGAGACGCCAGCTGATCGTCACCCGGAAGAGAGCCGGTCAACGCGTTACGGCTCACGTCTAACACGCGCAGCGTCGCGAGAGACGCGAGCGCCGCGGGAAACGAACCGTTGAGTTTATTACGCGAAACGTCCAAGACGCGCAGAGAAACCAGCGCGCGAGCGTCCACGACGCCTTCGCTCGGGATCGAACCCACGAACGCGTTGCCGCTGAGATTCACCTCGCGCACGTGCGCGAGGGCCATCAGCGAGTCCGGCAACGAACCAGACAAACCGCAGCCGCTCACGTCCACGCGGCGCAGACGCGAGTCGCGCGGGAAGAATGATTCACCAAGCGTCCCGAGGGACACGACTCCTCTGGATTTGGAGTTCGACCAAACGCCGTGTGCGTGAGAGCACTGCGCGGCGAACACCTTGAGGTTTGGATTCAGTTTAAAGTCCTTCCCGAACTTCCCTGAAAGCGGGTTATGCGAGACGTCCCAGATGACGAGTTTGTCGGCGTGTACAGGCGGTTCCGGCGGGGGCTCGGCTATGGCGTTGTTTGAGACGTCGAAGAGCCTCATCGACGAGCCGAGCCCGAACGTTTGACCGGCGAGCGCGTTTGTACAGAGGGTAAGGCCCGCGGTGAACCGGTTGTTCGACGCGGAAAACACCTCCAGGTCGGGTAAAGCGCACATCGAGCCCGGCAACGGTCCTTCCAAGCCGTTCTTAGAGACGTTGAACAGTTTTAACCTCGTGAACCGGCAAAACTCGCGTTCGGGAACCCAACCGGTGAACGCGTTGTCCGACAGATCCAGCCGCTCCATCTTGTCCGCGGCGCCCAGCTCTGCTGGGAGGAAACCGCGCAACGCGTTCCCTCTTACTAAAAACGACGTTAAACCGCGCGACGCGCCGAACGCGCCGCTTATTTCGCCGGTCAAAGCGTTGTGGCGCAAATCGAGGTGACGCAAACGGTGTAAACGCGCGAGCGTCGGCGGTAAAGGGCCGGACAGACCGTTGTCGTTTAAGACCAAGCCAAGCACGCCGGCGGGGGAGTCGTTTGACGCGCAAAACACGCCTTCCCACGCGCAGTGCGTCGCGCGCGACAGCCAGTTGCGCTGCCGGCGCCACCGGCTGCCCTCCGTGAGGCGGTACAGGTCCGTGAGCGCCACGCGCTCGACGCGCCGGATCTCCTCGACCAACTCTGAAGCCGACGGCAAGGGGTCGAACGAAACGTCCGAAGCGGAGGGACCGGAGTATCGCCACGTGGTCGGCGCCGTGTCCGTTTTCTTTTCGCTAAAGCGCTCGCCGTCGGAACGCGTGTTAACATCATTCGCGCGCGTCGCGTCTCGGCGCTCTCCGAGACCACGCGCGCTGTCTCCGAGCCGCCCGTCGGGACCCGCGTCCGCGGCGCACGTCGTCGCTTCTCCGTCGCGAGAAGAGGAACACGTCGAGAGCGTCGAGAGCGCGTCGTCGTCGGAGGCGATCTCGTCGACGGGAACGCCGCGAACGAATTCGAACGATTCGTCGTCGACTTTTTCAGTCGCGACGCCGCCGTCTCTTTTTGTGTCCAGCAGAAACACGCCCTCCTCGGGCACGCGCGGCCGCTTCGCCACCTCCGCTCGGTCGATCGGTACCCCGTAGTAATCACGGAGCGTCTGTTCGTCCTCCGCCACCTTGCGCACGGTGTCGGCGACCAGAAAGGCCGCCGCGTCGCGCGCGCGCGCGGCGTCGCGCGCGCCTCCCGCCGCCGCCGACACCGCCGCCGCCGCGCTCTGGCACTTCTCGTGCAGCAGCTGCTTGAGCAGCTCGGTCGCCTCCGCGTGGTCCAGCACCACGTTCACGGCGTTGGCCAGGTCCGCGCACGGGTTGACGGTCTGCCCGGGCACAGCTGGCGGCGCCGCCGCGCACGCCTCGCGCAGCGCAATCACCGCCGCGTGCTGCAGGTCCCGCGCGGGCTCGTCGATGAGGTTGCGCGCGTACCCCTCGCACGGCCGCTGGAGCAGCGACGCGAGCCGAGTGGAGAAGCGCGCCTCGCCCTCGGCGGTGAAGCGCACGGCGGAGGCGTCGCTCGACGCGTCCAACCCCGCGGAGCGGGTCGCGCGCTCGCGCTCGCTCGCGGAGCGCGCGCGCGCCTTGTCGTGCAGCGACGCGCCCGCGGGAGCGGGCGCGCGCGACAGCGCGGCCGCCTCGCTCGCGGACGCGGGCGCCACGCGGGGCGCCGCGAGGAGGAGGAGCACGAGCGAGAGCCACGCGGCGCGGGCGAAGGGCGACGCCATCGCGCCGCCGCGCGTCTTCCCGGCACGACGCGCGCGCTCGTCGTCGTCGTGCCCAGACGAAGTGATTGGAAAGACGAAAACGCCAAGAAAAACATCGTTCGCGAACAGGTCCGACGGCCGATGGCATTCCGTCCCTCGGTCCCTGGTATCTGGCTGGTATCGGGAGAAAACCGGGCTCGCGAAACAGCGGCTCTCGCACAAGAGCCCGTCCCGACGCCGTCGCGGTCCCTCTTTAACGGCGCACCGGACGCACCCGCACGCGGTCGTCTACGTCAACGATGCCTTTCAACGTGAGTGTCCCGTCGAACCCCGCGTCTGCGGTCGCGCCGTTCGCGTCGCGTCCCCGCGTGCGCCTCCGAATCCGCCGGGCGCGCCACTGACGGAAATCGCTCATCCCACCGCTCTCCTCCCCTCATCCCCGCAGCGCAACATCGAGCTCGGGCGCGTCTGCCTGGTCAACCTGGCCGCGGACCCCCTGTACGGCAAGCTCGTCACCATCGTCGACTTCGTGGACATGAACAGGGTGCGTATCTTTTCCTCGTCGTCTGCTCGGATGCCGCGCGTCGCGTCGAAGTCCGCGCGCGTCGACGGAAAACCCTAAACCGCCTTCGCGTCGCGTCCCAGGGCTTTTTCCCTCTCTTCTGGGGCGATCGCTCTCCGCAGAGCGAGTCCCCGGTTCGAATCCGACGCGTGCAATAATCGCTGACCTTCGTGAAACCCAAACGATGCGTTCATAACTATCGCAGGTTCTCGTCGACGCGCCCGGCATCCAGCGTTGCGTGATCTCGCTCCGCCGCCTCGCGGTCACCTCCCTGGTGGTTGACCTGGAGGAGAAATCCCCCTCCAAGGAGGCGTTGGCGGCTGCGCTCAAGGCGGCGGACGTCGAGGGGAAGTGGGCGGCGTCCGCGTGGGGTAAGAAGCTCGCCAAGCAGGCGGCGCGCAAGAACCTCACCGACTTCGACAGGTACAAGGTGATGGTCGCGCGCACGAAGCGCAAGGCGCTCATCGCCAAGGCGCTTGCCTGATTTCGACGCGTTTCCTTCTAAGCTTTGACGAAAAACGACGAAAAACAGGATGGATGATCTCCGACGGAGTCTCGAGTTTGTTGTGACGAAGAAATCGACGTCGATCCGTTCACAAACGCAGTTCCGCCCACGATCATCACAGTCGCCCACCACCTCCAAATCGCCCACCTCCAAAGCCCCCTCTTCTCCCGTCGTCCGCGCCGCGCCCGGGGAGCTTTTGCAAAAGCACCGCGTCGCTTCGCAGCACGTCTTCGCACGCCACGCACGCCACCAGCGTTGTGTTCCCTCCCGCCAGAGGCGTCTTTTCCGTGTCGAACCGAACCGCCACGCACCGCGCGCCGCACCCGCCGCACACGAGGCGCGTCGGTGAGGCGGACGCGACGGACGGCGGCAGACGAAGCGTCGTCTCGCACGACGCGCAACGCAAACGCGAACGAGACGTTTTTTTCCGACTGACGTTCCGTCTCGGCTCGACCATGAGCGCGTCGTCGCACGTCGGACACGGACACACTAAACGTTCCTCTATGATCGGGTGCGCGCTCGGGTGCGGGCACGCGAACGGTCCCCGGGTTGGTTTTGTGTCAACACCACCACACACCGGAACCGGTTTCGTCTTGAAGCACCGCACGCACAGAGGGAACCGAGCTTTGTCGTTTGGCCCCGACCCGAACGAGCACAGCAAAAGCTCGAAGTCGCACAGGGGACACGATCGTCCGTCCCACGGCGTGACCTCCGCGCCGTGGGGAAGCGCGTACGTCTCGTTTTCCGTCACGCAGTGCAGCACTTTCCGTGCGCGCGTCTGCGAGAGACGCAGGAAACGCGCACAGCGCCCGCATTTCGAGAACGGCGGCGCCTCCGCCAACGACGCGCGCGCGGACGGGTCGAAAACGAGCTCGAACAAAGAGTCGACCGTGTCGACGTTTTTCACGAAGTGCGCGTACTTTAACGCAAACTGCTCCAGCGCGTGCCGTACGACCTCAGCGTGGTCCGCCTTCCCGGTGGCGATCAAGTCGAGCTGATTTTCAACCGCTTTGCGTGTGAACGGCGAGGCGAGTTCGGGATCGACGGCGTCGTAGCCGGCGACTAAAACGAACCCGAGGTCGGTGACGTCCACGCGCCGCGTCTTTTGATCGATGGACACGTACTTTCTTTTTTCGACGTTGTTAATGTGCGTCGGAATAGACGCGTCCGTGCCGATGCCGTGTTGCTCCATCAACGAGATGAGCTCGGACTCGGTCATCGCGTTCGGGGGAGACGTGACGTCGGCGGCGAGCGCCACGTTCGCGACGCGCGTGGAGTCGCCGACAACGAACGCTCGCGCGAACCGCGTCTCGCGCGGCGCGCGCCACGGCATCGCGTCGGTCCACCCGGGTCGTTTGGTCTCGCTCGCGCGCGCGTCGAAGAGCTCGCCGCCCACCTCGAGGGCGACCGCGCGCGTCACGCAGACGCAGTCGCGCGCGCACGCGGCGACGAAGCGGCGGACGATGAAGTCGTACACGCGCCACGCGTCCACGCCGCCCACGTCCGCGGGGGACGACGCCGAGATCCCCGCGGGCGTGATCGGGGGATGGTCGCCCGCGTCGACGCCGCCGCGAGGCGCGCGGAACGCGGGCTGCTCCGCGTTTCGCGTTTCGCGTCGCGCGACGGCGTCTTTCGTGTCTTTCGTCAAAGCGTTCGCCTCCGCCGAAGAAGAGTCCGCCGAAGAAGAGTCCAGCATCTCCGCCACCATGCAGTCGCCGAGATCGGGGTGGCGAACGCACGCGCGCAGCGTTTCGCGGAAATCGAACCCTTTTGGGAACGCGCTGGACTCCGTGCGCGGGTACGAGATTCTTCCGTCGATGTACAGGCGCTCGGCGATCTGCATCACGCGGTGCGCGCCCATGCCCATCCCAGCGGAGCAGGACTTGAGCAGATCCACCGTGTTCAAACCGCACGGCGGGGGTTTTGAAGTTTCCGCCTCCGTCGACATAGAGACGCGCGCATAGGACGCGTTTGAGAGCGCCGATTCCGAAACCAAACGCGCGTACGCCTCCCCGACGCTCTTGTCGAAGACTCGACCGCGACGCCAGACGATCGAGTTCGGGGCGTTCGGCGCGTTCGGGGCGTTCGGGGCGTTCGTGACGGAGTCTTCGCGTGCGTTCGCGTCCGTTTCTTTTTCTTCGCGAACACGCCGAGGACGTTCGTGTTCGTCGTCGTCGAGAGGGGACGCTCTCGACGTTTTTCGCGACGTCGTCGAAAGCGACGGCGTCGCGAAAAGGTCGGGACACGTCAAGACGACGCGCCAAAAAGGTTCCGGATCGTGCGCGGCGATTTGTTTTCGCCGCGCCGCGACGAACGACAGCGTCGGGGTTTGGCACGGCCCGTACGACACCACGCTCGAGTCCAGGCCGCTGAATTTGTCCCTGAAGTGGTTCGTCTGGAACCGCGTGAACGCGACGCCGATCTTGAGGTCCAGCTCCTGCCGCGCGTCCACGGCGCGCGCTTGATTGACGTCGGGGAGTTTCAAGTTTCGCATCGCCGCCTCGACGGAGGGCTTGGTGACCGCGCTGAACTTGGCGCGGCGCACGGGCGGTCTTAAAGCCGATTGGGGGCGCATCACGGGCACGCACGCGTCCATCACCTCGAAGCATATGTTCTCGCCTTCGCGGTCGCAGTCCAGCCACAGGATGAGCTGCGCGGCGCCGCGAGCTTCGCGCTCGAGGTGCTCCACCACCCTCGAGCCCCGCGACGCCTCCTTCTTGACCACGGGCGCGTCGAACAGCGCGGCGGGGTCCACGTCCCAGCTCTGGAACCGCGCGGGGAAGTCGATGGAGAGGACGTGCCCGGTCACCGCGGTGACCCTGAAGTCGCACAGCACGCCGTCGTGTCGCCGCGCGAACTCGTGCACGTCCAGGTTGCCTCGCCTCGTGACGTGCTTCCCGTCAGACAGGAAGGACGCGATGGACGCCGCGAGCGAGGGTTTCTCGGCGACGCACACCACCAGGGGGCGGCGGTCGCGGTCGTCCATCGCGGCGGGGACCGGGAGGCCCCGGTCCGCCGCCGACGTCCGCCGCGCGCGACGCGTATGCGCCGAGGGCGAAGTCGTTGTTCGATGTAAACCAGGCGAAAACCGGCACTGCGAGTCGACCGCGACTTCGGCACACTGCGACACTGGTATCGGTCGCTCGCACGGCCTGCGTGCCTCTTCCGCCGCGGCTTCGAGCGGCAAAAAAGATTAAGAGTCGGCGATCGGCGCCAAGATCACAATAGCAGCTCGCGCAGGTTCACGCCGCGCAGCTTCGCCCGTGAATCGCCCGCGTCGCTATCCCGTCGCGACTCGGCGCGCATTGGTAAGGCGCCGTCGTCAGAGGCACACGCGCTCGTCACCGGGCCGAGCCCGAGTCGCTCGTCTCCGCGCCCGGCGCAGGATCCACCGCTTCGCGCTCGCGCGAAATTAACCCTAGGCGGTCGGCGATCGGGTCGTCGCTCGGTGACCCCGCGCCGTCGCCATGGTGCGCGTGACCCACGGCAAGTTCACCAAGGCGGTGTCTAAGAAGATGCGCCCCGCGGAGGAGGAAGAGTCCGAGGAGGAGCCCGCGGAGTCCGAGGAGGAGGAGGAGTACAAGGACTCGGACGAGGAGAATGACGACGGCGACGACGACGACGACGACGACTCGGACGAGGACGCCTCGGACGACGAGGACGACGAGAAGGACGCAGATAAGCCCGAGGCGGACGACGCGAAGAAATCGAAGAAGACGCGCAAGCGTAACCAGTTCGTGGACGACGTCGCTGAGGAGGATGACGAGTCCGATTCGGACGAGGAGAAGCCCAAGAAGAAGCGATCGAAGAAGGATGCCAAGAAGTCCTCGAAGCAGTCCAAGAAGTCCTCCGGCGCGGCGGCGTTCATCGACGACATCGCCGAGGTGGAGGACGACGACGAGGTTTCCGACGACGAGGGCGACCTCGACGGCGAGGCGGAGGAGTTGGACGACGGCGAGCGCGAGGCGGTCGAGCTCGAGGCGCAGCAGCGCATCCACGCTCGGTACCAGAACATGGAGAACATGGAACGTCTGGAAAACGAGGAGGAGCTCGAGAAACGACTCAAGGAGCGGTACGCCGCGCACAGGGACAAGTACGAAGGGGACGGCGTGGCGGACGCGGTGGATCAGCAGGCGCTGCACCCCACGGTGCGTGACCCCAAGCTGTGGATGGTCACGGTGAAGCAGGGCAAGGAGCGCGAGACCGTCGTGTGCCTCATGCAGAAGGCGATCAACATGCGCAAGACGGGCAAGGGCGCGATGGCCATCATGTCCGCCTCCGCGCAGGACCACCTCAAGTCGTACATCTACGTCGAGGCTGAGCGCGAGGACCACGTCAAGAAAGCCCTGGCGGGGATGCGTCACGTGTACCACATGAAGCCCATCCGCCTCGTGCCGATCAAGGAGATGGTGGACTCCATCTCCGTCACCAAGAAGAAGGTGGAGAACGTCGTCGTCGGCTCGTGGGTGCGCATGCGCGGCGGCGTGTACAAGGGCGACCTCGCGCGCGTCGTCGACGCCAACTATGCGGACAACCAGTGCACCGTGAAACTGGTGCCCCGCTTCGACTACGCGCACCTGCAGGCCAAGGAGGAGGGCGCCGCCGCCGGCCGCGCCAAGAAGGATGGCGCCATGCGCCCGCCCGCGCGTCTCTTCACCGAGGCGGAGGCGCGCAAACACAACCTCACGTTCGAGCGCGGGCGCCAGGACAGACGCATGGGCGACGTCGTGGACATGCTTTGCGGCCAGTACAAGCTCAAGGACGGGTACCACGTCAAGACCATCTCCTTCGTCTCCTGCAAGCTCGCGGAGGCGCCGGCGCTGGACGAGCTGCAGCGTTACGCCGCCGGCGAGGAGGCGACGGAGGCGAAGGCGCGGGGCGGCAAAGACGGCGGCGCGCGCGACGGTTCGAGCGGCGCGGAGGCGAACCTGGAGGCGCTCGCGGCGTCGCTCGGGGAGGGCGCGGGCGGGTCGCGCGACCAGAACTTCCGACCGGGCGACCAGGTGGTGATCGCGCAGGGCGACTTGAAGAATCTGGCGGGCGTCGTCGAGCGCGTCAACGCGGACGGCTCGGTGCGCATCATGCCGCAGCACGAGATGCTTCACGAGGCGCTGGACATCGACCGCGACCATCTTCGGAAGTCGTTCAAGCTCGGATCGCACGTGCGGTGCGTGCACGGCAGGCACGAGGGCGAGTCCGGGCTGGTTGTGAAAGTCGAGGGCGAAGTCGCGACGGTGTTCGGCGACGTCACGAAGGAGGAATTCGTGGTGTTTTCGCACCACCTCGCCGACGTCGCCGAGGCGAGCCGCCGCGTCGAGAGCGTGGGCGAGTACGGCACGCACGACCTGGTGATGCTCGAGGACGGGTCGGTGGGCATGGTCGTCAGGGTCGAGAAGGACGCCGCCGTGCTGATGATGCAGACATCCTCGGTGGACCGCCCGGACGTGCGCCCGGCGCGCCTGCACGACATGCGCCGCAAGGTGAACACGCGCGGGCTCAGCGCCGTGGACGGGTCCATGGAGACGCTCGAGGTGGGAAGCATGGCGCGCGTCGCCGACGGGCCGGGCAAGGGCATGACCATCACCGTCGTGCACATCTGGAAGGGCGTGCTCTGGGGCAAGGCCAGGGACGTCGCCGAGCACGGAGGCATAGTCGTCGTGCGCGCGAGGGACTGCCGCGCGCACGGCGCGCGCGGCGGCGGCGGAGGCGGCGGGTTCGCGGCGGCGCCGCAGTCGCCGGGCTCGGCGCTGCTTCGTTCGCCGGCGCGCGAGGCGCGCGCGGCGCCGGCGGCGCCTCGCGCGGGTTCGTTCGGCGGCGGCCGCGTCGGTCGCCGCGACAACGACCTGATCGGCACGGTGGCCCGCATCGGCGCGGGCGTGTACAAGGGGTACAAGGGCAAAATCGTGGACGCCACCGAGACGACGGTGCGCGTCGAGCTCGAGGCTCAGTCTCGCACCGTCACCGTTCAGCGCGCGCAGCTCGCCGGCGCCGGCACCGGCGGCGCCGGCGCCGGCGCGTACAACCCCCCCGACGCCGCGGGCGTCGGTGCGATGGACTACGACTTCCCCGGCGCGGGGCAGCCCATCTCGGCCGGCGCGCGCACGCCGCACTACGGCGCCGGCTCGGCGACGCCCATGCGCGACGACGGCGCCGGCGGGCGCACGCCGCTGCACGCGTCGGCGTGGAACCCGACCACGCCGGCGCACGACGCGAGCGCGTGGAGCGAGAGCGACCTCGGCGCGGGCACGGGCACGCCCGGCGGTTTGTATTCCGGGACACCCGCTGGGCTCCCGAGCACGCCCGCCGGGTACGGCCAAGGCGGCGCGACGGCGACGACCACCGCCTCCGCGGATCCCGACTTCGGGTACTCGGGCCCCTTTGTCACGGACGCGGTTGTCGCGCTCGCGGATGGGCGCCAGGGCGTGTTGCGTTCGCGGCAGGGGAGCGACGCGCGCGTTGCGATTGGCACTTCGAAGACGCTCGCGAACGGCGACAAAAGGCTGGAGAGCCTGGACGGTTCCGAAGTCACGGTGTCCCTTTCGCAACTCGCGTTGGCGAAGCCGCAGAAGAAAGATCGCGTACGAGTGGTGGCCGGCGAGGACAACCGCGGCGCGTCCGCCGAGCTCATCGGCGTGGACGGCGCCGACGGCGTCGTCAAGTTGGACCAGACCAAGGACATCTCCATCCACGAGATTGGCGCGCTCGCGCGGATTTGGGTCGGGTGATATAATACATACGACGTGTCTTCTTTTCTTCTTTTCGCGAACTTGATGAGAGCCGTGTGATACCTTACGAATAAACGCGTCCCGCGCGCGAAAGAAAACGCTTTTGCGCTCGCGTCTCCGCGCGCCGGACGCCTTTCACGCCGCCGCCTAAAACTTAAGCGTCCGCGGCGACGACTTTGCACACGTCGTCGTACTCAAACTTTCGCGCCTCGCCGTCCACGTCGACGACAGCTCGGAACGACTCCGTCTCGAGGCTCAACAGCGTTCCCCTTTTACCCCGCATCGCACCTTTGACGACCGCGACCCGACCGCCCACGGCGGGTAAAACGGTTTGGAGCTCCGCCTGGTCCACGCGCGCCGTGGTCGATTTTAAATCTTCGTCCAACAAAGCGCACTCGCCGACGAAGCCGCCGTCGGCGAGTTTCACGACCCTCGCCTTTTTCTTATACAAACCGGCGTCGCGCAACGCTTTGGACGTGATCTTCACGACGAGGTTCGGGAGAAGCCACGGGATGGATGTTTCGATCGTCACGTCGTTCGGTCCAGGGAGGATTTTCTTCGCCGCCGCCGCCATCCCCGCGCGCGCGATGGACGCCACCGCGCTTTCTTTTTTCATATCGACGGCGCGCGTTTTTGTCGCGTCATCGTCATCCTCCCCGAACGCGGCGTTCGGCTCTATGACGCGTTTTCGTTTTTGTTTGTTTTTGTCGATCGCACCGCCCAGCGCGAACAAAAGCGGAGCCGGTTGAAGGGCGTCGTCGTCGCGCCGAAGCGCCGTCGCCTCCGCGTCGGCAGTCGCGCCTCTGTCGGCGCGTTCTTTCGCGGCGCGCGCGATTTGTTCCTCGATGAGCCGCGCGTCGCGCGCGGAGGCGTCCTCCTGCGCCCTCTGCTTGCGCTTCTGCGACTGCTGGCGCATCTTCTCCTCCCTGTCCTCCGGTGTGTACGTCAGGAACCAGCCCTTGGGTGTTTCGTCGACGGTCGCGATGCCCTCGCGGCCGAGGTACTTCACGAACTCCGTCAAAGAGGTCCACCGTGTGCTGTTCATGTGCGTGTGCTGCTTGTTGGCGATGAACTCGTTGTACACCACGTTCGCGGCGACGCGGCTGTTGCGGTGGGAGATGGACATGAGCTGCAGGAACTCCTTCAGGAACTCCTCGCTGTACCCGTCGATGAACCGGCTCTGGTTCTGCCCGAACAGCTCCATCTGCCGAAGGTGCGCCTCGGACGTGATGTGGCACTTGAACCCATTCTGGTCCCGGCACTGCTTCGCGCACACCTGACAGTAGAAACGGAGCTTCTGCAGGCCCTTCGCCTTGGACGCGTTCGCGATGCCCTTCGGGGAGAGGAAATCGTTCTTGCCCATCCTCCGGAGGGGGCGGGCGGAGGGCGCGCCGGAACCGCCGGGCGCGAGACGTTGTGGTTTCGCGACTCGCGCGAAACGCGAGAAACTCGCCGGAGACCGGAGTCATTTCTCTCGGAGTGAAAAAGTTTCACTAAAAAAAAGCCACGACAAAGCCACGTCGAAGACCTCGGCGGCCACTTCGCGCCGCGCGGGGTTCGACGCGCGCGATGGGGGGGCGGAAGCGGTGCCCGCATGGCAAGCGGAAAAGCGAGTGCTCGGACTGCAACCCGTGCCCGCATGGTAAGCTCAAACGCTTCTGCGCGGACTGCAGCGGTTGCCCGCACGGGAAGCTTGAAAAGCGACTGCGTGGACTGCAAGGGCTGTCCGCACGGGAAGCTGAAACGCTTCTGCGTGGACTGCAACCCCTGTCCGCATGGCAAGCTGAAACGCGACTGCGCGGACTGCAACCCCTGCCCGCATGGCAAGCGGAAAAGCGACTGCACGGCCTGCAACCCCTGCCCTCATGGCAAGCTGAAGCGCGGGTGCGCGGACTGCAACCCGTGCCCGCACGGCAAGCTGAAACACGGCTGCGCGGACTGCAGCGGCTGCCCGCATGGCAAGGTTAAAGGCAGCTGCGTGGACTGCAACCCGTGCCCGCATGGCAAGCTGAAAAGCAACTGCGTGGCCTGCAACCCCTGCCCGCATGGCAAAGTGAAACGCAAGTGCGCGGCCTGCAAAGCCGCTCGCGCGGGTCAGCCGGCTCCGCCGCGGAAGCGTAAGCGCGACCCCGAGGTCAAGCCCGACCCTGAGATCAAGCCCGACCCCGAGATCAAGCTCGAGCCCGAGGTCAAGCAGGAGCCGTTCACCATCCGCGGCTACTTCGGACTCGACAAGTAGTCGCGATACGCGAGCTCACAGCCAGTAGAAAGACTAGATAGAGATACGTACTCGTGATAGATTGACACCTCCCCGCCGCGCTCACGCCTCGTCCGTGTACACCGGCTCGCCCCACCCTCGCGGTCGTTTCTGGAGCACGGTGAACGCGTTCTGGTACCGCTTGTGCGGTTCCAGGAACGAGACGTGGTGCACCTCGTCCCTTCCGCGCAAACGAGACGAAGTGTTCGTGCTTCCTTTCGGATCCTTCCTGCGCCTCTTCGCGTCAAACGCTTCGTCTCCCTCCGTCTCGTCGAGCCACGCGAACTCGCCGCGGCGCACGCGCTCGAGCCACGCGCGCGTCGCGCGGTTGGTGACCGTGCTGTGCACGACCACGAAGCCCCCAGGTTTGACAACGGGCCAGTACAGGCGCAGGAATTTGTCCAGCCGGTCGCCCACCCCGAAGTCTACCCAGAGCATGTCCACCGGACCGCGATCGCCGAGACGCGGAGTTTCCGCGTCGCGATCCGCGCGCGGCGGCCGGCACGCCTCCGGCGCGCCGAGCCACGCGTCTGTGTCGTGCATCAAAAGGTGTTTCTCTATGCCCAGCTTCGTGGCTGTTTTCTTGATCTCCCGCGCGGTGCAGAACGCGTGCGACAGGTCATCCACGCAGTGCAACACGGACGGCGACCGGAGCAGCCGCGTCGTCTCCGCGGCGTCGAACCACGCCGCGTCTTTCGGCATGCCCGCCATCGCCTTTTGCTCGCCAGCCTCGCGGTCGGCGCGCTTCTCGCGCCGCAGGTACGCCAGCTCCTCGTCGTTGTCGCGCAGCGCCTGCAGCAGGAACAGTGAGGTGTACCCGGCGCCGATCTCCAGCACGGTCTTGGGCTTCACGAACCGAGCCAGAGCGTACAGGGAGGGGCCGAGGTTCTCCGCGCCCATGTGCGGGTCGTGCGTTTTCGCCGCCAGCTCCAGCCATCGCCGGTCGAAGATGCCTCCCCGCGCGCCGGGAGGGGGGGCGTCCAGCGCGGCGAGGGCGGCGGAGGCGGTCGCGGTCATCGGCGTGTGTCGAGCCGAGCGGGCACCACCGCGGGTCGCGGTCGCGTCGTCGTCGGAGGATGCGGCGTCGGAGGCTGATGATTCGGTGTCGGAAGCGCCCCCGTCGGAGGAGGAGCCCTCGTCCGACGCGTCCTCCTCGGACGACGTCTCCTCCGACGCGTCTCCTTCCGACGAGTGCGATTCATCGTCGGAAGGACGACGCTTCGGTGGACGCGCGCGCATCTCGTCTTCGCGTGCGGGACGCGAACGGGCGGAATGCGTAACAACGACGGGGACTGCGCTTTTTCGTAGGGGTTTCTCTGAAGAAAAATATGGATCGCACAAATCGAACGGTTCCGCGCGTCGTCTCACTTGGGCGCGCCCAGCAGGTCCGCGCACCCGCGCGGGGACAGCATGCACCCCACGTACGTTTCCCTCTGGAACTTCACGAGCGGCCCCACCACGGGTGCCTGCTCCCAGATCTTCCCGTCCGGGAGGTAATCGCGGTGGTACCGCACCAACTCCGCGCCGGTTCCGTCCCCGTCCCCGTCCCCGTCCCCGTCCCCGTCCCCGTCCCGGAACTTGAGCACGGATATCCCCGGCATGTCCACCAAGTTCCCCGTCCCGAGGTCCATGTCCAGCGACCACGTCGCGACGTACGTGTCCGCCACGCACGTCTCGTCCGTCACCGTCAGCCACTGGTTGGAAAACGCGAACTGGTTGCGCAGATACGTCGCCATCTCTTCCTTCCCTCGGACGTTCGTCAACCCCGGCCCGTCGACGTACCGCAGGTCGTCCGAGTAGTGCGCCAGGCAGTTGGTCTCCCAGTTATCCTGGTTGCACGTCAAGATCTCGCGCGCCACGCGCGTGCGCCGCGCGGAAAAGTCGCCGCACGTCGCGCCCGCGGGCGCGCCCGTGCTGTGCGCGGGCGACGACGGGACGATCGACCCGAAAGGCACCGCCGCGCCCAGGCACACCACCGCGCTCGCGGCGACGGAGACCGCGACCCCGCGCGCCCACGCGGGGAGCCCAGGGTTCGTGCTCGCCTCGGGGGTGGCGTCCGCGCGGGTGGAGCGGTCGTCCACCGAGCTCGAGGCCTCGAGCTCGTCCGCGGTCGACGCGCCCTCCTCCGCCACAGGCGGAGGCGGGTCCAGGACCACGGGCTCGACGCCCACGCCGCCGTCGCCGTCGAGCGCCCTCCGCCGGACCGACCGCGCGGCTCGAGCGGCTCGAGGCTTGCGCGCCGCCCGCGGGGGGGGGTGCGGTTGCGCGGTCGCCGCCCGCGACGTCACCGCGTGCGCCCGCATCCGTCTGTGGCGCCTTTCGTGATTTTCGGCACCTTCAAAGTGCTCTGTTGGCGGCCTCTTCCTGACAGCGCGCTGGCAGAAATCTCGCCGAAACGGGCGAACACGACAGCGCGGGCAGTCTCCAAAAGCGGAAAATGGGTCTCTCGACCACGTCGACCGCGTCGACGAATCAACGCCTCGAGCTCGGCAAATCTCCGATCGAGATCTCAGTCGAAGATAGACGCGTTACCAGACCCTCGCGTTTCGGAGACGGTGCAATCGGCTATCCTTCTCGGGGCGTTCGCGTCCGGAGCGTACGAGCCGGGTCACAACTGGCAGCGCGCGCGTCGTCGCACCTCCGCCACACACACACGTAACGATGTCGGCGTTCGCTCTCGGCGCGAACGCGCTGCACGGCGCCGCCGTGGCCTTCGGCAGGTCGCACGCCAATGCGGTGAAATCGCGCGTCGTCGGCAGCTCGCACCGCGCGATCCGTCGCGTGGCGCTCTCCCCCGTGCGGTGCGCGGCGACGGAGACCGCGGAGAAGCTCGAGATCAAGGTTCCCCCCAGGGACGGGAAGGTGCGCGTGCGCTTCGCGCCCTCCCCCACCGGCAACCTGCACGTCGGCGGCGCGAGGACCGCGCTGTTCAACTGGCTGTACGCGCGAAACCTCGGCGGGACCTTCGTGCTTCGCGTCGAGGACACCGACACCGCGCGCTCGACGCGCGAGTCCGAGGACGCGATGATCCGCGACTTGAAGTGGATGGGCCTGGACTGGGACGAGGGCCCGGACTGCGGCGGGCCGTACGGCCCGTACCGCCAGTCCGAGCGCGAGGCCATCTACAAGCAGCTCGCGGACCAGCTCGTGGCGGACGGGTACGCGTACCCGTGCTTCTGCACGGACAAGGAGTTGACGATGATGAAGGAGGAGCAGGAGGCGAAGAAGCTCCCCCCCAAGTACACCGGCAAGTGGTCCACCGCTTCCAAGGAGGAAGTCGACGCCGAGCTCGCCAAGGGCACGCCGCACACGTACAGGTTCCGCGTCCCCGAGGGCGAGCGCGTGGAGATTGACGACATGATCCGCGGCAAGGTTGGCTGGGACACCGACACCCTCGGCGATTTCGTGCTCCTCCGGTCCAGCGGGCTCCCCGTGTACAACTTCTGCGTCGCCGTGGACGACGCCACCATGGGCATCACGCACGTGCTTCGCGCGGAGGAGCACCTGCCCAACACCCTGCGCCAGGCGCTGGTGTACGACGCCCTCAAGTTCCCCCGCCCGCAGTTTGGGCACATGTCGCTGATCCTGGCGCCCGACCGCTCGAAGCTCTCCAAGCGCCACGGCGCCACCTCCGTGGGCCAGTTCAAGGACCAGGGCTACTTAAAGCAGACCATGATCAACTACCTGTCGCAGCTCGGGTGGAATGACGGCACGGAGCAGGAGATCTACGACACGGAGGAGCTCATCAAGCTGTTCAGCACCGACAGGATCAACAAGTCGCCCGCGGTGTTCGACACTGCCAAGCTCAACTGGATGAACGGACAGCACATCCGGCTGATGCCCGAGGATAAACAGGTGGAGATGATCGGCGCCGCGCTTGTGGAGAACGGGCTCGCGGAGGACGTGAACAGCGAGTTCACGAAGAAGGCTGTCGCGCTGTGCGCGAACGGCATCGAGCTCGTGCAGGACGCGACCGCGGAGGTGCGGCAGATCCTGGAGTACCCGCTCGCCGAGAACGTCGCGGACGCGAAGATGGCGAAGATCTTCGAGGATGACTTCGGCGAGATCGTCGACGCCATCGTCGCGGGGCACGAGTCCGGCGAGCTCGCGAAGGCCATCGAAGCGGGCGAGTTCAAGGCGTTCGTGAACGCCACCGGAAAGAGCCTGGAGAGGAAGGGAAAGAGGCTGTTCATGCCCTTCCGCGTCGCGCTCACGGGGCGCATGCAGGGACCGGAGGTTGGCGACGTGCTCGACCTGCTCGTCGCGCAGGGCGCGCCCGCCTCGGCGGTTTCGCTCGACGCGCGTATCGAGCAGCTCAAGGCGCAGAGCGCGGCGTGGGCCAAGTGAGTGAAAAGGACACGGAAGAAGCGCGTCGAAGCGACGTAGTGTGTACGTCTCGGTGCGTGTTCGTTCTGTGTGGACGACGGCTACAAAAAGCGCGAAGCGAAACGCCAAAAACGTCACTCGTCGTCTTCCAACTTAAGTGTTTTGTATTAGGATCCGCCGCTCGACGCTCTCGCGACGCTCGCGTCTCAAAACTCCTCTCTATGTACACGGCCGCGAGGTCTCGCGGACGACCGCATCGCGCGTTATTTAAACGCGTTTCGCGGTCGTTTACTTGTCCGCGTCCTTGACAGCCTCCTTGACCGCCTCCTTGAAGGTCTTCTTGGCGTCCGACGCGGCGGCGGGCGCGGCGGCCACCTCCTTCTTCGCCTCCGCCTTGACCTCCTTCGCCTTCGCCGCCTTCGCCGCCGCGGACGCCTCGGCGGACTTCTCCGCGGACGCCGCCAGCGCCTTGGAGGCGTCGGACACGAGGTCGCCAGTCACAGACGCCACCTTCTTGAGGTTGATGCCGGTCTCGTCGTCGATCTTCGTCAGGGTTTTGTCAAACTCGCCGCGCGACTCGGGGTTCGCCACCCAGTTGTACAGGAAGTACCCCGAGTAGCCGATGCCGATAACCTCCAGCGCCGCCTCCGTCGCCGCGGGGAGCGCCGCCAGCGTCAGAAGGAACGTGCCCGCGAAGATGGACGCGACGCCCGCCGTGCCGACGGTGTCGCGGTCGTACACCGCGGGCTTGGGCTTGGGCGCAACGGGTTTGGCTCCGCCCATGGGCTTGACGCCCATGGGCTTAACGCCCATGGGCTTCTTCGCGCCGATGTTCACCGTCTTGAAGGTGGTGGGCTTAGCCTTCTTCACCGTGCCCGCGGTCTTGGTGATGGTGTACTTGGACTTCGAGGCGGTCGCGCTCTTGGGCGCCGCCTTCTTGGCGGTGCCGAAGGAGAACAGCGGCTTGGCCGCCGGCTTCTTCGCCGCCGGCTTCTTCGCCGCCGGCTTGTTCGCCGCCGGCTTCTTCGCCGCGACGGGCTTCTTCGCCGCGGGCTTGGGCTTGGGCTTGCCCACCATGGGCTTGACCGCGGCCTTCTTGGGGCCGGCGGGCGCCTTCTTGCCGAAGAGCGCAACCGCAGCCTGGGGCTGCGCGTCGCGAGGCACGCGATAGGGAGGGAGGGAGCGTCGACGGGTCAGCCGCGCGCTCGCGAAAAAAACAAAAGCAGATTTTTCCAACTGCTTGTGTTGATATTTTTGTCCGGCGGTTCGCGACCGGAGCGGATGGTAGTTTCCCGGCGTTCGCGATCGGCGGGACGCGCCGCGGGATGTCGCGCCTCGCGCGTCGACGAGGCCACGCGGGCTCGTGCCCTGCGCGTCTCGGGCGAGGCGCGATCCGCGGCGCGGCGAAAAAACAGACGCCGACGCGGGCGCCGCGGCGCGCGTCGCTCGCATTTGGCGTTCGTGCGCTAGTGATGCAAGATGGCGAGATTGCCGCGCGGGGCTGGCGCGCGATCTGCCGTCACGCGCGCCGCGAGACGCACCTTGGCGGACGCGGAGACGGCGGTCTTCGACGCGAACATCTTGGCGGGCGCCGCCACGGCGGCGCGGAAGGTCAGGGACGCGGCCATCGTGTCTGTGTGCGCACGGACGCGACTGTGCGACCCCCGTCTCCTCGCGGTGCTTTCGTCGCGCGAACGCGAGACGCACCGCTCGCCTGGCCGCGAGGCTCGAGTTTATTGGTCGACGCGATCCACCTCGGCGTTGTTGGACGCGACCGCGAAACGTTTTCGGGGTCGGGACTTTTTAAACCCCGAACGACGAGTCATGGGGCGTCAGACCGAACCGGAAAAGCTGTTTACGTCGCGCCTCGCACGCGACGATCGCTCTGGAAATTCGGTTAAATCGGGAATTTGGTACCCCCTTTCAGAGTCTGAAAATTTTCCGAGGTATCCGTTCAGAGTCGCGAAACCGCATTTCCGAACCCAGGTGAACTCTTTCTCGTCGCGTGCGAGCCCACGCCACAACACCGACGCACCGGACCACACCGGCGCACTTCTCACCATGGCGAAGAAGAACACCAAGTCCAAGGCCAAGGCCAAGGCG